>Ga0081538_10004698_pt1 | contig 12504 bp, 11 predicted proteins | sample TabmetS5T2R1_FD_71022 | JGI IMG/M metagenome (GOLD analysis project Ga0081538, IMG submission 71022) | Tabebuia heterophylla rhizosphere microbial communities from the University of Puerto Rico - S5T2R1 | ecosystem: Host-associated > Plants > Roots > Rhizosphere ...
GCGGCCTTCCCCAGCTGGAACCGTGTCTTCGTGGACAAGTCCAAGGCCGCGCAGGCCGCGGTCTACCGCGATCCCGCGTTCCGCGCCCGGTTCCGGGAAGAGCTCAAGAACCCGATGGCCTTCGGCAACTGGGCGCGCATCACCCTGCACGAGGTGAAGTCACCGGCCCTCAAGCCGCTGGAGGGGCGCACGGTGGCCGACATCGCGCGGGAGCAGGGCAAGGATGGCGTGGACGCCTTCCTGGACCTCACCCTGCAGGACGACCTCGACCTCGAGTTCACGATGGCGTCGTTCAACACCCGCGTGGACCGCATGACGGAGATCCTGCGCGACAAGCGGGTGCTGGTGGCCCTGGGGGACGGCGGCGCGCACGTGGACATGCTGTGCGACGCCGGCTATCCCACCTATCTCCTCGGCACGTGGGTGCGGGAGCGGCAGGCGCTCTCCCTGGAGGAAGGCGTGCGCCGCCTCACCTCGGACCCCGCGGAGGTCTTCGGTATCCGCGATCGGGGCCGGCTTGTTCCCGGCCTCGCCGCGGACCTCGCCATCTTCGACCCGGCCCGCGTGGGCTCCACCAATCGCGGCGAGCGTCGGTTCGATCTCCCCGGCGGAGCCAAGCGGATGGTCATGCCGTCCCGCGGCGTCGAGTACACGGTGGTGAACGGCGCCGTCACCTGGGCCGACGGCAAGCTCACCGGGGCGACCGCGGGCACGGTGCTGCGCTCCTAGAAGGGCCACTCTTGCACGGGACCCGGCCGCGGCGCGCGCGACGACGCCTCCGCGAACAGCATCACGTGATCGACGATGGAGAAGAGTGCGCTCCCGAGGAGCAACGCCCCGAGCACCCACGCCACCACGTCCCAACGCCCTCGAAACGCCATGCTGCCTCCTTCCCGCCCCGCCGCCGCGGGGCGACCCATCTCACGTTCAGTGTAGCGCTCGCCCCACGCGCGCGACGCCCCGCCGGCCCTGAACACTTTTGAGCGGTCGACATCCGGGGGCCCGCGCGGGCGTTTGACTTGTCCCAGCGGCTCTGACACGATCGGCGCGCATGCTCACCCCGCATTCACGCCACTAGGAGGCTTTCGATGACCGCTGCCCGCTTTGCGCTCCTGGCGCTGGCCGCTCTCCTCGCCGCCGGCCCCGCGCTCGCCCAGGACAAGCTGCCCCCGCTCCGCACCGGCGTCGACGGCACCTTCGCCCCGCACGCCATGCCCAAGCTGGGCGGCGGCGTCGAGGGGTTCCAGATCGACCTCTTCACCGAGGTCGCGCGGCGCATGAAGCGCGAGATCACCATCGACGCGGTGAGCTTCTCGACCCTCATCCCCGGCATGCAGGCGGGCCGCTACGACTTCATCGCCGCGCCGACCACCGTGACCAGGGAGCGGGCGGAGAACATGCTGTTCACCGCCGGCTATCTCTGGACCGCCTACCAGTTCGGCATCAAGAAGGGCTCGGAGCCCATCAAGGACTGGGCCGATCTCAAGGGCAAGTCGGTGGCGGTGAACAAGGGCACGCCGTACGAGACGCTCTCCAAGGCCAAGGGCGCCGAGCACGGGTTCACCGTGCAGGTGTACGACACCCAGCCCGACGCCACCCAGGCGGTGCTGTCCGGGCGCGCGTACGCCACGCTCGGAGGCAACACCACCATTCGCTACGCCGCCTCGAAGAATCCGCAGTTCGCGGCCGATCTCGAGCTGAAGGACACCCGCGCCCACTGGGCCGCGCCGGTGCCGAAGAGCAACCCGAAGCTCCGCGCCGAGCTCCAGGACGCGCTGGACTGCATGAAGAAGGACGGCACCATCGCCAGGCTCTCCGAGAAGTGGTTCGGCCGGAAGCCCGCCCCCGACGATCTCGAGAACGTGATCACGCCGGGTTATGGCGTGCCGGGGATGCCGGGCTACGACCCGACGCCGCACGAGCTCAAGTGCGGCTGATCTGATCGCGCGCGGGGCCTGAGCGAGTGGCCGACCCCATCGTCGACGCGCGGGGCATCCACAAGCACTTCGGCGCCCTGCACGTCTTGAAGGGCGTCGATCTCCAGGTCGCCGAGCGGGAGCTCGTCTTCATCATCGGGCCCTCGGGATCGGGCAAGTCCACCCTCCTGCGCTGCCTCAACCGGCTCGAGGAGCCGTCGGCGGGCCGGGTGACCATCGACGGCATCGACATGCTCGATCCCCGCACGGACATCAACCACGCCCGCCAGCGCATCGGGATGGTGTTCCAGTCCTTCAACCTGTACCCGCACATGACCGCGCTCGGCAACGTCACGCTCGCGCTGCGCAAGGTCGCGGGGAAGTCGCGGCCGGCGGCCGAGACGCTGGCCCGGGAGGCCTTGGCCCGCGTGGGCCTCGCCGACCGCGCCGATCACACGCCCGGCCAGCTCTCGGGCGGCCAGCAGCAGCGCGTGGCCATCGCGCGCGCCATCGCGCTCGAGCCCCGGGTCATGCTCTTCGACGAGCCCACCAGCGCGCTGGACCCGGAGCTCGTGGGCTCGGTGCTGGAGGTCATGCGCGCGCTGCGCGAGAGCGGCATGACCATGATCGTGGTGAGCCACGAGATGGGCTTCGCCCGCAACGCCGCCGACCGGGTGCTGTTCATGGACGAAGGCGCCATCGTGGAGCAGGGGCCGCCCGCGGCCATCTTCGAGCGCCCGCGCCACGAGCGGACGCGCGCCTTCATCGGTCAGATCCAGCGGCACTGAGCGGCATGTCGCGCTGGGATCGGTTCGTCGAAACCTTCTTCAACGGGAAGGTCATGTGGCGCTACCTGCCGGACATCCTCTCCGGCGTGGTCGTCACCATCGAGCTGGCCTGCCTGGTGGTGGTGACGGGGATCGCCGCCGGCCTCGCGCTCGCCCTGCTCCGGAGCCTCGGCATCCGGCCGCTGAACTGGGTCATCGTGGGCGTGGTGGACCTCTTCCGCTCGCTTCCGCCGCTGGTGGTGATCGTGCTGATCTACTTCGGGCTGCCGGCCGCCAACATCTCGCCGTCGGGCTTCGTCTCCACGTGGCTCTCGCTCGCCCTCGTGCTCATGGCCTTCTCGGAGGAGATCTTCTGGGCCGGCATCACCGCGGTCGCGCGCGGGCAGTGGGAGGCCGCGCGCTCCACCGGTCTCTCCTACGGTCAGACCCTGCTCCACGTGGTGCTGCCCCAGGCCGTCCGGCTCACCATCCCCCCGCTCACCAACCGCACCATCGCCATCACCAAGGGCACCGCGCTCGGCACGGTGGTCGCGGTGACCGAGATCCTGGGCCAGGCGAGCTCGGCGATGTCCAACTCGTACAACCCCTCGCCGCTCATGATGGGCGCGGCCGCCTACGTCGTGCTGTTCTTCCCGGTGGTGGTCGCCGGGCGCTGGGTCGAGACGCGCTTCGCGTGGAAGCGATGAGCCGGCGCCCATGATCCAGACCTTCTTCAATCCGGAGATCATCGTGGCGGCCTGGCCCATCGTGCTGGCCGGGCTCAAGAACACCATCCTCCTGTCGCTCCTCGTGGTGCCCCTCGGCCTCCTGGGCGGGCTCATCCTCGCGATGCTGGCCAGCGTGAAGCACCCGGCGTTCCGCTGGCCGCTCATGGCGTGGGTCGATTTCTTCCGCGCCTTCCCGCCCCTGGTGCTGCTGATCCTCCTCTTCGGCGGCCTGCCCTTCGCCGGCCTCGAGCTGGGCGGATTCGTCTGCGTGGCCATCGCCTTCTTCCTGAACACCGGCGCGTACTACGGCGAGATCCTGCGCGCCGGCATCGATTCCGTGCCCGCCGGTCAGCTCGAGGCCGCCCGGTCCACCGGGCTCTCGCGCCTGCAGGCGATGGCGTACGTGGTGCTCCCCCAGGCGGTGCGAAACGTGCTGCCCGACCTTCTGTCCAACACGCTCGAGGTCGTGAAGCTCACGTCGCTGGGAAGCGTGGTGGCGGTCCCCGAGCTGCTCTACCAGGCCCGGCAGGCGCAGAGCGTCACCTACAGCCCCACGCCCATCGTGGTCGCGGCGGCCGTCTACTTCGTGCTCCTCTGGCCGCTGGTGCGGCTCCTGAGCCGGCTGGAGAACCGCGCGCTCTCCGCGCGGTAGGCCCACGCGCGTGGCGACGGCCGAGCGAGGGCGCGGATGAGCCCACTGCCGCCCTTCTTCACCGCGGACGGCGACCGCTTCGTGCCGTCCGCGTCGGCGCGGGGGCCGTGGAGCCCGCGGCATCAGCACGGCGGACCGCCCGCCGCCCTCCTCGCGCGGGCCCTCGCGCGCCAGGCGGGAGCGCGCGCGCAGATCGCGCGCCTCACCTTCGACCTGCTCCGGCCGGTGCCCCTGGCGCCGCTCCGCGTCACCACGCGAGTCGTCCGCGCCGGCTCGAAGGTGCAACGGCTCGCGGGCTCCCTCCTCGCCGAGGACGGCACCGCGGTGATCGAGGCGACCTGTCTCGCCATGCGGGTCACGCCCGGCAGCGTGGCGGTCCCGCGCGAGGCGTCCGCGCCGCCGCCGCCGCCGTCTCAAAGCGCCCCGTTCGATCTTCCCTTCATGTCCGGCGACGAGGGGTATCACCGCGCGACGGAGTGGCGCATCGCGCGGGGCACGTGGGGCAACGGCCCCACGGCCATGTGGCTGCGCTCCCGCGTCGCGCTGGTGACGGGCGAGGCCACGACGCCGCTGGAAAGCCTGGTCATCGCCGCCGACTCCGCCAGCGGCGCGGCGGTGATCCTGGACCACGCGACCACGACGTTCGTCAACGGCGACCTCACCATCGCGCTGCACCGCGAGCCCGACGGGGCATGGATCTGTCTCGACGCCGCGACCACCGGCGAGCGCCACGGCATCGGGCTCACACGGGCGCGGCTCTGGGACGAGCGCGGCCCGGTCGGGTGGTCGCTCCAGACGCTCCTGCTGGAGACGCGCGCCGGCGAGTCGGGGTGAGCGGGGGCCCGCGCGCCGCCCCGAAGATTCCCTGAGTTCACCCATGACTTCGCGCGCGCGGGGGTCGATCGTGAGGGCATGCGAACGGGTCCATGGACGACATCGTGATGAGCTCGTCGCGGCAGCTGGTGGTGGCCGCCGCGGTGCTCGGCGTGACCGCCATCGTGACCGCGCTGCTCCTGATTCACGGCGCGCGGCTCACCGTCCCGCGGCGCGACCGGGTGGCCTTCACCGAGGGCCGGGCGGCGGTGCACGGGCAGCTCGAGCAGCTCGAGACGAGGGTGCCGGCGGGGCGGCCGGACCACGACGGCTTGTGGCGGGCGTATCTCGACGTGTTCGAGAAGGAGCGCCTCGAGGGGCATCTCGACGTGGCGCTCCGCATCCTCTACGACGCCTACGGCGCGGCCCTGGAGAGCCGGAGCTGGGAGAGCATGATCGCGGTCGGCGACGCCTTCATGACCGCCGGGCGCGCTCCCGGGAGCGCCGCGGGCGCGCGCATGAACGCCCGCCAGGCCTACCTCACCGCCCTCATCCGCGCCCGCCGTGATCGCTCCGTCGAGGGCGCGCTGCGCAGCGCGGAGGCCTTCCGTCAGCTCGCCGATCCCGACGTGGTGGAGCAGTGCCTGCACATCGCGGGCCTCCTGGCCGCGGGCGACGACGAGGCGCAGGCGCGGGTGCGCGAGGCCCGCACGCAGTGGGCCGCGCGGGAGCCGATCGGAAAGCTCTAGCGCGTCCCCGGCGCGGGCTGGACCTCGTCGCGGAGCTCGTCCAGCAGCGCCTTCGCCTCCACGAGATCGGGAGTCGTGAATCCCTCGGTGAACCAGCCGTACACCGAGGACAGGAGCTTGAAGGCCCGGCGACGGTGCCCCTGCCCGCCCCAGAGTCGCGCCAGGGCCACCGCGGCGCGCAGCTCCAACCATCGCCCCCGCTGGCGCCGCGCGATCGCGAGCGCGCGCAGCAGCGACGACTCGGCGTCCGCCGGGCGTGACGTGAGCACGCCCATCAGCCGGTGCACCTCGGCCTCCCAGTAGTGCCCGCCCGATCGCCGCGCCACCGCGAGGGCCTCGGTGGCCGCTGAGAGGCCTTCCGCGGGCCGGCCCAGCCGGCCGTGCAGGTCCGCCATCAGGGCGAGATACCCCGGGACCAGGAGCACCGCGCCGATCTCTCGATGCTTCGCGAGCCCCGCCCGCATCTGCGCCAATCCCTCCTCGGGCTGGCCGTCGACGGCGCGCAGCCAGCCGCGCTGAATCGTGCCGGCGGTGAGGAGCAGTCCGAACCCGTGCTCGGTGTCGTACGCCAGGGCTTCCTCTTCCAGCGCCTGCACGGCCTGGGGCTCCCGGCGCCACTGGTAGATGCCCGCGGCCAGGTGACAGGCGTAGGCCACCGTGAATGGATGGCCGTGCGAGCGGGCGAGGGCCAGCGCTTCGCCGGCGCGCACGGTGGCACGGTCGGCATAGCCCAGCAGGTAGAGCGCCCACGCCGCCTGCATGCCGCAGGTGACGTCGGGGGAGGCGAGCCGGAACATCGCGGGGTGGCCGGGGCGCGCGAAGCTCGACGCATACAGCCCCAGGCCCCGGTCCAGGTGCTCGAGCGCCGCCTCGAATTCACCCCCGTACAGCGAGGCGACGCCGAGCGCATTGTGCGCCATGAGCAGCGCCGCGTCGTCGCCCCGCCCCTCGGAGAGGGCGAGGAGATGCGTGGCGACCTCGCGGGCGGTCGCGAGCTCGCCCCGGATGACGTAGAAGCGCCCGACGCCGCGCAGCACGTGGAGCAGCTCCGTCGTGTCGCCCACCTGCGCGCAGAGATCCCGGGCGCGCCCGTACGTGCGCGCCACCACGTCGGCGCCGTAGCCCTGGGTCGCCGTGAGCGCCGCGCCCAGGGCCACCTGCAGGGTGAGCTCGCGCTCGTTGCGCTCGCGTGACTCGGGAAGGGCCTCCAGCAGCTCGAGCCCGCGCCCGGCGTGCTCGGCCGCCTCCCGATAGGCATGCTGGCGGAGCGCGTGCTCCCCGGCGAGCCGGCGATAGCGGGTCGCCCGCTCGAAGTCCCGGCCGAGCGCGAAGTGCGAGGCAAGCTCGCCGGCGATCTCGCCCGCCCGCTCGCCGTAGGCACGCTCCAGCCGCCGCGCCGTCGAGAGGTGCATCGCGGCGCGCGCGCCCGGAGACACCCGCCCGTAGAGCACCTGCTGATAGAGGGTATGGATGAAGGCGTACCGTCCCGCCACCGTCCCATCCGGCCATTCGGCGGCGCCGGCCGTGCGAAGGAATCGGCCCCGCTTGGCGAGCGCCCGGCACCGGAGGTCCGCCTCGTGCGTATCGTCCGCGGTGGCGGCGAGCGCGGCCGAGAACTCGGCCCCCGCCACGCTCGCCGCCGTCAGCACCGCCTGATCCTCGGGCGTCAGGCGCTCCACCTGCTCCTCGACCAGCTGCGCGAGCGTGTCGGGGACGCGCGAGGCGACGTCCTGGGCCGACCCCGTGAGCTCCCAGCGGCCGTCCCGCATCTGGAGCTGCCCCTGCGCGATCAAGTAGTCCACCATGCTGACCAGGAACATGGGGTTGCCGTCGGTGCCGCGGTGGAGGACATGCGCGAGCTCCGCCGGCAAGCGATGCTCGGGCAAGCGTCGCGCGAGGTACTCGTCCACTTCGGCGGCGGTGAGGAACTCGAGCGCGATCTCGTCACAGTAGCCGTGGAGCTGCAGCTCGGGCCGCACCCACCGCAGGGGGTGCTCGGGGGCGCCGGCCACGTCGGCGGGACGGTAGGTGCCCACGATGAGCAGCCGGGCGGGGTCTCGCCGCCGCGCGAGCATGCCGAGGAGATCGATGGTCGCGGCGTCGCTCCAGTGCAGGTCCTCGAGGAGGAGCGCGAGCGGCGAGTCCTGAGTCAAGGCATCGAGCGCCTCGCCGAGCTCCCGCAGCATGCGGCCCCGCGTCGCGCCGCGGGCGCGACGCTGCACCGCCTCCACTTCCCCGTCGCTCAAGAGCCCGGGCAGCTGCTCCAGCCAGGTCGGCGCGTATCGCGCGAGAACGTGCACGAGAGCGGCGCCGTCCGCGGCGCGCCCCAGCCGTCCCAGGGCCTCGAGCACCGGCAGGTACGGCTCGCCGGCGCCGTAGTGCTCCACGCACCGGCCGGTACCCACGCGAAGCGTCCCGACCTCACCGACCTGGGCGAGGAAGGCTTCGACCAGCGCCGTCTTGCCGATTCCGGGCTCGCCGGTGACGAACACGACCTGGCGCTGCCCCCGGAGCGCCCTGGCGAGGTGGACGTGCAGCGCGGCGAGCTCGGCCCGCCGGCCGACCAGCATGGACGAGGGCGACATGAGGACAGGCGCGAGGGGAAAAGCGGGCGGACAGGGACCGGAGGGCGCGACGGGGCCGATGAAGCGAAAGCCTCGTCGGTGCACGGTCTGGATGTAGCGCGGGGCGCTCGACGAGTCGCCGAGCGCCCGGCGCAGGTCGCGAATGCCGCTCGCCAGGGCGGCATCGCTCACGACGACGTCGCGCCACACCGTGGCGAGCAGCTCTTCCTTGGTGATGAGCCGGCCGCTGTGCTCCACGAGGTGCCGGAGCACCGCGAAGACCCGGGGCGCCAGGGTCAGCCGGCGCGCCCCGCACCACGCCCACTCGTTCTCGAGCTCGATGCGGACGGCAGGGGGCGCGTCGGCTCCCGGCTTCGTCACGGCTTGATGTTCTGGTTGAGGTGGAAGATGTTCTCGGGATCGTAGCGGCGCTTCACCTCGCGCAGCCGCTTCCAGTTGGGCCCATACGCCGACTCCACCGCACCCGTCTCGGCCATGTCCTCGGCGTTGAGATAGTTGACGTACCGTCCTGACGCGAAGTAGGGCGCCATCGCGGCGTACGCCCCGCGCGTCCATGCGACATTGGCGTCGGTGGTGGACGGCTCCGTCCACTCGCCGAGGGCGAGGAAGTTGTAGCCCACTGCGCGATGCGGGAACGCGGTCTCCGTCGGCCCCACGCGGGTCGCCGCGCCGTGGAAGTGCTCGAGCAGGAGCGCGTCCATGGGGGACGGAGCGCCCGCGAACCGCTCGATCATGGTGTCGATCGCCGCGTCCTTGAGGGTCGAGAGGAAGCTCGACTTCCAGTAGTTGAGCGCACCCTTGGGGAAGCCGCCGTCGAGCATGGAGTTCATCCCGGTGTACGGAATCGGCCCGATGACGTCCATGGCCGGCGTGCCGAAGCGCTTGAAGGGCGCCACCGCAGCCTCCCCCTCCTCGGGGGCGCCGGCGTGACACACGACCATCGCGGCCAGCTTGGTGCCCGAGCCGTCAGGGGCGTGGAGGAGTCCGGCGAACGCCGTCACGTCGTCCGGCAGGGACGCGGTGACGTCCCGGTAGAAGCGGAGCACGTCCCGGGCGGCGCTGAAGGGATAGGCCACCAGCCCCCCGATCACGGTGGGCCCCACCGGATGCACTTCGAACTCGAGCCAGGTCGCCACCCCGAAGTTGCCCCCGCCGCCCCGGAGAGCCCAGAAGAGATCGGGATGCTCCTTCGCGCTCGCCTGCACGACCTCGCCGGCGGAGGTCACGAGCTCGACGGCCCGGAGATTGTCCACCGCCAGCCCGTACTTGCCCATGAGCCAGCCGAGGCCGCCGCCCAGGGTCAGCCCGCCCACGCCGGTGGTCGAGACGACGCCCCCGGTGCTCGCGAGTCCGTGCAGCTGGGTCTCGCGGTTGTAGTCGGCCCACATCGCGCCCCCCTGGGCGCGGGCGCGGCGGGCGCGGGGATCCACGTGCACGGCGCGCATGGCGGAGAGGTCGAGCATGAGGCCGCCGTCGCAGACGGCGTTGCCCGTGACGTTGTGCCCGCCGCCGCGAACCGCGATCTCCAGCCCGCGCTCGCGGGCGAAGCGCACCGCGGCCTGCACGTCGGCGGTGCCGTGGCAGCGTACGATGAGGGCGGGGCGGCGGTCGATCATGCCGTTGTGGACACGCCGTGTTGCGTCAAACGCCGCATCCGACGGCGCGAGCACGGAGCCGGCGAGCTGGGGGCGAAGGGCGTCGATTGCTTGGGCTTCCAGTCCCATCGTGGTGCTCCTTGTTGGCGTGATAACTGCGCGGTCAACTGGTGTGACCGGCGGAGCACGCACGCAACCGCAATGCCATGCGGGCAACTACGCGGAAATACTCGTGGCCCCTTCCCGGGCCCACCGTGCCCGCCGGGTAACGTGTCCGGGCGCACGGCAGAGTGCCCGGCGGTCCCCGGACGCCACGGTGGAGAAGCGGGGGAATTGTCAGGGAATTCTCAGGGCATTCGCGGGGGGGCACGCGGCGGCGCCGGGCTTATAATCGCGCCCGCGGACTGGCGCTGGCCCGCGTGAGAGGGAGGCGACGATGACGACCCGCACCGCTCCGGTGGTGGACTCGGACGGCCATGTTCTGGAGCCCGCCGACACCTGGCTCAAGCACCTCGAGCCCGCGTACCGGGACCGGGCCATCCGCATCGCCCTGGATGCCCAGGGGTACGAGGTGCTCCTCATCGACGGCCAGCCGCTCAAGACACTGCGGGGCCAGATGGGCGCGCTCGGCGGCATCGAGATGGACCCCGCCAAGCTGCTCACCCGCGGCGGCATGACCTATGCCGAGGGCAGCCCGCCCGGCGGCTACGATCCGGTGGAGCGGCTCCGGGTCATGGACGGCGAGGGGATCGACCAGGTGCTCCTCTACCCCACCATCGGGATCTGCTGGGAAGGACACGTGACCGACGGCGGGCTCGCCACCGCGTACACGCGCGCCTACAATCGCTGGCTGGCGGAGTTCTGCCGCACCGATCCGAAGCGGCTCTTCCCGGTCGCCCACATCTCGCTGCTCGATCCCGAGGGCGCGGTGCAGGAGACCATCCGCGCGCGGCGCGACGGCTGCGTGGGCATCTTCCTCTCGCCGGACCTCGCCGCCCGCGGCGGCCGGCACTTCGACGACCCGATCTTCGCGCGGTTCTGGGAGACGGCGCAGGAGCTGGAGATGCCCATCGCCTTCCATGTGATCGTCCGGGACCGGCAGTGGTTCCGGCAGTGGCAGCGCAAGGACCCGTCCGACGCCCTCTTCGGCATCGCGTTCCTCGCCATCGACGTGATGGCCGCGTTCACCCAGATGCTGGCCGCCGGGATGTTCGAGCGCTACCCGCGCCTCAAGTGCGCCGTCCTGGAGGCGGGGTCGAACTGGATCGCGGCCTGGCTGGACCGGCTCGATCACAAGTACCGCGTGATGAAGCATCAGACGCCCATCCGGATGGCGCCCAGCGAGTACTTCCGCCGCCAGTGCTTGATCTCGGCGGATCCCGACGAGTCGGTCACCGCCCAGATGGTCGAGCATCTCGGCGCCGACTACTTCATCTGGGCGTCGGACTATCCGCACATCGACGCCTCGTTCGGCGTGGTCCGAGAGCTCAAGGAGCGGCTGGCCCCCCTACCCGAGGACGCGCGCAGCAAGGTGCTGGGGCTGAACGCCCAGCGCTTCTACAAGCTGGCGGGCTGAAAGGAGAGCAACCGTGCCCGAGCACCTGCCCTTCCACGATGAAGACGAGCCCGGGCAGATCCCGCTGGACACCAGCGGGCCATCCCCCGATGCGCGGATTCGCCATCTTCAGCGGGTGCCCCTCTTCAGCGGCTTCGACGAGGCCGATCTGCGGCGGATCGTGGAGCTCTCCCGGATCGCGGAAGTCGCGGCGGGCACCGTGGTCACGCAGATCGGCGAGCCGGGGGACTCGTTCTTCGTCATCATCGACGGCACGGTGACGACCCGGACGCCGATCGGGACCGGCGGTCAGATGAAGCCCGGAGACTTCTTCGGCGAGATGAGCCTCCTCGACGGCGAGCCCCGCTCCGCGACCGTCGTGGCGACCACGGACGTCCGCCTTCTCGTCGTCGATCGCACGCACTTCTGGCGCCTGCTCGAGGAGACGCCCGACCTGATCCGGCGCATCCTCACCATCCTCTCGCGGCGCGTCCGGCGCCTGGAGCAGTCGCTCCACGCCATCGTCCGCGGCGCCAATCCCGCGTAGGACGAGCGCTACCCTTCCCCGGCGCCCTTCTCGAGGTGGCCGCCGAACTCGAAGCGCATCGCCGAGAGGAGCTTGTCCGGGAAGTCGGACTCGCCGCGTGAGCTGAAGCGCTGATAGAGCGCGGCAGAGAGCACCGGGACGGGCACCGCCTCGTCGATGGCGGCCTTGATGGTCCACCGGCCTTCGCCCGAATCGGATACCCGGCCGGCGAAGGCGGACAGCGCGGGATCCTTCGCGAGCGCGGCGGCGGTCAGATCGAGCAGCCAGGAGGCGATGACGCTGCCGCGCCGCCACACCTCGGCGATGTCGGGAAGGTCGAAGTCGTATTGGTAGTGCGCGGGCACCCGGAGCGGCGTGGTCTCGGCGTCGACCGCATGCGTCCCCTTGCCGACATTGGCGGCGCGGAGCACGCCCAGGCCCTCGGCATAGGCGGCCATCACGCCGTACTCGATGCCGTTGTGCACCATCTTGACGAAGTGGCCGGCCCCGCTGGGCCCGCAGTGCAGATATCCCTGCTCCGCGGTGCCGCCGATCGTCTCGCGTCCGGGCGTGCGCGCGAGATTCCCCGCCCCCGGCGCGAGCCGGGCGAAGATGGGA
>Ga0081538_10004699_pt1 | contig 12504 bp, 11 predicted proteins | sample TabmetS5T2R1_FD_71022 | JGI IMG/M metagenome (GOLD analysis project Ga0081538, IMG submission 71022) | Tabebuia heterophylla rhizosphere microbial communities from the University of Puerto Rico - S5T2R1 | ecosystem: Host-associated > Plants > Roots > Rhizosphere ...
GGTCGCGGCCACCGGCAGCTGACCCGGCCCGGACCCGCCGACGACGTGGCCGACCGGCCGGAGCCTGGCGGCCGGCGACAGGTCCGACCGGCCGGCCGGCAGCGGCCGGGGCGGCGGCTGGCGGTGGCCGGGTTGGCCGTCGCCCTCCTCGCCTCGACCGCCCTCGTGGCCACCCGGATCGCCGGCCGTGGTTCGGAGGTGGCGGCGATCGCCGCCAACAGCCTGGGGCTGATCGAGGCCCGATCGGGCGCGCTGGTCGGGCAGGTCCCGCTCGAGGCGCGATCCGGGGCGGTGGCGGTGGGCGAGGGGGCCGTGTGGGTGGCCAACGCCGAGGAGGGCACCGTCTCCAGGGTCGACGCGTCCACCCGGCGGGTGGTGCAGCGGGTCACGGTCGGGCGGGACCCGGCCGGCGTGGCCGCGGGCGCCGGGGCGGTGTGGGTAGCCACCAGCGGCGACCGGTCGGTGTCATGGATCAACCCGTCGACCAACACGGTGGTCAAGCGCATCACCGTGGGCAACGGCCCGACCGGGATCGCCCTCGGGGACGGGGCGGTGTGGGTGGCCAACAGCCTGGACAACTCGGTGTCGCGGATCGACGCGGAGACGGGCAGGGTCGCGGCGACGATCGGCGTCGGCGGCACCCCGAACGGCGTCGCGGCCGGGCTCGGCGCGATCTGGGTCAGCAACGCCAGCGACAGGACGGTGTCACGGATCAGCCCGAGCTCGAACACGGTCGTCGGCTCGATCCCGGTCGGCAACGGCCCCAGGGCCATCGCCGTGGGCGACGATGCGGTCTGGGTGGCCAACAGCCTGGACGGCACCGTCGCCAGGATCGACCCCGCCAGCGAGACCGTGGTGGCCACCGTGGGGGTGGGTGACGGCCCGAGCGCGGTGGCCGTCGGCCCGGACGGGGTGTGGGCGGCCAGCGAGGCCCGTGGCACCGTCACCCGCCTGGACCCGGACACGAACCCACCCACGGTGGTCCGGACGATCGACGTCGGCAGCGCCCCCGCCGGGGCCGCGATCGCCGAAGACACCCTGTGGGTCACCACCCGGGGGGCGCCGAGCAGCCACCGGGGCGGGGTCCTGAAGCTGACCGGCTCCGGGACCTTCGGCATCACCTCGCTCGACCCGGCGTTGTGGAACCAGGGGGAGAACAACCTCGTCCAGGTCCAGTCCCTGGTCATGACCAACGACGGTCTGGTCGACTACAAGCAGGTCGGGGGCGTGGACGGCGCCACGATGGTGGCCAACCTGGCCGTCGCGGTGCCGCGGCCGACCGACGGGGGCACCACCTACACCTTCCGCCTGCGGCCGGGGATCCGGTACTCGACCGGCCGGATGGTGACGCCCGAGGACGTCCGCTGGACGATCGAGCGCGGCTTCAAGCTGCGGTCGGTAGAGCACCGTACGTACCTCCGGGGGGTCGTCGGCGCCGACGCCTGCACCCGCCGTCCGGCGACCTGCCGGCTCTCCACAGGGATCGTCACCGACCCGTCGGCCAACACCGTCACCTTCCATCTCACCCGGCCCGACCCGGACTTCCTGCTCGGCCTGGCCCAGCCGACGGCGTACGTGGTGCCCGCCGGGACGCCGGCCAGGGACGTCGGGACCAGCCCCGTCCCGGCCACCGGCCCCTACATGGTCCAGGCGTTCGACCCCAACCGGCGGCTGACGCTGGTGCGCAACCCCGGCTTCCGCGAGTGGTCCCGTGCCGCCCAACCCGACGGCTACCCCGACACGATCGAGTGGAGCCTCTCGGGCGACCGCTCCCGGGCCGGCGAGAACGTGGCCCTCGACGCCGTCCTGCGCGGGCAGGCCGACCTCTACAACGACCGGCCACCCAGCGACCGGATCGAGGAGCTCACCACCAGGCACACGAGCCAGACGCACCTGTGGCCCTTCGACGCCACCTTCGCGATGTACCTCAACACCCGCGTGCCGCCCTTCGACGACCCCAGGGTCCGCAGGGCGATCGCCTACGCGGTCGACCGGCGCGCGGTCAAGGACCTGTACCCCGGGCCGGCCGACATCACCTGCCAGTTCCTGCCGCCGAACTTCCCCGGCTACCAGCCCTACTGCCCCTTCACGCTGGACCCGAGCCCGGCCGGGGCCTGGACGGCCCCGGACCGCGCCACCGCCGCGCGCCTGATCAAGGAATCGGGGACCGGCGGGACGAAGGTCACCGTGTGGTCCTACGCGGACTTCGCCGGCGTCAGCCGCTACTTCGTCCGGCTCCTCGACTCCCTCGGCTACCACGCCCAGGTCAGGGTCCTCGGAGACAGCTCCCAGGCCGGCTTCGACAGGTTCTACGCCTACCTGGCCGACTCACGGCACAAGGCGCAGATGGGCGCGTACTGGATCGGCGGATACCCGACAGCCGCCGATCGCACCCTCACCCTTCGCTGCCGGAGCTTCGCGCCCGGCCAGGCCGGCAACCTGAACGTCTCCGAGTTCTGCAGCCGGGAGGTGGAGCGCAGGATCGAGGGCGCCCTGAGGGTGCAGGCCAGCGACCCCGCCAGGGCGGGCGCGGCCTGGGCCGCGGTCGACCGGGAGATCGTGGACCAGGCGCCGATGGTCGGGCTCCTCGTCCCGCAGGGTGTCGACCTCGTGTCCGAACGCGTCGACAACTATCAGCGCCACCCGGTGTGGGGGGTCATCCTGAGCCAGCTCTGGGTCGTCTGATCAGCTCGACGGGTCCGCTCCGCCTGGGGCACCACCACGGCCGCGGTCGTGACCCCGGCCAGCAGGTCCCAGCGCAGCCAGGCCGGCTGGTAGCGGACGAGCCAGCCGGCCATCCCGCCTCCTACCGCGAGACCGTCTCGGGGGGTGTGGACGGCCTGAAGGTGGCCTTGGCCAGCTCACCGGCCGGGGGTCGGAGCCGCTCCCACGGCAGCGCCAGCAGGGCGGCGGCGATGACAGGTATCGACCCGTACACGAGGACACGGAAGCCGGCGCCCGTCGGCCCGGGTAAGTAGACGAGATAGTAGAAGACGGCATAGCCGGCCGCGAGGGTGAGGTACAGCCACGCCCGCCACCCGCCGGTGATCATGAGCAGCGCCGCCGGCCACAGCAGGTACTGGGTGCCGAAGCCGGCCGTGACCACGAGGAAGGCGAGCACCAGGGCCGCGGTCAGCTCGACCCCGTCAAGGCGAGACCAGAAGGCCAGCACGACCAGGCCCAGGGCGACCACCACGGCGACCAGGCCGAGGCGCTGGTAGGGGTCGACCCGGGGCCCGCCGAAGTCGATGGCGGCGTTCCCGGCCAGCCGCTGGACGCCGGTCCAGCCCCAGATCCCCGTGAGGCCGCGATAGGACGCGAGCACCTGCAGCGAGCGGCCCAGGTCGCTGCCGAGCAGGAGGGGCATCGACGCGAGCAGCACCAGCGGCGGCAGGGCGGCGGTGGCGGCGACCAGCGGCCAGCGCCGCCAGCGCGTCTCCCGCAGGACCCCGGGGGCGAAGAGCACCGGCCAGGTCTTCACGGAGACGGCCAGCCCGAGCAGGAGACCGGCGACGCCGGTCCGCTCCCGGCGCGCGGCCAACAGCGCGGCGAGGCCCAGCGCGACCGCCGTGGGCTCGATCTGCCCGTGCCAGGCGACCACCAGCAGCGGCAGGGGATGCACGGCGTACTGCCAGCGCACCCGTGCCGCCCGCTCCGGCGCGGCCAGCGTTCCGACCAGGACGGTGGTGACGAGGTCGGCGAGCACCGGGCAGAGCTTGCCGGCCAGCTCCCAGGGCAGGCCGATCGACAGCTCGAGCGCGTGGACGTATGGCATCGCCGGCAGGAAGTTCCACTGGTATCTGGGCAGCACCAGCAGCGGGTCCTGGTGCCGCAGGACCGCCTCACCGGTGTCCTTGAACCAGACGGCGACGTCGAGCGGCGTGTTGTGGTACGCGACGGCCACGACGGCCAGCCGCAGCCCGAGGGCCACGCCCAGGGTGACGGCCAGGGGCGGCGCCAGGCCGCGTGCGCCCCCGACCATGCCGGTGAGCAGGCCAAGGGCGACCACCGCCGCCATGACGGCCAGGAGCACCAGCGCGAGTGTGACGTCCAACCTCTGCCTGACTTCCGGTCTTCCAGCCGCGGGAGTCTACGCAGCCACCCGGACGGAAGTCATCCTGGGGGTAGATCCCGGCGGTTCGGGGTAGTAACCGGGCGAGGGCTCCGTCGAGGAACCCCCGTCCAGAGAGGAGACCACCGGTGCCCGAAGGCGAGCCGTGCCCCTACTGCGCCCACCTGGCGCCCAACCCCGAGGAGCTCCGGCAGCACCTGCTCCACCTGCACCCCGAGGTCGAGCCGGAGCCGGACTGGTGGGACCGCGACGCGGTGGAGCCGCCGGCGTTCTTCTGAGCGCCGTGACCGCCCTCGGTCACCGGTAGCCGCCCAACGCGGGGCAGGCCATCCCCTTACCCGTCGCTGCCTCGGGCCCTCAGGACCGTGCGCAGGACGTAGGGCAGCACGCCGCCGTGGCGGTAGTACTCGGCCTCGCGGCGGGTGTCGAGGCGCACCCGCACCGCGAAGCCGGTCCCGTCGGCCTGGACCTCGACCCGGCGGCGGGCGGGCTCGGCCACGGCGGCGGCCAGGCCGCGGACGGTGACGGCCTCCTCGCCGGTCAGGCCGTGGGTGGCGGCCGACTCGCCGGGGAGGAACTGGAGGGGCAGGACGCCCATGCCGACGAGGTTGGCGCGGTGGATGCGCTCGAACGACCCGGCCAGGACGGCGCGCACGCCGAGCAGCTTGGGGCCTTTGGCCGCCCAGTCCCGGGAGGACCCGGCGCCGTAGTCCCGGCCGGCGACGACCACCACCGGCGTGGCCTGCGCCTGGTAGGCCTGGGCCGCCCGCCAGATCGACAGCACCGCGCCGCCGGCGTCGAAGCAGCGGGTGACCCCGCCGACGGTCCCGGGGACGAGCTGGTTGCGCAGCCGCACGTTGGCGAAGGCGCCGCGCGCCATGACCTCGTGGTTGCCGCGGCGGGAGGCGTAGGTGTTGAGGTCGCGCGGCGCCACCCCCAGGCCGGTCAGGTAGCGGCCGGCCTCGCTGTCGCGGGGGATCGCCCCGGCCGGGGAGATGTGGTCGGTGGTGACGGAGTCACCCAGCCTGACCAGGACCCGAGCCCCGACGATGTCGGCCACCGGGGGCGGCTCGGCCGTCACGCCGTCCAGGTGGGGCGGGCGGCGCACGTAGGTCGAGGCCGGGTCCCAGGCGAAGGTGGCGCCGGTCGGGGCGTCAAGGGCCCGCCAGCGGTGGTCGCCGTCGAAGATCCCGGCGTAGGCGCGGCGGAACATGCCCGGGTCGACGCTGCCCTCGACGAGCTCGGCGATCTCCTGGGCGCTCGGCCACAGGTCGGCCAGGAACACCGGCCGGCCCTGCTCGTCGTGGCCGAGGGGGTCGTTGACCAGGTCGAGGTCCATGGTGCCGGCCAGGGCGTAGGCGACCACCAGGGGCGGGGAGGCGAGGTAGTTCAGCTTCACCTCGGGGTGGATGCGGCCCTCGAAGTTGCGGTTGCCGGACAGCACCGACACCACGGAGAGGTCGTGGTCGCGGACGGCGGCGGCCACCTCGTCGACCAGGGGCCCCGAGGCGCCGATGCAGGTCATGCAGCCGAAGCCGGCAAGGTGGAACCCGAGCGCCTCCAGCGGCTCGACCAGCCCGGCCGCCCGCAGGTAGTCCATGACGACCAGCGACCCGGGGGACAGGGTGGTCTTGACCCAGGGCCGGCGCCGCAGGCCACGGCGGGCGGCGTTGCGGGCCAGCAGGCCGGCGGCGACCATCACCCGCGGGTTGGAGGTGTTGGTGCAGGAGGTGATGGCGGCGATGGCCACCGCCCCGTGGCCCAGCCGGTGGGGTCGCCCGTCCAGCACCACCTCGACCGCCGCCGTCGTCGCTCCCCGCCGGCGGGCCGGCCTCCAGCTCCTGCTCGATGGCGGGGGCGTCGCTGGCCGGGAACGACTCCTCCGACGCCTCGTCCACCCAGGACGCGGCGGGCCGGTCGGCCCGCCCGGCGGGACCGCCGAGCTCGGCCCGGAAGGCGGCCTGGGCGACGGCCAGGGGGACCCGGTCCTGCGGCCGCCGCGGCCCGGCCAGGGACGGGACCACCCCGGACAGGTCGAGCTCGACCTGCTCGGACCAGACGATGGGCGCGTCGGGCTCGTGCCACAGCCCCTGCTGCTTGGCGTACGCCTCGACCAGGGCCACATGCCCGGGGTCGCGGCCGGTGAAGCGCAGGTAGCGCAGGGTCTGGTCGTCGATGGGGAAGACCGCGCAGGTGGAGCCGAACTCGGGGCTCATGTTGGCGATGGTCACCCGGTCGGCCACGCCGATCCGGGTCACCCCGGGACCGTGGAACTCGACGAACTTGCCCACCACCCCGTGACCGCGCAGCAGCTCGGTGACGGTGAGCACCAGGTCGGTGGCGGTGGCCCCGGGTGGCAGCTCGCCGCTGAGCCGGAACCCGACCACCGGCGGCACCACCAGCGACAGCGACTGCCCGAGCATGACCGCCTCGGCCTCGATGCCGCCGATCCCCCAGCCGAGGACCCCGAGGCCGTTGACCATGGTGGTGTGCGAGTCGGTGCCGAGGCACAGGTCCGGGTAGGCCCAGTCGCCGTCGACCTCCACCACCCGGGCCAGGTACTCGATGTTGACCTGGTGCATGATCCCCATGCCGGGCGGGACGATCTTGAACCTGTCCAGGGCGCGCTGGCCCCACTTGAGGAACCGGTAGCGCTCGCTGTTGCGGGCGTACTCCAGCTCGACGTTGCGGTCCCGGGCGTCGCGGCGGCCGAAGACGTCGGCGATGACGGAGTGGTCGGTGACGAGCTCGGCCGGGATGAGCGGGTTCACCGCCTCCGGGTCCCCTCCGAGGTCGGCCACCGCGTCCCGCATGGCGGCCAGGTCGACCAGGGTCGGCACCCCGTTGGTGTCGTGCAGGAACGCCCGCGTCGGGTGCAGGTCGACCTCGTCGCGGCGCCCGGCGGTGGGGTCCCAGCGGCGGTGCAGCCGCCACCGGCGGTCGCCGAGCCGCATCACGTCCCGGGTCCCAAGGCTGTCCATGGCTGCGCTCACGCTCTTCCGGGTGGCCTGACCGGGCCGGCCAGGGCCGGGCTCGACGGCGACCGCACGTGCTCGGGGAGGATGCCGATGCCGATGGCCCGGGCCGTGAGGCCCTGGAGGGACGGGGAGCGGCCGAGCAGGCGCAGGGCGGCCGGGGGTCCGGTGGTGGACAGCCGGCCGGCCAGCAGGGGAAACACGAAGCGGCGCTGGATGGTGCGCTGCACCCCCTGGGTGACGACGGTGGGGAGCAGGCGGCGGAGCTGCACCCGGGCCAGGTGCCAGCTCGACAGGGTCCCGTCGCGGAGGGGGCGGGCCAGGAGGTTGGCCGTGGCCACGGCGTCGTGCACGGCCAGGTTGATCCCGACCCCGCCGATGGGGGACATGGCGTGGGCGGCGTCGCCGATGCAGAGCAGGCCGGGCCGGAACCAGCGCCGCAGGCGGTCGACCTGCACCCGCAGCGTCCGCACGTCGTCCCAGGACTCGAGGGCGTCGACCCGGTCGGCGAGGAAGGGCACCAGCTCGGCCACCGAGGCCCGCAGGCGGTCGAGCCCGTGGCCCCGCAGCTCGTCGGCCGAGCCCTTGGGGATGACGTAGGCCACCTGCCAGTAGTGGCCGCGGTCGATCAGGACCAGCAGGTGCCCGGCGGCCAGGCGGCCGAAGGTGGCCAGCTCGTCGGTCGGGCGCCGCGGCAGCCGGAACCAGAGGACGTCGATGGGGGCGCCGAAGACGGTCGGGCGCAGCCCGGCCGCCCGCCGCAGGCGCGAGTCGCGGCCGTCGGCGGCCACCGTCAGCCGGGCCCGGACCTGGTGGGGCTGCCCGTCCGGGTCGTGCCAGGTCAGGCCGACCACGCGGCCGCCCTCCTCCAGGACGCCGAGCGCCTCGGCCCGCATGCGCAGCTCGAAGCCGGGCAGCCGCCGGGCCTGGCCGACGACGAAGTCGAGGAAGTCCCACTGGGGCATGAAGGCGAGGAAGCGGAAGCGGCCGGGCAGCCGGCGGAAGTCGGCCAGGATGAGGTCGCCGGCGTCGGTGCTGACGGGGAGGACCGGCGCCTCCTGGTGCGGGACGGCCAGCAGCCGCTCGGCCAGGCCGAGCTCGTCGAACAGCCGCAGGGTGGAGGGGTGCAGGGTGTCGCCGCGGAAGTCGCGGAGGAAGTCGCCGTGCTTCTCCAGCACCAGGACGTCCACCCCGGAGCGGGCCAGCAGCAGCCCGAGCACGGCCCCGGCCGGGCCGCAGCCCGCGATACAGCAGGTGACCTGGGTGGCAGGCGACGGTTCCATCCCAGCCCATCCTACCGGCGGACCCGACCGCCTTCTGGTCTCCACGGTCCCGTCGGGTCGAGCCAGGAGGGGCGGCCGTAGAAGCGAATGATGCTGCGACAGCAGCTCAGGGGAGGGGCTGGCTGCGGCCGGTGTCGTCCTCGACGATGCCGTCGGGCAGGGCCGGGTCATGCTCGGGTGGTGGCTCGTCGAAGGTGGTCTCGTCGTCCTCGACCAGGGGGTTGTCCTGCACCGCCGGGTCCTGGAGGACCTGGAACGGCTCGGGGGATGGCCCCAGCCGGGCGGCGTCCAGCCGGGCGGGGTCGCGGCCGAGGTGGTCTTCACCGTCGGCGGCGCGCTCCACCGCCTCGGCGAACGGCCGCTCGGCCTGCTCGTGGGCGGCCTCCTCGTCCACGGTCAGCTCGGCCAGGGGGAAGGCCTCCAGCCGCTCGTCGGGGATGGGCCGGCCGCTCAGGACCGAGCGGCCGTAGGTGCCCGCGGCCAGGCGGCCCTCGGCCCGCTGGAGTGCCTGGAGGCGCTGGTGGAGCTGGCGGGCGACCGCCTCGTCGGTCTCCTCGCTGGTCCGCCGGTCGGCGCCGTCGACCAGGTCCTCGGCGACCTCGTCGGCACGGGCGACACGGTCATGGTCGGCGTCGACCGCTGCCAGCAGCCGCTCGAGCCGCTGGCGCTCCTCACCCAACAGGGCGCGGGCCCGCTCCTCGTCCATGCCTGGCTTCCCTCCGTGAGGTCCTCGATCGAGCAGCGAGGCGAACCGCCCCGGAGCTCAGATGGTCATGATAGGCAGTGCTTGGCTGGAGCCGTCCCTGTACCAGTTTCGGACCCATCAGCGCAGCGGGCGGGATCCAGGGTTGGGGAGTGGGCCGGCTGGCCGATCGACAACGGCGCTCAGGTTGCCTCGGGGACGGGTAGTTGCAGCCAGGTCAGGCCGCGCAGGTCGAGCCAGGCCCGGCCGGGGCCCCGCACCAGTCGCAGCAGGACCTGGTCGCAGGTCGGGCAGCGGGCGACCACCCCGGGGGCGTGGTCGAACACCCGCACCTCGGCCATGGGCATGGTCTGGCCACACTGCGTGCAGCGCCCGATGGCCGAGGTGATCTCGACCCGGACGACGTCATGGAGGGGGCCGGCGAGCGCGGTGCCGTCGCTCCACAGGTCCGAGCTGGTCATGACCGTCTCCGTTCAGTCGCCCCAGAAGCGCTGCTCGCGCCAGGGGTCGCCGTAGTTGTGGTAGCCGAGGCTCTCCCAGAAGCCGGGCTCGTCGCTGTCCAGCAGCTGGAGCCCCCGGACCCACTTGGCGCTCTTCCAGAAGTACAGGTGGGGGACCAGCAGCCGCGCCGGGCCGCCATGCTCGGGCGCCAGGTCCTGGCCGTCGTAGCGGAACGCGACCCAGGCCTGGTGGTCGGTGAGGTCGGCCAGGGGCAGGTTGGTGCTGTAGCCGCCGTAGGAGGAGGCCAGGGCGTAGCCGGCGCTGGTCTCCAGCCCCTCCAGCAGGGTGTCCAGCGACACCCCCTCCCAGCTGGTGGCGAGCTTGGACCAGTGGGTGACGCAGTGGATGTCGACGGTGACCGGTTCGCTGGGCAGGGCCCGGAAGCCGGCCCAGTCCCAGCGCCGCTGGTCCCCGGTCTCGCTGGTGATGGTGAGCTCCCAGTCGGCGAGGTCGATGTCGGGGGTCGGGCCCGCCGACAGGACCGGGAAGTCCTCGACCAGGTACTGGCCCGGCGGCAGCTCGGCGCTGGGCCGCCGCCGCCCCCGGAACCCACGCGACACGGTACCCATCAGTTGCTCCTTCCGGTCTAGCCGAAGGTGAAGGCGTAGGCCTGGACGCCGGGGTCCAGGAAGGTGATCGCGAAGGTGCGCTCGGTGATCGGGCCGGGCTGGCGGACGAGCTGGTACAGCCGCGGCTGGGTGAGGGTGCCGTTGCCCTGGTCGTCGACGTCGGCGCCGCGCCCGGCGCCCGGCGGCTCCCCATCGAGCAGCACCCGGAACCGGACCGGGGTGCCCGGCGCCGGCGGTGCCATGACCAGGTGCAGGTCACGGGCCTGGAAGCGGTACAGGATCCGCCCACCGGCCTGGTTGAGCACAATGGCCGGTTGGTTGACGGTCCAGTCACCCGAGAGGGCCCACTGATTCAGCCGTAACCGGGTCGGGGCGGCATAGGCGTAACTCGTCTCCAGGATGGAGCCATTGGGGGAGACGAAGTTGTCGGTGCGCGCATAGCCGAGATAGTTCTCCGGCGATCGCAAGCTGGCCCAGTCGGCGGCCACCTCCACCCCACGGGGCTCGACCGCCACCAGGTCCTGGTCGACGCCGCTGCTTCCGGCGTCGGTCAGCAGCCGCTGCACGACCATCTCGGACATTGCATCGTCGCCCTCGCCGAAGCGGTGGTGGCGGATCTGGCCCTGGGCGTCGACGAGGTACAGGGCCGGCCAGTAGTGGTTGTCGAAGGCGCTCCAGATGCCGTAGTCGTTGTCGACCGCGACCGGGTAGCCGACCCTAAGGTCCGTGACCGCTCGGCGGAGGTTGTCGAGGTCGTGCTCGAAGTCGAACTCGGGGGTGTGGACGCCGGCCACCACCAGCCCGTGGTCCTGGTACTTGTGGGCCCAGGCGCGGACATAGGGCAGGGTGCGCAGCCAGTTGATGCAGGTGTAGGTCCAGAACTGGACCAGCACGACCCGGCCCCGCAGCCCGGCCGGGGTCAGGGGCGGCGAGTTGAGCCACCCGGTCGCACCGTCGAACCCCGGCAGGTGACCTTCAACAGGCAACTCGGCCGCGGGGTGGGTGGCGGAGCGGACGAGCTGGTTGGCTCTGGTGAGCAGCGTCTTCCAGCCGCTTTCATCCTGGTCCATCGGTCACTCCTTCAGAGCACACGCCCGTCAGTAGCCGGCGGGGCGTTCATGCGGGAACGCCGGCCCGGTAGGGGGCGAGGAACGCGGTCAGGGCCGCCAGCAGCTCCTGGGGTGCCTGCTCGGCGACCCAGTGGCCGGAGCCGGGGAGGACCACGCTCTCAACGTCGTCGGCGACGAGCTTCATCGTGTCCGCGACCATTTCACCGGAGCTTTCCGCCCCGCCGATGGCCAGCACCGGCAAGCGCAGCCGCCGGGTGGCGCGCTGCTGGTTCTGGGCGATGATGGAGGGGAATGTGCGGTAGAGCTCGAAGCTGCCGCGCAGGGCGTCGGGGTCGGCGGCGAGGAGGTCGATGTAGTAGCCGACGGCGTCCTCGGGCAGCTTGTTGGTCCCGGCCGAGGCGTCGAACTCCGGGCCGAAGAAGATGGCCTCGCGTCCCCTGACGAGGGCTTCGTTCACCAGGGCGGGGAGCTGGTTGAAGGCCAGGTGCCAGAGCCGGGCATTCAGCGGCGGAGGCAGCAACAGCGGCGGTGAGGGGGTCACGCCCGGGAGGGGGGCCTCGGAGACGACCAGGCGCACCAGTCGGTCGGGGTGGTCGGCGGCCAGGGCGTAGGCGATCGGCATGCCGGTGTCGGTACCGTAGAGGGCGAAGCGCTGGTGGCCGAGGGCGTCCATCAGCGCGACCAGGTCGTCGGCCTGGGTGCCGGTGTCGTAGCCGTCCTCCGGCTTGTCGGATAGCCCGATGCCGCGCTGGTCGACCGCGACCACGCTGAAGTCGCGGGCCAGGGTCGGCATCAGCATGCGCCAGGCGTACCAGGTCTGGGGCCAGCCGTGGACCAGCAGCAGCGGCGGCCCCTGGCCGCCGACGACCGCGTGCAGGCGCAGCTGGCCGGTGTCGACATAGCGGCTGGTGAAGGTGTCGGTGAACCCGGCCGGCAGGTTCGGCGCCCCCCACGCCGAGCCGGGGCCTTGGGGGGTGGAAGCGGTGGGCATGAGCGGCTCCCTCGCACGATCTAGCGAAGCGACCGGAACGCGGCCCGGAGCTCGCTGGCGAACAGCTCGGGTTCTTCCCAGGCGGCGAAGTGGCCGCCCCGGTCGGCCTCGTTGAAGTAGGTGAGGTTCGGGTAGGAGTTCTCGACCCAGCTGCGCGGGGCGGCGAAGAGCTCGCCGGGGAAGGTGGTGAAGCCGACCGGGACCGCGACCGCCGGGGGCGCCTGGCCGGCGGCGAGGGCTTGGGCTCGTCCGCTCTCCCAGTACGATCGGGCCGCCGAGGCCCCGGTGCTGGTCAGCCAGTACAGGGTGATGTTGTCGGCGATGTGGTCCCGGGTGAGGT
>Ga0081538_10004700_pt1 | contig 12503 bp, 12 predicted proteins | sample TabmetS5T2R1_FD_71022 | JGI IMG/M metagenome (GOLD analysis project Ga0081538, IMG submission 71022) | Tabebuia heterophylla rhizosphere microbial communities from the University of Puerto Rico - S5T2R1 | ecosystem: Host-associated > Plants > Roots > Rhizosphere ...
GACCATCCAGAGCTGGAGCAGATCAACGCCGATCAGCTCGCTCATGCGCACGAAGCGTTGCAGCGCTGGCTCTCGGGGGACCACACGCCGAACAACGACTTCCGGCCCCACTAGGTCACGGGAGCGGCTCACGGTATCAGGAGGACTTTGCCCATCGTCTCGCGCTGCTCGAGTGCCGCCTGCGCTCTGGCTGCCTGTGCCAGCGGGTACTCGCCGTGGACGTGGACCTTCAGGCGACCGCTCCCAACCCAATCAAAAATGTCGCCCGAGCGTTCCTCGAGCTCCTGGCGCGTCGCCGTGTACGTGCCGAGATTCACCCGGGTGAGATAGAGGCAGCCCTTAGTACTGAGCAGGCCCGTGTCAACCGGTGCGATTGGGCCACTGGCTTGCCCATAGACCACCATCACACCACGCGGGCGTAAGCAGTCCAGGCCCTTGGCAAAGGTCGTCTGGCCCACGCTGTCGTAAACCACGTCGACGCCGCGCCCATCCGTAAGTCGCTTGACCTCCTCGGCAAAGTCGACCTGGCTATAGAGGATCGTCTCGCCGGCACCGGCCTCCCGCGCCGCCTTGGCCTTAGCCTCGGTAGAGACTGTCCCAATGACCCGCGCGCCACGCTGTTTAGCAATCTGGCAGAGCAGCAGGCCGACGCCGCCGGCGGCTGCATGCACCAGGCAGGTGTCGTGCGCCCCGAGGGGATACGTGCTACAGGCGAGGTAGTGCGCCGTCATTCCCTGCAACAGCACGGCCGCTGCCTGCTTTGTGGTGATGTGGTCAGGGACGCGCACGAGGCGCGCCACTGGAGCCGCGACTTTTTCGGCATAGGCGCCAGGGACGCCGTTGAAAGCGACACGATCCCCGATTTTGAACGCCGTGACACCTTCTCCGACCTCCACAACAGTGCCAGCCGCCTCGCCGCCAATGGGCATGGGTAGCGACGCAGGAGCCGCGTCTCGCCGACGGTTGACTTCGGCGAAGTTCAGGCCGATGGCCTCAACCTTGACGACCGCCTGACCGGCACCTGCTTGCGGATCTGGAACATCCTCATAGACCAGGCCTTCTGGCCCACCTGCCTTGTGCACACGTACTGCTTTCATAGCAATCCTCCTCAGCCAATGAACCCCATCGTCCCGGGTGGCTCCGGCACCACCCGGTTCTCCAGATAGCCGATGCTCTCAACTTCCATGAGATTGCCCCGCGCCCTCAGGTCACTTCTGGCGGATTCTACCATACCGCCTCTTGTGGCCTGTGTCCAGCTCTAGCAGTGGGAGCGCTGCACCGCCCCAACCCTTAGGCCAGTGCACTCCGGAAGGTAGAGCCGGCCCTCCTCCGGGAAGTGGTCAACACCAAGAGCACGTAGGTAGCGGCTCCAGCAACGAGCGAGGCGTCAGCGCCTCCTGTGTATCAGGAGATCATGGACTTTCTCGCTACCAGTCTAACCCCAGAAGCATCGGTAGGGTGGGCACGGACGCCGGCCTTTGGATTCGATCTCCTCCTGTGGTAGGGTCGTGCCGACCCTGAGCATCATATGTATATTGTTGCACCACCCCTCTAAAGGAGTTTCTGTGGATGGAGAAGATCGGCATCTCGGGTTGAATCGGCCCATCAGCCGTCGTGATGTGCTGAACGGGGTAGTGATTGGTCTCGGTGGCAGTCTGGCCAGTGCGTGGCTCACGGCGTGTGGCCGGTCGTTGGAGACTGCGGCGCTATTCGCGCAGGATCGCCCCACGTACTATCCGCCTGCCCTCACGGGCATGCGCGGCAGCCACGATGGCTCGTGGGAGCTGGCACACGCGCTGCGGGACGGCACGTTTTGGCAGCAGGCCGGCGCCGTTACTGACACGCGTGAGACGTATGATCTGGTCGTGGTGGGCGGTGGCATCAGCGGGCTTGCCGCTGCCTACTTCTTCCGCCAGCAGGCGGGCAACAACGCGCGAATCCTGCTCCTCGACAATCACGACGACTTCGGCGGTCATGCGACGCGTAATGAGTTCAGCGCCAGCGGAGAGCTGTTGCTCGGCAACGGCGGCACGCACGCGATCGCGACGCCGACGCCGTACAGCTCACAGGCACGCGGGCTCCTGACGGCACTGGGCATCGACCCGCCGACGCTGACGGCGCAATGCGTTGACCAGCAGCTCTTTGCTGCACTCAAGCCGGCGGTGTTCTTCAACAAACAGACATTCGGTGAGGAGCGACTCGTAGCCCGCGATCCGGCGCGGCCCTGGGCAGAGTTTCTTGCCCGCACACCGCTGTCACCCGCAGCCCAGCGCGATATCGAGCGCATCCAGGAAGCACGCATCGACTACCTGCCGGGATTGTCATCACATGCCAAGAAGGATCGCCTGTCGCGCCTCAGCTACCATGACTTTCTGCTGCACATCGTCCAGGCGCATCCCGACGTCATCCCGTTCTATCAGGCGCGCACGCACGGGCTCTATGGGGTCGGGATCGACGCCGTGCCGGCCCTCGATTGCTGGGGGATTGGGCTCCCCGGCTTCCAGGGCCTGGGTCTCGAGCCGGGCCCGGCGCCGCGCATGAGCCGCACCGCGGCGGGTGCGGCTACACCGAAGCGCGAGCCGTATCACTTCCACTTCCCGGACGGCAACGCCTCGATCGCGCGCCTCCTCGTGCGCGCGCTCGTGCCGGAGGCGGTGCCCGGGCACACGGTCGAAGACATCGTCACCACGCGGATCAACTATGCACGGCTGGATCGGCCTGGCGCCGCAGTGCGGATCAGGCTGAGCAGTCTCGCAGTACGAGCGCGGCAGGTGGGTGATCCCGGGTCATCACGCGAGGTCGTGGTATACTACGCGAGAGCGCAGCGGGTGTATGCTGTCCGTGGGCGCGGGTGCATCCTGGCCTGCTGGAACATGATCATCCCGTCTCTGTGCCCGGAGCTGCCCGAGCAGCAGAAAGAGGCGCTAGTGTACGGCGCGAAGATACCCCTCGTCTATACCAACGTCGCACTCCGGAATTGGACGGCATTCCACCAACTTGGCGTCCGCACCATCGCGGCGCCAGGCTGCTTTCACCATACGGTCAGCCTGCACGAACCGATCAATATCGGCACCTACCGGTATGCCCGCACGCCCGAGGCTCCCGTGCTGCTCCGGCTGGTGCGCACGCCCTGTCAGCCTGGCCTCCCGGCGCGCGAGCAGCATAGACTCGGCCGTCTGGAGCTACTGACCACACCTTTTGCCACATTTGAGCGACACATCCGCGATGAACTCGGTCGCATGCTGGCACCAGCAGGTTTCGATCCAGGACGCGATATCGTCGCCATCACCGTCAACCGGTGGCCACATGGGTATGCCTATGAGTACAATCCCCTGTGGGACCCTGAGTGGGCCCCCGAAGACGAGCCCTGCGTGCGCGCGCGCCAACCGTTCGGGCGGATCACCATCGCCAACTCGGATGCCGCGGCGTATGCGTATACCGACGCGGCGATCGACCAGGGATATCGCGCGGTGCAAGAGCTGTGCATGGCCTATGGCCCGTCTCACTTCTTCCCAAGTTGATCCGCAAACTGGCCCACCGTGAGGGCAAAATAGTGCGAGCGATTCCACTTCAAGAGCACCTGATAGTTCGGATAGACCAGAAACGCCGGGCTCGTTGCCCCACTCGGCAGCACTAACGCCGCCGACTCGATCTCAGCCGAGAACGCGCCGCCGTCAGCACGCCGCGCACCCAGCACCTGCCAGGTCGCGACAGTTCTACTGGGCTGTCCAGCGTTAGTAGCCACATCGAAATCGGTTGGTAACACGACGCGATGGCCCCAGGGTTCACGCGCACGCCAGCCAGAGCTGGCCAGGTAATTCGCCGTAGAGGCAAAGATGTCGGCTAAGGTTGCCCAGATATCGCGCCGTCCATCGCCATCGTAATCGACAGCGTATTGCATGAAGCTGGACGGCATGAATTGGTTTTGCCCCATGGCACCAGCCCACGAGCCCATCATGGCCTCAGGACGCACATGACCGGCATCGACAATTTTAAGCGCCTCCAGCAATTCACGACGAAACAACGCACTGCGCCGACCGTCATAGGCGAGTGTCGCTAGAGAGGCGAGGACGGGGAAATTACCCGTGGTGCGCCCAAAGTCCGTTTCCATTCCCCAGAGCGCCACGATGATGCCTGGCGGCACGTTGTATTTCGTCTCAATCTCCTGAAGCAGGGCGCGGTGTTCGTTGAGCAGACGCAGCCCTTTTTGCACGCGTGACGCTGGTAGGGTGCGCTCCAAGTACTGCGCGTACGTCAGCGTGTCCTCGGGCTGTTTGCGGTCGAGTTCAATGACGCGCAGCAGCGGTCGCAACCCGGTAAGCGCGGCGTCCAGCGTCTGCGGGCGAATGCCAAGAGCCATCGCTTCGGCACGGAATTCCTGCAGCCAGGTGGCGAAGTCGCGCTGTTGCGCCATGCCAAACTCACCCTGGACGACGAGCCCCCAACCCACACACACCAGCGCCCAGAAAAAGCGCGAGAGACACTTTGACAGGTTGAGACCGCACCACACGTGGTGAACTGGCTTCTGCCTCACCGTGGTTCTCCTTGCCTCTCAGCGCCGTTTGCTCTGCTCGATGAGCTGTTGCACACGCGTATCACTGCCCCCCAGCGCCAGAAAGGTGCGATAATACTCCAGCGCCTTGGGGATGTCTGAAATGTAAAATTCATAGCAGACCCCCAGACTGTAGTACGCTTCGCGAAAGTCGGGCCGCAACGCAATGGCTGCCTCAAACTCCGTCACTGCAGGACGGTACTGCTTGATTCCGACATAGATGACGCCCAGGTTATAGCGTGCTTCCGCATTCTTGGGCTGGCGTTCCACCACCTGCTTCAGGAGATCAACCGCCTGCGGGAGTTTTTGTTCCTTTTTATAGAGGAGCGCCAGATGATACTGCGCTTCAGTGAAGTCGGGCTGGGCCTCCAGGGCCTTTTTGTAGGAACCCTCTGCGGCAGCATCCGCGCCTTGCTGCGCCTGCAGAATGCCCAGGTAGAGCGCTGCTTCAGCGTGTGTGGGTTGTAGCGTGAGCACACGGGCATACGCGCTCATGGCCTGTTTGATATCACCCTGCGTATCATACAGTACGGCCAGGCGGTACTGGGCCTCAACATTGTCGGGTTGCTGCGCCACGATGGCCCGATAGGCAGTGAGCGCTTCCTGGGGTTGCTTCTGACGCTCGGCCAGAATGCCCAGGCGAAGCAGTGCTTCGACATACTGCGGCTGCTGGGCGATGACCTCCTGATATGCCTGCTTGGCCTCAGCGAGCTGGTTGGTCTTTTCAAGCAGAATGCCCAGGCGTAAACGTGCCTCAAAATTCTTGGGATTCACCGTCAGTACCTGGCGATAGGCCGCAAGCGCTTGCGGCACGTTGCCTTGGCGCTCCGCCAGGGTAGCGAGCAAGTCATAGGCCTCTTCATAACGCGGGTAGAGGATTGATGCCTGCCGCACCGCCTGTTCAGCAGCGCCAAACTCCTTTTGCTGGTACAGCGTTGCGCCCAGCATGTAGTGGGCCTCGGCGTACCCTGGGTAGCTCGTCACGGCACGCTCGAAGGCTTGCCGCGCCTGGGCGTAGTTTTGCTGCTGATAGTAGGTGTTGCCCAGCATATAGTGCGCCTGGGCGTAGTGTGGATAGCTCGTGATGGCCTGCGCCAGCGCGGTGACAGCCTCATCATACTTGCCCTCCGTAAAGGCACGCACGCCGGTTTCAAAGTATGTCTGGGCTTCATGGGCTGCCAGCGGCATCGCCCGTAAGAGCAGTACACCCCAGAGTAACCACAGTGGAATCGATTGGCGCATAACTTCCTCTCTACCAGCACGGAACGCGGCCATATGGATGGCCGCTTGCCCTTGCAAGGCTACCGATCCCACTACCGTTTGTCAATTTCTCCGCATCTTCCCGCTCTCCAGACGCTCTATACCCCCAGCGTAATCACCCGCTCGCCAGCGGCCACGCTGGGGAAGGTAGTCATACGCACGAACGTACCCTCCATTGGAGCCCGGATGGTCTCTAGCTCATCACCGTAGATGCTATACACGTGTGCCAAGACATCTCCTTGCCTGACGTGTGCCCCCAACTGGACCACGGTGTGCAAAAGTCCGCCGCGGCCTGCCCGCACCCCGACAAATCGGGTCATGGTCACGGTCTCAGGCGGTGGTTCGGGCTCGCCAGGCAGCATGCGCAAGAACCGTAGCGCATTGAAGATGCACCGTACTCCGATTGGGATCAGCTCGACATCGAGCCGGCCGCCTTCACCGATTTCAAAGGTGAACGCCGGCACCCCGGCACGCGTTGCTTCAACGCACAGAATGCCATCGTTGACATACATGCCCTCCTGGGTCTGCATGATATAGCCGGAGCCAAAAGCTCGTCCCAGCTCAGCAGCGCGCTGAAATGATGCGCCCAGGGCAGGGTGGGGCAAGATGGTAATGGGCACATAGCGGCCACCACGCGTTGGGGTATGCACGTCGATGGCATAGTCGCATGTGGTGATCAAACTGAACAGGGTCGCCGCCAGTCTCTCGGTGATGTTCCCCTCGGTATGGCCAGGAAAGCTCGTCCAGGGATCGATGGGCATCTGGTCGAGCGGTGATTTGAGGTAGAGCCCCACCGGTACCCGATGTTCGACCTGAAAGGCCAGAGGATTCTGCACCAACACGCAGACGATGCTGCCGGCGAGTGTGTCTGGTTGCACCTGAGCACAGACCCGAAAGAGGATTTCGATGCCACTGACTTCGTCGCCGTGGATGGCTGCGCCCAGGTACAGCCGAGGACCGGGGAAAGCGCCGTTGATCAACAGCAGAGGGAGTGTAATTCTGGAGCCGTCTGCTAGCTCTGTGACTTCGAGAGCGTGTCTGACACCACTACCGGCAGGAATCGACAGACCAGCAACGCGCATCTCCTGAGCCATGGGCATGTTTTCCTCCAAACTTGTCCTACTCTGGTACCATATTCCCGCGGCGCGTTATCGTACTATAGAAAACTGCTGGTGACCACCTTCAATAATTCCCGCTGGCCTATCGCGGCTGGTGCTTGCCACGTCACCCCCATTTCTTGATGCGCAGGGGGCTGATCATGAGCACAGAGGAGAGCATCAAGAGCGGGCCATAATACTGGGTGGGCAGCCCGATACCATAGCTGAGTGGGAGCAGCAGGCCATTCCAGGTAATCGGCATACCGATATACTCGCCGGCAAGGTTCACGACATTGAAACGGGCCAGCCGGAGGATGCCACAAAGGACAAAGAGTACTGGGATCAGGGTGAGCCAGCCATGGGGTGCGGCATACGTGTACATAAAGACGGCGGGGGCCATCCCAAACCCAATCACATCGGCCAGCGAATCCAGCTCCTTCCCGAACTGATGCGGGGTGCCGAGCCAGCGCCCGATCTTGCCATCCAGATAATCGCAGACGACAGAGCTCAGCAGGAGCAGGACAGCCAGGAAAAACTGGCCGCTGATGGCGCAGAACACCGCCAGCACCCCACAGGCCGCATTGAGTAAGGTAAAGAGATCCTGCACGCTCAGGAAACTGCCAATACCTCTCTTGCCTCCCGCCTCTGTGTGCTTGTGCATCGTGTGTGCCTTCTCAGTATACGGGTTCGCTCTCACGTAGCCCGTGCTGTCTACAGCCCATGCCTGTCAAGCCTGGAGAGCAAAGCCTGTGCCATCTCCCTCATGTCGGTGTGACTGCTGATCAGGGCCAGGAGACACGCGGTCCCCTGCCACATCCTCCGGGCTGGCAGTACGCCCCTAGGGTAGACGGATGGGAACATATCAAAGCGAGAGAACAGTTCTCATGATGAGAGCATTCTCTGGGGATGAGCAGCGTCAGAGTGCCACCATCGTCTCAGACAGCGTGTCACCATGGGACAAGTTGTCAAGGCTACGGTACGAGTTCCAACTTCGGCAATATATTCCGCATGGCTGGTGCTGTCGTGTCCCTCCTTTGGTGCTCTTTGTGATCCGCACGGCCGGCATGCCGTGGTGCAACCGACCGTGCCGGCCACTGGCGACAACGGTCCTCAGCGGGCTCATTGTCCTGGACTGCATGACCACGCTGGAGCGCGGTTGGAGTATGCTTGCCGAACGAATTTTGCCTTTCCCCTCACAATATTGGTTCACCTGTACTTCGATAGCTGATTTTCTATCCTCGTAATCTACTGGTCCAGCCCGCATCAAGAGTGCATGAAAGCGCCCCCTACACTTCCGGGCGTAAAGGCATGTGTCTGCACGACCTTACCAACAAAGTAGTCACTGTTCCTCTCAAACAGCAAGCTGACCAGACGGCGTGCGCTCTCGATCTGTGGCTCCAGGGCAAGCTGGGCCAGATCACTGGCCAGGATCTCAGGGTGAAAACGATCTGCTGCCGCCGCACCAGTATCGCACGGATACACACGATGCACTACCCGTGAAAGCGTGCGTGGCTTGAATACAAAGCAGACCAGACACAGCACGTGTGGCTCGCCTCATCTATGGCCACGGTGCGAACGATACGCCGGTCTGCCATAGAACAGATAGACGAGGCTTTCGTGAAAGATTGCACAAGGCTGCGGCTCCAGCACATGGGTCACGGCGATACTGGGGAGAAACTCGCAGCGGCTGGTGTGGATCAATGGGAGTTCTTCGGCGAGTCCTGCATGGCTTGCGACCAGGGTACGAAAGGAAGTCATGGGTGTGTTCTCATGATGTCAGGACTCCCTTAAAACTTCCTGCGTCCTGCTCCGAGCCGCAGTTCTTCCTGGAGGCACGGGCTTCCAGCCTACTCTAGAAGCGGACAAAATGGCTGCCCTCCCAGGGTTGGGCTCTCAGTAGTCAGTAAAGACAACGTTGTTACCAGAGCGCACGAGTGGGATAATAGTGCCCTGCGTCATCTCCAGGAAGGACTTGTCATGTACGTCGCCGATATAATCTGGCTACCGCACATTCTTGACAAGCTTGTCTGGAAGCATCATGTTTCTCCAGAAGAGGTTGAAGAAGTCCTGTTCAGCATCAAATAGTGTACGCTCTATGTTGAATCGGTAAACATGCCAAGGAAAATCAGAAAGCTTATCCACGATCTCAGAGAAGCCGGATTTTACGAAATCCCAGGCGGCGGGAAAGGCGCACATCGCAAGTTTACGCATGCCAGATATGCTGGCGCTGTGACTCTCAGTGGGCAGACTGGTGACGACGCCAAACAGTATCAAGAAAGGCAAGTAAGACAAGCAATAGAACGGGTGAAGCGATGAAAGCAAGCGATCAGTATCATAAATGGGTCGAGTGGAGTGATGAAGACCAAACCTACATTGGCAAGTGTCCGGATTTAATTACCGGTATTCATGGTGATGATCCAGTAAGGCTCTACAGCGAACTCTGCGAAGTCATTGACGATGTTATTCGCCACTTTGCCTCTGATGGGCGGCCTCTGCCTCGCCCGCGCATTCGTCCCATGCAGGAAGTCATGTAAAACTCTTCAGAGACGGCGGGCGTGGTCAAGCGTTGCTCGGAGAGCGGGGAGCCCGCAATCATAGCCAATGCCATGCCGAACAAGAGTTGCAGGAGACGGCGAACAGCGTCCGCTTACTCCTTGAACAACGCCTGCAGGAAGTTGAGAGCCAGGCTGCAAAGGCATAGCCAAGAGGAGGGCGCCATGACCGTCTGGATCTCCAGGCGACTGGTGCTTTCTTCCCTTGTCGCAATACGTGTCGCTATTTTGTCGCAATACCTTACAACCCCTTGATTTGCAAAACATATCTGACTGCTCTGGCAGCCCCGATGCTCTTGACTACGCCCTGATGCACAAGATCTCGCAGATCACGTTGCAACGTCCGTCGGTTTACGCCAGGGCAGAGCCCTTCTAACTCCTCAATCCGTAGTCCATCCCTTTCCAGCAGATGTCCTACTGCCAGCACCTGTCGCGGATTGAGAGCGTATTCACGGGCAATCACATCTCGGCGAATTGCTCGCTTGCCGCGATCGGTCACTTCGTCCATCTGTGTGGCCAGGCCCTCGACAAAATAGTCGAGCCAGCCAGTCAGGTCCATCTCATGTTCTCGCACGCTCCGCAGCGCCGCATAGAAGCCTGTCCGGTTGCGGTCGTAATACTCACTGATCGAGAACAGCCGCTTGAAGTCGTAACCAGTCCGATACAGGCAAAGCGTTGACAACAGCCGCGAGGTCCGACCATTGCCATCCACAAACGGATGGATGTGCACCAACTGAAACTGCGCAATGCCACTGACCAGCACAGGATGCATGTCAGAGGGCGTATTCAGCCAGGCTACCAACTCAGCCATCAGCGGTGGGACATCGTACGGTGGGGGTGGAGTATAGATCGTCTGCCCAGTGGCGGCGTTGACCACGTAATTTTGCACCCGCCGGTATTCGCCGGGCGCTGCAGAACCGCCTCGGACCCCAGCCACCAGCCGCCGATGGATTTCGCGGATCAAGCCTTCGGTGACAGGCCCGCCATCATTCAGATAGCCGCTGACGAACTCGAAGGCATCGCGGTAATTCAGCAGTTCCCGCGTGTCGTCAGGATCGGTTCCAGCCACTGCCTCACCGGCCAGTAAGCGCTCCGCCTGCTCCAGGGTCAGCCGTGTACCCTCGATATGCGTGGTGTGATGCGCCTCCAGCACAAAGGCGCGGGAACGCATCATCTCTAGCCAGTCTTCAGAGAGCCGCGCTGCCTCCAGGAAGCCGTGTGCCCGCTCAATGCGCGTCAACCCTGCCGTCATCCGGTGGGTGATGCGGAACGAAGGCTGGAAACTACTTGGACCTTTCATGGCATCACCACAGTGCACAGGGGCTTGCTAATCAGCCCCACATCACTCTTGCTGTACACCGCATCGCCGAACTTTCCCTTGATCATGGAGAACGCCATTTCCACATTTGTGATAGTGAGCTAAAAACCCCTCGCGATTATACATGAAGTAGTGATACATCTCCGTCTAGATAGAGTCGCCACTAGACACTGCTATGCTGATCTTGAAGGGGATAAAGGACATCGCGTCTATCTTTACTGTGGCAGGCCATACAGTCGCTACCAACTCAGGGGGTCTTGCTCTATCCTCCTTAATACTCAGAATTGACACCCTGTAGCCATAACGTGAGACTTTAGGCAGCCTTACGAGTCGTTGCCATCTTCATTTTCACTTTGTGCTCAACTTGGTTTGTCATGGCCCGTAGCCGCAACGCATGCTGCAGCTGAAAAATACTCCAGGGTTTACCAGGGATAATCTCGTGATGACACACGCGCAGTACAAACAAATAGGCCAGCACCGCGATGCCCATGGATTTCTCACTGCGATTCGTGTCCCCGCGGACTTGGTGCTCTCCCAACCCCAGCCCCGATTTCAGCTCCCAGTTCAGCAGTTCCACGGCCCAGCGTTTTTGGTAGATGCTCACCACTTGTCTCGGCGTCAGTTCGGCCAGATTGGTCACCAGGAGTTTCGTGTTGTGAGGGCCGACGTTACGCCCTTTTTTGCTCAGGACCACGGTGACATGCCCGACATGACGCAAACACACGCACGTGTGATATGTCCAAAAAGTTCTGCGGCCTTTTCCCGCCGTCTCTCTGGGGACTTGGGTGCGTTGATAATACTGGCGCGGCAAATGGGTCACGAGATTTTTCAGCGTTTTCTCCTCAACGGTTTTCCACGTGCGGCTGATCGCAAAGACAAAGCCCCACCGGCGTGCCGTATCGGCCTTGTCGCGGTCTTGGACCATCCGCATATTGGCCTTGGACCCATAGGCGGCATCTCCGCCCACAATCACCAGCTTCGCCCAACACGGGGGTACAAACTCCCCTACCATCTCGCGAAACAAGGCGTTTTCGCTGCGATACCCCGGGTGGCGCTTGGGCAGAATAAGACGAAAGCTCACGGGGATGCGATAGCCGTCCCAGGCGGCCATCAGCAGGACAAAGCGCAGGCCAAAAAACCAGGGATGATGCTGGCTGATCCGTCCCTTCTGCGCCACCGAATTCCTGGCACCACGTTTGTCGGCGTGGCTGCCATCGCCAAAGAGATACAGAATGCCGTTCGCCGGTGCGGGCAAAGTGGCCATGAGATCCTGTGCCAGCCAGCTCACGAGCAGATGGACATTCCAATAGGCAGCTTGCAGCAGACGCCCAAAGCGCCACGCGGTGATGGCGGCAGGCGTCCACCGGGCCATCTCTGCCAAGGTGTGTCGCCCCGGGTGCACGGCTTGCATGAACACGAGCCAGCAGAGGATAAGCCGATGGCGCCCGCGCCATACCGTGGGCATGCCGTGAAAGATCATGGTCACAAAGCCAGGCAGATAGGTGAAGGCGATCATCATGTGCAGAGCCGTCCCCAGTGGAGAGCCAGAGAAAAAAGCTGCCGATGGAAGTGCTCATATCGCCTTTACACCTTTCAGTGTTGATTTGCAAGGGCTTGGCGGTTTAGGGTGTTAATTCTGAGTTCTATACGATCTCAGAAGTACGTCGGCAAGAATTCCTTGAGGAGATGCCAGAGAAACTTCGCGCACTTGTGTGCAGCGGCTT
>Ga0081538_10004701_pt1 | contig 12502 bp, 11 predicted proteins | sample TabmetS5T2R1_FD_71022 | JGI IMG/M metagenome (GOLD analysis project Ga0081538, IMG submission 71022) | Tabebuia heterophylla rhizosphere microbial communities from the University of Puerto Rico - S5T2R1 | ecosystem: Host-associated > Plants > Roots > Rhizosphere ...
CTTGCCGGATGCCTTGGCGTAGCCCTCCGCGGCATGGCCCGCGCCCTGCTCGTGGCGACACTGGACGTGCCTGATGCCCGCGTCGTAAAGCGCGTCGTACGTCGGCAGATTCGCGCCCCCGGGGATCCCGAATACGCTGTCGACGCCCTCGGCCTTGAGGCACTCCATGATGGCGTCGACGGCTCGCATGGCGGGTCCTACTCCCTTCCGGATGGCTGGCAGGCTGGCCGGACGGCCAGGGAGGCCAGTGTAACAGTGCGTTTTCCGCGCTCAGACGGGGTTTCCTGCGGGCTCCCCAAGCTCCTCGGGATAGTCGAGATCCCGCCCACAGCGCTTGCAGACCTGATCGCTCACGGGCAGCACGAAGCCGCACTCGGGGCAGCGCCGCCGCGGCTCGCGCCGCTCGTCGCGCATCAGGAGGGCGGCGAAGATACCGATTCCCGGCAGAGCGGCGCCAACCAGGAACCAGATCAAAAGCGACCCACCCTTCAAACGCGCGATGGCGGCAGTGGCCACGCCGAAGGCAAGGGCGATGACGATGAACTCCACAGCCCGACCGGGCTCAGAGAACGCGCAGTGCCCAGATGACGGCGATCACGGCCACGATTGCGACCACGATCCATGCGACCGCTGCAACCGCGCCCAGCACGAGCTTGAACAGCACGTACGCGGCAACGGCGAGCACGAGCACCGCCAGGGCCTTGCGGGCGATGTCAGAGATTGCTTCTCCCATGCCATGAAGTTTGGCATGCGCGGCTCGCGTTTCATGACGCCCTGCGGCTGCGCGCGTCAAGCCACGGGATGAGCGCGCGCACCGTTAGGAAGATGAGCGCGAACAGAAGCGCGAGAGCGAGCGCGAACCAGACCCAGCGCTCGAGCGCCCACTCCCCCACGCCCCTGATGTCGTCCCAGCCGGCGAGAGCCCAGGTGCCGGCGATAACGCCGCGCGCGACTCTCCACACGACCACCGCGGCGACCAGCCCCGCGGCCGCCGATTTGTGCTGGTTGAGCCAGGCGAGAAGCCGGCTCAAAGCAGCCGCGCCGGCCGCGTCGGCAGGTAGCGATCGAGGCCGGGCAGCGGCACGGACGACATCACCCAGGCAGGCCAGTAGACCTTGAAGCCGAGCCGCCTCAGCCGGTCCAGGAGCCACCAAGAGCTCGTGGTGCAGTAGACCCCGAAGGTCTCGGGTTCGCGCGTCTTGGCAACCCGATCGAGCGCGGCGAGCACCACGGGGACGAGGTCCTCGGCCGTCTCGGCGACGGCAGGGCCGATCTCCCCCTCCGCGCTCACCCAGCAGAGCGCGCGGGTGTCGCCGGAGCGCTCGTCGATATAGGCGAGGCAGGTGCGCGTGCGGCCGAAGAAGTCCTGGAGCAGCGGGCGCTCGTGGCCGATCGCTTTGGGCTCGAGTCGCTTCCACTCGGCCGCCGCCCGATCCGTCGTGAGCGCGTGAACTGCCGGCTCCGTCGCGTCGACCTCGTGAGCGCGGGCCTCGAGGTACTGCTCGACCCGGTGGCGCATGTGCCAATGCCCGGTCACCGGCATCACACCGAACTCGGTGTAGAGGGTTAGGTCGACAGGCGTGCCGAGCGTCACGACGACGCGTCCCAGCTCCGGCGAGGGCGAGTATGGCCAGATCAGTTCGAGCAGCGCCCTGCCGATGCCCCGCCCGGCGTGCGATGGCGCCACCCAGAGCTCGGTCAGCTCGTCCATCACGCCGAAGCGCGACGAGCTCGCGTAGCCGACCATGTCGCCGCCGTTCTCGCAGATCCAGAACGAGCCGTCCGGCTGTGCCGCTACGAACTCGATGAAGGATCGCGCGCGCTCCCACTCCTCACGGATCTCGTCGTGATCGCGCCCCTCGTCAGGGCCGAGCAGTCCGCGTGTGCGGCGTGAGGCGTCCCAAGCCGACTCCCCCAGTTCGAATGCTGCCCGCAGGTCGGCCGGTCCGCCCTCGCGGAAGCTGAGCTCGCTCACTTGGCCCGAGGCTAACGCTCCGCGCGCTGCGCTGTCTTCAGGGCGGGGCGCATCGCCGCTGGGAGGCGGCGCCGGACGCGCCAGGGGGCGCCGGCAAAGGCGTGATTCGCGACCGTCGCGAAGCCCTGCTCATCGACCCGCAGCGCCAGCAGCAGGTGGGCCACTCGGTCGGACGGTGGCAGGTCCGGCTCGGTGGTGCGTACGCAGAAGCAATGGACGCGTGAGCCGCCCGGCGTCACTAGCAGCGCGCCCGCCTCGCCCACGAGCCAGGTGCCGAGGGCGCCGCGCTCGAGCGCGAGCCCGGTGGTTCGCTGGAGCTCGCGCTGTTCGTGGCCGAGCAGGTCACCGAGCAGTCCCTGCGCGACCGGCTCGGCCGTCTCGTTGCGCGGCCCCTTTGGCCGCACCACGCTGGCGCCGCGGAAGGCGTACAGCTCCGGGATGATCCAGGCATGCGCGATCGCTGCCAGGGCGACCGGCGCCGACAGTGGCTCGAGCCATATCATCCCCGCCCCCGCCGCCAGGAACGGCACCGTGTAGAGGAGCGTCCAGGCGTGCCAGATCCGCCCCCAGCGGCGCAGCCAGCGCGCGTCCGTGCGCTGGCGCCACGGGACTGACGCAAGCTCGGGAAGCGCTTGCTCCATCAACCGCCGGCGATCGGGCGGCGCATGATCACGAGCTCGGCGCCACGCGGCAGCTCGCGCACGTGGGTCGCCTTGCCGGGCCCCTCCGGCACAGTCCCGATGTAGCCGAGTCCCTGCTGCTCCTGGAACTCGGTCACGGCGGCCGCGAAGGCGGCATCGTCGGCTGCTGTCCATTCGGCGAGCGTCGTGTGCCCCGTGTCGTCCATCCGGATCAGTCGCGCCATCTCGATCTCCTCTCTCTGAAGCCTGCGACGCATGGTACGCCGCGCCGCTCCCCAACTTGCCCGGTAGGCGGCCCGGGTCTACGGTTGTGATGTTTGGACTTTCGCCTGCTTGGCCCCCTCGAGGTCGCTGGGGATAGCGGCCTCGCGCTTCAGATAGGCACAGGACGCCAGCGTGCCCTCCTAGCGCTGCTGCTCCTCCGAGCCAACGAGCTGGTGACGAGCGACCGGCTCATCGAGGAACTCTGGGGCGACTCGCCACCGGCGACGGCACACAAGATGCTCCACAACCAGGTCTCGGCGCTGCGCCAGGCGCTCGGTCGAAACGGGCGGCTCGAGACGCAGGGCAGCGCCTACCGCCTCAACGTTGCGCCCGGAGAACGTGATGTGGATCGCTTCGAGGAGCTGCTCGCGAGCGCGCGCGCCGAGCTCGACTCCGATCCGGACGCCGCGGCGGACAAGCTCCGTGCGGCGCTCGGGCTGTGGCGCGGCCCGGCGCTCTCCGACCTCGCCTATGAGCAGTTCGCCCAAACGGAAATCGCGCGCCTCGAGGAGCGGCGCTGGGTCGCATTCGAGGCGCGGGTCGAGGCCGAGCTGGCACTCGGCCGCCACGCGGACCTGATCTCCGAGCTCGAGGCCGCCGTTGCGGAGCAGCCGCTGCGCGAGCACCTGCGCGGGCAGCTGATGCTCTCGCTGTACCGCTGCGGCCGCCAGGCGGACGCGCTCGAGGCCTACCGCGCTGCGCGGCGCACGCTCGTCGAGCAGGTCGGGGTGGAGCCGGGCGCCGAGCTCCGCGCTCTTCAGGACGCGATCCTCGCGCAGGATCCCGCGCTCGATCCGCCGGCGTCAGAGGGGCTGCCCGCGCCGCTTGACGGTGGCTCGCCGCTGCTGGCCGGCCGCGCGCGCGAGCTTGCCGGGCTGACCGCCCTGCTGGCGCAGGCGGCCGAGGGACGCGGCGCGGTGGTGCTCGTGTCGGGGCCGAGCGGAATCGGCAAGACCCGCCTGGCCGCCGAGCTCGCCCGCGAGGCCTTGCGACGACGGATGACCGTCCTCTATGCCCGAGCGTCGACGACCACAGCCGACGGACTCGCCGTGTTCCGACGGGCCGAGGAGGGTGGCCGGCCGGCGCTGCTCGTACTGGACGATGCGGAGCGCGCCAGCGCCGACCTTCGAGAGCGCGCCACGGACGCGGCCGCGGCAGCCCGCGAGCGCCCGTTGCTGCTGCTCGTGCTGCACGCCACTCCGCTCCCAGCGCTGAGACAGCGGGCAGCTCTGGCGCTCGAGCTCGGCCCTCTCGGCGAGGACGCGATCGCCGAGGTCGCGCAGCTCTACCTGCCCGCCCGTGCGGGCCAGGAGGAGCTGCACGCCCTCGCTGCGGAGACGGGCGGCGTGCCGCTCGCGGTCCATCGAGCTGCGGCGGAGTGGGCGCGGAAGCACGCCGCGCGCGTCGCCGAGGAGAGCGCCGGGCGGGCGGCCACGGAGCGCGGCGAGCTCCGCGCGGCCGAAGCCGACCTATCGGGCGATCTGCTCGAACTGCGAGCGGCGGAGGAGCGCGGCCGGCTCTACCGGGGCGACCTCGACGACGTGCCACTGCCCGCGGTCTGCCCATATCGCGGCCTCGCGACCTTCGACGCCGCACACGCGGACTACTTCTTCGGCCGCGAGCGGCTCGTGTCCGAGATGGTCGCGCGGCTCGTGGGCTCGCCCCTGTTGGCCGTGGTCGGCCCCTCGGGCGCCGGCAAGTCCTCGGCCGTCCGCGCCGGCCTGCTACCGGCGCTTGCGAGTGGCGTGCTCCCGGGCTCCCAACGCTGGGCGCAGGCGCTGATGCGTCCGGGCGCGCATCCGCTTGCCGAGCTGGAGCGGGTCTTGCCTGACCTACGTCGCGAAGCGGTTCTCGCGGTGGATCAGTTCGAGGAGTTGTTCACCGTCTGCCGCGACGAGCGCGAGCGGACGGAATTCCTCGACGCGCTGGTAGCGCTCGCACTGGACCGCGACCGTCGCGTGCCGGTGGTGATCGCTGTACGCGCCGACTTCTACGGTCGTTGTGCAAGCCACGAGCGGCTCGCACGGCTCGTCGGGACGAACCAGGTGCTCGTCGGCCCGATGCGCCGCGACGAGCTGCGCAGGGCCATCGTCGAGCCCGCGCGGCGCGTGGGGCTACGGATCGAGGCGTCGCTCACCGACGCCCTGATCGCTGACGTGCTCGACGAGCCAGGCGGCCTCCCGCTCCTTTCGGCTGCGCTGCTCGAGCAGTGGCGCGAGCGCGACGGTCATGTCATGCGCCGTGTCGCGTACGAGCGCACGGGCGGCGTGCGCGGCGCAGTGGGTCGTCTCGCCGATGACACGTACACCCGCCTGGCGGAGCCCGAGCGTGCCGCCGCGCGGCGGATCCTCCTACGGCTTGCGGACGCTGGCGAGGACGAGACTTCGTTCGTCCGGCGGCGCGTGCCGCTCGACGAGCTCGACCCCGGGGGCGACGAGGACGCCAGCACCGCGTTGGCGGCCCTCACCGACAGCCGGCTCGTAACCGCCGACGAGGGCACGCTCGAGGTCGCACACGAGGCGCTCTTGCGCGAATGGCCGCGCCTGCGGGCCTGGCTCGAGGAGGACGCCGAGGGGCGCCGGCTGCGTCAGCATCTGATCCATGCGGCGCGCGACTGGGACACTGCGGACCGGGACCCCGGCGAGCTTTACCGCGGCGCCCGGCTGGCCTCGGCACTCGACTGGGCGGCGGACCACCGCCGCGACCTCAATCAGCTCGAGCGCGAGTTCCTCGACGAGAGCCGCGCCGAGGCTGAGCACGAGGCAGATCACCAGCGCCGCACGAACCGCCGCCTGCGCGCACTGCTCGCCGGGCTCGGTGTATTGCTTGTGCTGGCGGTCGTGACCGGCGTCGTCGCTCTCAACCAGCGCGGTGAGGCCCGCGACGCGGCGCTCAGCGCGGACGCTCAGCGCCTCGGCGCCGAGGCGCTGACACAGGAGCGTTTTGACAGCGCACTCCTCCTTGCCAGAACCGGCGTGGCGCTCGATGAGACGCCCGCCACCCAGGGCAACCTACTTTCGGTCCTGATGCGCACTCCGGCGGCGCTCGGCATCGTGGATTCCGACCGCCGTCTACTTGCGGGAGCGGTGAGCCCCGATGGACGGCTGATGGCCACGGGCGATGACCGCGGCAAGGTCACCGTCTATGACGCTGCAAGCCGTGAGCCGCTGGGCAAGCCGTATTTGATCCGCGAGGGGGTCATCCAGCACCTCAGCTTCTCGCCCGACGGCCGCCTGCTCGCGGTCGGCTCACTTGATCCCACGGAGGTAACGCAGCAGGCGATTGTCGACCTGATCGATCCGCAGACGCGCACGCTGAGGCTTCACGTGGAGCTTCCGGGGTTCCCAGAACGCGCGCCCTTCGTTGTCGCCAACACCGTGTTTCTCAACGGCACCAGCGACGTGGTGGTCGCGCTGATCCATGGCGAGTTCCCGAACGCTCCTCCCTCTCTGCTCTATCGCGTCGACGGCGGGACCGGCTCCATCGAGAGCGAATTGCGGGTCGGCAACAGCAGCGCGCTGCTGCCTTCGGCTACGGCAGACGGCGAGCGGGTCTATGTGACCAGCGCCGGTGACAACCGGACCTGGGAGATCGACCCAGATGGGATGCGGGTACGGCGCAGCTACCCGGTCGGCGACCACACGGGCGCGGTCAGTCCCGACGGCCGCATGTTCGCGCTTGGGGGGGAAACAGGCCGTGTGCGGATGCTCGACCTGCGCTCCGGGCAGGTCAGGTCCTTCAGGGGCCGGCACGACGGCACCGTGCTGAGAGCGACGTTCACGCCCGATGGCGGCACGCTCCTGACCTCCGGCAACGACGGACAGGTGATCGCCTGGGACGTCGACCGGGGACGGGTCGGCGAGCGCTTCACGGGCCACAGCGGGGAGGTTTGGGGCCTCGACGTCACGGGCGACGGGCGCACGCTCGTGAGCTCCGCCACCGACGGACGCGCGATCGTCTGGGACCTCGCTGGAGACAGGAGGCTTGACCGCCGCTTTACGGTGGGCGCGCCGCTCGACACGAGCGCTCGCGCGGCCTGGTACGTCATCGACGTCACGAGGGGACTCGCGGTCAGCCCCGACGGCAGCACGCTGGCGGTGACTGCGCGAGACGGGGCCGTCAACCTGATCGATGCACGGACGCTTCAGCGTCAACGGACGATCCAGGCGATGAGGGGCTTCGCCGCGAGCGTGGCGTTCAGCCCAAACGGCCGGCTTCTGGCGGTCGTGGGGAGAAACGGGCGCATCACGCTCTGGAACACCAGGACTCTGCGTAGCGCCGGCGAGCTACGAGGGCTGCGCGCCGATTCCCAAGCGCTGGCCTTCTCGCCCGACGGCAGATTCCTCGCTGCAGCCGAGGCCCTGTATGAGCCGCCGCGCATACGGGTGTGGGATGTTCGCCGGCGCGAGCTGACGCGTTTCCGGGCGACCGGGAAGGTGGCGACGCTCGCGTTCAGCCCAGACGGCCGCTGGATCGCCGCCGAGACGGGATTCGGCGCAGAGGTCTTCGACGCCCACACCGGCGAACTGATCAAGTTCGTCAAGGCCGGCATTGCCACCCGTTCGGTCACGGTCTCACCCGACGGCAGCCTCCTCGTGATCGGCACTTCTGATGGCACGGTCCAGTTCTTCTCGACCGATACCTGGAAGCGCGTAGGCCGGCCCTTCGAGGCCCACACAGCGCGCGTCGGGTCGCTCGTCTTCTCGCCCGACGGCCACACGCTCGTCACTGCTGGGGAAGACGGAGCCGTCGCGCTCTGGGACGTTCCGACGCGAAAGCCAATAGGAACGCCCCTGACCCTTAACCCGGACTCGTATGTGTCCGCCGCGTTCAGCCCCGACGGATCACATCTGTTCGCGGTCTCGACGCGCGGTGAGGGCGTCCGGCTCGACGCCTCCCCGGAAGGCTGGAAGCGCCACGCCTGCCTCGTTGCCGGACGAGATCTCAGCATGCGCGAGTGGGAGGAGCTCCTGCCCGAGCGGCCGTATCGAGCTGTCTGCTCGGAAAGCTGAGGGCTTCCGCCAGCCGAATTACCGGCAATGAGGGCGCCGTGAGCGCCGCGTTACCGGCCTGGCGGAGGCTGCTGGCGATCGACCGCAGCCGGCGGTCGCCGACAGAAAGGAAGGGAGATGTTCTCCCCCGCATTCAAGACTCGCCTGGCGACGGCCCTGGCCGGTGCCGCCCTCGCAAGCGCGCTGGTCGTGTCCGGTGCCTCGGCCCACTACGGCCAGCAGCCTGACCAGTCTGAGTACGTTCCCCCGCCCCCCTCTTCGATCGCGGCCTCGGCCGCCGAGGAGTACCAGGATCTGCGATCCCCGGACACACGCGACCTCGCTGACGGATACGCGCCGGGCAACTCTCAGGACCTGCGCGCGCCCGACACTCGCGACGCGGCCGAGGGCTACCAGCCGGAGCTGCCGCGGCAGCCGGTGGCCGACGAGCCGTCAGAACCCTCGGGGTTCGACTTCGTCTCAGCCGCCATCGGTGCAATCGCCGCGGGTGCCCTCGCACTCGTGCTGGTGGCGACCCTTGGGCTCCGGAGGCCCCCGCGCGGTCGTCCCGCGAGCGCCTGACGGTTCACCTGCCTCTCTCAGGGCGAGCGGATCGGCAGTCAGGTCGCTCGCTACGTCGAGGCGCGCTACTTCGAGCTCGGCACCGCTGACCCCCGGCAGGGCGGGCCGCTCCGGCGGCCCGCCCCCGCCGGACTCAGCCGATGCGCTCGCGGATCAGGCGCTGCACCTCGCCGCCATCGGCGCGCCCCTTCGTCTCGCGCATGACGGCGCCGATGATCGCCCCGATCGCCTGGCCCTTGCCGGCGCGGATCTTCTCTACGGCGTCCGGGTTGTCGGCGATCGCGCGCTCGACGATGCCCTCGAGCTCGCTCGAGTCGGCGGCGCCGAGGCCGCGCTCCTCGATCACGGCGGCCGGCTCGCCGCCCTCGGCGACGAGCACGTCGAGCACCTCCTTGGCCGCGGAGGCGGACACCTGCTTCTGACCCACCATCTCCACGAGCTGCGCGAGCGCGCCCGGCTCGAGCCGCGTCGATGCCGGGTCGGCGTCGCCGACCTTCGCGGCGAGCTCGTTCGTGGTCCAGTTGGCCAGCGCGCGCGAGTCGCCGTTGCCGGATGCGCTCAGCGCCTCCTCGAAGAAGTCGCCGAGCTCCGAGCGGAAGGCGAGCAGCCGCGCCATCTCGGCGGGCAGCTCGAGCTCGCTCTCGAAGCGCTCCGCCCGCGCGGCCGGCAGCTCCGGCATCGCCGCCCGAGCGCGCGCGAGCATCTCCTCGGTCGGCGCGATCGGGACCAGGTCCGGCTCCGGGAAGTAGCGGTAGTCGTGCGCCTCCTCCTTCGAGCGAAGCGCGCTGAGCGTGTCGCTGCGCGGGTCGTAGTGGAGCGTCTCCTGTTCGATCGTGCCGCCCTCGCGCAGGATCGCCTCCTGGCGCGCGATCTCGGCCGCGATGCCGCGCTCGAGGAAGCGGAACGAGTTCATGTTCTTGAGCTCGGCCTTGGTGCCGAGTGTCGTCTCGCCGGCCGGCCGGATCGACACGTTGGCATCGACCCGCAGCGACCCCTCCTCCATGTTCACGTCCGAGACACCCATCCGTCGCAGCGTCGCCTGCAGCAGCCGCCCGAACTCGGCGGCCTGCGCGGGCGAGCGCAGATCGGGCTCGGTCACGATTTCGACGAGCGGCGTGCCGCCGCGGTTGAAGTCGACCACGCTCGTCTCGGCGCCGTGGATGCGGCCCGAGGAGCCGGCGTGCACGAGCTTGGCCGCGTCCTCCTCGAGGTGCACGCGGTGGATGCGCACATCGCCGAGCCTGCCGCCGGTGGCGAGCGGAATGTCGTACTGGCTGATCTGGTAGCCCTTCGGCAGGTCCGGATAGAAGTAGTTCTTGCGGTGGAAGATCGAGCGCGCGGCGATCTCGCAGTCGAACGCCATCGCGATCATCAGCGCGTAGTGGACGGCCTCGGCGTTCGTGACCGGCAGTGTGCCGGGATGCCCCAGGCAGACCGGGCAGGTGAGCGTGTTGGGCTCCGCGCCGAACCCCAGCGCGCAGCTGCAGAACATCTTCGTGCGTGTGCTCAGCTGCACGTGGATCTCGATGCCGATCACCGGCTCGTATGCGCGTGCCTCCGGCTCCGTGATGCTCATGTCGCCACCGGCACCCCCTCGAAGCCGATCGCCCGCTCGAGCGCGTAGGCCGCGTCGAGGATCCCGGCCTCGCTGAACGCCGGTCCCGCGATCTGGAACCCGACCGGTAAGCCTTCGCTGAGGCCGGCCGGGATCGAGATTGCCGGTGTGCCGGCAAGCGGCATCGGCACGGTGAAGTAGTCGGACAGGTACATGGCGACCGGATCCGCGGTGCGCTCGCCGAGCTTGAAGGCGACCGTCGGCGACGTCGGCGTGACGAGGAAGTCCACCTTCTCGAAGGCGGCGCGGAAGTCTTCGACGATCCTCGTGCGCACCTTCTGTGCCTTGCCGTAGTAGGCCTCGTAGTAGCCCGACGAGAGCGCGTAGGTGCCGATCATGATCCGTCGCTTGACCTCGTCGCCGAAGCCGTCGTGGCGGGTCTGCTCGTACATCTCGGTGAGGTCGCCGTTGCCGGAGCGCAGCCCGTAACGGACGCCGTCATAGCGGGCCAGGTTGGCGCTCGCCTCGGCCGGCGCGATCACGTAGTAGGCGGACAGGCCGAGCCCGGCGTTCGGCATCTCGACCGGCTCCACGGCGCCGCCAAGCTCCTCAATCTTCGCGAGCGTGTCGCGGACGACGTCGGCCACGCCCGCTTCGAGGCCCTCCTCGTCGAGGCCCCAGACGCCGAAGCGCAGGCCGTCGAGCCGCTCCGCACTCGGGAGCGGGATCTCACCGGGGATGCCGAGCGAGGTCGAGTCGCAGGGGTCGCGGCCCTGGAGGTTGCGCAGCATGAGCGCGGCGTCGGTCACATCGCGGGTGAGCGGCCCGCACTGGTCGAGGGACGACGCGAAGGCGATCATGCCGTAGCGGGAGACGGCCCCGTAGGTGGGCTTCATGCCGACGATCCCGCACAACGAGGCGGGCTGACGGATCGAGCCGCCCGTGTCGGTGCCGATCGCCCAGGGTGCGTTGCCCGCGGCCACCGCGGCGGCGCTGCCGCCGCTCGAGCCGCCAGGGACCCGCGTGCGGTCCCAGGGGTTCTGCACCGGCCTGTAGCCGGAGTTTTCGTTTGAAGAGCCCATGGCGAACTCGTCCTGATTCGTCTTGCCGAGCACCGCCGCGCCAGCCGCCTGCAGGTTGCGCACCGAGGTGGCCGTGTAGGGCGGCCGGTAGCCCTCGAGGATCCGCGAGCCGGCGGAGCTCGGCACGCCTTCGACGCAAAAGAGGTCCTTGGCGGCGAACGGAGGCAGTTCGCCCAGCTCCGCGGGCGGCTCGTCGGCAACCCACAGGTACGCGCCCAGCTCGTCGCCGGCGGCGCGGCCACGCCAGAACTCGAATACCTCGGCTGGCGAGACCTCGCCGGCGCGGACGAGCTCCGCCTGCTGCGCGGCGGTCATCTCGAGCAGCTCGCTCACGTCTGCCCCGGGCTCGGGACCCTGAAGCCCCCGTCGGCGGGATCCGGAGCCTGCTCGAGCGCGCGCTCCTTCGGCAGGCATGGGCGCGGAACGTCCTCGCGCAGGACGTTCTCCAGCTTGACCACGTGCGAGGTCGGTTCGACGCCCTCCAGGCCGAGTCGATTCATCTGCTCGACGTACTCGAGGATCTTCGAGAGCTCGGGCGCGAGCCGCTCGATCTCCTCGTCGCTGAACTTGAGGCGCGCGAGCTTCGCCACGTACAGCACCTGTTCGCGCTCGATCATCGGCGCGATTCTAGGCCCGCCCGGGCCCTAGGCGCCTCCGAAGCGGTCGATTGATGAGTTGTGGGGGCCATAGCCCCCCAAACCCTTCAATCGGTGAGCCGCGGCGCCGGGAGCGTCTCCACCTCCACGGGCGGCGGGGTCGGAGCGCCGGCTAGGTCGGTCGGCCGGCCCGGTCGCGAGAGGCGCTCGTCGCGCAGGGCGATCAGCGAGCCGACCGCGATCCCGAGCGCCCCAGCCAGCCCGAGCCACAGCCCCCACTCGCGGGCGTCCGCATCTTCGGGCAGGTCGAGCGTGCGGATCCCGACGAGCACAACTGCCAGCAGACCGAGGAGACACACGAGCGTGTTGAAGGTGAGCGGCACGGCGGGCAGGCGCAGGGCGGCGGTGATGATGAGCAGCGCGACCGCCGCCGCTGCGACCAGCGCCAGCACGATGTCGAGGACCGCGAGCGACTCGAAGCCGCTTGTCGCGGGCACGTCCTCGGCCGCGTACCAGGGGGCGAACAAGGACGCGAGTAGCACGACCCCGGAGATCGCCGTAATCCACTCGCCGACACGAAGCCTGCGCAGATCCATGGTGGCGGCAGCGTAGCCCGCCACGATCGTGCCCGGCCCCGCCGGTCCCCCGGCGCCAGGGGAAGTGCCGGGATCCGGCGGGCCGGGCGCGCGGGGTGCGCCTGCGAGGGAGTGGCGGCCCCGCGCGGGCGGCTCGGGCGGGGTTCGACAGCGGCCCGCCAGGTCCGCTACACCCGAGCTCGCCCTGCAGGCTCCCACCCGGCCGCGCCCCGGCCTATGG
>Ga0081538_10004702_pt1 | contig 12501 bp, 9 predicted proteins | sample TabmetS5T2R1_FD_71022 | JGI IMG/M metagenome (GOLD analysis project Ga0081538, IMG submission 71022) | Tabebuia heterophylla rhizosphere microbial communities from the University of Puerto Rico - S5T2R1 | ecosystem: Host-associated > Plants > Roots > Rhizosphere ...
GTAGACGAAGCCGCGCGCCTCAGCCCCGATCTCCTCGACGCGCCCGGGGGGGGTGGTCGGCGCGACGAGCGGGACCAGTGCGAGACCCTCGGAATCGCACGCGGCGCGCACCTCGCCGGCCTCGTCGTGCGGCAGGTCGGGCACGATCAGCCCGGCCGCGCCGGCCGAGGCGGCGCGGAGGGCGAAGGCGTCGGGACCCGCGGTAAGCACCACGTTCGTGTAGACCATGAGGATCACCGGCAGCCGCTCGGCCAGGCCCTCGCAGACGCGCAAGACGCCATGGGGCGTGGCGCCGGCCGCGAGGGCCGCGGTTGCCGCCGAATGAATCACCGGGCCGTCCGCGAGCGGGTCGGAGAACGGGACGCCGAGCTCCAGCAGGTCGGCGCCGGCGTCGGCGGCCGCCAGACCGGCGGCGAGCGACGCGTCGAGGTCGGGGAAGCCGCCCATCAGGTACGGCATCAGGGCCGCGGTCTTGTCGTGCTCGGCGAAGGCGGCGGCGATCCGGCCGCTGCCGGTGGCCGCCACGCTCATTCCGTGTCGCTCGCGAGTTCGAGGACCTCGGCCAAGTCCTTGTCCCCCCGCCCGGAGAGCGTCACCAGGTCAAGCCCGGGCGCCGGGTTCTCGAACAGCCAGGCGAGCGCGTGCGCGGGCTCGAGGGCGGGCAGGATGCCCTCCAGCTCCGCCACCTTGCGGAACGCCGCCAGCGCGTCACCGTCCTCCACGGCCACGTATCGCACGCGGCCCGTGTCGCGCAGCCAGGCGTGCTCCGGCCCCGAGCCCGGGTAGTCGAGCCCGGCCGAAACGGAGTGGGCCTCGAGGATCTGGCCCTCCTCGTCCTGCAGGACCGCGGACATGGCGCCGTGCAGCACCCCGCGCGCGCCGGTAGTGAGCGGGGCCGAGTGGCGGCGCGTCTCGAGGCCCTCCCCGCCGGCCTCGACCCCGATCAGCTCGACCGCCGAGTCTCCGACGAAGGCCGCGAAGGTGCCGATCGCGTTTGAGCCGCCGCCGACGCAGGCGAGGACCCGGTCGGGCAACCGTCCCGCCGCTTCGAGCACCTGCGCGCGCGCCTCCTCGCCCAGGGTGCGCTGCAGGTCGCGCACCATGGCGGGGTACGGCGCCGGCCCGACCGCGGAGCCGATCACATAGTGAGTGGTGGCCACGTTGGTCACCCAATCGCGGATCGCCTCGGACACTGCCTCCTTCAGCGTGCGCGCGCCGGCATCGACCCCCACGACCTCGGCGCCCAGCAGCTGCATCCGCTGGACGTTCGGCCGCTGCCGGCGCATGTCCTCGGTGCCCATGTACACGACGCACTCGAGGCCGAGCAGCGCGCAGGCCGTCGCGGAGGCCACGCCGTGCTGGCCGGCTCCGGTCTCCGCGATCACACGCGGCTTCCCCATACGCCGGGCCAAGAGCGCCTGGCCCAGCGCGTTGTTGATCTTGTGCGACCCGGTGTGCGTCAGGTCCTCGCGCTTCAGCCACACCTGGCCGCCGGTCAGCTCCGACAGGCGGCGGGCGTGGTAGAGCGGCGTCGGCCGGCCGACGTAGTCGCGCAGGAGGGCGGCCAGCTCGTTCTGAAAGGCCGGATCGGAACGCGCCGCGGCCCACTCCCGCTCGAGCTCGTCGAGGGCCGGGATCAGCGTCTCGGGCACGTACCGGCCGCCGTAGGGGCCGAACCGCCGCTCGAGTGGCGGGGCTGCGCTCCGGGAGCTCACAGCGCCCCCGACTGAGTCATCGTTCGTGGCCGGCGAGCGAGAACCGAGCATGCCAAGGAGCCGGGCGCAGTCGATGCCGGAGGCATCGGCCGTGGCGGAGCGAGCGCAGCGAGCGGAGCGCGGGGACACGGGCAGGCGAAGGTTCGCAGCCGCCAGGCGCGGACGAGGACGAGGGAGGGGGCGCTCACACGGCCACCCGGTCGGCCGCCTCGACCGCGCGGAAGAACGCCTTCACCTTGGCCTCGTCCTTGCGCCCGGGCTCCGCCTCGGTGCCGCTTGCGGTGTCGACCGCGAACGGCCGCGCGACCGCGATCGCCTCGCCCACGTTGTCGGCGCTCAACCCGCCCGAGAGCACCACGGGCGGCTCGCCCCCGTGCTGCCGCGCCAGTTCCCACGCGAATGTCTCTCCGGTGCCGCCCGGCGTGCGCGGGGAGTAGGCGTCGAGCAGGTGGAAGTCCGTATGGAAGCGCTGGAGATCCTGCACCTGCGCCGCGTCCCTGACACGCACGGCCTTCATGACCTTGCAGCCGGTGCGGCGCGCGGCCTCGCGGCAGTACGACGGGCCCTCGTCACCGTGCAGCTGGACCATCGTCAGACCGCAGCGGTCGGCGCTCGACGCCACCTCGTCGAGCGTCGCGTTTACGAACACCCCGACAAGCTCCAGCCGGCGATGAAACTCGGCGCCGATCGCCTCGGCCTCCTCGATCGCGCACCGCCGCGGACTTCCGGGCCAGAAGATCATCCCGAGCGCCCAGGCACCCAGGTCGGCCGCCAGGCGGGCGTCGGTCGTGCGGGTGATGCCGCAAATCTTCACGCGGGTCATGCCCGCCTATGGTCGCAGCCTCGGGGCTAGGGGAGCGGCAGGAGGCCGCCGCCACCACCTTGGTCGTCGGGCTGCTGCGAGCTGGTCAGGTCGTCCGGCCGCTCGGCGAGCTTGACGCTGGCGGTCTTGAGGTCGTCGCCGCGGTAGTACTCGACCTCGATCTCATCGCCCGGCTCGTTGTCCTCGATCGCGGCGGCCACGTCGTCGGCGTTGTTGATCTCCTTGCCGTCGACCTTGACGAGCAGGTCGCCCCCGCCCGTGACATTGCCGCTCGTGTCGTTGCCGCTGCTTCCGCGCAGATCGGCGTCGGCCGCCGGGCCGTTCTCCACGGCCTGCTGGATCAGGGCGCCATGGTCGACCGGCAGGTCGAGGTCCTTGGCGACGTTCTCGTCGACGTCCGACATCGTCACGCCGAGGTAGGCGCGCCTGATCTCGTCCCCCTGCCGCAGCTCCGGAAGGAGCGACTTGGCGGTGTTGATTGGAACCGCGAAGCCGATCCCCACGGATCCCTGGCTGGTGCCACCGGTGGCGATCTGCGAGTTGATGCCGATCACTCGGCCGTTGGCGTCGAGCAGCGGCCCGCCCGAGTTTCCGGGGTTGATAGAGGCGTCGGTCTGGATGACGTTCCGGATCGGGAAGCCGTTCGGCGCGTCGATCTGGCGCTGGAGCGCGGACACGATGCCGGTGGTCACGGTGCGCTGGAAGCCGAACGGGTTGCCGATGGCGACCACGGGATCGCCCACCTCGACCTGCGAGGAGTCACCGAGCGGCATCGGGGTGAGGTTGTCAACGTCGCTTGGGTCGATCTGCAGCACGGCAAGATCGGTGGAGGCGTCGATGCCCTTGACCTCGGCGTCGACGGCGTCGCCATTCTCGCTGAAGCTCACGGTCACCTGGTCCGCGCCCTCGACGACGTGCGCGTTGGTGATGATCGTGCCCTCCTTGTCGACCACGAAGCCCGAACCGGTGGCAGTTCCCTCGTTGGGCTGCCCGAAGAGCGACTGGTCGCTGCTGACCCCCTCGGCCTGCACAAACGCAACGCCGCGACCCTCCTGCTTGTAGATGTCGCGAACGCTACGGCCGTCGCCGTCACCGTTGCCGGACGTGGTCTGCGTGATGGGCGAGGACTGGACGACGGTCCTCGAATCGCCGGTGTCGATGACGTTGGTGGCGATGAGGATCGCGCCGAGCACCAGCACGACCAGACCACCGAGAAGACCGGAGAGGATGTTCGCGATCGGGTTGTTCATGCCACCTCTTTCTAGGGAGGCAACCTTAGAGACGGATAAATCCTGGTCCAGAGGGAGCCCCGGGTCGGCGCCAGGGGCGCGCGTCGCGTCCCAGGGCATGCCGAGGGGCGTGGCGCCGCGTGGCTGCCCGGGGGCTGGGTAGGGAGGCCGGGTCTCCGACGGCACCGTGCCATCCAGGGCGCGTATACGGCGCCCTAGATGGATCAGTAGACGCCGGCCCCCGCCCCCTGGACCGTCCGCCCTTTGCCGCTTATCGCGCTGAACGGCGAACGCGGTGGGGAGTCGGCCGCTGGATCCTTCACGCGTTCGTCCTTTTGCGGCTTATGCGCGCTTAAGGGCGAACGCTTGCGCCGTCCCAAGGCATGCCGAGGGGCGTGGCGCCGCGTGGCTGCCCGGGGGCTGGGTAAGGGGCCGGTCTCCGACGGCACCGTGCCATCCAGGGCGCGTATACGGCGCCCTAGATGGATCAGTAGACCCCAGCCCCAACCGGACCAGCCAGCCCAAGCGCGGAGGATGGGGAGCGACGTGGCTCGAGCCCAGAAGCCGGGGCGCCCTACGGCCGCGGGCCGCCCGGCGGTATCGCGAGCAGCCCGCGGAGCCGCCCCAGGATGCCGGTTCGCGCCGTCAGCTCGCGCCGCAGGGCCCGGCGCTCGGCGGCTCCGGGCGCCGAAGGCGCGCGCGGGTCGTAGCGATGGGCTCGCAGCCCGCCCGCATACTCGGCGGAGGCGGGGCCGGCGGCGCGCCCCAAGCGACGCTCGAGCCCGAGCAGCGTTGTGGCCGCCGGCACCTCCCAGCCGAGTCGGACGAGCGCTCCCCGCAGCTCCCGGAGCTGTGCCTCGGCCAGCTCCAGTGGGCTGAGCCCGCGGAGCCGGTGCACACGCAGGGCCACGACAAGCCCGGCGCCGCCAGCGAGCGCCAGCACCAGCGCCGCGAGCGCCACGAACACCCAGCCGGTGCCGCCGCCGTCGCCGGACGCGCCGGGGCCTCCCCCGGCGCGCTCGGACAAGGCCGACGAGCTCGCTCCTCGCTGCTGTACCTCGCCCGCATCGGCGCGCGCGGCGCTCGTGGCGGCCAGGCCGCTCGACTGTGACTCGGCCGGCGCGGCCGTGGGCGTCGGGTCGAAGGGCACCCAGCCGATCCCGGTGAAGTTCACCTCGACCCACGAGTGCGCGTCGAGGTCGCGCACGCGGTACTCGCCGGTATCACGGTTGTAGGAGCCGGGCGAAAAGCCGGCCACGACCCGCGCCGGGATCCCCACCATCCGCAGCATCAGCGCCATGGCGCCCGAGAACTGCTGACAGTAGCCCGCCTTCTCGCGGAAGAGGAAGTCCTCGAGGGGGAGGTCGGCGCTCGGGACGCGCTCGCTGTAGACATAGTTGCGCTGGAGGTAGTTCTCCACGGCCTTCACGGCCTCGTAGCCGTTGGGCACGTTGTCGGTCAGTCGCCGGGCCAGCTCGTAGGTCCGGCCGTAGCGGGAGTCGCGCAGCAGCTCGGCGGCGTTGTCGGTGCCGGTCTCGGGGTCGCCGCGCAGCCCGGCGAACACGAGCGTGCCGGCCGAATCGTCCTGCGATCGCGCCGCGTCACCCGGCCGGCCCACGCCGCGGATCGCGCTGGTGCCCGGCGCGGGCAGCTCCAGCCCGGAATAGCGGACCAGGTCCTGGGAGTACCCCTGGACGGCCGCTCGCATCTGAGCCTGGGTGGGATCGGGCGCGTAGGTCCGGATCTCATAGCTGTCGCCCTTCTTGAGCGGTTCGCCCTGAAGCACCCCGCTTCCGTCCGAGAAGAGGATGGCGTCCACGCCGTCCTCGCTGTAGGTGTTCCCGGCGGTCACGATGAGGTTGCTCGAGAGCGATCGGACCGTGAAGCGAATCTGCTCCAGCCAGTCTTGGTTTCGCTCGAACAGGTTCCATCTGCCATCCGCGGGCCTCCGCGGCAGTTCGTCGCGAATGTCGGTGGTGTTGCTGGCCGGCGTCCGGACCCAGCGGAAGCCGTCGAAGCCGTCGAGCACCTGAGCCTTCCAATAGTGCGGGCGGTCCGATTTGACGTTCAGGAGCGTTGTGCCCTCACGCGGCCAATCGAGCGGTCCGTACTGGTGGTTCCAGTCGAACGTAACCGCCTTGCCGCCACCGAAGAGGTTCCAGGCGCGGTAGTCCCACCACGGGCGGTCGCCGTCCAGCGCCGCGGCGAGCGGCAGCGACACGAGGCCGACGCCGACCACGACCGCAGCGCCGAGCGCGGCCTCGCGCTGCGGCAGGCGCGGCAGCCAGAGCCAGGCAGCGACCAGCACGAGCAACCCGAGGCCGCGAAGCAGGGGCCGGCCCGGATCGTGCTCCGTCACGGCCGTTCCGTAGAAGACCAGCAGCACCACGAGCCCCGCGAAGCGCAGCACCGGCCCCGCGCGGCGGGACGGCCAGAAGGTGACGGCCGCGGCAATGGCGAGGAAGAACGGCGAGCCGAGCAGGATCGTGAGCCGGATCCACTCGTCGGGGCCGTCGTAGGGCCACTCGACGCTCTCCACGCCGGCGAGACCCCGGTCGAGGCCGTCGAAGAACTCGCTCCAGTGGTTCGGCGCGAGCATCCGGGCGGGCAGGCCGGCGGCCATCAGCCCTAGCCCGAGAGTGACCAGCGCGACGACCGCCGCCAGAGCATGGACGGCGGGCCGTGGAAGCGGGCTGCGGTCGAGCAGCACGAGCGCGGCGGCGCCGCCGACGGCGACCAGCACGACGAGCAGCGTGCGGCCCCCAGGCGCGTCCGTGACCAGCATCGACCAATGCGCGGCGCCGAAGGTGGCCAGCCCGCCGAACGCCGCCAGCCGGATGGGGAAGGGATCGCGAACCGGCTCCGCGGCCGTGGCGGCGGGGCCAGAAGATGCCTGTCCGGCCGCTGCCGGTGCCGGGCGCGCGAGCAGGCCGCTCATGCGGCGATCCCCCTACGCGCCCGCTCGAGCAGACAGCCGGTGCAGCCCGCCACCTCGAATGCCGGCTTGATCCCCGCCGGGGGAGTGGGCGTGACGATGTAGCGCGCCCCCGCCGGCAGGCGCTCTAGCGAGCGGGGCGCGGTGCGCAGATCGGCGCCGGTGACCCACAGAACCGCGCCACCGCGCGGGCCGAGAGCACTCGATGCCGGAGGTCCGCCCTGCTCGACCAGCGCGAGGCGAAGGTGCACCGCCGGCCACGCGCCCATGTCGTGCTCAACCTCGATCGGGCGGCGCTCTCCGGGCAGGAGGATCGCGCAGCCGCCGTGACGGGCTAACCAGACGCACAGCGACGCGGCGGCGCGCACCGCCTTGTCGAGACCCTCCTCGCTCGCGGGCGCCGAGGCGTCCAGGACGATCAGCGGAGCGGAATCGAGCTCGGCGACGAGTCGCCGCTCCAGCATCTCGCCGCGCCGGGCGACGGTCGGCCAGTGGATGCGCGACGCGGGCGAGCCCTCCCGGTACGGCCGCAGCCCGTCGATCTCGAGCTCGGCCGCCGACGCGTCGAGTCGCCGTCCGGCCAGCCCCGGCTCGGCGCCCCGGCCGCCGCGATCACCGGCACCGGCGCCGCTGCCGCCCGGTGCGGTCACGGGCTCGACGCGCGGAAGGACGATTACCTCCTCGCCGCCGTCGCCGACCAGCTCGCGTACGTAGAGCCGCAACGGGTCCCGGATCACGAGCCGGCCGGGTTCCAGCACGCGCCGTCCCCGGCGCGCGAAGCGCACGTTGATCCGCAGCCGCCGCGACCACCGGCCCGCTATCGGGACGGGCCAGCCGAGCAGCGGCTCGACGAGCTCGCCGCCCGGCGGCGGGAGCGCGCCGGTCCTCATCTCAACGCGCAGCGGGTATGGGTCCTCCTCCACGACCGTGTGCGGCCCCGGCTGCCGGGTGATAGTCGCGCCCTGGGCCGCCAGGGCGACCCAGCCGACCGCGATGACCGCGAGCACGATAAGACCCACGCCCGGTACGTAGAACGAGGCCGAGTCGAATGTTGCCCCGGCGAGACACAGCCCCAGTCCCAGAAGCGCCGTGACGATCGGCCGGATCACTGGTCGCTCTCTCAGAGTGCCGGGACCCGCTCCAGCGCGTCGTGTACCACCGCGGTCCGCTCGTCGGCGCCCGAGCCGGGCGCCAGCAGCAGGCGATGGGTCAACACCGTGGGCGCAAGCTTTTGCACGTCGTCCGGCAGGGCGTGGTCGCGGCCGTCGAGTGCCGCGAGGGCCTTCGCCGCGCGGAACAGCATGAGGCCGGCGCGGGGACTGGCCCCCAGCTCCACGCGCTGGTCCGCCCGCGTGGCGTCGAGGATCGCGACGACGTATCGGCGAAGCGGCTCGCTGCCGTGCACGGTCGCGGCCGCCGCCTGAGCGGCGAGCACCTCGGCCACGTCCGTCACGGGCCCGAGGTCGAGCACGCGGTCGCGCGCGGCGTGGTCCAGCAGCATGTCGCTCTCCTGCTCCGCCGACGGGTAGCCGAGGGAGACGCGGACCATAAAGCGATCGAGCTGCGCCTCGGGCAGCGGATAGGTGCCCTCGTACTCGATCGGGTTCTGGGTGGCGAGAACCAGGAACGGGCGCGCCAGCTCGTGGGTGTGCTTGTCGACGGTCACGTGCAGCTCCTGCATGCACTCGAGCAGGCCGGACTGCGTCTTCGGCGACGCGCGGTTGACCTCGTCGACGAGCACGACGTTCGCGAACACGGGTCCGGGGCGGAACTCGAAGCGGTTCTCACGCTGGTTGTAGACGTTCGTGCCCACCATGTCGGCGGGGAGGAGGTCGGCCGTGCACTGGACGCGCGCGTACTCCGCGTCGATGGAGCGGGCGAGCGCGCGGGCGAGCGCGGTCTTCCCGACCCCCGGGTAGTCCTCGATCAACACGTGGCCCTCGGCCAGCAGCGCGACGAGCAGGTCGCGCAGCACCTCGTCCGGGGCCTTCACCGCCCGCGCGATGTTGTCTCGAACCCGCCCGCAGAGCTCCGCGACCTGCGGCGGGTCGAGCTCAGGCGCTGTCGCCATAGCGCTCCATGGTAGGGATACGAACGCTTCCGCTTAAGAGTTCCCGGATCCAGATGGTTGACCCCGGATCCAGGTGCCTTCGGGGGCGCGCCAGGCCGAGCTGGGCGGCGCACGCGGACGAAGCCGATAGTGGATGAACTATCGGCGAGGACGCGGGGGCCGATCCAGCGACGGTATGGCGCGCCATCCGGAGGTGCCTGGGTCCGGAGTCAGCCATCTAGGCCTGCGTAGGCTCCTCCGAGCGCGTCAGCTCGCGGACCGCGGCCTCGGGATCGCGTGCTCGCATCAGTACCTCGCCGATCAGCACCGCGTCGACGCCCACCTGCTCGAGCTCCTCTATCTGCCAGCGGTCGTGGATACCGGACTCGGACACGACGACCTTGCCCGCGGGCACGTCGGCGAGCAGGTCGAAGGTGCGCTGGATGTCGACGCTGAAGTCCTCGAGGTCCCGGTTGTTGATGCCGATTACGTCGCAGTCGATCTCGAGGGCGCGCTCGAGCTCCTCGTCGTCGTGGATCTCCACAATCGCGTCGAGGTCGAGGTCGCCCGCAAGCTGATAGAGCGAGGCGAGCTGCGGCGGCTCCAGCGAGCCCACCACAAGCAGGACGGCGTCGGCGCCGGACGCCTTCGTCTCGTAAAGCTGGTAGGGGTCGATCGTGAAGTCCTTGCGCAGAATCGGGAGCCAGGTGGCGGCGCGGGCCTCGTGCAGGTCCGCGAGCGAGCCGCCGAAGTGGGTCTCCTCGGTGAGCACCGAGATCGCGGCGGCGCCCCCGCGCTCGTAAGCGCGCACCACATCAGCGCAGGTGGCGTCCGCGCGGATCTCGCCGGCCGAAGGCGAGCGGCGCTTGTGCTCGGCGATCAGCGAAGTGCCCGGCCGCGACAGGGCCTCCGAGAACGGGCGGCCCTCGCGTCCCGTCTCCGCCTCTCGCTCGAGCTCGGCGAGGGGACGCTCGCGCTTCCGCCGCGCGAGCGCGTCGCGGGTCGCGTAGACAAGCTCCTCCAGCCGCGGGCTCATTGGCGGGCGCTCCCGGCGGTCCGCTCGACCCAGCCCTCGAGCACCGCGCGCGCCGCGCCCGAGTCGATCGACTCCTCCGCTCGACGTGCGCCCTCCTCGAGCGAGGCCGCCCGACCCGCCACGTAGATCGCGGCACCCGCGTTCAGCACGGCCAGCGAGCGTTCGGTGCCGGGCTCGCCGCTCAGCACGCCGCGCAGCACGGCGGCGTTCTCATCCGGCGTTCCGGCACCCACTGCACCGTCCGGCACCGGCTCCAGTCCAGCGTGCTCCGGCGTAACCGCGTAGGTCTCGAGCCGGCCTTCCCTCAGCTCAACCACCCGGGTCGCCCCCGAGACCGAGAACTCGTCGAGACCATCCTCGCTCGACACTACCAGGGCCCTGTCGGTCCCAAGCTCGCCCAGCGCGGCCGCCATCAGCTCGAGCTTGCCGGCGTCCGAGACGCCGATGACCTGGTTCCGCGCGCCGGCGGGGTTCGTCAGCGGGCCGAGGAAGTTGAAGATCGTGCGGACGCCAAGCTCCTTGCGGACCGGCACCACGTGGCGCATGGCCTGATGGTGAAGGGGCGCGAACATGAAGCCGAAGCCGACCACGTCGATGCAGTCCGCCACCGCGTCGGGATCGAGGTCGATCCTCCCGCCGAGCGCCTCGAGCACGTCGGCGGAGCCGCACTGGCTCGTAGCGGAGCGGTTGCCGTGCTTGGCCACGCGGCAACCTGCTCCCGCCGCGACGAAGGCAGCCGTGGTGGAGACGTTGAACGTCGGCCGGCCCCCGCCGGTGCCCGCGGTGTCGAGTAGGTCCTCGCCCGCCTGCACGCGGACGGCCAGGCCGCGCATCGTGCGCGCCAGGCCGGCGACCTCGTGCACCGTCTCGCCCTTCGCCCGCAGGGCAATCAGAAAGGCCGCCGACTGCGCCTCCGAGCCGTTGCCCTCCATGACCTCGACGAGCACGCGCGCGGCATCGTCCGCGCTCAGGTCCTCGCCGCTCGCGAGCCGGTCAATCGCGTCTGTCAATACGGGGTTAGGCAAGAAAGTTTCGAAGCATGCGCTTGCCGTCGGGCGTCAGCACCGACTCGGGGTGAAACTGAACCCCCTCGACGGGAAGCTCGCTATGGCGCAGCCCCATGATGACGCCACCCGAGCGCGCGGAGGGTACGAGATTCTCCGGTAGGTCGGGATCCACGATGAGGGAGTGGTAGCGGCCCGCCGTGAGCGGAGACCCCAGGCCGGCGAAGATGGTCTTGCCGTCGTGCTCCACTTCGGCGGTCTTGCCGTGCACCGGCTCGCCGCGCACCACCCGCCCGCCGTAAGCCGCGGCGAGCGCTTGGTGGCCGAGGCACACTCCGAGCACCGGCACACCGGCCTCGCCGTAGCGCCGGATCGCGTCGACCGAGAGGCCCGCCTCGGCCGGGGTGCAGGGCCCCGGCGACACGATCACGCGCTCTGGCCTGCGCTCGAGCAGCTCCGGCACGTCGTTGCGCATCACGTCCACGTCCGCCCCCAGCTCGCCGAGGTACTGGACGAGGTTGTAGGTGAAGGAGTCGTAGTTGTCGACCACGAGCACCGAGGTCATTCCCAGTCCCTCTGCGCGCAGGCCAGGCGAATCGCCTCGAACACCGCGTTCGCCTTGGCCTCCGTCTCCCGTACCTCGTAGTCCGGCTCCGAGTCGGCGACGATCCCGGCGCCGGCCTGCACGTGAACCCGGCCGTCCTTCACAAGGGCTGAGCGGATGTAGATGCAGGTGTCGAGGTCGCCGGTGTACGACAGGTAACCCACCGCCCCGCCGTAGGGCCCGCGCTTCGCCGGCTCGAGCTCGTCGATGATCTGCATGGCCCTGATCTTCGGCGCGCCCGAGAGCGTGCCGAGCGGCAACGAGACGCGGAGCGCGTCCATGGGCGTGACGTCCTCGCGCAGCCGGCCTCCGACCGACGAGACGATGTGCATCACGTGCGAGTACGTCTCGATGGCCATGAAGTCTTCGACCTTCACGCTGCCGTATTCGCAGACACGGCCCAGGTCGTCGCGTCCGAGGTCGACGAGCATCACGTGCTCTGCTCGCTCCTTCTCGTCGGCCAGCAGCTCGCGGGCCCGTTCGATGTCCTGCTCGGTGGAGCCTGCGCGCGGACGCGTGCCGGCGATCGGCCGCTGCTCGACGCGGCGGCCGGAGACCTTCACGAGCGATTCCGGCGACGCCCCGGCGATCTCGAAGTCCTCGAAGTCGAGGAAGTACATGTACGGGCTCGGGTTGATCGCCCGCAGGCCGCGGTAGATCGAGAACCCGTCGACGGGACAGTCCGAGGTCCAGCGCTGCGACGGCACCACCTGGTAGATGTCGCCCGCCCGGATGTACTCCTTCGCGCGCTCTACGGCCGCTGCGTAACCCTCGGGACCCAGGTTCGAGACGAACTCGGGCGGGTCGCGCCGGCTGCGGTCGGGCGCCGGCACCGGCCCGCGAAGCCGCCGGCGCACGTCGGCGATCGCGCCCACCGCCTCTTCGTAGGAGCGCTCGAGATCGCCCTCGCACAGGACGTTCGCCAGCACGGTGACCTCGTGCCGCAGATGGTCGAAGGCGAGCAGGAGGTCCGTGATCATCAGCGCCAGCTCGGGCACCCCAGTGTCGTCGGGGTTCGGCTCTCCCACGGTCGTCTCCGCCGTGCGAACGAGGTCGTAGCCGAACAGCCCCACCGCGCCGCCGGCGAACGGCGGCAGCCCTTCGA
>Ga0081538_10004703_pt1 | contig 12499 bp, 9 predicted proteins | sample TabmetS5T2R1_FD_71022 | JGI IMG/M metagenome (GOLD analysis project Ga0081538, IMG submission 71022) | Tabebuia heterophylla rhizosphere microbial communities from the University of Puerto Rico - S5T2R1 | ecosystem: Host-associated > Plants > Roots > Rhizosphere ...
CAAGCCCTTACATAGCTCCGAAGTCGGGTACTACGAAATGGTGGTAACGGCTCGTTATCCTCGGGACGAGGAGCTTAGGAAAGGTTAGCTCTTCTTAACCGGTTGTTGCCCGATCTGTTACGTGCGTCCGCTACAGTGCCCTTCAGGCTAAGGACGGGAGGTAGCTTCTGTGGGAGAGAGGACGAGGCTCGGGCTCGGGGTTCTCGGCGTCGCTTTGGTGCTTGGAGGCCTGGGAGACCTACTTCTCCGCGCCACGCCGTGGGGGATCAACCTCCTCATCTGGGTAACGGCTATCGTCGGCCTCGCTATCCTGCTCGCCAAATGGGGGCGCGTTGGTACCGGGGGAGAGGGGAAGTGGCTGGTATTCGTCGCCCTCGTCTTCGCCGCCGGTCTGGTCCTGCGCGATTCTCCCGTGGTGGTATTCCTGGATCTCCTCGGAGTCCTGATCTCGCTCTCCCTTGCGGTGTGGCTCGGACGCGGCGGGAGCCTCGGGCGCGCCGGCATCCTGGACTACGTTCTTGGAGGGATCTATACCGGCGTCTTGACTTCAGCGGGACCGGTACCCGTGAGCGTTGCCGACATCGAGTGGCGAGAGGCGGTCCGCGGGCGATGGAAGGGGCAGGCGCTGGCGGTGTCGCGGGGCGTTCTGCTCGCGGCTCCCCTCTTGCTCCTCTTCGGCGCGCTCCTGGTGGCGGCCGACGCCATCTTCGAACGGCTCATTATCGAGGTTTTCGGCTTCGACCTCGCCGAGGTCATCTCGCACCTCGCTCTCATCACGTTCTTCGCCTGGATCTCGGCAGGAGTGCTCTGGGCGGGGCTGATGGCGCGCGTCCCGGAGAACTTCTCGATCCCACGGCCCAGAGTACTCTCGCTCGGCATCATCGAAGTAGGGATAGTGCTCGGACTTCTGGACCTGCTCTTTCTGGCCTTCGTCGTGATCCAGGTCCGCTACCTGTTCGGCGGCGCGGGGCGCGTGGCCGCCACGGCCGGCCTGACCTACGCCGAGTATGCCCGGCGCGGATTCTTCGAGCTGGTCACCGTAACCGCCCTCGCGCTCCCCCTGTTGCTCGTCGCCCACTGGCTACTCAGGAGCGGGACCCGCTCCCACGAGCGTCTGTTCAAGGCGCTCGCCGGGATAATGGTAGCCCTGCTCTTCGTCGTCGTGGCCTCCGCGCTGCAGCGGATGTACCTCTACCAGCAAGAGTTCGGCCTGACCGAGCTACGTCTCTACACGACGATATTCATGGTCTGGATCTCCGTCGTCCTACTCTGGTTCGTCCTCACCGTACTGCGTGCCAGGCGCGACCGCTTCGCGTTTGGCGCCCTTCTCGCCGCCTTCGCCGCCATCTTCGCCATAAACGCCATGAACCCCGATGCCCTGATAGCAAGCACCAACATAGAACGCATGGAAGCTGGAAAGCGCTTCGACGCCTACTATCTGACCACCCTGAGCGCCGACGCCGTGCCCGTGCTCGTCGAGTCTCTGCCACAGATAGGCGACGACCGCCTGTGGAAAGCCTATACCGTCGAGCAGGCCGTCGTGGATCGCTGGTACTCCAGAGATGCCGACTGGCGTACGTGGAATCTGGGCCGTTCGAGGGCCCGCCAACTGGTCGCGAGTTACGTCGAAGACCAGGACCTACAAGCATCCCGGGTGATCAGACCTGACTCCGGTCACCAAGATAGGGCATTTATGCACCGTCCCGACCGAGTTATCCACAACATGTTGTGGATAAGAAGCCCGCAACGGGGGATAAGTGGATCAACTGTAACAAGCTCTTAACAATTAGGCGAGAACAACAAGCTGAAATGCTGAGAAGGCGGCGCGGCCGCCGTGCTGACAAGCTGAGAAGCGGAGGCGCGTGTGGACAAGCGTGTCCGAGGCTTTACAATCAGCGTAGAGAACGGATGCCGACAAGAGGTGAGAGCGTGATAACCGAGGAGCGCGTGCAGGACCAGTTGCGGAATGTTATAGACCCCGAGATCGGGATGGACCTCGTCGAGCTCGGCCTGATCTACGACGTCGGCGTGCATGACGAGGGACGTCACGTCGACGTCACCTTCAGCCTCACCAGCCCGATGTGCCCCGTTGGGGATTTGATCCAGGAACAGGTAGAGACGGAGACGCTCTCCATAGAGGGTGTCGAAACCGTGAACGCCCAGCTCACTTTCGACCCGATGTGGAGCCCCGAGATGATGAGCCCAGCCGCCAAGCTGTTCTTCGGCCGGTAGGACTTATCTGGACGTCTGAACCTTCGAAGATAGGTTCTGTCTGCGCCTTACTCAATCTCTCTAGCGTCCACCCAGCTCTGCCACACGCTCCCTTATGGCCTCGACGACCTGCTCCCGGGGTCTGGCATTCTCATAAAAGCTGCTGGGATCGATGGGTTCGCCGAAGGCGACCGTGACCTGCTCCAACCTTAGCAAGAACCTTCCTCTCGGCATGGCCTCGTATGTACCTCGGATGAACACGGGCACGACAGGCACCGGATAGTAACTCAACAACATTCCCACGCCCGGCTTGAACGGCTGCAGGCTTCCTGTCGGTGAACGTTCACCTTCGGCGAACCAGACCAGGTTCTGTCCGCGCCTGAGCACCGCAGCCCCGAAGGCCAGGCTCGAGAGACCCGTGCGGCCGAGGTCGATCGGGACTACCTGCGCGAGACGGCTTATGAGACGGGTCAGCGGATTGCCGAAGGCGGCGCCCGTCCATCCAGCCCAGTAGGTACGCCGCAGTACGCTATAGTCGAGCGCCGCTGCCACCGCGAACGCATCCAGGTAGCTGACGTGGTTCGGTGCGATGATGAACGGGCCCTCATCAGGCAAGTTCTCCGGGCCTTCCACCCGCAGGCGGAACGCCCCACCCATCAGTATCCGGTTGAGGAAGAACATGCTCCTTGACAGCGCCGAGCGGATCGGCCCAAGCGGCCTCAGCCACCGCCGTTGCCGGTCGTCGAGGACCTCTTCGGGCATTTCGAGTGGTGAAAAGCGGCGTGTGGTTCGGCCGGATCCCGCCGCGACATCCCGCAGCAGGTCGCGAACGGTGTCGATGTTTTCTATCGCGTCTTCGTCCAGCTCCACGCCGGTCTTCTCGCCGATCTCCAGCGTCAGGTTCACCCATCCCAGCGAATCGATGTCCAGATCGAGCTGCATACTCGTCTCGGGCGCAAGCCGCCTGTTTCGATAGCGCTCGGCGAGCATCTTCCAGACGCCCATCGCCGCGGTATCCTCGAGCAATGCTCGGTCTTCCCCCGACATCTCCTCGGGTGCGACAGGCCCTACGTCCGCCTCATCCGGGCCTTCCTTGCCTCTCCTGGCCCGATCGTAGCGCTCCTCCAGGACGTGGCGCCTGAGCTTGCCGAGCCGCGTGAACTCCAGTGGTTCGCGGCTTATGGCGTAGTCGGAGATGCGCTGGTAGGAAGGCAGGCGTTTGGACCCCTCCTCGACCGCCTCGCGTATCGCGTGGGGGATGTCGGCACCTCGATTTATCTCACCCGTCTCGGGCACGATCACCGCGACGAGCCGGCCGTCTCTTTGCAGCACGCCGATCTCACGGATGAGCGGGTTCTGCAGGTAGGCTGCTTCGACGGCTTCGGGCTGAATGTTCTTCCCACCGGGGGTCACGATCAGGGTGGAGGCTCGGCCCGTGACGTAGAGGTAACCGTCATCGTCGAAGTAGCCGAGGTCTCCGGTTCTAAACCATCCACTATCGAAGGCCTTGCTGGTCTCGTCGGGCCGATTGCGGTATCCGGAAAAGACGTTCGGCCCGCGGGCGAGGATCTCACCTTCCCTACGAGCCGTACCCGTCCTGGCCGCTACCTCTGGTACGGCAGAGGTCTCGATGCCTATCTCGACGCCGGGAACCGGTCGTCCGACACTTCCGAGCTTGTTCCCATCTGGAGGGTTGAGCGTCAGGAGTGGAGCTGTCTCGGTGAGGCCGTAACCGACGGCGACCCGCCATCCCAACCCCTCCAGTTTCGTCGCGAGGTCGGGGTCCAGGGCCGCCCCGCCAGAAGCGAGTACCCGTAGTCTGGGACCGAACCGTTTGCGCAGCGGGCGCAGGGCAAGCCTGCCAGCATCCAACCCGGTCAGACGACGCAGTCCGACGCAAAGGTCGACGCAGCACCTGAAGAGGATATCCGCGAGACGCCCGCCTGAACCCACCCTCGCCTCTATCCCCGAATAGAGCGCGTCGTAGAGTCGCGGGACGCCGACGATCAGGGTCGCCTCTCCTTCCGTCAGGGCGCGCACCAGTTGCGGACCCGTAAGCGATTGGGGCAAGACGATGGGCAAACCTGCCGCCAGCGGCGTGAGCATCCCCATGACGAAGGGGTAGACGTGGTGTAGCGGCAGCGGCGAGAGCACACTGTCTTCCTCGGAGACCAGATCCGCGCCGAGCAGGGTGTCGATCTGGAACGCGAGATTGGCGTGGCTCAGGGGCACCCCTTTCGCCGCGCCTGTTGTGCCCGATGTGTAGAAAAGAGCGGCCACATCGTCAGGTCCGGCCGGCGGCAGGTCCACATCCTCATCCGTTAGCAGGCATCGCCAGCTCCGCCAGTCGTCTTCCCCGACGTCGAGCAGGATGGTCCTCAACCCGGCACCCGCATCCACGCTCTCCAGACGTCCGGCCTGATCGGCCGTGGTGAAGACGTGCCTGGCGCCGCTGTCCTCGAGAACGTGACGGAGGGCCTCATCACCTATCTGGGCATCCAGCGGTACGACCACTGCCCCCGCCGAGATCACCGCCAGGCAAGCCGCGACCCACTCCCTGGAATTGGCGGCAAGCAGCGCTACGTGGTCGCCACGCTCCACCCCAGCTCCTTGCAGACCCCCTCCAAGCCCAAGTACCCGCCCAGCAAGCTCGCCGTACGTACAGATCTCCACGCCCTCATCGCGAACCGTTACCAGCGCCGGCCTCCCACCATGCGCAATGAGCCCGTCGACCACCGACCTTAGCGTGCCCGACTCGTCCTCGTCCCACCCTGTCATCTCACCCCGATCAACCATCAGTCTTCCCTACTTACGTTGTAAATTGACAGCGTAAGTATAGAGTGCCACCTCTTCGGTTGTCAAGTGTTGTTGGGCGGTCTATGGGTAGAGTAGGAGATGATGCATGGGATCCGGCAGGTAGCTTGTGGTTGGATCTGCGGACCGTCTGCCGGTTATCACGTCGATACCCGGGAAATCGTGAAGTCTGATGCCTGTGGCGCTCCGTACGGAAATCGCCTTCCGCAATGCGCTTTCAGATGTCGCTTAGCTTGCTGGTCTCGAACCTCTCCAGTACCAGCTCGAAGGCTCCCGTGCCTATCGTTCCGGGATACCGCCCTGTAGGGTTTGGCACGTTACCGGGCTGGCGGGGCTTCGTAACCATTTAGGACCGGGGATATACGGGAATTTGCATCTGATTATCATGCCCCCGCATTCAAGGATAGGCATCTCTTCAGGGCTCGGGAAAGGAAGGATAATCTTGTTGGGACAATCGCCGAGCCCCGAAAAGACGTAGTATGGCGGTCGTTTCTGAGAACAGCCTGAGAGAACCGATGCTGATCGTGTGCAGTGCGCGGAGCGCATCATTTCCACGCACTCGGGGTATGAGATCGCACTCTGTGGTTTGTGGGGCCTTCTGCTCGGGCGTGTAACCGGGATCATTGCCATCGTGTTTGCCTTCCTCTTGCGACCGCTCGCATCGGCACGTGTGGCCCGGCGCGTTCCGCACCACTATGATGCGTACATGGGCATAAAAGGTCTTCTGTTGGATCTCGATGGAACGCTGTATGTCGGGGAAGAGCCCGTAGCCGGGGCAAGAGAGGCCCTCGGGGCCCTGGAGGCTTCAGGGCTTGCGCTCAGGTACGTCACGAACACGACCAGGATGCCGCGCCGCGCGGTGGTCGAGAGGATGTGGATGCTCGGGTTCCTGGTCGAGGAGGATGAGGTATTCACACCGGCGTGGGCGGCCTCGCGCCTGATCGGGGACAGGAGCTGCCTCGCCCTAGTGGACGAGTCCCTGTACGAAGACCTTGGTAGGGTCCGTCTCACCGAAGATTCACCCGAAGTCGTGCTGGTCGGAGATCTGGGAGAAGGCTTTACCTACGCGCGCCTCGACGCCGCATTTCGGTGCCTTGTGGATGGGGCTGAACTCGTAGCGCTGCAGAAGAATCGCTACTGGCAGAACAAGGGCCGACTCTCGCTGGACGCGGGACCTTTCGTCGCGGCGCTCGAGTATGCGAGCGAGGTAAGAGCCATCGTGGTCGGCAAGCCGGAGGAGAGCTTCTTCAGGATCGCCCTCGAAGATATGGGGCTCGAAGCCCACGAAGTAGCCATGGTCGGCGACGACGCCGAGGCCGACGTCGCAGGCGCGAAGAATGCCGGCCTCTCGGGTATACAGGTCAGGACCGGAAAATGGCGGCCCGGTGGCGATGCGGCGGAGGCGGATCTCGTACTCGATAGTGTTGCCGCCCTGCCATTGGCTCTGGAAGGAGAGGGATGAAGATCAGCGACATACCGGTCGAGACGGGCGAGCGTTACGAGTTGGTCTCGATCACGGACGAGGTGAGGCGGGCGGTAAGGGATGCCGGCGTCGAGGAAGGTCTGTGCGTAATCTCATCGACGCACACTACAGCGGCCGTGACGGTCAACGAGGATTACGACAGAGATGTGCCGAGGGACCTGGCCTCCGCCTGCAGGGCTTTCCTCGAAGCTCTGGACGTGCGCTTCGAGCACGCCGAGGGCAACAGCGATTCCCACTTGTTGAGCAGTCTCTTCGGACAGTCGCAGACTCTACTGGTGAGAGATGGAGAGTTGGACCTCGGGCGCTGGCAGGGCGTCTTCCTGGCCGAGTTCGACGGACCGCGCAGCAGGAGGGTCAGGGTGGCGGTCTCCTAGCCGGCTCTTGCGGTTTAGTTGAGACCCAACTTTAGGTAAGATGGGTCTGCGGATAGTAGTGTCGCGGACTCGGATGCCGTGGCCGGCCGTAATCAGTCTTCGCGGGAGGCTTGTATGAACGGATTGGTCAAGGGTGGGCTGGCGCTCGGCGGGCTGGTCTTGGGGCTCGGTGCCCTCAGGCGGGCGCTCAATCCTACACCCCGCTATGCACCCTGGGAGAAGCCACCCTACGGCGAGTTCGAGAAGAAGGTTCTGATCGTCGGAGGGGGGTTCGGGGGGTACACGGCGGCGACGGACCTGTGCAAGCTGGTCGAGAAGCGCGATGACGTCGGAGTTCTGGTCATAGCGCGCGACAACTTCTTTACCTTCTGGCCGATGGTGCCGGGGATCGTCAGCAGCGACATCGACGCGCGCAACGTCGCCCAGCCCTTGAGGCGCGCCCTCATCCTCGCCGGGGCAAGCTTCAGGCGGGCCAAGGTCAAGGGCGTAGACACGAACAAGAAGGTCGTCGAGGCCGACGGAGGTCTCGAGTTCCCCTACGATCATCTCATAATCTCACTGGGCGGGCAGCCAAACTTTTTCGGCATCCCCGGTGTGGAGGAGCACAGCATGACCATGAGGGGGGTCGAAGACGCCGTGCGCGTGCGCAACCGCGTCATAGAGCGCTTCGAGGAAGTCTCCCTCATCCGCGACGAGGTGCCCGAGTCCAAGCTCACTTTCGTGGTTATCGGTGGTGGGGCTACCGGGGTCGAGGTGGCCTCCGAGATCCACACCCTCGTCCACGAAAACCTCGCGCCCGACTACCCGAACATCGACCCTTACCGCGTCAGGATCTACCTCCTGGAGGCACTCCCGAACATCCTGCCCGAGCTCGACCCCGCCCTGCGGCGCGCCGCCCGAGCCAGGCTCCTCAACGAGCGCATCGAGGTTATGACCGGCGCCATGGCCGAGGAGATCACGGGCGACTGCGTCAAGCTGAGGGGCGGCAAGCAGATCGAGACGGAGAACGTGGTCTGGACCGCGGGCAACCGCCCGAACCAGACGATACAGAACCTCGGGTTGCCCTACGACGAGCGGACGGGCATAAAGGTAGACCTCTCTCTGCGGGTGGAGGGCCGCAGCGACGTCTGGGCCGTCGGGGACTGTGCGGCCGTCCAGGACGTTCACAAGGAGGGCGCCATCGTCCCGCCGACCGCGCAGGCCGCGATCCAGCAGGGGCACCTGGTCGCCCGTAACGTGCTCAAGACCATCGATGGTGAGGGGGATCTCGGAGAGTTCGAGTACAAGCCGCTCGGGCAGCTCGTCGAGCTGGGAAGCGACTTCGCCGTCAACGAGGTAATGGGCGTAAGATTCACCGGGATTATCGCGGCCGTTTTCTGGCGGCTGGCCTACCTAGTCCGCCTGAACAGCCCCCAGAGCAAGGTGCGGGTCGCTGCGGACTGGATTTTCGGTCTGTTACTGCGACCCGCCGTCACCCAGATTCGGGGCTCCTACGAGGAATAGCCAAGCCCTTGAGACGCGGCCACAAAGGTGATACGTTGAATGTGGCTAGAGGAGGAGAAGATGCAGCTTAGAGGGCTTGAGAGACGGGGGTTCGCTTGAGCTTCGCAAACCAGCTCACCCTGATCCGGCTCGTCGCCGTCGTGCCCGTGATGGTCGCGCTGTATCTGCCCTTCGAGTGGGCGCGTCCCGTCGCCGTCGTACTTTACGTGGGTGCGATCCTGACCGACTACTTCGACGGGATCATCGCCCGCCGCAACAACGAGGTTACGGGCTTCGGCAAACTGATGGACTCCATAGCCGACAAGGCCCTCATCGTCTCACTATTCTTCGCGCTCGTGGGGGAGGGCTCGATGGCCGCGTGGATGGCCGCGATCATGGTTATCCGGGAGTTCGCCGTTACGGGGCTCAGGATGGTCGCCCTCGAGGCGGGGGAGGTCATCGCCGCGAACCGCTGGGGCAAGGCGAAGATGAACGCCCAGAGCCTCGCCGTTTTCATACTCCTCCTGGGCAAGCCAGGGGCTGCCGGCTGGCAGGGAGTCGTCTCCCAGATCGGGTGGTGGGTGATGCTAGTCGCCGTGGTGCTCACCATACTCTCGGGCTGGTCGTATTTGAAGGACACGCCGAGAATCTTGTCGATTACCTCCAAGCGAGATCAGAGGCTCTAAAAGCTGTAGAATCACGCCCCGTATGGAGGGCAACGATGACAGGCGCCTGAGGCCGGACGAGGTCGAAATGATCTTGCGCCGCGCCTCTGAACTGAACTCTCGCAGGGGGATGCGTGGCTCCTACGAGACACCTTCTGTCTCTCCCGAGGTCCTCGTACAGGTGGCCGCCGCGGCCGGTATCCCCGAACAAGACGTGCGCCGGGCGATGTGGGACATTGCCTCGGAGAGGACGGCCGAACCACGCTCGTTCGCCCGCAAGTTCTACGGTCCTGCCCGCCTCAGGGCCGTGCGTGAGGTGGAACACCCCGCCGAGAGGACCCGCGAGTATCTCGAAGGGTTGTTGCGCCTGCAGCAGGGCCTCAAGCTAAGGCGAAAGACGGAGGTCGGGTCTTTGTGGGACCCCGGCGACGAGCTCGGAGTCGTGCGAAGGACGCTGGACTTTTCGGGGGACAGGACGCTGCTCAAGGCCAAGTCGGTCGAACTGCGGGTCGAGGGTTTGGGCGAAGAGCGTTGCGAGGCCAACCTGACGGCCGATCTCTCCAACCAGCGCGGCGAATACATCTCGCTCGCCGGCATCCTCGGGGCCACGCTGGCCGCATTGTTCATGCTCGCCGGGATGCAGAACCCGCTCTTCTTTCTCGGCTTCCTGCCCATGCTCGTGGCGCCGGCCTTCGGGTTCAGATTCGCCTACAGCAGGGCTTCCCTGGAGCTGAGACGGGCCCTCGACGAACTCCTGGACGCCTCCGAAGAGAGCCAGCCTCAAGAGGAACCTCAAGACCGCAACGATCGTCCCCGCGGCCAGATTCAGGGCCTCGAACCCATACCAAGGTTCTCCCCCAACAGGAGCAAGCGGGTAGAACCCTAGATCTTGCAAAGAGGGACCCTCCTTGCAAGCCATCAGCTTTCAGCTCTTTGTTCTTGCTGACCGCTGATAGCTGAGAGCTGATAGCTTATATTTAGCTTCGTGCCTCATAGAGTTCTAAAGGAGATCTTCGGCTTCGATTCGTTCAGGCCTGGCCAGGAGGAGGTCATACGGGCCGTTCTGGAGGGCAGGGACACGCTCGCCGTGATGTCTACCGGCGGCGGCAAGAGCCTCTGTTACCAGGTGCCCGCGCTGATGCAGGAGAGCCTGACGGTGATAGTCTCGCCCCTGATCTCGCTGATGAAGGACCAGGTCGACTCACTGCTTCAGAGCTCGGTCTTCGACGCGGCCACGCTCCACTCGGGACTCTCGCCCGAGGAGCGTTGGGAGGTCGAGCGGAGGGTGCGGACGGGGGAGGTGAAGATGCTCTACGTCGCCCCAGAGCGTCTCAGGTCCCTGGAGTTCGTCCTCGCGCTCCGGCGCGCCGGCGTCGGCCTGTTCGTTGTAGACGAAGCCCACTGTATCTCGGAGTGGGGCCACAACTTCCGCCCGGATTACCTGTTCTTGCCGCGCGCCGTGAGGGATTTGGGTAACCCCCCCGTCCTCGCCCTTACGGCGACGGCGACCCCGCGTGTCAGGAAGGATATCCTGCACTCTCTGAAGATGCGCTCGCCCGAGGTGGTCGTGACGAGCTTCAATCGCCCGAACCTGAACTACAGGGTGATCCCCGCAAAAGAGAAGAAACACAAACTGCCACGCATACTCGACGTCATACGCGCCTCACCGCCGCCGGGGATCGTCTACGCCACGACGCGCAAGGAGTGCGAGGAACTCGCCGCCGGCCTGCGCCGTTCCGGGGTCGACGCCGCCGCGTACCACGCCGGGATGGGCTCGGCCGACAGGGCCAACATCCAGGAGCGGTTCATGACCGACGAGCTCGCCGTGGTCGTAGCGACCATCGCTTTCGGGATGGGGGTGGACAAGCCGAACGTCAGGTTCGTCGTCCATTCGAGCGTCCCTGGGAGCCTACCCGCGTACATCCAGGAGTCGGGGCGCGCGGGCAGGGATGGGGAGGGATCCGAATGCGTAGTACTGTATCGCGGCGCCGACCTCGGCCGGCGCAAACGGCTGGTTACCCTGGGCACGGCGGGAGAGCGCGAGGTCTCTTCCTTCTTTTCGGCGCTCTCCGGGGTGGAGAGCGACGGGAGGGTAAACGTGCCGCCCGCTTCTCTCTCGGCGCTGGGGGGCGTCGACCCCGAGTCGGCCGGCATCGTCATGGGGAGCCTCGAAGAGTCCGGTCTTATCTCCCGCGGCTATGACCTCTGGGCCGAGGTCGAGGTGCGCGCCATCGAAGAGGAGCCGAAGGGGCTGCGCGAGGAGGTGGCCGCGGTTCACGCCGCGCTGCCTGGCTCGGGCTCCGTCAGGCTTCCCGAGCTGGCGCGCAAGACGGGGTTGCGTCCTGCCGTAGTGCAGGGTGCCATCTACAGGATGATGGTCGACGGTGTGGCGGAGATCATCCCCCGCGGCTCTCTGGTGGACGTGAGGCTCAAGACCTTCTCGCTGGACAACGACAGCCGCCGCAACATCGCACGCAGGCTCAAGAACCGGGCGAACACGGCCTACGCCCAGATCCGGGACGTGGAGTCCTTCGCCAACCTGCGTACCTGCCGCCGCGAGCATCTCCTCAGGCACTTCGGCGATATGGAAGAGGTCGCACCCTGCGCAGGATGCGACGTCTGCCTCGGCGAGACGGAAGAGCTCCCGAGAGCCACCGCCCCACGAGCGGGCATCCCTGAAGGGCAGACGCTCGTGCCTGCGTTCGCCGGGTCCTCACCGGCGGATCAGGAAGGTCCAGCCGTGGACCCGGCGCTCTTCGAGCGGCTGAGGAGTTGGAGGGGTGAGCAGGCGAAAAAGCAGCGGGTGCCCGCCTATGTCGTGCTCCACAACTCGCACCTGGAGGCGATCTCCGCCCGCAAACCCACCACCATCCACGAACTGGGCGCCATAAAGGGAGTAGGCCTGCGCCGCGCGGCCCGCTACGGGGACGAGATACTCGCCCTGATCCGAGGTGAGGAGGCGCCGGATATCGCGCCGCCTGCCCAGAACGGCTACAGGGAGCATCTGGAGGCCGCTGGCAGCCTGCTCCGGTCGGGGCGGGGTGCCGATGCGGTGCCCGCGCTGGCCCGCGCTCTGGAGCTCGGCGGCGAAGAAGCGCGGCGCGAGGTGGACCGGCTACTAGGACCGCGCACGGACGAGTGAGGACTGTACGAGAGGAGTCTCTATGAGGTTGGAAGGGAAGAAGATCGCGGTTCTCGTGGCCGAGGGTTTCGAGGATCTCGAGTACTGGGTAACTGTAATGCGCCTGCAGGAGGAGGGGGCCGAGGTCGTCTCCGTCGGACCCGATACCGAACCGGTCAGCGGCAAGAACGCGCTGGGGGCGCAGGCCGACACCACGGCGGACGGTGTCGACGCCTTGGAATTGGATGGCATCGTGGTGCCTGGCGGCTGGGCGCCGGACAAGCTCAGGCGCTATCCCGAGATTACGGACCTCGTCAGGACCGTGCACGAAAGGAACAAGACCGTCGGC
>Ga0081538_10004704_pt1 | contig 12498 bp, 11 predicted proteins | sample TabmetS5T2R1_FD_71022 | JGI IMG/M metagenome (GOLD analysis project Ga0081538, IMG submission 71022) | Tabebuia heterophylla rhizosphere microbial communities from the University of Puerto Rico - S5T2R1 | ecosystem: Host-associated > Plants > Roots > Rhizosphere ...
TCCGGTGGGCCAGTGGACCGAGGAGCTGACCGGGCTGGCGGTTGAGCTGGGCTTCGACACCTTCGTGCTCGGGACCGAGGAGCCCGGGCAGCTGGCGCGGTTCGCCGAGGAGGTCGTGCCCGCGGTCCGCGAACAGGTCACCAAGCACCGAGCTGGCAAGGAGTAGGTCGGCTTTCGCTGCCAAGCGGGGTCGGTTTCGCCTGCGCCCTGGCGGTCAGCTCCCACACGTGGCTGGTGCCGGCCGACTCCTGCTGTGACTCCCCGCATACGCCCTCCGCGGCGCAGTCACAAACGGCCCGATGATTACGGGACCACGATTGACCCCTGCCGAACGAGCTGCTTGGCTTCTGCGTCGTGGCGGTGGTGCTCTCCTAACGCAGAGGCGTCATCGGTCGCGAACCACGGTAATGCTCGGGCACAGGAGCACGGGGAGCGACGCGCGGGCACGTCAGCTCCCTGTTCCGCGTTCCCCATCAGGCGACCGCCTCTGACGAGCACGCCCCATACCCGGCTACCCATCTTCAGGATCTGTGGCGCTCACCCTGGCCTGCGCAACGCCGCAGCATCGCTTCACTCCCGGCTGAGCCGGCAATAGAGAGCTGTTGACTAAATATCAAGGTTGGTCATATGATGAAGTGCGCAAAGGATAGCGAGAGGAGCGCGCCATGGGCGTCCAGACGGTGCTGATCTCCGGCGCCGGCATCGCCGGCCCGACCCTGGCCTGGTGGCTGGCACGCCACGGATTGCGTCCCACCGTGGTCGAACACGCGGCGAGCTTGCGGTCCAGCGGAAGCCCGGTAGACGTCCGGGGACCGGCCGTGGAGGTGGCCGAGCAGATGGGCGTGATGCCTGCCATCCGCCAAGCCGGCACCCACGTGACCGCCATGAGTTTCGTCAACGCCACGGGCCAGCGTGTCGGCCGGGTCAACCTCCAGGCCCTACAACGAGCGGCCGGTAGCCGCGAGGTCGAACTGCCCCGCGGCGACCTCGCCGCGGTCCTGTACCAGGCGAGCCGGGACCACGCCGAGTTCCTGTTCGGCGATGCTATCGTCGCCTTGGACCAGGACGAGTACGGGGTGAATGTCACCTTCGACCACGCCCAGCCCCGCCGGTTCGACCTGGTAATCGGGGCCGACGGGCTGCACTCGGCGGTCCGTCGGCTGGCCTTCGGACCGGAGTCCGACCTCGTCCAGCACCTGGGCCTCTACGTGGCGACCGTGCGGCTGGATGGGCTGGATGGTCTGATCGGAGGTGGGCGGGAGGTGGTGATGCACAACCGCCCCGGCCGAGCGGTCGCCATCCACCCCTCGCGCGGCGACGCCCTGGCGTTCTTCGCCTTCCACAGCCCGGCGGCGCCCGGCTTCGACCACCGCGACACCCGCCAGCACAAGCGGCTGCTGGCCGCCGCGTTCGCGGACGGCGCCTGGCGGGTGCCCGAGCTGCTCCGGCGGGTGGGTGCCGCCGATGACCTGTACTTCGACGCCGTCAGCCAGGTGCGGGTGCGCCCCTGGTGGCGCGGCCGGGTCGCGCTGGTTGGTGACGCCGCTTCCTGTGTGTCGCTGTTCGGGGACGGCTCCAGCCTGGCCATGGCCGGAGCGTTCACCCTCGCCCAGGAGCTGGCGGCCAGCCCCGGCGACCACCGGTCGGCCTTCGGCCGCTACGAGGCCAGCCACCGGAGGCTGGTGGACCCCCGGCAGCGGAACATCGCCCGGGGTGCCTCGCTGCTCATCCCGGCCACCCGGCCGGGCATCCTGGCGCGGAACCTGGCCACCCGGCTGTGGCCGGTCGGCGCCGCCGCGGCATGGCTGCGGCGTCGCCTCGCCCCCGCGAGCTGACGAAAACGCGAAGCTCGTCATAAGGTCAGCCGATGAGCGCCACCACCGACCGGCTCCGAGACCCCCAGCAGCGCCAGGAACGGGCCACCCGGATCCTGGACGTGGCCGGGGAGCTACTGCTGCGCCACGGCTACCGGCGGGTGACCATCGACGACGTGGCCACTGGCGCCGGCATCGGCAAGGGCACCGTCTACCTGCACTGGAAGACCCGCGAGGCGCTGTTCACCGCCGTCTTCGAGCGCGAGGTGCTGCAAGCCGTCGGCGAGCTGGTCCAGGCGCTACACCAGGACCCGCAGGTCTGCCTGCTGCACCGCTTCGCCCGCACCTACTTCCTGGCCATCCTGCACCGACCGCTCCTGGCAGGGTTCGTCCTCGGCGACACCGACCTGCTCGGCAAACTGGCCAAGCCTGGCAGCGCCCGCGACCACCGGCACCAGCTGATGTCCCGCGCCTACCTGCAGCTGCTCGCCGAGCACCGCCTCCTGCGCGACGACCTGGACCTCGAGGCGATCGCCTACGCCTTCCAGGCCACCTTCGAAGGATTCCTCCAGGCCGAGGCGGCCGCCGTGCCGACGAGCGCCCGGCAGGCTGTGGCCGGCCTGGACCAGCGGGCCGAACTGCTGGCACGGACCGTCCAGCAGGCCTTCGAGAGCGGGCGCACCATCCCCCGCCACGCCCAGCAGCCCCTCGCCACGGCCGTCATCGACCTGCTCACCGACCTGGCCGACGCCGACCGCGCCGACCCCGGCATCGCCCACGCCTGACAGGGCAGATCGCCTGACGCCGGCGGAAGGCCCTCACCGTTCGGCTCACGCTCGCAAGCCCCACCAGCACCACCGACACCCTCAATGATTCCGTAGAAGTCACCCTTCGGTGCCGACAGGGACCAATGCTGGCGACTCGCCGCAGTAATGGTGGCCCGCAAGAGCGGCGCGGACGGTATCGACCGCTCGATCCGGTTCACGGGGGCTTGCTTGACTACCTTGTTTGGTGGGGTTCAGGCTGCTTGGGTGTCGAGCACGAATCCTCCCACTCGACCCCGCAGCCGGGAATGGAAGGAAGTGTCATGACCCACCTCCGAACGATCCGCAAGCCCAAGCTGCGCTGGATTGTGACCGCCGCCCTGCTGGCCAGCCTGGCCGGTCTGGTCCTGAGCCAGGTCGGTGCCGCCGACGCCGCCGGCTCCGCCACCGCCGGCGCGGCCACGGCTGGCGCAACAACGTCGCATGGGGGGTCCAAGCCGACCGTGGTCCTGGTGCATGGCGCTTGGGCCGACAGCGGCAGCTGGGACCAGGTGGTGGCCCGCCTGCAACGCCAGGGCTACCCCGTCATCGCCTTCCCCACCCCGCTGCGCTCGCTCCCCGACGACAGCGCGTATCTGGCAGCCTTCTTGAGCAGCGTCCCCGGCCCCATCGTGCTGGTCGGCCACTCCTACGGCGGCGCGGTCGTCACCAACGCCGCCACCGGCAACACCAACGTCCAGGCGCTGGTCTATGTCGACGCCTTCCTCCCCGACGAGGGCGAGACCCTCGGCCAGCTCCTCGGGACCCCGCCGGGCTCCTGTGTGCTCGGCCCCCCCGCCGAGGTCTTCGACCTGCGGCCCATCCCCGGCGCCCCGCCGGAGGTCGTGGATGCCTATGTCAAGCAGAGCCTGTTCCCGTCCTGTTTCGCCAACGACCTGCCGGCCAAGCAGGCGGCCGTCCTGGCCGCCACCCAGCGGCCCATCTCGACCGTCACCCTCGGCCAGCCGTCCGGTCCCCCGGCCTGGGCCGAGATTCCGTCCTGGGCGCTGGTCGGCACCCTTGACCGCGTGATCCTGCCGGCGACCCAGCGGTTCATGGCCGAGCGGGCCGGTGCCCGGATCGTCAAGGTCAAGGCCTCGCACCTGTCGATGATCTCCCAGCCTGGCGCCGTGACCCGCCTGATCGTCACCGCGGCCCGCGCCACCAGCTGAACAGCGCTGCAGGCTCGGCCGGTGACCCGCTGAACGCTCGGCAACCGGGACACCGGCCGCTGTCGCATCACACCGCCGACCGTCGCACCACCTGGCCGCGGCCACACACGCAAGGAGCAGCTTGATGGCCACGATCACCACCAGTGACGGCACACAGATCTTCGTGTCGCTACATCTCGGGGATTGGGACAGCCTAAGCGAGCGCGCCGGAGGCCGCTGATGGGCTACATGTCTGCGCGTCGTCGTGCGCGGCTACTCGACGACGACGCGGTACAGCGCCGGGTGGGCCCGCACGTTCATGCCGCTGATGCGCTGCTGGAACTCGGGGGCGGCGGCGGCCTTGCCAAAGTGGTCGGCGGATTCCCACTCGGCGACGTTGACATAGCGGAACTCCGCCGAGGGGTCGAGGCTCTGGTGCAGCCTGCTGGACAGGAAGCCGGGCTGCTGGCGCATCCAGTCGGCGGCGTGCTGCCAGTCGGCCAGGAACTGCTCCTCCTGGCCGTTGGGGACCTCGAAGGCGTTGATCAGCACGACACTCATCGACTGCTCCTTTGCCGCGGTCGCTTCGGCGCCAACATGGTAGGCCACCAGGGACCGGGTTCGGCGGCCCCTCACGCCGCGCTGAGCGCCTGCGCGAGGTCCTGGTGGTTAAGGCAGAACACGACCTGCAGTCGGTCCGCGTCCTGGCGCAAGATGAACGTCGAGGACAGGCGGACCGGCTTGGAGGCTCCTGCGCGCTCGGCCCGCCAGGTGGTTCTGGCCAGGACGTAGGCGTCATCCAGGGTCTGATGTTGGAGGTCGGCGAGGACGACGCGGGTGATGCTGGCGGCGAACAGCTCGACCCGCCGTGGCAGGGCGTGCAAGAACGCCTGCCGGGGGACGGTCGTACCCCAGTGGGGTCGGCGGCCAGGAGCGTCTCGGCGAACAGCCCGGCCAGCCGGTCGGTGTCGAGCTCGTGGCTGGCGCTGGTGAACCCTTCGAAGAACGCCTGGACCTGGCCCATCGAGCTGGAGGTCGGACATGGCAACTCCTCTGTGAAGCTGGTGTCGGTCAGAGTAGGTCGGCCAGACGTTCCAGCAGCGGCACGGCCGCGGCGAGCCGCCGGCGCTCGGCGGCGGTGTAGCCCGAGGCCACGGCCTGGACCATGCGGTCGATGACGGGCTGCTCGCGGACGGTGTACGCCGACCGGCCGGGATCGGTGAGCGACACGATCGTCTTGCGGCGGTCCCGGGAGTCAGGCGTTCGTTGCACAAGCCCGCGAGCGCCGATCAGGTCGCTGCTGCGGACACGCCCACCTCGACGTACAGTCTGGCCATGGCCGATGAGGCGTCCGCCCAGCCGACCGGTGGTGAGCTGGTCCCAGGTGGTGACCTGCGCGCATCCCATGAGGATCGGGACCGGATCGTCGAGGTCCTGACGGGTGCCGCCGGCGATGGCCGCCTCACCCCCGAGGAGCTGGACCAGCGGGTGGAGGCCGCCTTGACGGCCCGCACCTGCGGCGAGCTGGCGGCGCTGGTGTCGGACCTGCCGGCGGCACCCCATTGCCGGCGGGCGCGGCCGCGGCGACGCCCAAGGAGCTGGTGCGCATCGACTGCTACAGCGGTTCTGCGCGCCGTGACGGCCGGTGGCTGGTGCCGCGGCGCCTGGAGGTCGAGGTGACCGGCGGCAGCGTGACCCTGGACTTCACCGAGGCGGTCACCTGGTGGCCGTCGCTGCAGCTGGAGGTGGCGGTCCGCGGCGGGAGCCTGCGGCTGGTGACCAGGCCGGGCATCCTGGTGAGCACCGATGACCTGGCGGTCCGGGCCGGCAGCGTGAAGGTGCGGGCGCCGTGGGGTCCCGAGGTGCCGGTGAGGTTCCGGATCGATGCGTCAGGCAGGGTCACCAGCGGCAGTTTCACGGCGCGCCCGCCCCGCCGGAGGTTCTGGCAATGGCTGCTGCGGCGGCGGCCCCTGCCCCCTGCCCTCCCACCGCGCTGAGCACCGCCGCACCGCACCGCACACCTCTGGCTGCCAAGGAGTTACGCGCAGAACTTCAGGCAGGCCGCTTAGCCTGAGTTCAGGAGCAGGCGCTAGTGCTTCCTCGGGGACTTGCTGCGCCTAGAGCTTGCCGTGTATGCACCGAAGATCTTGCAGGGCAGGACTGCCATGCAAGTCTCGCGGTCAAGCAGTTCAGAGCGACTACAACCTCGCTGCCCTCCCATACGTAACCACTAGGAGCAGCCCCGCCAAGCGACTTGCCATAACGGATGAAGCGTCGCCGTTCGCTCTACGCTCGACCCGAAATTCATCCGAGGACAGCAGTGCGCCGAGGCGCCGCTCGACCCCGGCGGAGCGACCAAGCAGCTGCCGGCGAGAGGCTATCTCGCGCTGGAAGGCGGCCTCCCCGCCGAGCCTGCATGGGCTGTCCACAGGAACACGGTTGGGCGTCCAGCGTGCGGTCGCTCGGCGTGGTGGCGCAGGAGGTCCAGATGCCGGCCGCGCCGTCGTCACCCTGTCCACGTCCTCGGCCAGCGTCCGGTGTCCAGTGTCCAGTGTCCGGTGCGGGCGTCTGAGCGTCCAGGTGTCCGCTGTCCGGCCGTCCGGTGTCGGCGTCCGGTGTCTGTGCGTTGCCGCGTGCGCTGTGTCCGGCCGAAGTGAGGTCCTGGAGCGCGGCGGTGGGCAGGCAGCCGTATGGCTGGGATGGCCGGGTCGGCGTGGTCGCCCGCTGCGTCCATGACCGGCTCGTCGTCTGCCTGAGTCGGCGCCTCGTCTCGAAGCCGGCGCAGGCGGTGCTGGGCCAGCCGAGGCGTCGATTTGAACTTGGCTGTCGTCGCGGGAGGTGGTTGGGCAGTGGCCAGCTCGACCGCGTGGCCGACCAGGATAGGCCGGGTGCGCGCGAGGATCGTTCGTCTGTAGGGAGCCGGGTGCGCAGCGAGGCTTGCCTTCTGCGGCAGGCTGGTCGGCATGCGGCGGGCGAATCGTTCGGCAGGTCTTGCAGGGTAGAGCCCAACATCAAGAAGCCAAGAGGACACATCCCGTTAGCAAAGCAGCACTAAACTCCTCGTCCATTTACCAGACCCTGCTGAATCTGTTCTCCCCCTTCTCACCTGCCAGTTCGTCATCTCTTCGGCTTCAGCGTCCTATTATCTACCCGCATATGCCACTCTCCTTCGTGCTATCCTCACCGCAATTCCAGTCGTCTACACATCCGCATCTGCGATGCAGGGCTGCCGCCCAGGAGGCGGCAGAAGGGTCGGGGCCGGTGGCGTTGCCGGTGAAGGCGCTCAAGGCGGGCCAGGAGGCCTACTGGCTGGACCAGATCGCCCGCAACCGCGAAGAGTACTTCTCCGGCCGCGGTGAGTCCCCAGGTCGGTTCGTGGGCAGCGCCGCCGCCGCAGCTGGCCTGGAAGGGACCGCCTCGCCCGAGCAGGTGCGGGCGATGTTCCAGGGCCTCGACCCGGCCACGGGCGAGCAGCGCTGCTCGCCGCTGCTGCGCGCCGACCCGTACTCCAAACTCACCGCCGGGCCGCTCCTGGACGCGCTCAAAGCCCGCGCCGCCGAGCAAAACCTCGCCGACCTGGAGGAACTGGCCGGCTCCAAGGCACTCCAGGGGGACGTGCGCTCGGTCCAGGCGGCCTGTCGGCTGGGGGGCTCGCGGCGGGTCAAGGTCGAGACCGTCGAGCGGCTCTGCCGCAAGGTCCTCGGCACCGACCCGCGTGAACTGTACGGGGAGGGGTTCGACCAGGCCTGGCAGCATCGGGGCAAGCGGGTCAACGCGCGAGTCCAGGCGTTCGACCACTGCTTCTCTTCGCCCAAGAGCGTGTCGCTGCTGGCCGCCGCCGCCAGCCCCCAGACCCGGCGGCTGCTGGCCGAGGGCCGCGCCGAGGCCCTCCACGTCGCCATCGGCTACCTGGAGCGCCACGGCCTCGGGGTCCGCCGCGACCACAACGGCACCGACCGCTACCCGGCAGTCGGGGGGCTGGTGGCGGTGGCCTTCGAGCACCGCATGAGCCGCTCCGGCGACCCCAACCTCCACACCCACGTGCTCGTCCAGAACGCCGCTCAGGGGCCGGACGGCCGCTGGACGGCGCTGGACAGCGACCGGCTGTACGCGCACCTGATGGCGGCCGACCACCTGTATCTGGCGGCCGAGCGGGCCGCGCTCACCGAGCGCTTAGGTGTCCGCTGGGGACCGGTGGACGCGCGCTCCGGCGCGGCCGAGATCATCGGCTTGGACGACCGGACACTGATCGAGCGGTTCTCCAAGCGCTCGGAGCAGATCGACCGGTGGCTGGACACCCATGGCCTGTCCGGGATCAAGGCGTCCAGCGCGGCCGCGGTGGCGACCCGGGCGCCCAAGGACTACAGCGAGTCCGAGGAGAGCGTCCACCAGCGGTGGACAGCTGAGCTTGCTGAGCGGGGGGTGGGTGAGCGCCAGCTGGCCGAGGTCTGTTCGGGTGGACGGGGCCGTCCAGTCACCCGGACCGAGCTGGACGCCGCCCTGGACGCGCTGGCCGCTCCGGACGGGCTGACCGGACAGGTGTCCAGCTTCACCCGGACAGAGGTGGTGGACGCCCTCACCAAGCGGCTCCCGGTCGCCCCAAGCGCCTACCAGGCGCTCACTCAGGCGGAGGAGGCGGCCGACCGGTTCCTGGCCGAGCGGGCCATCCGGGTTGGACAGGACCGCCGCCTGGCGGTTGACCGATTCTCAACCCCGGAGCTGCTGGCCCTTGAGCGGCACTTGGTCGACGGCGCCACCGAGCGGGCGGGCGAGGGCCGCGCCGTCATCCGTCCTGCGGTCGTCCGCCAGGTCCTGGACCGCTGTAGCACGGCCGGGGAGGACCAGGTGGCCATGGTATGCGACCTGACCCAGGGCGGCGCCGGGGTGGCGGTGGTGGTCGGGCGGGCCGGGTCGGGCAAGACCTGGGCGTTGGGGCTGGCCCGGGAGGCGTTCGAGCTGGACGGCTATCAGGTCCTGGGTACGGCCCCGACTGGGATCGCCACCGTCGGGCTGGCCGAGGAAGGCTTCACCGACGCCCGCACGATCGACCGGCTCCTGCTCGACCTCCAGGGTGGGCGGACGGAGCTGGATGACCGGACGGTGCTGGTGGTGGACGAGGCCGCCATGGTCGCCACCAGAAAGCTCGCCCCCCTCCTTGCCCATGCGGAGCGGGCCGGGGCCAAGGTGGTGCTGGTCGGCGACGACCGCCAATTCGCCTCCATCGCCGCGGGCGGCGGTTTCCGCGCCCTCCGCCTGCGGTTAGGGGCAAGCGAGCTGACCATCAACCGGCGGCAGGTCGAGGCCTGGGAGCAGCGGGCGATCGAAGACGTGCGGGCCGGCGACCTGGAGCAGGCGATCGCCGCCTATGCCGAGCATGACCGCATCAAAGCGTTCGAGGCCCGCGACGACCGCGACCGCGCCTTGGTCGCGGACTGGTGGCAGGCCCACCAGGCTGGGGAGCAGCCGGTGATCTACGCCCACCGAAGAGCCCAGGTCGACCAGCTCAATCAGGTGTGCCAGCGGCTGCGGGCCGAGGCCGGGCAGCTCGGCGCCGAGCGGCTGGTGGTGGGGGATCGGCGCTTTGCGGTAGGGGACGTGGTGGTGCTGGGGGCCAACGCCCGCGGCCGTCTCGGCGTGGTGAACGGCACCACCGCCGTCATCGTGGACCTGGACCTACACGGCCGCGCGATGACGGTGCGGACCCTGGAGGAGGAGCTGCCGCGGACGGTCAGGCTGCCCGGCTGGTACCTGGACGCCGCGGTCCGGCCAGGGCAGTCACGCCGGGTCGATCTGGCCTATGCCCGCACCGACATGCGTTCCCAAGGACGGACCGAGCGGCGGGCGCTGCTGGGGTTGGACGGGGTCGAGGACATGCAGGGCGGCTATGTGCAGCTGACCCGCAGCGCCCAGCGGACCGACCTGTACCTGACCGTCGGCCCCGAACCCCTGGGCCCCGACGAGGAACGGCCCCATCCAAGCAGGGAGCCCCTAGCCGCGGAGGAGTTGTTGGCCCGAGTGCTGACCCGAGATGGCAGCAAGACCCTGGCCACCGACACCCCCGACGTGCCGGATGTGCGGCGACTTTCCACCCGAGCGTTGCGGGCCGAACGCGACCGGCTGGTCGAGCTACGCGCGGCCTGCCCGCCCGATCGCTCGCGGGAGCTGCGGCTCGTCACCCGGCGGGGGGCCGAGGCCGAGCAGGCCCGCCAGCAGGCCCGCGCCGACCACCAGGCCGCCGCCGAGCAGGCCGCAGCCTTGGTCGGGGGCTGGCGGCGGCGGGAGCTGGCCGCGGCCAAGGAGCGGCTGGTGCTGGCCGACCATGCCCTGAGCACCACCAGCGGCCAGGCGGACCAAGCCGCCGAGCGGCTGGGAATCCTGCGCCGGGCCCAGCAACGGCACCTGGGCTGGATGGAAGCCAACGACGAAGAGCTGCGGGTCCGCGAGCGGGCGGTGGCCCGGGAGGATGCTTGGCGGCGCCGGGTCGACCAGCGCGCCTTGGCCCTGGACCCGCCCGGCTGGCTGCTGGCCGAACTGGGCCCCGTCCCCACCGACCCAGGCGAACGGAGGGTGTGGCGCGTGGCCGCCGCGGAGCTGGATGGCTATCGGCGCACCTACGGCCTGGACGACCCCTGGCCGGCGAAGCATCGCTGGGGCAGGGTGGCTCGGGACGGGCGGCCGGCGGCAGCGGCCACCCGGCTCACCGACCAGACGGCCGATGAGACCCGCCGGCAGCCCAGACGCCACGGCCGCGGCGAGCGCCCCCATCGAGGGGGCGACCGCAGGCAGCCGCCGACTCGGGTGGCTGGCCAGCGCCACCAGGTTGACCCGGAGCGGCTGCTTGGTGCCGAGCCCGGCCGGCAGGCGCTCGGCCGCCGCCGCGACTGGCAGGCCGCCCAGACCGCGCTCAAGCGGCTGGCCGGCTGGAGCCGCCACCGCCCCCACCGCGACCAGCCCCATCCCGACCGGCCCGACCGCGACCGGCCGGGTCGCCGCCTGGACCGCACCGTTGGCCGTCAGGAACGCGATGGCCGCTAGGCGCCGGCAGAAGGGAGCAGCCCATGGGCCAGCACCCCAATCCCAACCCCGACCCCGACAAGGACCAGGAGGACCTGGAGGAGCTGGGCACGCCCTTCTACCAGGGTAACGGCCTGACAGTCCGCGCCCTCTCCGCAGAAGAGCTCCAGCACTTCCTCGACGCCCACGCCGACCAGCCGGCCGAGCTGCTGGGCAGCGGCTGGACCGCGCTGGATCGACCGGCCCATCCCTTCGGGGTTCCTTGGACCCCTCCGGGAACCAAGCCCAAGCAACCCGAACCCATACCGGCACTCCCGGCCCAGCCAGCCGCCGGTAGCCTGGGGCACCCCGGCCGCTCTGCCCTTATCCAATACCGGCGCCGTCGCGCCGCCGAGCTGGCCGCCTGGACCCGCAGCCTGACCTGGCGGGCCCCCCTGGTAATGGCCACCGGCCTGGTCGCCGGCGCGCTGGCCACCCAGGCCGGCCTGCCCGGGGCCGGTCTAGCTGGGTTGACAGTTGCCGTCCTGGTCGGCTGGCGGCTGCAGTTCCGTCCCTCCTCCCAGGCCCGGGCCTGGCAGCGCGGCGCCGCCGGGGAGCGCCACACCGCCCGGCTGCTGGACCGCCTCGGCCGCGACGGCTACGTGAGCTTCCATGACCTGGCACTGCCCGACTCGCCCGCCAACCTGGACCATGTGGTCGTTGGCCCCAGCGGGGTGTTCGTGATCGACTCCAAGCAGTGGACCGGAGAGGTCCAACAAAGCGCCGACGGGCTCATCTGGCACAACCACTACCGCCTGGACCGCACCCTGGCCACCGTTCGCTGGCAAGCCGAGACCCTGGGTCGCCTGCTGGGTGTCCCGGTCGCCCCGCTGGTCTGCGTCCATGGCGCCCACATCCAGCACGGCGGGCTGCGCGCCCAGGGCGTGGCGATCGTCCCCGCCACCCTGCTCCGCAGCGCCCTCGGCCATGACCAGGTGCTGTCGGACACCGACATCGAGCTGCTCGCCGCGACGGCCCGGACGAGCCTGCGCCCTGCCGCCTGAGCCTCCGCCCGTCAACCCTGCGCCTCCGCCCTGGTTGCCTGCGCCTCCGCTGCCCGGCGTACCTTCGCCGGTCCTGGACCTGTGGAGGCGCGGGAGGTGGGCCGCTGCCATACCCCCGGGCCTGCGTAGCCCCCGCCAGGTGACAGGCGGGCCTTGAGAGCTACTGGGCCGGGTCGCGGGCCAGTTCCGCTACCGGATCCACCGCAGGTCACGCGGGCGGGGCCTCTGTGGGAGAGGCCCCGCCCGGCAGCCGCTAGTCCATGGTCTGCGGGTTCAGGTGGTCCACCAGCATCGGCTGGCCCGGCTTCTGGACGATCGTCCGGTACACCACCATGCCTTGGGCAAGGGCGTTGTTTCTGACGCCGTCAGAGGCGTAGACCGGGATCCCGGGCCCCGTCTTGAACAGCGGGCCCGTGTACGGGTACGCGGACCAGGTGCCCGAGTCCCGGGCCGGGTCGTAGTACGCGACCTCCTTCAGGCGCCTCGCGTCCGTGAAGTTGATCACGTTGACCCCGCCCGTGTACCAGGCGTTGACGAGCAGGTCCTGGTTGATGCCCATGACGGCCATCCCCATGTGCGCCGAGCAGTACTCGGTCGCCCCGGGATTGGGCCGCACGTCGCCGACGTGGAACTCGCTCAGGAAGGCGCCGCTCGCCATGTCCGAGAAGAACAT
>Ga0081538_10004705_pt1 | contig 12498 bp, 11 predicted proteins | sample TabmetS5T2R1_FD_71022 | JGI IMG/M metagenome (GOLD analysis project Ga0081538, IMG submission 71022) | Tabebuia heterophylla rhizosphere microbial communities from the University of Puerto Rico - S5T2R1 | ecosystem: Host-associated > Plants > Roots > Rhizosphere ...
CCGACTACCCGATCCAGGGCACGCTGATCGCGGTCGAGGCGTTCGTGCGTGCCGTGGACGCCGGCGCCAGACCCGGCCGGTTCGGCGTCTACCAGCTGGTCCGCTCCGTGGACCGCCGGGTGATCGGCGACATCGGCTTCCACGGCCCGCCCGACCAGGAGGGGTCGGTGACGGTCGGCTACGGCCTGGCGGCCAGCGCCCGCGGCCATGGCTACGCCACCGAGGCGCTGCGGGCGCTGGCGGCCTGGGCGCTGGCGCAGCCCGAGGTGGTGCGGGTGGAGGCCGACACCACCCACGCCAACCTGCCGTCGCAGCGGGTGATGGAGCGCGCCGGCATGCGGCTGGTCGACCACAACGACCAGCTCCGCTTCTACCGCCTGCCCTGACACGAAGGGAGCCTGAGCATGCGCGTGGTCCTGCTGGGTCCGCCGGCGTCCGGCAAGGGGACCCAGGCCCGCCGGATCACCGGCCGCTTCGGCGGGGTCCACATCGACACCGGCGACATCCTGCGCGCCAACGCCGAGCGCGACACCGAGCTGGGCCGCAGCGCCAGGGCCTACATGGAGCGCGGCGAGCTGGTCCCCGACGAGGTGGTGATCGACACGGTGCTGGAGCGGGTGGGCGCGGACGACTGCGCCCACGCCTTCGCGCTGGACGGCTTCCCGCGCACCGTGACCCAGGCGGAGGCGCTGGACGGGCGCCTGGACGAGCTCGGCCGGCCGCTGGACGCCACCATCAGCCTGGAGGTCGGCGAGGCCGAGCTGCGCCGGCGCCTGGCCGAGCGCGCCAGGGAGCAGGACCGGCCCGACGACGAGGACGAGCAGGCCATCCGCCAACGCCTGGAGCTGTTCGCCAGCGAGAGCGGCCCGCTGATCGGCTACTACCGGCGGCAGGGCCTGCTGGTCCAGGTCGACGCCGCCTGCTCGGTCGACGAGGTCACCGAGCGGATCGCCGCGGCGCTGGCCGCGCACGGCCGCGGGCGCGCACGATGATCGCGCTGGTCACCGGCGCCTCCAGCGGCATCGGCAAGGCCACCGCCCGCCGCCTCGCCCGGGAGCCGGACGCCCACCTGGTGCTGCTGGCCCGGCGCCGGGAGCGCCTGGAGGCGCTCGCGGCCGAGCTCGGCGGCGCCACGGTGATCGCCGCCGACCTGCTCGACCCGGCGACGCCGGCGCTGGTCGCCGAGCGGGTCGAGGCCGAGCACGGCCGCCTGGACCTGCTGGTCAACGTGGCGGGGATCGGCGGCCGGGGGAGCTTCGGAAGGATCGGCTGGGCCGGGATGGAGCGGACCATGGCGGTCAACTTCGACGCCCAGGTGCGGCTCACCGAGGCGCTGCTGCCGCTGCTGCGCCGCTCCGCGCCGAGCGCGATCCTCAACGTGGGCAGCGTGGCGAGCCGGGTGTCGCGGCCCGGCGCCGGCGCCTACTCGGCCAGCAAGTTCGCCCTGGCCGGCTGGACCGAGGCGCTGCACCTGGAGGAGCGGCGCCACGGGGTCCACGTCGGGCTGGTCCAGCCCGGCTTCGCGGTGACCGAGGGCTTCCCGCAGCGCGAGCTGGTGGCCCGGCCGCTGACCCGCTGGATGGTGTCGACCGAGGACAAGGTGGCCGACGGGATCGTGGACGCCTGGAAGCGGCGGCGGGCCGAGCGCTACGTGCCCCGGCCGTACGCGCTGGTGCCGGTGGCTCGCGCCCTGCTGCCCGGCCTGTTCCGGCGGGCCGTCGGCGGCGGCAGGTTCACGCCGTCGGTGCGGCGCGCGGAAGCCGGCGACGGCGAGGGGCGGTAGCTACCGCGTCCCGGCCCAGTCGAGCTCGAGCTCGGCGTCGTTCCAGGCCGCCAGGCGCTCCGCCTCGGCCTCGGCGGCGCGCCGCGCCCACGCCGGCAGCTTGGCGAACGGCTCGATCGTCACCAGCAGGCGGCGGCCCTTGGCCTCCTGCCGCCAGGTCCCGTCCATGCGGCCGCCGACCAGCAGCACCGGCGACAGCCAGCCCTGCGGCCGGTAGATCCGCGCCTTGAACGGGCCGGGTGTCAGGTGGTCGGCCTGCCTGGTGGCGGTGATCACGTACTGGTCGAAGGCGGGCAGCAGCCGCACCGACCGCGACGGCGCCGCGCCGGCGAGCCCGGGCGCGTCGGCGGCGAGCAGGTAGGCGCGGGTGCCGTCGACGTCGGCCACGGTCACCTCCTCGCCGAGGCGCTCGATGCGCTTCTGCACCTGGGCGGCGCTGGGCACGCCCCACCAGCGGGCGACGTCCTCCCGGGTGACCGGGCCGGACGCGGCCAGGAAGCGGCGGAAGACCTCCAGCAGCGCCTCGTCGGGGTCGTGCTCCTGCCAGCCGCCGAGCCAGGTGTCGGGCCGGGTGAAGCGGACCTGCGGGCCCTGGTTGGGAGCGAAGCACAGCAGCCCGAGGGCGGCGGCCGGCTTGAGCATGGCGCCCCAGCTCTCCCGCAGCTTCTCGCCCAGCTTCGGCGACCCGGTCAGCTTGGCGACCTCGGCGGCCAGCTCCTCGCGGGTCAGCATGCGGCCGTCCAGCGCCTCGCCGACCGCGTCCAGGAGCCGCGTCAGCTCCTTCTGGGTGACGCCGAAGGCCCGCAGCCACACCCCCTTCTCCCAGAGGCGCGTGGTGCTCCGCGCCGCCTGCCACAGCGGCAGCTCGGAGGCGGGCAGCAGGTGCAGGGTGCCGCGCATCGCCCAGGTCTTGACCAGGGTGCGGTCCTCCCAGAGGGCGCGCTGGACGGCGTCGCGCCGCACGCCGTCCAGGCGGGCCCACAGGGTCAGCTCCGCCGAGGACATGACCTGGGCGTGCAGGCCGGCGATCCGGGCGGTCACCTCCAGCATGGCCGTGGCGGGGGCGCGCTCGTCGAGCTGGTGGCGGCGCAGCCGCCAGGCCATCACCTGCGCCCAGGACAGGCGCTCCACTAGGCGAGGAGGGGGCGCAGCGCGGCCTCGATCTGGGCGGCGGTGACCGGGCCCTCGAAGCGGGCGCGGACCACGCCGTCGCCGTCCACCACCAGCAGCCACGGCTCGGTCTCGAAGCCGTAGGCGGTGAGGGCGGGGGCCGGCTTGGCGGTGTCGCGGGTGGGGTAGATCTCGACGTGGATGAAGCTCGCCCGGCGGCCGAGCTTGGCGGCGACCACCATCTGCTCGTCGACCACCGGGCCGCACATGCGGCTGGCGCACAGCAGCGGCGTGGCGAAGTTGACCACGGTCGGCCGGCCGGCGCGCAGCGCGTCGTCCAGCGAGACGGCGTGCAGCGGGCAGGGCGTGGGATCGCGGGTGCAGATCTTCTTGCGCCCGGCGGTGGTGGTCGCCACCGGGGTCGGCACGGAGCGGGCCTTGCTGCCGACGGCGGCCGGGGCCTTGTCCAGCACCGGGACCGCGCCGCGGCCGACCGCGCGACTGCCGTCGAGCTCCAGGCTGGCGGCCACCATCCAGTTGCCGGCCTTGGGCAGCTCGACCTCGGCGCCGTAGAAGCCGGTCAGCTCGCTGCGGGGCGACTCGTCCTTGGTCTTGTCGTAGGCGGTGAGCTCGAACCAGCGGGTCGGGAAGGGGCCGAGGGCCTTGCTGGTGTCGTCGGTCGCCGCCCACACCGCCGGGGTCCCGCCGGCGACCAGCTTGTTGTCGGCGGTGGCCAGGCCGAAGGTGAACAGGCTCTCGCCGACCTGGAGCTGGCTCTGGGCGCCGAGCAGGGAGAGCTGGACGGCGTTGGCCTGCAGCGCCTGGAGCGAGCCGGGCGGCGCGGCCGACCCCGACCCGTCGCCGGTGCAGGCGCCGAGCAGCGCCGCCACGCCGAGCGCGCCGCCGCCCACGCCGGCCAGGCGCAGCAGCTCGCGCCGCGAGATCCCACCGTTTGCCATGTCGCTCCACCTTACCCGACCGCTCCGGGTTGGGCGGTCGGGCCCGGCGCCGGGCGCTCAGCCCTGGCCGCTGCGCTGCCTGGTCTGCTGGACCTTGTCGGCGGCCTGGTCGCTGACGCGCTGGACGGTGGTGCTGGCGGTGTCGGCCACCCGCTGCTTCGCCGACCCGAACAGGCCGTTCAGCTCCTCCTGGAGCCGCTGCACGCTGGGGTCGTCCGCCAGCCGCTTGGCCGACGCGGTGAGCTGCTGGTAGCGCTCGCGGCCGGCTCGGGTGCCGAGCACGTAGCCGGCCGCCAGGCCGACCGCGATGCCGAGCTTGCCTCTCATCTGCCGCTCCTTGGGTCGCGGGTGGTGCGTCTCCCGTGCAGCCTACTAAAAGCGGGCAGAAGGTTGGCCCGGCGGCCGCCGCCCTACGGCGCGGCGCGGCGGTCCCGGCGCAGCGCCCGCAGCGGCGTCCCCGCGGTGTAGATGGCCGAGCGGATGGCGGCGTTGTGCCAGACGTTGCGGGCGTTGGCCCACTGCCGCCGGCGGTCCACGCACACCACGGTCGTCTCCACCGGGCTGTCGACGCCGAAGTGGCCGGCCAGGGCGCCGAGGGTGTGCCGCCAGAAGGCGTCCTCCTTGCGGTGGCCGCCGAACGCCAGCGCCAGCTCGTACAGCGGGTCGTTGGCGCGCAGCAGCACCTGCGCCTGGGCGCTGGTGCCGCCGCCCTGCTCGGCGGCGCTGAAGGTGATCCAGGCGGCGAACATGTGCCCCTCTGGGGTCATGAAGGTGAACGACTCCTCGTCGGCGTACAGCACCAGCACCCCGGTGGACAGCCGCAGCCGCCCCGGCATGGCGAGGTTCAGCAGCGCGACGTCGCCGGGGCCGATGCCGGTGAGCGGCCCGTAGAAGCGGTTGCCCTCCGGCCAGAGGTCCGGGAAGTTGGCCTTCCAGGCGGCGATCACCTCGGCGGGGGTGACGCCGGCCCCGGCCAGGTCGACCCGGTAGGTCTTCTGCCACAGGCGGCCGAACCCCTGCACCGGGCCGACCACCCGCCGTCCGGTGACGTTGAGGTTGACGGCGTCGGCGGGCACCTCGCCGAGCTCCAGCTTGGAGACGCCCTTGGCCCAGTAGGCGGCGTCGCGCGGTTCGGTCATGGCTCCACCCTCCAAGCTCAGTGCTCGCCGGCCGCGGCCAGGGCCTCGGCCTCGGTCTGGTAGATGCCGATCGCCTCGTCCAGGCGGGTCAGCTCGAAGATCTGCCGGTAGTGCTCGTTGAGGCCGAAGGCGAGCAGCTGCTGGCGCTGCCGGTTGGCGCGGACCAGCAGGGTCACCAGCATCCCGATGCCGCCGCTGTTCATGTACTCGAGGCCGCTGAAGTTGAGCACCAGCGTCCGGGTGGTGGGCCCGCTCGCCTTGCCGTAGGCGTCCATCAGCGCGCCCTCGGAGGCGGCGGTGACGTCGCCGCTGATGTCGACCACGCTGGTGCGCGGGCTCAGCTCGCGCACCTCCATCGTGGCGGTCCCCCCACTCATGGCTGCCTCCCCGTGTTGCCGGCCGCGGCGGGTGCGCCCGCGGCGCTGTCCTCGTCCGCGTAGATCCCCATGAAGTCCGACAGGCGGGTGATCTCGAAGATCTCCCGGTAGTGGTCGCTCAGGCCGCAGGCGCCGACCGCGCGGCGCTCGGCGCGGGCGCGGGCCAGCAGCCCCACGATCAGGGCGATGCCGGTCGAGTTGATGTAGTCGACCCCCTCGAAGTTGAGCACGATCGCGCCGGGGCCCTGGCCGGCGGCCTCGGCGTAGGCGGCCGTGAGCGGCCCGTCGGCCGCCCTGTCGATCTGGCCGTGCAGGTCGATGACGGGGGCGCCGGCCCGCTGCCGTACCGTCGCCCGGAACTCAGCCATGGTCCTCAGCTCCCTCCAGGCGCACGACCAGCTCGACGGCGTGCCGCCGCCCGTCGGCGGAGGTGCGCAGCTCGTCCACCATGCTCTCGATCAGGAACAGCCCCCAGCCGCGCGGCGACTGCTCGCCGGCCAGCTTGGCCTCCAGGTCCGGCCGCTCCGCCTGCAGGGCGGGCCGGTCGCCCCCCTGGTCGGTGACCCGCACCACCAGCTCCGTGCCGCTGGTGGCCACCCGCACGCCGACCGGCAGCTCCGGCCGGTTGCGGTTGCCGTGCTCGATGGCGTTCATGACCGCCTCGCCCACGGCGGTCTTCAGCCGCTCCAGGCGGGCGGGCGGCAGGCCCAGGCCGCCGACGGCCGCGGCCACCCGCTCGATCGCGATGCGCTCGTTGCCGGGCTCGCTGGCCAGCTCGAACTCGGTCAGGGCGGCGGCGTCCGGCCCGGCGCCGCTGCGCCGCAGGGTCACCAGGGTGATGTCGTCCTCCTGCTCCCAGCCCGGCCCGGTGAACTTGGCCAGCTCGAGCAGCAGCAGGTCGATCAGCTCCTGCCCGCTCTTGCCCTCCGCCGTCAGCTTGGCCAGGCGCGGGAAGCCGAACATCTGCCGCTCCGGGGAGTGCGCCTCGGCCAGGCCGTCGGAGTGGAGCAGCAGGTCGTCGCCTGGGGCCAGCGCCGCCTCCTTCTCCTCGTAGCGCATCCCGGGCAGCAGCCCCAGCGGCATGCCGGTGGCGCGCAGCTCGCCGACCCCGTCCTCGGTGCGCAGGTACGGCAGGTTGTGGCCGGCGTTGGCGTAGCGCAGCCGCCCGCTTGCCGGGTCGAGCACGGCGTACAGGCAGGTGACGAACATGTGCGCCGGCATCTCGGTCACCAGCAGGTCGTTGGCCCGCCCGAGCACCTCCCCCGGGGAGACCAGCCGTGGCGCCTCGGCCCGCAGGATCGAGTGGGTGGTGGCCATCACCAGCGCCGCCGGCACGCCCTTGTCGGTGACGTCGCCGACCACGATGCCGAGCTGGCCGTCGGGCAGCTCCAGGAAATCGTAGAAATCGCCGCCGACCTGCCTGGCCGGCTGGTAGTAGGCGGCGACCTGCCAGCCGGGCAGCTCCGGCAGCTCGTGCGGCAGGAACTGCTGCTGGATGAGCCGGGCGACCTCCAGCTCGCCCTCGATGCGCTCGCGCTCGCGGATCTCGGCCTGCTGCTCGCGCACCAGCTGGGCGACCCGCACCGCGGGGGCGGCGTGCCCGGCCAGGTCGGCCAGCAGCTTGCGGTCGTCGGCCGAGTACTCCTGCTCGCTGCGCCTGGGGCCCAGGTTGAGCAGGCCGATCAGCTCGCCCTGGCTGACCAGCGGCACGACCATGCGCACGCCCGCCGCCCGCAGGTCGGCCACGGCGGGGGAGTCCAGGTCGAGCGCGTCCAGGTCCACCGGCCCGGTGGCGCCCTGGAAGTAGGCGACCAGCGGGTCGTTGGGGGCGATCTCCACCGGCGCCGCCTCGACGGCCGGCTCGCCGGCGGCCGCCTCCACGGCCGCCACCAGGGCCGGCTGGTCGCCCTCAGCGGACCGCCGGAAGCTCCATCGGCGTCTCATCGCACCCCTCCTCTGGCACGGTTGTAGCGCGGCTGCGTCCCCTCATCGTTACGGCGCCCCGCCTCGCGCCCCGGGCGCCGGCCCCCCTCGCGGATTCCCCATAGTGTCTCGCAGTCGCCGTCGGGGCACCGTTACGGTTACCGTTACGGTCCGAAGCGCTCGCCGCGGTTCGTTGCGTCGATCGGGCCGGCCGCGAGGAGAGGGGGCTTGCCGTGACCGAGCTGCGAGTCGCCGTGCTCGGCCCGCCGCGCGTGGAGCTGGACGGTGCCGCGGTCGAGGTCGACACCCGCAAGGCGATCGCCCTGCTCGTCTACCTCGCGGTCACCGGGGAGCGGCACGGGCGCGAGGCGCTCGCCGGGCTGCTGTGGCCCGACTACGACGAGGCGCACGCGCGGGCCGCGCTGCGCCGCACGCTGTCGGCGCTCGGCAAGGGGCTGCGCGGCGGCTGGCTGGCCACCGACCGCACCAGCATCGCCCTCGACAGGGCGGACCTGTGGCTGGACCTGGCGCGCTTCCGGGCGCTGCTGGAGGAGTGCGGCGGCCACGGTCACGGGCCGGCCGAGGTCTGCCCCGCGTGCCTTGCGCCGCTGCGGGAGGCGGCGGCGCTGCACCGCGGCGACTTCCTGGCCGGCTTCGCGCTGCGCGACGCCGACGGCTTCGAGGACTGGCAGCACCTCCAGGCCGAGAGCCTGCGGCGCGAGCTGGCCGGCGTGCTGGAGCGGCTGGTGGAGGCCGAGGCGGCCGCGGGCCGCTGGCAGGAGGCGATCGCCGACGGCCACCGGTGGCTGGCCCTGGACCCGCTCCACGAGCCCGCCCACCGGCAGCTCATGCGGGTGTACGCCTGGAGCGGGCAGCGCGGCGCGGCGCTGCGCCAGTACCGGGCGTGCGTGCGGGTGCTGGACCGGGAGCTCGGCGTCGCGCCGCTGGAGGAGACGACCGCGCTGTACCAGACCATCAAGCAGGGCCGCGCCGAGCCCGAGCGTCCCGTGGCCGCGACGGCGCCGCCGGTGGCCGCGGCGCCGCTGTCGCGGCCGCCGCTGGTCGGCCGCTCGGCGGAGTGGTCGGCGCTGCAAGCGGCGTACCGGGCCGCCCGGCACGACGGCCACCTGGTGGTGCTGGAGGGCGAGGCCGGCATCGGCAAGACCCGCCTGGCCGAGGAGTTCGCCGCCCACGCCCGCACCGCCCGTGCGGCCACCGTCGCCGGGCGCTGCTACGACGGCGAGTCCGGGCTTGTCTACCAGCCGTTTGTGGAGGGGCTGCGGGCCGCGCTGGGGGGGCAGGCCGACCGCGCCTGGCTCCGGGCGGTGGCGGCGCCGTGGCTGGTCGAGGCCGGCCGGCTGCTGCCCGAGCTGGCCGAGCTGCACCCTGGCCTGCCGGCGGCGGCGCCGCTGGACAGCCCGGGAGCCCAGAGCCGCTTCCTCGCCGCCCTGCGCAAGCTGCTGCTGGCCGCGCTGGGCGGGCCGGTCCCCGGCGTGCTGGTCCTGGACGACCTGCACTGGGCCGACGAGGCCTCCCTCGACCTGCTCACCTACCTGGTCCGCAGGCTCGCGGGGCAGCCGCTGTGCATCGTGGCCACCTGGCGGAGCGAGCAGGTCCACGGCGGGCACCGCCTGCGCCGCCTGGCCGCCGAGGCGCAGCGCGCCGGCGGCGGCACCGTCCTGCGCCTGGCACCCCTGAGCGAGCCGGAGGTGGCCGAGCTGGTCGCGGCGGTGGCGCCGGCGCGGGCCGGGCAGGCGGCCTGGCTGTACCAGGAGACCGAGGGCCTGCCGTTCTTCCTCACCGAGTACCTCGCCGCCGACCCGGGCGGCGCCCCCGATGCGCCCTTGCCGGGCGGGGTCCGCGAGCTGCTGGAGGCCAAGCTGGGCCAGGTGAGCGAGGCCGGCCGCCAGCTGCTGGCCACCGCCGCGGTGATCGGGCGCTCCTTCAACTTCGACACCGTCCGGGGCGCCAGCGGCCGCAGCGAGGAGGAGACGGTGGCGGCGCTGGAGGAGCTGACCGAGCGCGGCCTGGTCCGCGAGGTGCGCGAGGCCGGCGAGCTGCCGGCCGTCACCTACGACTTCGGCCACGAGCGGATGCGGGCGCTGGTCTACGAGCAGACCAGCCTCGCCCGGCGGCGGCTGCTGCACCGGCGGGTCGCCGAGGCGCTGGCCGGGCGCGCCGCCGGTGGCCGGCCCATGGCGTCGGTCGCACGCCACTTCCAGCTCGCCGGCCAGGAGGCGGAGGCCGCCGCCGCCTTCAAGGCCGCCGGCGACCAGGCCCGCGACCTGTACGCCAACCACGAGGCCCTGGCCCACTACCGCAGCGCCCTGGCGCTCGGGCACCCCGACGCCGCCGGGCTGCACGAGGCCATCGGCGACCTGGAGACGCTGGCCGGGGCCTACGACGACGCGCTCGCCAGCTACGAGGCGGCCGCGGCCAGCGCCCCTCCGGAGGCGGTGGCGGCCCTGGAGCACAAGCTCGGCGGCGTGCACCACCGCCGCGGCGACTGGCAGGCGGCGGCCGGCCACTTCGAGGCCGCCCTGGCCGGCCTGGAGGACGACGCGCGCCGGGCCCGGCTGCACGCGGACTGGAGCCTCACCGCCCACCGCCGCGGCGACCAGCGCCACGCGGTCGAGCTGGCCGACCGGGCGCTGGCGCTGGCGGAGGCGGCCGGGGACGCCAAGGCGCTGGCCCAGGCGCACAACATCCTCGGGGTGCTGGCCGGCCATGTCGGCGACCATGCCGGCGCCCGCCGGCACCTGGAGCGCAGCCTGGCCCTGGCCGAGCGCCTGGCCGACCCGAGCTCGCGGGTCGCGGCGCTCAACAACCTGGCCCTGGCGCGGCGGGCGGCGGGGGAGCCCGAGCCGGCGCTGGAGCTCGCCGAGGCCGCGCTGGCGCTGTGCACCTCCCACGGGGACCGGCACCGGCAGGCGGCGCTGCACAACAACCTGGCCGACCTGCTGCAGGCGATGGGCCGGCCGGAGGACGCCATGGCGCACCTGAAGCAGGCGGTGACGATCTTCACCGAGGTCGGCGCGCCCGACCGCCTCCAGCCGGAGATCTGGAAGCTCGTGGAGTGGTAGGGCCGCCCGGGACCGCCCCCCTCCCTCCGGGAACTACAGTCGGTCGAGCGGCGGCCCCGGGCGGCATAGGTCGCGGTCAGGTCGCCGGAGTGCGGTGGCGGGGGCGCAGCCACAGCGAGGCGCTGGTCGGTTGCACGGTCGCGTCGACCACGGCCAGCAGCTCGTCCGACAGCGCGTCCAGGTCGACCTGGTCGCGCAGGCGGGTGGCGAAGGCGTCCACGGTGCGGGCGGCGTCGTAGCGGCGGCGGTTGAAGCGGCGGTCGACCAGGTCCTGGACGCGGCGGCGTAGCGGCGCGAACGCCGCGACGGCGGCCAGGGTGGCGGCCGCCACCGCCAGGCCGCCGGCGTCGCCGGCAAGGCGGCTGGCGGCCGGCACGATCAGCAGGTAGGGCAGCACCAGCAGGCCGGTGACCAGCGCGTAGGTCACCGTGCGGCTGATCAGGCGGTCCAGGTCCCACAGCCGGTAGCGCAGCACCGCCACGGCCACCGACACCGGGACGCACAGGACCGCGGCGTAGGTCAGCACCGGGCCGGCCGTCCCCAGCAGGATCCCGATCACCGCGCCGGCGGCGCCGGCGGCGACCCAGCGGAGCTGCTGGCGCTCAGCCCCGCGCGAGGTCCGGAACCGCAGCACGACGCAGAGCAGCGCGGCCGGCAGGCAGGCGGTGTGCACCACCAGGCCGGTGAGGCCGACCACCTTGGCCACCGTGCCGGCGACCCCGCTCAACCCGAACGGGTTGTCGATGGGGAGGGGCGTCTCGGCGGTCCGCCCCGGCATGAAAGAGGCGGCCAAGGGACCCAGGGTGGCGGCGGCCACGGCGGCGATCGCGACCACCCGCCAGCGGGGCGAGCGAAGTCGCCCGTTCGGGACCAGCAGGGCGGGCAGGGTGATCCCGAGCGCGACCGCCGGCGCCCAGTTGAACTCCCCGGCCACGGCGACGACCTGGGCGACCAGCGGCAGTGGACGGTGGTCGAGGATGAGCTGGTCGACCCAGGGACCGAAGGGGATCAGCACCGACCATGCCAGGCCGGAGGCCGCGAACAGCCAACCGATCGGGTTGGTCGGCCGCCGCAGGCCCAGGATCAGCCCGATGGTCGCATAGCCGAGCGGGAACGCCAGCGCGAAGAAGGCACCCTCGGCCAAGGTTGCGAGGGTGAGCGGCCGGGTGACGAACAGGGCGACCACCAGGCCGGCGGCGCAGCAGCCGAAGGTGACCAGCCACGACGACCAGGCGAGCAGGGTCCTGGTCGTGGCGGTGGTGCGCACAGCCCGCTCCTCTGGCCGACGGTCGTACCGGGACCGGCCGAGTGTGGCAGCTCGGCGCTACGGCAGCGTTACGGCCGGGAAGCCCGGCCTACACCGCGGCGCGGCGGTAGCGGCGGACGGCCAGCGGCACGAACAGCAGCAGGATGGCGGCGATCCAGGCCAGCGCGCGCAGCACCGGGCCGGCGGTGGGGCCGCCGAGGCACAGGGCGCGCAGCGCGTCGACCACGTTGGTGATCGGGTTGACCTCGGCGAACGCCTGCAGCCAGCCCGGCATGTTCTCCACCGACACGAACGCGGAGCTGGCGAACACCAGCGGGAACACCCACACGAACCCGGCCGCCTGCGCCGACTCGACGTCGCGGACCGACATGCCGATGAACGCCGAGATCCACGAGAACGCCAGCCCGAACGCCACCGCCAGCGCGACCGCGCCGATCGCCGGCAGCACGCCGGCGTGGAAGCGGAAGCCGACCAGCGTCCCGACCAGCACCATCAGCAGCACCACGAACAGGTTGCGGACGGTGTCGGAGAGGGTGCGCCCGGCGAGCACGGCCGAGCGGGCCATCGGCAGCGAGCGGAACCGGTCGATCATCCCCCTGGACAGGTCCTCGGCCAGGGCGACGCCGGTCTGGGTGGACCCGAAGACCACCGTCTGCGCCAGGATCCCCGGGATCAGGTAGTCCACGTACTTGTCGACGCCGGGCACCTGGATCGAGCCGCCGAACACGTAGGTGAACAGCAGCACGAACATGACCGGCTGGATGGTGGAGAACAGCAGCAGGGTCGGCACGCGGATGTAGCGGTACAGGTTGCGCTTGGTGACCGCGGCCGCGTCGGCGACCGTCCACAGCAGCGGG
>Ga0081538_10004706_pt1 | contig 12495 bp, 15 predicted proteins | sample TabmetS5T2R1_FD_71022 | JGI IMG/M metagenome (GOLD analysis project Ga0081538, IMG submission 71022) | Tabebuia heterophylla rhizosphere microbial communities from the University of Puerto Rico - S5T2R1 | ecosystem: Host-associated > Plants > Roots > Rhizosphere ...
CCGGCAGCGCGAGCCCCGCCGACTCGGCCTCCACCGGATCGCGGAGGAGCAGGTACAGCTCGGTGCGGTTGCACGTCGAGAGCGCGACCGCCTCGCCGATCGCGTCGTGCGTCGTGAGCTCGCGGACGAGCTTCTCGGCGCCGCCCTCGGTGAGCGCGATGCGCTCGCGCAGGGCCAGCGGCGCGGTCTTGTGCGACGCCCCGAGGGCCAGGAGCTCGGTCATCGCGGCACGGCCTCCTCCGACGGCGCGGCGAGAGCTACGCGGGTCATCGCGGCACGGCCTCCCCGGCGGGCGTGGAGAGCTCGTCGCCGCTGCTGCGCTCACGCCGCTCGACCAGCTCGCTGAGCTCACCGAGCTCGCGCGCGATCCGGACCAGCTTGCCGGCCATGATCGCCACGTAGATCAGGATCAGGGCGAGGAAGACGAGATAGGCGGCGGCCACGTACGGGCCGGCGTCGTCGAGCGGCAGCGCAGGCATCAGAGCTGCTGCGGCGCGGCGCTGCGCGCGGTCGGGGTCCAGGCGTCGTCGTCTGCCGCGGCGAGCCGGCGCTTGAGCGCGCGCAGGCGCATCGACGCCTCCTTCGACGTCAGCTCGTACTTGCAGAGCGTGACGAACAGGACGGCCATCGCCGCGAGGGACACGAGGAACGTGAGGTACATGTCGCCGGGCATCGATCCGCCGGTCTCGCTCAGCACGCGCGGGTGCGCGAGCGACTCGGCCATCCGCACGGCGAGGAAGTTGAGCGGAACGAAGGCGCCGGCCGTGATCGCGAACACGGCGGCGGTGCGCGCCTGCCGCTCGGGGTCCTCGATCGAGAACCGCAGCGGCGTGTAGCAGGCATAGAGCAGGAACACGATCAGGAAGGAGACCAGCGTCGGCTCGTCCCACAGCCACCAGTGGCCCCACGAGGCCTTGGCCCAGATCGAGCCGGTGATCAGCGTCGCCACGCCGAAGATCAGCGACAGGTGGATCGCCACGTAGGAGCGCAGGTCGTGCGCGCGGTCGCCGTCGCGCAGGTAGCGGATCCCGAACACGCCCCCGGCGACGAACCCGAACAGCGCGACGATCGCCAGCGGCACGTGCAGGTAGAAGATCTTCTGGATGAAGCCCTGGTCGGCGTCGTTGGGCGCGTAGAAGAAGACCAGCGCGAAGGCGCCGACGACGAGGACGACCGAGGCGATGGAGAGGGGCTTGAGGCCCCGGGCGAACACGCTGGCTACTCCTCCAGGAGAAAATCGAAGACCGCGAAGGCGAGCAGGCCGAACACCAGATCATAGAGGCCGAGCACCACCAGCCAGCGGCCGGGCAGCGCCTGCGCACCCGCCTCCAGCAGCAGCGGCGACGTCGCCCGCGCGGCGGCGATCGCGAGCGGCAGCATCAGCGGCAGCGCCAGGATCGGCACGATCAGCTCCCGCGCCCGCGTCTGGATGCCGAGCGCGCCGATCAGCGTCCCCACCACGGCGACGCCGAGGTCCGCCAGCAGCAGCACCGCGACGAGCTCCGGCACCGCGCCCCACGGTGACGGCTCGAGCAGCAGGATCGCGAACGCCGGCACGGCGGCGAGCTCGACGGCGACGAGGAAGCAGAACAGCACCGCGGCCTTGGCCACGAACAGCGACGTGCGGTCCACGGGAGCCAGCAGGAAGCCGTCGAACCCGCCCTGCTCGCGCTCGGCCACGAACAGCCGCGTGATCCCGAGGACGGCCGCGAACAGCAGCGTCACCCACAGCACGCCCGCTGCCAGGTCGCCCTCCACGGACCGACGGTCGAGCGCGAAGTGGAAGAGCACGAACGTCGAGACGCTGAACAGCAGCATGGCGGGCACCGCCTCGCCGGTCCGCAGCTCGACGCGCAGGTCCTTCCGCACGACCGCCTCGACCGCGCGCCTCACCGGTACAGCCCTCGCACGTCGTCGGCCGACACCGCTCCGGCGGGCGCCAGCAGCGCCGGCCGGCCGCCGCGCAGGCCGAGCACGAGGTCCGCCTCCGCCAGCCCCTGCTCGACGTCGTGCGAGATCAGCACCCGTGTCGCTCCGCTCCCCCGGCCCACGAGCGGCGCGACCGCGCCGGCCGCGCCCGGATCGAGGTTGGCCAGCGGCTCGTCGAGCAGCAGCAGCTCCGGCTCGTGCAGCAGCGCGCGGCAGATCGCCACCCGCTGGGCCATGCCGCGCGAGAGCGAGCGCACCGGCTCGTCGCCGCGGCGCGCCATGCCGACCGCTTCGAGCAGCTCCTCGCCACGCCCGCCGGCGACCCCGTGGAGTCGTGCGTGGAAGCGCAGGTTCTCGCGCGCGGTGAGGTCGCGGTAGAGCAGCGGCTCGTGGGCGAGCAGCCCGACCCGGCCGCGCACCGCCCACCCCTCGCGCGGCAGCCGGCGCCCGAGCACCACGACCTCACCCGCGTGCGGGCGCAGCAGCGTCGCGAGCACGCGCAGCAGCGTCGTCTTGCCCGCGCCGTTGGCGCCGAAGACGGCGAGCGTCTGCCCGCGGGCGAGCGACAGCGTCACTCCGCTCAGCGCGACCCGCTCGCCGTACGCGCGCCCGAGATCCTGGAGCGCGATCGCCGGCGCCGCCTCAGCGCCGGCCATGGTGCGACGAGTCGCCGCGCAGCGTCTGCACCACGTGACCGAGCGTGGGCTCGAGCACGCCGAAGAGCTGGTCGATCGCCTTCGGCGAGCCGGGGAAGTTGACGATCAGCGTGCGCCCCGCGATCCCGGACACGCCGCGGGTGAGGATCCCCATCGGCGTGTGCTTGGCGCCCGCCGCGCGCATCGCCTCGGCGAACCCCGGCGCGTCGCGGTCGATCACCGCGCGCGTCGCCTCGGGCGTGATGTCGTCGGGCGTGAGCCCCGTCCCGCCGGTCGTGAAGACGAGGTCGCAGCCGTCGTCCACGTAGTGGTGCAGGCGATCCTCGATCAGCCCGAAGTCGTCCGGGACGACCTCCATCGCCACGACCTGGCAGCCGGCGGCCTCGGCCGCCGCGGCCAGCTTCGGGCCCGAGAGGTCCTCCGCGTCCCGGCGCGAGACGGACGTCGAGATGGTCAGGACGGCGGTACGGATGCCCCGGAGCTTAGTCTCACCCCGTGGAGCTCCGGCAGCTCGAGTACTTCGCCGCGGTCGCGCGGCACCGCCACTTCGGCCGCGCCGCCGAGGCCGTCTACGTCAGCCAGCCCGCCCTCTCACAGCAGGTGCGGCGGCTGGAGGCCGAGCTCGGGGTCGCGCTGCTCAAGCGAACGAGCCGCGGCGTCGGGCTGACGCCGGCGGGCGCCGAGCTGCTTGCCCGCGCGGAGACGATCCTCGCCGAGGCCGGGCGGGCGCGCGCGGCCATGGACGAGCACGCCGGCGTCGTCCGCGGCAGCGTGCGGGTCGCCGCCACGCCGGCCGACTCGGTCCGGCTCCCCGAGACGATCGCCGCGTTCCACCGCGACCACCCGGGCGTCCGGATCGCGCTCCGGCACGCGTCGGCCGCGCAGGCCCTCGAGCTCGTGCGCAGCGGCGCGGTCGACCTCGCGGTCCTCTCGCTCGCCGGAGCCGACGAAGGGCTGACCGTCACGCCGCTGGCGGACGAGCCGCTCCGCCTCATCACCGCCTCCGACGACCCGCTCGCCGGCGCCGGCCCGGTCCCGCTCGAGCAGCTCAACGGGCGCGCGTTCGTGCTCGGCGAGCCCGGCAGCGCCCTGCGCGCCACCGTCATGGCCGCCTGTCAGGACCAGGGCTTCAGCCCGGTGCCGCTGCTCGAGGTCGGCGATCCGGCCACCACCCGCCACCTCGTCGGAGCGGGCCTCGGCGTCGCGCTGGTGCCGGCCTCCTGGCTCGAGGTGCCCGGCCCGGAGGTCGGCGTCGCCGCGGTCGACCCGGCCCCGCGCCACGCGACGAGCATGGTCACGGCCGGCGAGCTCCCGCCCGCCGGCCGCCTGCTCGCGGACCGACTCAGATGACCGTGGCGAGCTCCTGCTCGAGCCGCCGCCGCGGCCGCGCGCCGACGAGCTTGAGCACCGGCTCGCCGTCGCGGAAGACCAGGAACGTCGGCATCGAGAGGACGCCGTAGCGCACGGCCGTCTCCTGGTTGACGTCGACGTCGACCTTGACGAAGCGCACGTCCGGCCGCTCGTCCGCCAGCTCGGCGAGGATCGGGCTCATCACGCGGCAGGGCGGGCACCAGTCGGCGTGGAAGTCGACCACGACCGGGGCGTCGGACTCGAGGACGTCGGCGGTGAAGCGGGCGTCGGTGGTGTCAACAGGCATGCCCCTGACCGTGGCACCGGCCGGTCCGCGCGCCAAGACGGATCGCTTATGGGCCCGATTCGTCAGGCGTGCGCGTGCTGCGCGGCGGCGATCAGATCGCGCACGGCGTCGTCGTCGCCCGCCCGCAGCAGGTCGATCGGGTCGGGCGACCCGTTGACGATCCCCTCGAAGAACGCCTTGCGGTCCTGGTAGGTCGGCAGCGTCCCCTTCGCCCACCCGCGCGCCTCGTTCAGCAGCACGGCCAGCCGCGCATAGGGCTCGCCGTACACCTCGGCGATCTCGCGCTTGATCCGCTTGGCCAGCGCCGGCGAGGCGCCCGCCGTGGAGATCGCGATGGCCAGCGGCCCGGTCCGCACGATGGCGGGCAGGATGAAGTTGCACAGCGGCGGGACGTCGACGACGTTGACCAGCATCGCCCGCCGCTCCGCGTCCTCGTAGACGCGGATGTTGACGTCGGTGTCGTCGGTCGCCGCGATCGCGATGAACGTCGCCTCGAGGTCGCCGGGCCGGTACTCGCGCCGGACCCACTCGATCGAGCCTTCCGAGGCGAGCGCCTCGAGCTCCCCGACCGCATCGGGCGCGATCAGCACGACCCGCCCGTCGCAGGCCAGCAGCCCTTCGACCTTCTCGAGCCCGACGTCGCCACCGCCGACGACCACGCAGCGCCGCCCGGTCAGCTTCAGGCACGCGATGTAGAACGGCGTCTCCAGCATGCCCTGCACGCAGGTCTGGTCGCAGATCCCCTTGCGGAACTGGCAGACGCACTCCTTGCCTGCGTACGCTTGAGCCGGCATACCGCTCTACACCGTACAAGGGCACAGATGCCCGTCCGCGGCTACTTCGACGACGACTCACTGCTGCGCGAGGTGGTCGGCCACCGGCTGACCGCGCTCTCCGGACCGCGCGCGCTGCTCGTGATGGCGGCCCATCCGGTCGCCTTCCAAGGCTTCTTCGCCCACACCGGCGCGCTCGACGAGCCGTACGCGCGCCTCAAGCGCACCGGCGCGGTGCTCGACGCCATCGCCTTCGGCACCAAGGAGGACGCCGACCGGGCCACACGACGCGTCCGCGCCATCCACCGCCGCGTGCGCGGGGAGCTGCCCGACGGCACGCCCTACCGCGCCGACGACCCCGAGCTGCTGCTGTGGATCCTCGCCGCCATGGCCGACTCGGCGCTCGTCGTCTACCCGCGCTACGTCCGCCGCCTGTCGGCCGGCGAGCGCGACGCGCTGTGGCGCGACTACCGGATCGTGGGCCGCCGCTTCGGCCTGCGAGAGCGCGACATGCCCGCGGACGTCGACGCCTTCGACGCCTACATGGCGGCGATGTACGCCTCCGGCGACCTGCGCGTGACCGACGACGCCCGCGAGCTGGCGCGCGACATCGTCATGCGGCCGCCGGTGCCGCTCTACCTGCGCCCGCTGCGCGAGCTCGTCAACCAGATCACCGTCGGCCTGCTGCCGGGCACGCTCCGCCGCCAGTACGGGTTCTCGTGGGACCCGCTCCGCGCCGTCGCCCACCGCGGCGGCGCGGAGTACACGCGCCACGTGCTCAGCCGCTTCGCTTGAGCTTGCCGTGGCGCTTGGCGTACCGCTCGCCGGCGCGGAAGACGAGCAGGCCGAGCGGGATCGAGGCCACGCCGAGCAGCGCCAGCGGCCACAGCTCGCCGCCGAGCGAGCCGAGCCCGGCGCCGTCGAGGATCGCCGCGCGGATGCCCTCCAGCGCGTACGTCGCGGGCGAGATCGCGGCCAGCCACTCCATCCAGCCGGGCATGACCTCGACCGGGTAGTAGACGCCGGAGACCACGAGCAGCAGCCCCTGGGCGATGAAGCCGAGCTGGGCGCCCTTCTCGGGCGAGATCAGCGGCAGCACCGCGGTCACCATGCCGATGCCGACGAACGAGATCGAGGCGACGGCGAGCAGGATCAGCGCGGCCAGGAAGTCGGCCGACGGGAACGACAGCCCGAAGAAGAGCGCGACCACCGCGAACAGCAGCGCCGTCCGCAGCACGCCGTAGAGCACCGCGAAGGCGCCCATCCCGAGCAGGTGCACGGCGCGCGACAGCGGCGCCATGAACGTGTACTCGATCGTGCCCTCCCAGCGCTCCCACGCGACCGTCTCGGTGAGGATCTCGAAGACGATCCCGAGGTAGGACCAGATCACCGCGCCGATGAGCAGGATCGTCGTCTGGCGCTCGACGTCGAGTTGCCCGCCGGTCGCCTCGACGCCCTCGGCGATGAACACGATCGTGAGCGTGTTGGCGACGGTCCAGACGAAGAACGCCAGCTCCCACCAGCCGTAGCGCTTGACCAGGTAGGCGTTGCGCTCGACGACGCCGCCGAGCGCGATCGCCTGATGTCTGAGTGCGGTCATCTACGCCGCCTCCTCGTCCTCGAAGCTGCGGCCGGTGGCGGCCAGGAACGCGTCCTCGAGCGTGCCGGCGCGGTAGCGGCGCTTGAGCGCTCCCGCGGGCTCGAGCACCAGCAGGCGACCGCCGTCGAGGATCCCGACGCGGTCGGCCAGCGCCTCGGCCTCGGCCATGTCGTGCGTGCAGAGCAGCGTCGTGGTGTCGTGCTCGGCGCGCACCTCGCGGATGAAGGCCTGCACCTCGAGCTTGGCGCGCGGGTCGAGGCCGGTGGTCGGCTCGTCGAGCAGGAGCAGCACCGGGGAGGTCAGCAGCGCCCGCGCGAGCGCGACCTTCTGCTGCATCCCGCGCGAGAGGTCCTCCATCGGCGCCGACGCGCGGTCGACCGGGAACGCGACCCGCTCGAGGATCTCGGGGATGCGGCGGCGGGTGCTCCTCGGCCCGAGGCCGTAGAAGCGCGCCGCGTACGCGAGGTTCTCGGTCGCCGACATGCGCTTGAAGAACGACGCCTCGACCGACACCCGGTTGACCAGCGAGCGCACCGCGCGCTCTTCCCGCACGACGTCGTGCCCGAACACGCTGGCGCGGCCGCCGTCGACCAGCAGCAGCGTCGAGAGCATGCGGACCAGCGTCGACTTGCCCGAGCCGTTCTGGCCGAGCACGGCTACGCATTCGCCTCGGGTCACGGTGAACGAGACGTCGTCCAGCGCGACCAGCGGCGCACGGCGCCGGCGGCGGAACTCCTTGCGGAGGCGGACGACTTCGACTGCAGGCACGACGGACTCCTTTCGAACGAGTTGACCAGGGGCAGCCGGCCGAGGTGGTGCTCGGCAGCGCGCGGTGTGAGGTCAGACTCTTGGAGTCATCGCGCCCGATCCTACACCCTCACCGAGGGTTCGAATCCGTCATTCGGGCTTCGAGTCCACGCGGCGGCGGATGCCGAGCGGGTTGTCCTCCCGCAGCTCGGGCGGGAGCGCGTCGGCGGGCGCGTCCTGGTACGCGATCGGGCGCGTGAAGCGGTGGACGGCGGTCAGCCCCACCGACGTGTGCTGCGCGCTGGTGGTGGCCGGGAACGGGCCGCCGTGGTGCATCCCGTACGTGACGGCCACGCCGGTCGGGAAACCGTTGAAGACCACGCGCCCGGCCCGCGCGCCGAGCGCCTCGACCACCTCGGCGACCTCCTCGCCCGGCTCGGCGTGCAGCGAGCCGGTGAGCTGGCCGTCGATCTGGCGCAGCGCCGCGAGCAGCTCCTCGCCCGAGCCGTGGCGCAGGAGGAGCACCACCGGCCCGAAGTGCTCCTCGAGCAGCTCGGGCGAGAGGTCGCCGGCCGGGGCCTCGTAGGCGGCGGGCTGATGGCGGAAGCCGGGTCCGTCGGGCTCAGGCGCGCCGCCCAGCGGTCGCGCACGGCCCTCGAGCCGACCGACGGCGTCGCGCAGCGCGTCGCGCAGGCGCTCGTTGAGCAGCACCTGGGGCTCGGCCGCGTCGAGCCGGGCGGCGAGGTCGGCGGCGAACGCGTCGCCCGCTTCGCCGGCGGGCACGAAGACCACGCCGGGCTTCGTGCAGAGCTGGCCGCCGAAGCTGGAGACCGACGCGGTCAGGCCCTCGGCGATCGCGTCCGCCCGCTCGCGCAGCGCGGCCTCGGTGACCACGATCGGGTTGATCGAGCCCATCTCGGCGTAGACGGGGATCGGCACGTCGCGCCGCGCGGCGCGGTCGAAGATCGCCTTGCCGCCGGCGAACGAGCCGGTGAAGCCGACGGCGGCGATCTCGGGCGCGTCGACGAGCGCCTCGCCGACCTCCACTCCCGCGGCCGGCAGGTGGGCGAACGTGCCCTCGGGCAGGCCGGCGTCGGCAACCGCGGCGCGCAGCTCGCGGGCCACGAGCTCGCCCGTGCCCGGATGCGAGGGGTGGCCCTTGACGATGACCGGGCAGCCGGCGGCGAGCGCGGATGCGGTGTCACCGCCCGCGGTCGAGAACGCGAGCGGGAAGTTCGACGCGCCGAACACCGCGACCGGGCCGATCGGGATCCGCATGCGCCGCACGTCGGGCCTGGGGATCGGCTTGGCGTCCGGGTCGGGATGGTCGATGATCGCCTCGGCGTCGTCGCCGGCGTCGACGATGGCCGCGAACGCCTCGAGCTGCCCGCAGGTGCGCTCGAGCTCGGAGCGCAGGCGCGGCACGATCGGCAGGCCGGTCTCGGCCGTGCAGACGGAGACGATCTCGTCTCCCGCCGTGCGCAGCCGCGCCGCGGCGTCGCGCAGCAAGGCCGCCCGCTTCGCCCGGTCGCGCAGCGCGCCGGACCGGTGGACGGCCGCCGCGGCCTCGACCGCGGCGCGCACGTCGGCGGGCGACGCCTCCTCGTAAATGGGCCCGGGCTCGCCTGTGCTGGGGTCGACGGAGTTGAAGGTTCGCGCCATGGCGTGTACGTTACCGGTTCGGTAACCGAACCAATGTTGTCGCAAGATCAGACCACCTACCCGAATGATGCCGGCGCTCGAGGCGACGAGCGTGGCGTGGCGCCGTTCCGCCCGCGGCAGCGCTACGAGCAGGTCGCGGACCGGATCGCGGCCGACATCACCGCCGGGCGGCTCGCCCCCGGCGAGCGGCTGCCGTCGGAGCGCGACCTCGCGCGCCGCCTGGAGGTCGGCCGCGCGTCGGTGCGCGAGGCGATCGCGGCGCTTCAGGTCGCCGGCATGGTCGAGACCCGGCCCGGCTCGGGCTCGTTCGTGGCCGCCGGCGCCGCCGACCGCACGCGCGAGGCGCACGACTCCAGCCCGTCCGACCTGCTCGAGGCGCGCGAGCTGCTCGAGCCGGCGGTGGCGCGGCTGGCCGCCCTCCGCGCCCGCTCCGACGAGCAGGCCGAGGCGCTGCTGGCCGCGATGGAGCGCGCCGCCGCCGAGGGCGACCTGGGCGACTGGAACGACTGCGACCGCCGCTTCCATCAGCGGATCGCGGCGCTGACCGGGAACCCGGTCGTGCTCGATCTCGCCGACCGCATCGCCGCCGTGATGGACGAGCCGCTGTGGCAGCGCCTGCGCGACGACTCGATCGCCGTCCCCGGCCGCACCACCCTGCACCTGGCCGAGCACCGGATGATCTACGAGGCGATCGCCGAGGGCGACGCCGAGGCCGCCGAGCTCTACGCCACCCAGCACATCCGGCGCGTGCGCCGCTATATGACCCTCGACTGAAAGGCCGACATGCGCTTCCCCGGCATCATCCCCGCCGTCACCACCCCGTTCGACGCCTCGGGCGCGATCGACGTCGACGGCCTGCAGGCCAACGTGGCCGCGCTGCTCGAGGCCGGCGTCCACGGCATCGTCGCCACCGGCACGATGGGCGAGGCAGGCTCGCTCTCGACGGCGGAGCGGCGGGCGGTCGTCGAGGCCGTGGCGCAGGCGGTCGACGGGCGCGTGCCGGTCATCGCCGGCGTCTCGGCGGGAACGCCGGCGGCGGCGATCGCGCTTGCCGCGGACGCCGCGGAGGCCGGCGCGGTCGCGCTCATGATGCTCCCGCCGCTCGGCTACCGCGGCGACGACGAGGAGATCATCGCCTACTACCGCTCGGTCGCCGAGGCGGCCGGGCTCCCGCTGATGGCCTACAACAACCCGGAGGCGAGCGGGATCGACATGGGACCCGCGCTGCTCGCGCGGCTGTTCGAGGAGATCGACCAGGTCGTCGCCTTCAAGGAGTGCTCGGGCGACGCCCGGCGGATCCCCGCCCTGATCGACGCCGCGCCGGGCGCCGAGGTGCTGGTGGGCGGCGACGACTGGGCGCTCGAGGGCTTCTGCGCGGGCGCGACCGGGTGGGTGAGCGGGGTCGCCGACGTTGCTCCGCGCGACTGCGTCGGCCTCTACGACGCCTGCCGCTCGGGTGACCTCGAGACCGCGCGCGGCATCTACCGCCGGCTGCTGCCGCTCTCGCGCTTCGACATGACGCCGAAGCTCGTGCAGTACTTCAAGGCCGCGATGGACGACGTCGGCTTCGCAGGCGGCCCGACCCGGCCGCCGCGGATGCCGCTGACCGAGGACGAGCGCGCCGCGCTGCGCGAGGCGATGGCGGTGCTGCGCGAGGGCGCGCCTGTATGAACTTCGAGGCCGTCGACTCGCACACGGAGGGCATGCCCACCCGCGTGGTGACGGCGGGCGTGGACCCGATCCCGGGCGCGACGATGCTCGAGCGCAAGCTGCACTTCGAGCGCGAGATGGACGACCTCCGGCTGCTGCTCATGCGCGAGCCGCGCGGGCACTCGGCGATGTCGGGCGCGATCCTCCAGCCGCCGACGCGCGACGACGCGGACTGGGGCGTGCTCTTCATCGAGGTCTCGGGCTGCCTGCCGATGTGCGGGCACGGGACGATCGGCGTGGCCACCGTGCTGGTCGAGACCGGGCGGGTCGAGGTGCGCGAGCCGGAGACCGTGGTGCGGCTCGACACGCCCGCGGGGCTGGTCGAGGCGCGGGTGGCGGTGTCCGACGGGCGGGCGCGGTCGGTGACGCTACGCAACGTGCCGTCGTTCCTGTACGAGCGCGACCGGCGGGTGGGCGACGTCGTGTGCGACCTCGCCTTCGGCGGCAACTTCTACGCGCTCGTGCCCGTCGACGACCTCGATCCGGCCCGCGCCGACGAGTACGTCGCGCGGGGGGCGGAGATCATGGCGGCGGTCAACGAGGATCCGCCCGTGCATCCGGCGGACCCGCGGATCGCCGGCTGCCGCCATGTCGTGTTCCACGCGCCGGGGCGCGACGGCGCCGACGCCCGCAACGCGACCTCGATCCATCCCGGCTGGCTGGACCGCTCGCCGTGCGGGACGGGGACGTCGGCGCGGATGGCGGCTCTGCACGCGCGCGGCGAGCTGGCGGTCGGTGCGCCGTTCGTCAACGAGTCGCTGATCGGCACGCGCTTCACCGGGCGGCTGGTGGCGGAGACCACGGTGGGCGGCTTCGCGGCGGTCGTGCCGGAGATCACCGGCCGCGCCTGGGTGACGGGGTCGGGGACGTACGTGCTCGACGCGTCCGACCCGTTCCCCGCCGGCTTCGCGCTGTGAATCGCCGACCGCATCAACGCCTGGGGCTGTGACGGAGCCGACTGCTTCAGCGCCTGGGGCTGTGACGGAGCCGACTGCTTCAGCGCCTGGGGCTGTGACGGAGCGACCGGTTCAGCGACTGGCGCGGGGCCGTCGCGCTGCGGCGCGGGCGGCGCGCATCGCGAGCTGCGCGACCGGGACCGCGCCGGCGCGGAGCGCGGCGACGCGCTCGCTCTCGCGGCCGTGGAGGAGCCGGGCGACCGCGGTCCGGGCGCTCACCAGCGCCGGGTCGTAGGGCAGCCAGCGGGCGCTGCGCAGCCGCGCGGGCTGCGAGGCGAGCCGGTGCGGGTCGACGTGGCGGGCCAGTCGCACCGGCACCGAGGGGACGGCCTGGCCGTGCTCGTTGACCCAGGTGAGCTCCGCGCCGAGCGCGCGGGCGACGCGCTCGCCGTGCGCGCGGTCGTCCGTCCACACCGAGACCGCGCCGGTCGCGTGACCGCCGGCGAGCGCGATCGCTTCGGCCTCAGAGGCCGGCTCGAGCACGGCCAGCACCGGCCCGGGCGGCAGCTCGCGCAGGAGCCGGGCGTCGGCCGGCACCCCGCGCAGCACGATCGGCGCGCAGAACGCCGCGTCGAGGCCGGGCAGCGTGAGCCGCCCGCCGCACAGCCGCTCGGCGCCGCCGGCCTCGGCCTCCGCCACCAGGCGCTCGACCGCCTCGAGATCGTCGCGCGACGCGAGCGGCCCGACCTCGGTGTCGGCGTGCCGCGGATCGCCCACCCGCAGCGCCCGCGCGCCGGCCACGAGCCGCTCGAGCAGCGCCTCGGCCGAGCTGGGAGCGACGATCAGCCGGCCGATCGCGGCGGGG
>Ga0081538_10004707_pt1 | contig 12495 bp, 8 predicted proteins | sample TabmetS5T2R1_FD_71022 | JGI IMG/M metagenome (GOLD analysis project Ga0081538, IMG submission 71022) | Tabebuia heterophylla rhizosphere microbial communities from the University of Puerto Rico - S5T2R1 | ecosystem: Host-associated > Plants > Roots > Rhizosphere ...
GTACGGCCAGGGGATCAGCTCTGAGGGCTGCATCCTCGACCTGGGCATCGAGCACGGGATCGTCCAGAAGTCGGGCTCGTTCTTCTCCTACGGCGACGAGCGGCTCGGCCAGGGGCGCAACAATGTCAAGGGCTACCTGCGCGAGAACCCCGGCGTCGCCGCTGAGATCGAGCGCAAGATCTACGAGGCACTCGGCGTGGAGCCGGTGGGGGCGCCGCTGGCGGCGGTGGACCCCGCGGCGAATGGCCCCGCGCCGGAGGGTCCGGCCGAGGGGGAGGCGACTCCCAGGAGGGCGGCCGCCGAGGCGGATGGTGGACGGGAGGAGCGGGCCGCTTAGCCGAATCGAGCTCCCCCAGCGCGGACGAGTTCGCCGAATGGACGCTCAGCCCGCACGGTCCGAGTTCGAGCGTGCGCTCGACCTCGCCCACCGCGCAATCGGCCAGCGGGAACGCACGATCTGCGAGCTGCGCACGCTCCTCGAGCTCAAGCGGGTCGGCCCGCAGGCGATCGACGCCGCGGTGGCGGAGCTGTGCGAGGAGGGCCTGCTCGACGACGCCCGCTACGCCCGGTGTTTCGCCGAGGACAAGCGGGAGCTCGAGCGCTGGGGCAGTGAGCGCATCGCCCGCGCTCTCCATCGCCGCGGCATCGCCCCCGATCTGATCGAGGCGGCGATCGCTGACCGCGGGCGCGACGCCGGGCTGACCACCGCGCTCCTCCTGCTGAAGGAGCGCCTGGCCGCTCCTCCGGAGGACGACCGCCAACGCGATCGGGCCTGGCGTCTGCTGGTGCGCAGAGGGTACGCGCCCGAAATCGCTATGACGCGGTACGGGAGTACGAACGCGCTGCGGTCGCCGCCGACGGTCCACGAGCGGCCTGACCGTCACGAGCGGCCTGACGGTCACGAGCCGAGACCGGGCCGGAGCCCGTCAGCCGGAGATCCACGCCTTGGCCTCTCAGGATGACGATGGCAGCGACGGCGACGACGCGATGATGATTCGAGCGGTGTTCGCTCGTACGTGCATGAGTCCACGAAAGGGCGAGCGCGCTCAGGCGGCCTGCGCTACTTGGTCGAGGTGCGCCCGGGCCTCGCTCGGAGCGATGTCCGCGACGTCGACTAGCACGACCGCGTGCCCGATATGGAGCTCCTTCACCGCGCGATTGGCGGCCTCGTCGTCGAGCGCGGCCCGGCGGAGGAGCTGCCGGACCCCACGGTAACCGGTGACTCGGGATTGCTCCGCGTCGTCCTTGTAGGTGACGATTACGACGCGCTCGACGTCGCCGAAGGAGCCCTTGCGCTGTCGGTCGGGATCGCCGGCGAAGCTGCCGGTGGCGAAACTGCCGGCGCCCTGGCCGCGTCGCCGGGCGACGCCCGCGTAGCTCCCGACGGGGGCGTCGGGGGCGACCGGGCCGGCGAACCCGCCTCTCGGTTCGCGGCGGATGTTATGCGGCGGGCGGCTCGTCAGCAGTCGGATGTCGCGTGGCGGCACGCCCGCCGCCCGCAGCGCCTCGACCGCTCGACGGGCGGCGTCCTCGCTCGGGTATGTCTTGCTGAGTGTGGCCATGTAGTCCATCTCCTTGGGGATCGCTGGATGGAGGATGCGCTCGCGCGGTTGCGCCGCTCTTGCGGTGCGGTGACAGTGGTTGCCGCCGCCGCGCCATGGCGGGAAGCTTTGGGCGGTGGACTTTCGAATTCTCGGACCGGTCGAGGTGCGCGCCCAGGGTCGGCCGCTGGCGGTGGCCGGCGGGCGCCAGCGGGCGCTGCTCGCACTGCTGTTGCTGCGGGCCGGGGAGCCCGTGTCGCGCGAGCGTGTGATCGCGGATCTGTGGGGTGAGCGACCGCCCGATCGGGCGGTGAAGACCGTGCAGGCGGTGGTCTCGCGGCTGCGGCGGGCGCTCAGCGGCGAGGCGACGCGGCTGGTGAGCAGCGCGGCCGGATACCGCCTACGCGTTGAGCCGGGGGAGCTCGACCTGGCGCGGTTCGAGCGCTTGTGCGAGGAGGGTCGGCGGGCGCTGGCGGCCGGCCGGCCCGAGCGCGCCGCGGCGCGGCTGCGGGCCGCGCTCGAGGAGTGGCGCGGCCCGGCACTTGCCGACGTGGCATTCGAACCGTTCGCGCCGCCGGAGATCGTTCGGTTGGAGGATCTGCGCGCCGCCGCCGTCGAGGATCGTGTCGAGGCCGAGCTGGCGATGGGCCGGGGCGCCGAGCTCGTCGCCGAGCTCGAGCGGCTCGTGGCGGAGGAGCCGCTGCGCGAGCGTCTGCGCGGCCAGCTGATGCTCGCCCTGTATCGCGCCGGGCGGCAGGGCGAGGCGTTGGACGTCTACCGGGAGGCGGTCAGGACTCTGGAGGCCGAGCTCGGGCTCCACCCGGGACCGGAACTCGACCGTCTGCAGAAGGCCATCCTCGCGCACGATCCCGCGTTGCTCCGGGCCACGGCAAGCGAGGCGCCGCCACGGGCAGAGCAGCGGCGCGCGACGGCGACGATCCTTTTCGCCGAGCCGGCGGACTTTGGGGCCGTGCGTGCCGGGCTCGGGGACGCCGACGCCGACCGGGTGCGCGGCGAGTACGACGGACGAGCGCGCGACGTGCTGGCGGCGCATGGCGCGACCGCGGTCAAGGCGGTGGGAGATGGCCTGCTCGCGGCGTTCACCGCGAGCGGGGCCGCCGTTGCCTGCGCCGTGGAGCTGCAGCGCGCGATCGCGCGCCAAGCCGTTCGCGGGCGGACCCAGCTGGAGTTGCGCGTAGGCGTCGGCGCCGGAGACGTCGCGTGGACCGGCGACGATTATTCCGGGACGCCGGTGGTCGAGGCGCAGGCGCTTTGCGGCGCCGCGCCGGCGGGGAGCATCCTCGTCACCGAGACAGTGCGTCTGCTCGCCGGATCCGGAACCGACGCGCGCTTCGAGGGCGCCGGTGAGCTGGAGCTGGGCGGTCTGGGTCAGCCGGTCCGGGCGTGGTCGGTCGGCTGGACGGCGCGGCATGTCGTCGCCGTCCCGTTCCCGGCGTCTCTTGCTATCGATGGAAGTCCGGTCTTCGTCGGCCGCGAGCAGGAGGTGGCCGGGCTGCGGGCGGCGTGGGACGACGCGGTTCGCGGGCGCCGCCGCGGCGTGTTCGTGAGCGGCGAGCCGGGCATCGGCAAGACGCGGCTGGCGGCCGAGATCGCCCGCCACGCGCGCGAGGGCGAGGGCGTGGTGCTCTACGGCCGGTGCGATGATGGCCTCGCGCCCGCCGCGCAGCCCTTTGCTCAGGCGCTCGGCGCGTATGCAGCCGCTTGTCCGGTGGACGAGTTGCGTGTCGAGCTCGGCGGCCACGGCAGCGAGCTGATTCCGCTGATTCCAAACCTGGCGGAGCGCGTGCCCGGCCTCGGCGAGCCGGCGCCGGCGGAACCCGACGTCGAGCGGTTGCGCATGCTCGATGCTGCCGCCGCGCTGTTGGAGGCCGCCGGTGCCGCGGCGCCCCTGTTGCTCGTGCTCGACGATCTGCACTGGGCGGACGAGCTGTCCCTGGTGCTCCTGCGCCACTTGCTGCGTGCCGACGCCGGCATGCGGCTGCTGGTGGTGGCCACGTACCGTGACACCGAGCCCAGCCGCTCGCCGCTGCTCGTCGACGTCGTGGCCGGCCTGGCGCGCCGTCCCGACGTCGCGCGCGTCGAGCTCGGGCCGCTCGCCGAGCCCGACATCGCGACGATCCTCGAGCACGCGGGGCGCCGGCCGGTACTGGCTGGGCGGGTGCGCACCGTCACCGAGGGCAACCCGTTCTTCGTCCGGGAGATGGTCGAGGCGCTGGTCGACGACGGCACCGCCGCACCGCTCACGCCGCGAGTGCGCGACATCGTTCGCTGGCGGCTCGGCCGGCTGCCCGAGCGGGCGGCTGCTGTCCTGGCGGTCGCAGCGGTCGTCGGCGCTGAGTTCGACGCCGACGTTCTTGCCGGCGCCCTCGACATCGAGCTTGCGTCGGCGCTCGATGCGCTCGAGGCCGCCGAGCGCGCCCGGCTCGTGCGTCCGGTCGAGAACCTCGATCGCTTCACCTTCGCGCACGCGCTCGTCCGCGACACGATCGCCGACGAGTTGCCGGCCGGTCGGCGCCTGCGTCTGCACGCGCGGATCGCGCACGCGCTCGAGCAAGCGGCCGCGACGCGCGCCGTCGCGGTCGGTGACCTCGCGGCGCACTTCGACGCCGCCGGCTCGCTGGTCGACGCCGCCACGACACTGCGTTACGCGCGTGCCGCCGGGGACGAGGCGGCGGCACGGTTCGCATTCGACGTGGCCGCTGAGCAGTACGAGCGCGCCCTGCGCGCGCACGCGCGGATGCCGAATGGCGAGGAGCATGAGCGGCTCGACCTCGAGCTCGAGCGCGGCCGGGCCCTGTCGCTCGCGGGCGACCAGACCGCCCACGTCACGCTGCGACACGTCGCGGCAGCCGCCGAGCGTGCCGGCGACGGGAGGCGCATGGCGGACGCGCTGCTAACACTCCGCCTCGACTACGCGGACCACATCGAAGAGGACGCCGAGATGGTCGCCCTCCTGCGTCGCGCTCTGGCGTTGCTCCCGCACGGCGACAGCGCGATCAGGGCTCGGCTCGAGGGCTTCCTCGCCCAAGAGGCGTTCTCGACCATGCCGGACCCCGAGCGGCGGACGACGGTCCGTCACGCGCTTGCCATGGCGCGCCGCGTCGGCGAGCCGGCCGCTCTTGCATCCGTGCTCACCTCACACTGCTGGATCGTGGCGGGTCCCGAGAGCCTCTCCGAGCGCCTGGCCATCGCTGATGAGCTCGTCGCGGTGGGTCGGGAGGCCGACCTGCCGTACGCCGAGTGCGACGGACAGCAGTGGCGGTTCCTGGCGCTCGTGGAGCTGGGCGAGGTGGAGGCCGCCGACGCCGCGCTCAAGGCGGCGCACGCCGCGGCGCGAACCACGAAGTCCCAGTGGACGGTCGGCTTCCTCGATGCGGCGCGGGCGCTGCTCGCCGGTCGATTGGCCGACGCGGAGGCCGCAGCCGAGCGAAGCCGGGAGGCGGCACGGGAGACGGTTGCCCCGTCGGCTCTGAACGAGTCCGCCTTCGTGAGGCTCCTTTCGTGCATCCGTCTGGTTCAGGGCCGCCTGAGCGAGCATGAGCACGCTCGCCGCGGCATGGCCCAGGGCGTCACGAACCCGCCGGCCACGTTCTTCGTCGTCAGGGCCCACGTAGCCCGCGAGCGCCAGGATTACGATGGTGCTCGCGAGGCGTTCGACGGTGCGCTCGCCCGAGGACTGCTCGAACTGCCGCGCGGTCCGACGTGGACGATCACGCTGACCTATGCCGCCGACATCTGCGCCTGGCTCGAGGATCGCTCGACCGCGACGCGGCTCTACACGCTGCTCGCGCCCTTCGCGAACGTGATGACATGGCAGTACGGCCCGGTGGGGCGCAGCGTCGCCCTCCTAGACCTCGTCCTCGGGCGCAACGATCAGGCGGAGCGCCGTCTGCGCGAGGCCATCGCGTTGTGCGAGCGAGTGGACGCGGCGGCCTTCCTCGCTATAGCGCGCCTCGACCTCGGCGCGCTGTTGCTCCCTTCGGCCGAGGGCCGCCGGCTGCTCGACGAGGCGCGGGCGGCCGCCGCCGACCTCGGCCTCGCGGCGCTCGCCAAGCGAACGGATGCCATTGGTTGAGCGCGGCGCTCCGCACCATTTGCCGGCGCCGGCGCCTCCTCCGCCTCCCCCCGCCGCCCGATCCGGCGAGCGAGTTCGCGCCCGTCGCGGCGCCGGCCCCACCAGGCCCTGCGCATCCCGGCCAGCCCCGCGCCGCGACCCGCCCCGGCCCCGGCGCGACCGGCGGCGGAGGCGATGGCAGCAGCGAGTTCGCGCCCCAGCTCTGAATTCCTGGAGGAGGAAGCGGGCGGCCGCGCATGCGCCGCTACAACTCGGAAGACAAGACGAGGCGTGGACTTGTCGGTCCTAGCGCACTCCCGGGCCGCCCTCGACCGCACGCTCGGGCGCCTGGCGGCTAGGTTGGCAGGGTGCCTGCATGGGCGAAGCGGCTGTTTGGGGCGGTCCTGCTCGGCGGGGCGGCGGTGCTGCTCGGGCTGCCAGGGCAGGCACACGGGCTGACGTTCCAACTCGAGGGGGGCCGGCTCACCGGGCCGGTGAAGGTCGTCCAGGATCGCGCCGCCGTCGGCGGACGCGCCGTGGCCCTGACCGGCCGGGGCGTGGTCCGGCACCGCTTCGCCACCACGCGCCGCGCCACCGAGGCCGTGCTACGCGGCCGGGCGCTGCCCTGCCCGGGGAGGCGCCCGCGGATCGTGCTGCGGCTGGACGGCCGCGCTATCGGCGCGCCCGCGGTGCCGTCGCGGCGCTTCACACACGTGCGGTTTCGCGCGTCGGCGCCGGCCGGCCCGCACACCGCGGCGCTGCGGCTGGCCAACCCCGGCCGCGTGCGCTCCTGCCGCCGCACAGCGGTGCTCGACTCGCTGCGCATCGTGGAGCGCCGGCCGCCGCCCCCCGCGCCACCGAGACCGGCGCCGATCGCGGCAGTCCCGCCGGCCGCGGCGGCCGCTCCCACCGACCCGCCGGTCCCCGAGGGCGGCTACCGCAACCCAGTCTTCGCCTCACCCGGGGCCCCCGACCCTGGCGTGCTCGACGTCGGCTCCGCCCACGCGGAGTACTACGTCTTCCACACGGGCGAGCGCTTCCCCATGCTGCGCTCCACCGACCTGGTCAACTGGACGCCCGCCGGGAGCGCCCTACGGGCCCGGCCGGCCTGGGCCGCACAGACGGGCGACTGGAACCCCTGGGCGCCGAGCGTGATCGAGCGCGACGGGGCCTGCCCGGGCCAGAGCGGGGCAAGCTGCTTCGTGCTGTTTCACGTCTCGAGGCACGGCACGCTGGTCCCGCCCACGAACTGCATCGGGGTCGCGGTCTCGCCTGTGCCGCAGGGACCCTACGTCGAGCTGGGGCCGCTCGAGTACACAGACGGTGGCGTCGATGCCAGCGGTCGCCCGCCCGGCTGCGGCGACGACGGCGGCTACAGCAACATCGACCCGGCGCCCTTCCTGGACGGCGACGGCCGCGCCTACCTCTACGTCTCGACCGGCCGGCGCTGCGCCACGCCGTCGCCGAACGGCGAGTGTCCCTGGGACCGCACGATCTCGGTGATCCCGCTGGCCGAGGATCTGCTCGCCGCGTCGGGTGCGCGCCAGCCCCTGTTCAACGCCGCCCCGGGCTGGGAGGTGGGCTCCTTCGGGCCGGTCGTGGAGAACCCGTGGCCGGTCAGGAGCGGCTCGACCTACCTGCTGCTCTACTCGGGCGGCGCCTACACCGGCCCGTATGGCATGGGCTACGCCTCGTCGAGCTCGCCCACCGGCCCGTTCGAGAAGTCCGCGAGCAACCCTGTGCTCGCGGAAGCGGAGGGCGTACTCAGCCCTGGCGGGGGCATGCCGGTCACCGGCCCGCGGGGCGGCGCCTGGCTCGTCTACCACGGCCGGCGCGGCAGCTACGCGAATCCACACGAGCTTCGGATCGACCGGCTGCGCTTCCCCACCGAGTCCACGGTGGCGGTGGACGGCCCCACCAGCGCCCCGCAACCGGCCGCGCCCTAGATAGAGCACTCGATCGGTGTTCTCACCGGATCCCCGGCCACGGTCCAGTCGGTGCTGGCGGCACGTATCGACAGGCTCTCCGAGCGCGACAAGACGGTCCTCCAAACCGCGGCCGTGATCGGGCACCAGTTCACCGAGGCGCTGCTCAAGCGGGTGACGCCACTCGACGACGGGGAGCTCCGCGCGGCGCTGCGAGCGCTGGTAGGGGCCGATCTGCTCGTGAAGAGCGCGACCACCGCGGCCGGGTACGCGTTCAAGCACGACCTCACCCAGGAGGTCGCCTACCGCTCCGAGCTCGCCGAGCGGCGCGCACGCATCCACGCGGACGTGGCGGGCGCACTCGAGCAGCTCCATCCCGAAAGGCTCGATGAGCACTCCGGCCTGATCGCCCACCACCTCGAAGCAGCCGGCCAGACGTCGCTCGCGGCGCGGTGGAGCGCGCGGGCGCGAGCTGGCGCAGAGGTCGTCGCCTCGGCCCAAGAGCCCGGTCGTTGACCGACGCGCCCGCCCAGACTTCATCGCACGGCGAGGTACCGAGCACAGCGCTGATCGAATGGCGGCCACTCGCGGGCAGGCAGGCCGCCGAGCTAGCGGACCCGAGGCCCGGTGCCCAACGGGCTCTCGGTGTTTGTCGCGTTGGGACTACGGAGCGGGCTGCGGGCCGCCGGCGATTTCGCACAAGCGGTCGCCGAGCTCCCCGTGGCCCGGCAGTGCCTGGATCGTAACCACGACCGGCGACTGTCGGTTCGCGCCGAACAGATCGACGTTCAGGCCAAGCAGGTCGAGGTGCAGCGGCCCCAGAACGAGTCGCAGCACCTGGCAGGTGCCCTGATGGTCGGCGGCACGGATATCCGTACCGGCGGCCATCACCCGTAGCGGCCTGCCGTCGAGGCGGCGGTTGATCGCGGCGGCGATCCGCGGCAGGCGAATCCGGGCTCGCGTCAGAGCACAAAAGAGGTTGCCGAGCAGCCTGCCGCGGCGAGCGTACAACTGTAGGTTCAAGTCACTCGTCTGCACCCTGACGCCGAGCAGTTCAAGCGTCAGCGGGGCGAGCCTCAGCGTGAGCACGTCGCAGCGCCGCGGGCGCGGCTGCATGATTCGAAAGCGCACAGGCGCCGTATCCCGCGTCGTGTCGCCGCCGGCCGAGAAGCTTCCCGCCAGCGTGCCGTTCGCCACCAACCGGCCCTGCACCGCCGCGAAGCTCGTGATCTTCGTCTGAACGGCGAACCTTCCCCCCTCGGCCGTCCCCGCCGTCGCCGGCACCGCGAGCGCGACCGTCGCCGCCGCGCACAACAAGAGAATCCTTCCCCGTCGCATTCCTGTTCCCCCTTCGTTGAATCAGCCTCCTCGGAGGCTCATGCCCCGGAAACCCCCGTTCACGCGCGCCGCCAGAGCTCGGCTCACCAGCGAGCACGCGTGTGGTCCACCAGCTAGCGCGGGGCGCGTCGACCATGGCCGGGTAGCCGATCCACAGGGCCGACATCGCGGTGGAGGGGTGCGCATGGATTCCCGACCAACGGTGCCGCTTTCCCTTCTCAGGCTCCGCCTCACGAGTCCAACCTCTGCGGCCCGTTACCCGATGGGTGGGTCGCCAATCAGCGGGCCCACTCGCAGGTGTGCTGAGATCTTTCGTCGGGCGGCTGAACGATGGTCGCCGGCGCGGCCGCGACGGCCGATAGGGGCCGCCCAGTATCTCGCTCCGTCTAGGCTCCACCAGTGGCGAGCTCATAGCCCCGATCCTTACGGTCGCCTTGACGGGTCGATGTGGTTCCGCGTCGGGCGTAGGCGGAAGTGTCGGGCTCGCCGCGGGCTCGCTGGTCGCCACGACCGCCTCCTCCATGCCCCCAGGGGACCATCATGACCGGCATCCGGAAGCCGACGGTGTAGCGGTCGGGGGAGGGGCGAGGTCCGATGGGGCTGTCGCCGCGCTTGCCTCGTTCGCGCTAGCCACAATCGCGGGTGGCGCTGCCCGCGAGGATCCAGAACCCCTCGTCGTCGCGGTGAGATACCGGTGGTCCAGCTTGGTCCGGCTCGCCTTCGCGGCCCCCGCTGGCGGATCGATGCCACGAACGGGTCCGGCGAGCTCCGCGATCTCGAGCAGCTCGACGGCGAAATCGTCGAAGGCGTCGTCGCCCTCGCCCAGCCACGCGAGCAGAGGGGTGGGCGCTGCGGCCGTGTGACGCTGCCCACACACTGCAGACGAACGCTCGCGTAGCGTGAGCGCCAAGCGCACAGTTCGATCGCACCCGGACAATGCAAGCCGCTGCCGCCGCCCACCGTCTCAAGCCCTTTAACCGTCGGGATGTGTGGGCGGCCGCTGCTCTGGCGGCGGCGGTGCTGGTGGCGATCGCCTTCGTGCCGCTGCCGGACGTGGAGCGCTCGCTCGAGGACGCCTCCCGCACGCTGGGCGGTTGGGCCTATCCCGCCGTCGCCGGCTTCGCGTTCCTCGAGACGGCCGCCTTCGTCGGACTGGTGGTGCCGGGTGAGACCGCCGTGGTCGTCGGCGGCGTCGTGGCCGAGCGCGGCGGCGTCGAGCTGGTGCCGCTGGTCGGGTTCGTCTGGCTGGCGGCGGCGGCCGGAGACCTGATCAGCTTCCTCCTAGGCCGCCGTTTCGGACGCCCCTTCCTGGAGCGCCATGGGCCCCGCTTGCAGCTCGGCCCGGACCGGCTCGCGCGCGTGGACCGCTTCTACGAGCGCCACGGCGGCAAGGCGATCCTGCTGGGGCGCTTCACCGGCCTGATTCGCGCCGTGTCGCCGTTCGTGGCCGGCGCGTCGGGACTCGCCCTGCGGCGCTTCCTGGCATGGAGCGCCGCCGGCGCGCTGCTCTGGGCCGCGACGCTCCTCCTGGTCGGCTACGGCTTCTCGGAGTCGTTCGCCGAGTCGGGCGAGACCGCTGCCCGGATCGGCGCGGGCGTCGCGCTAGCCGCCGCCCTCGCTTTCGTGGCCGTGGGGCGGCTTCGCTCAAGCGGGCGCGCCGGAGCGGCCGGGCGCGCGAGACATAGAACAGCGAGGGCGTAGAACCCGCCCAGGACGACCCCGGGGCGGCCCCGGAGCACGTTCAGCGGAGCGCACGCACAAAGCTAGACCCGCCATCGGGCGACGGCCCACAAGGCGGAGGCATCGAGCTAGAAGGTCAGCGGCGATCGCACGACCTTGAGGACGCCCCCCGCTACTCCCAGGCATGCAGCAGACGGCGCATCCTGCTGTGGGAACGCGCGTGGGCGCTCGCAACTCCGATGACTGCCGCGCCGCGCGACCTGTGGAAGGGACGCGCTCCCAGCGCGAGATGCCTGCCCATCGTCGTGGCCGTCCAGCGCAGACGTCGGCGCGCTGGCCGCAGAGCACGAGCCGACTACTGGGCGGTGCTGTTGGGAGGGACGAGCGGGAGGAGCGCGGCGAGGACGCAGCGCACGCCCGCTTCCCTCAGTGGTGCAGTAGTCGATGCCCGCTGCCGTCGCGCAATCGCCGCTCGTCCGCTCGAAGGCCTGGGACAGCGGGGACAGGCTGCTCGCATCTGGGCCGTGAGCGGAAGCGGCGCCCATCGGTCGCCTGACGCTGCGGCGCTGAGCGCGGGGCTAGGCTTGCCGAAGGAGCGACCTTGACCGAGCGCGACGGGTACGAGCACGGCGTCCCCTGCTGGGTCGACACCTGGCAGGAAGACCCCGACGCGGCGGCGACGTTCTATGCCGCCGTGTTCGGCTGGGACGTGGAGAGGGGCACCCCGCCCGGTGCGGGCAGGCGGTACTACATGTGCCGGCTGGGCGGGGACCAGGTGGCCGCGATCGGCTCGCCCCCGCAGGCCGGAATGCCGCCCGCCTGGACCACGTACGTGTGGGTCGACGACGCCGACGCGGTCGCCGCGAGCGCGGTGAAGGCCGGCGGCAGCCTCATGGCCGAGCCCTTCGGCAGCCTCGACGGCGGGCGGCTGGCGATCGTCGCCGATCCCTCCGGCGCGGTGTTCGGCGTGTGGATGCCCGGCGCCCATCGGGGCGCGCAGCGCGTCAACGAGCCGAGCGCCTACTCGATGAGTTTCCTGCGCACGCCGGACCCCGAGCGCGCCAAGGGGTTCTACGGTGCGGTGCTCGGCTGGACGACCGAGGCGTTCGGCCCGCTGCTGTTGTGGCGCCTCCCCGGCTACGTGGGCGGGGTCCCCGAGCAGCCGGTGTCGCGCGAGGTCGTGGCCGCGATGGCGCGTGCCGGTGACGGCGAGCCGGCACACTGGCGGGTCGACTTCTGGATCGCCGACGCCGACGCCGCCGCCGCCCGCGCCACCGGGCTCGGCGGCTCGGTCGTCGCCGGCCCCGAGGACGCGGGGCCGTTCCGCGAGGCGGTGCTCGCCGACCCGGCGGGCGCGACCTTCTCGGTGAGCCAGCCGACCGCGGGCCCTTAGTGGGCGTCACGCACCCGGTGCCCATGAAACGCTCCTCGGGCTCGCGTTGATCGCGGCCTTCGCGGCCCGCCGGCGGACGCCCTAGCGCCGGGCTCCGGCTCTGATCGACGGCAACCGCCGGGGCGAGCGGGAGCGCCACCGCGCTGCCGCTTCGCCCGGGCGAAGCAGTCGTCTGCACGCGAGCCGACGACGCTCGCGTGGATCGCCCGCTGCGACAGCGCTGTCGAGTTCGCGCGGCGCCGCAGCTTCTGCTGCTCCTTTGTCAAGGGGACCAGCTCGACCGGGCGTTCGACGGCCACGTCTTCGAGACCGCCGAGCTCGTGGGCGGCTACGAGCGATAAGCCCACCGAGCCCGCAGCCCTGCCGCGCCCAATGTAGGGCCAGTTAACGACCCTCGGCGAGGACCTACGGGCCGCCGTGGCCCACACCCGGCGCCCCCAGCAGCGCGGCGTTGCGCCGCCAGCGGGCGATCTCGCAGGCATCGCTCAGGTCGAACTCCGCCGACACACGCACCCCCCGGAGCCTCCCCGTTACCCGCGCCGT
>Ga0081538_10004708_pt1 | contig 12494 bp, 12 predicted proteins | sample TabmetS5T2R1_FD_71022 | JGI IMG/M metagenome (GOLD analysis project Ga0081538, IMG submission 71022) | Tabebuia heterophylla rhizosphere microbial communities from the University of Puerto Rico - S5T2R1 | ecosystem: Host-associated > Plants > Roots > Rhizosphere ...
GAGAGCGGCGACGCATTGCGTGCGACCGAGCGCCGGCGACGGACCAGCCGTGGGCCGAACAGCGCCGCGGCGTACGCCCCCAGCAGGGCGAGCGTGAAGCCCACGGTGCGGAGAGTGAGGGCATCGCGTCCCACGCCCGGGCGATCGGTGCAGAGCCCGCAGGAGGCCGGATCGGCGCCGGGGGGCACTAGCCCGCCCCACTCCACGACGAGCGCGGCCAGCGGCACCAGGGCGAGCGCCAGGAGCGCGGCGGCCGCCGCCCGGAGGCGCGGCGGCACGGCCGAGCGCAGGAGGAACCACCCCGCCACCAGCACGAGCCACAGGAACGACTGGCGGGTGAGCACCGCCCCGGCGATGGCGAGGCAGCCGAGCCCGAAGGTCCAGAGCGACCGGTCTGCACGGAAGCGGTCGATCCGCTCGAGCGCGAGCAGCGCGAAGAGGATCGCCAGGTTGTCCGTGAGGAGCGTGAAGGACGCGCCGAAGAAGTAGGGCGACAGCGTGAAGAGCAAGGTCAGCGCGAACGCCGGCCAGGGACCCAGCGGGGTCGCCCGGCGCAGCAGCCGCAGCAGGGCCAGCGCCGCGCCGTACGAGATCGCCACGTTCAGCAGCCGCAGCTTCCACAGGTCGAACCCGACGAGTTTTCCCCACCCCGCCGTCAGCAGGTGGTAGAGCGGCGTCTGCGCCGAGGGGTAGTCCGAGAAATCGAGCCGCTCGGACAGCTGGAGGATCGTGGGCAGCTGATACACGCGCGCGTCGCTGCCGTGGAAGGTGTCGATCTCCACCGTCAGCCCCTGGAGGACCGCAACGCCGATCAAGAAGGGCAGCGCGAGGAGCGCGCCGAACAGCCACCCGGGCGCCGCGCGCAGGACGGACATCGAGCGGGCCGCGGTGGTGGCGCCGGTCATCCCTCGGGCAGCGGCCGCGGCGGCCGCAGTCGGGGCACCGCCTCGACGGCGACGATGGCCACCATGATCAGGAGGGCGCCGACCCACCCCGCGGCGGACAGGCGGTCGTCGGCGAGAAGCCAGCCGAACAGGCCGGCGAACGCGGGCTCCGAGGCGAGGATGAGCGCAGTGCGCGCCGGCGGCGCGTGCTGTTGCGCGAAGCTCTGGACGAAGTAGCCCAGGGCGCTCGCCACCAGCGAGGTCACGATCAGCGCCGACCACACGGTCGCCCCCTCGGGGGCCTCGAGCTGCCCCGCCCCGGCGGCGATCGCGAGGCAGGCCAGCCCGCACACCCCCAGCTGCACCGCGAGCAGTGCACCCACGTCGTGCGCGGCCACCGCCCGCGACGTGGCCAGGATGTGCGCCGCGAACGAGAACGCGGCGATGAGGACCAGACCGTCGCCGCGCGCGTCGAGGTCGCCGCCGGCCCCCGAGAGCAGGTACAGCCCAAGCGCGGCGAGCCCCGCGGCCGTCCAGGCCAGCGGCGTGATGCGCTCGCGCAGCACCAGCGCGGCGAGGAGCGGGGTGATGACCACGAACAGGCCCGTGATGAATCCGGCGTTCGAGGCAGTCGTCTCCTCGAGGCCGAGCGTCTGGAACACATACCCCGAGGTGAGGAAGACACCCATGACCAGCCCCGCGCGCCAGCCGGCCGGCGACAGCCGGCGCAGCCGCCGGCGAAACACGAGCCCCACCAGGAGCGCCGCCGGGATGAAGCGGTAGGCCAGGAACGCCATCGTGGGCAGCTCGGCGATCGCGTCCTGGACCATCACGAAGGTGAGGCCCCACACCGCGGCGATCGCCACCAGCGCGAGCTCGGCGCCGTAGCGGAGGGCCCGCTCGCTCATCGCCACCCGAGCCGGCGGCGGCCCTCGGGGCACATGCGGCGCAGCGGGCACTCGGGACAGCGCGGCGCCCGGCTGGTGCACGTCCGGCGCCCGTGCCGGATGAGCAGCATGTGGACCTCGTAGGCGTCCTCGGGATCGACGAGCCGAAGCATCTCGTCGTGGGCCTCGGTGAAGGAGACGCCGGGCCGAAACAGCCCCAGCCGCGTGCCGACCCGGTACACGTGCGTGTCGACGGGCACCTCCGGGCGCCCGAAGGCGAACAGCAGCACGCAGGCCGCGGTCTTGCGCCCGACGCCCGGCAGAGCCGTCAGGTACTCGCGCGCCTCCTCCAGCGGCGCGTCGGCGAGCCAGCAGAGATCGTCGCCGCCGAGGGCCCGCAACATCTCCTTGATGCGAACCGCCTTGGTCGGTCCGAGCCCGCCGGGCCGGATCGCGTCCTCGATGGCGGGCACCGGCGCGTCGCGCACGTCCGCCCAGGACGGGAAGCGCTCCCGCAGCCGGTGGTAAGCCACGTCGCGGTTGCGGTCGTTCGTGTTCTGCGACAGCACCGTGAGGATCAGCTCGTCGATCGGCGCCCGATGCGGGTGCAGCACCGGCCGGCCATACTCGCGCCGAAGGCGGTCGCGAACGGCGCGGAGCTTGCGGCGGTCGGCCATGCGGGCGGATGGTATGAACCACGCCCGTGGAGATCGTCGAGCGGCAGGACGACGTAGCGGAACTCACGACGCACTGGCGCCGGGCGGGCGACGTCACGGTGCTGTATCTCCACGGCGCGCCGACCGCCTCGTTCGACTGGATTCCGATGCTCGAGCGGATCGGCGGAGTGGCGCCGGACCTGCCCGGCTTCGGCCAGTCCGCGAAGCCGGCCCATTTCGACTACTCGATCACCGGCTACGACCGTTGGCTCGAGGCCTTCACCCAACATGCCGGGCTCGACCGCTTCGCGCTGGTGGTCCACGACTGGGGGGCCGCCGGCCTGCTGCTCGCGCAGCGGGTTCCCGAGCGCATCGAGCGCCTCGTGCTCTTCTCGTGCCTGCCGCTGCTGCCCGGCTTTTCCTGGCACCGGGTGGCGCGCGGGTTTCGCACCCCGCTCGTCGGTGAGCTCATGATGGGCTTCGCCACCCGACGGGGGCTCGCGCGCTCCCTGCCGCCGGCGATCGTCGAGCCCGCCTGGGCGAGCTTCGACCACGGGACCCAGCGCGCGATGCTGAAGCTCTACCGGGCGACGCCGCCCGACATCCTGGCGGCGGCCGGCACGCGCCTCGGGGCGGTTCGCTGCCCCGCCCTGGTGCTGTGGCCCACGCGGGACCCGTACATCGGCGCCGGCTTCGGCGCCCGCTATGCCGAGGCGCTAGGCGGCGAGGCCCAGCTGGAGCTGGTCGACACGGGCCACTGGAGCTGGCACGAGCAGCCGCGACTGGTCGATCGAGTCGCCGGGTTCCTCGGCTAGCCTGTCTTTTCGTGCTGCGCGCCGTGTGGTCCCCCGTGACGGCGCCGCCACGCGCCCCGGGGAGGACACCGGCGGAGGCGGCGCCCCCCCGACGCTTCGAGCGGGCACCGGCCGTCGTCCCGGCACGCCGTTGGTATCGCCGCATCGACTGGTGGAAGGCGGCGCCGGTGCTGCTCGCGCTCGCCGCCTCGATCGTCTATCTGATCTGGCAGCCGCGAACCGTCGATCTCGCCGCGCACACCTTCCGGGCCGACCTGTTCGGCCAGGAGGGCTTCACGATCTGGAACGGGCTGTGGTACGGCGGCCACCACACTCCCGCCTACAGCATCATCTCTCCCCCGCTGGCCTGGCTGCTGGGCCCGCCGCTGGCGCTCGTCGCCGCGGCGGTGGCCTCCGCCGCGTTGTTCCCGCCGCTGATGCGAGGCGCCTTCGGCGAGGACCGCGCCCGCTGGGGGTCGGTCTGGTTCGGGGTGGGCACGGCGACGCTCCTCTTCACCAGCCGGCTGCCGTTCGCGATCGGCGTAGCCCTCGGGCTCGCCGCGCTGCTGGCGCTTCAGCGCCACCGCTACGCCCTCGCGATCCTGCTGGCGGCGCTGAGCCCCCTCGGCAGTCCGGTGGCCGGGCTGTTCCTCGCGATGGCGGGTGCCGCGTACGCGATCGCCGAGCGCCGTGACCGAGCCAAGCGGCTCGAGGGGCTCGCCATCGCCGGCGCGGCGATCGTGCCGCCGCTGTTTCTCTCCTGGGCCTTTCCCGAGGGCGGTTGGGCGCCGTTCCCCCATTCCGCTTTCGTGCCCATCCCCCTCTTCGCGCTGGCGTGCCTGATCGTCCTGCCCCGAGAGGACAGCGCCCTGCGCTGGGGCGCCGCGCTCTACGGGCTGGGCGCCACGCTCGCGGTGCTGATCGAGACGCCGATGGGCGGCAACGCGGTGCGCCTCGGCGCCCTGTTCGGCGGCCCGGTGCTGCTGTGCGCGCTCTGGGGCCGGCCCTGGACCCGACGGGCGTGGGCGCTCCCGCTGCTCGCGGCCGGTTTCGCGTCGCTCGCCTTCTGGCAGTGGTCCCCCGCGGTGCGCGACGTGATCAAGTACATCGAGGACCCGGCGGCGAAGTCCGACTACTTCGAGCCGTTGCGGCAGTTCCTCTACACCCTCCCCGACCAGCGGCGCATCGAGATCCCGTTCACGCGTAGCCACTGGGAGGGCGCCGAGGTGGCGATGGAGGCAGCGCTCGCGCGCGGCTGGCTGCGGCAGCTCGACACGGGCCTGCACCCCATTTTCTACCGCGACGGGCTCAACCGACTCACCTACGCCAGCTGGCTTGCCGACAACGCCGTGCGCTACGTGGCGCTGCCGTCGGCCAAGCCCGACAAGAGCTCCTACGGCGAGCGTGCCCTGATCGAGCAGGGGCTGCCCTACCTGCGGCTGCGCTGGAAGTCGGACGACTGGCGCGTGTACGAGGTGCTGCTGCCCACGCCGCTCGTCATCCCCGAGGGGGACGCGAACGTCGTGCTCGAGCAGTTCGGGTCGGACGAGCTGCTGCTCGACGTCAAGCGCCCCGGCGAGGCGATCGTCAAGGTGCGCTGGACGCCGTACTGGTTCGCCTCGCACGCCTGCGTGGAGCCCCACGGCGACTGGACCAAGGTGAGCGCGGAGCAGAAGGGCTTCGTGCGCCTCTCCACTCGCTTCGCGCCGGAGCGGCTCGTCTCGCGCGGCCGCCGGTGCGACGACTAGATGCCGATCCGCGGATGCGGAAGCGGGCATCTGGGCGCGCTAGGCTAGACATCCGTGCCCCGCCCCCACGTGCTGTACGCCCAGCTGGCACGCGTCTGGCGCCTCAGTGGCCGCTGGCTCCCCAACGGCTGGCTCGACGCCATCCGCCAGCTGGCGCTGTTCGCCGGGGCGTACTACGCGTACCGCCTGGTGCGCGGGTTCGTGGACGGGCAGGCGAGCCTGGCGTTCGAGAACGCCCGCACGCTGGTCGACGTCGAGCGGTCGCTCGGGCTCTTCTTCGAGCCCGGTCTGCAGGCGTGGGCGAAGGGTGAGGAGTGGCTGCTCACCGGCGCGAACTGGATGTACGTGAACTCGCACTTCGTGGTCACGACGACGTTCCTGATCTGGCTGTACCTGGCCCGCAACCACGCCTTCTACTACGTCCGCAACATGTTCATGGTGGCGATGGGCATCGCGCTGGTGGGCTACGTGGCCTACCCCACGGCACCCCCACGCTTCCTGCCGGAGTGGGGCTTCACCGACACGGTGGCGAGCTTCGTCGGCGAATCGGCCGAGCACAGCGCGAACGCCCTCTACAACCCCTTTGCCGCGGTGCCAAGCATGCACGTGGCGTTCGCGTTGATGATCGCCGTCCCCGCCTTCTTCCTGGTCAGGCACCGGGTGTTGAAGGCGCTTTGGGCGGTGTACCCGGCGGTCGTGACCTTCGTGGTCGTGGTCACCGCCAACCACTACTGGGTCGACGCGCTGCTGGGCGCGTTCGTGGCCGCGGTGTCGGCCTGGGCCGCCTCGGCGGCGTTCGCCCGCGCCCGCCCCGACGCATGGGCCTGGCGCACGGGCGCGGCCAAGGCACCGGCATGAGTGACGAGGTGCGCGCGCGCCCGCGGCGGGCGCGCGCGCCACGCAACGGCCGCGGCGGCGCGATGACCGCCGCCGAGATGCGCGTGCTGGCGCGCGACCGGCTGATCGAGTCGCGCCTCACCCCGAACGCCATCTCGCTGAGCGGGCTGGTGGGCAATCTCGTCGCCGCCGTCCTCATCGTCGAGCAGTACTTCGTACTCGCCGGGATCGCGTTCATCCTCGGCTCGCTCATGGACATGTTCGACGGCCGCTACTCGCGCATGTCCGGCAAGGGCACGCCGTTCGGCGCCTTCCTCGACTCGACGCTCGACCGCATCGAGGAGGGGGTGGTCCTGGCGGCCGTCGCCGCCTGGTTCGCGACCTCGGGCGACGAGCTGGCAGTCGGGGCGACGGTGCTCACGGTCGTCGGCTCCTACATGGTCAGCTACACCCGCGCCCGGGCCGAAGCGCTCGGCGTGGAGTGCAAGGTCGGGGTCGCCTCCCGAGCGGTGCGGGTCGTGATCCTGTCCGTCGGTCTGGTGTTCGCGGACGGCGAGCTGATCCCGGGCCTGGATCTCCTCGAGCCCGCGATCTACGCGATGGCCGCGCTCACGATCTTCACGACGTTCCAGCGGGTGTTCCACGTGCGACGCCAACTCGCGCGGGCGACGGTGTAACCGCCGGCCTTTGCCGGGTATCTAGCTCCCGGGTCCCCCCGCGGGACCATTTTCGAGCCTTGAGGAGGGCTCTGTGACCGAAACCGCAACCGCCACCAATGGTGGCGCCCGATACCAGACCGAGAAGGTCCGAGTGGCGATCGTGGGCGTGGGGAACTGCGCCTCGTCCTTCGTCCAGGGGATCGAGTACTACAAGGACGCCGACCCGGCCGAGTCGGTGCCCGGCCTCATGCACGTGGACCTGGGCGGCTACCACGTCCGCGACATCGAGTTCACGGCCGCGTTCGACATCGACGCCGACAAGGTGGGCAAGGACCTCTCCGAGGCCATCTGGGCGGGGCAGAACAACACGATCCAGTTCGCGGAGGTGCCGCGGCTCGACGTGCCGGTCTACCGCGGGATGACCCACGACGGGCTCGGCAAGTACCTCAAGGAGAAGATCCAGAAGGCGCCGGGCGAGACCGACGACATCGTCGGGATCCTCAACGAGACAAAGACCGACGTGGTCGTCTCCTACCTGCCCGTCGGGTCGGAGCAGGCGACCAAGTGGTACGTGGAGCAGGTGCTCGAGGCGGGCTGCGCCTTCGTCAACTGCATCCCCGTGTTCATCGCCAAGGAGAACTACTGGGCGCGGCGCTTCCAGAAGGCGGGCCTGCCGATCATCGGCGACGACATCAAGTCCCAGGTGGGCGCGACCATCGTCCACCGGGCCATCGCGCGGCTGTTCCACGAGCGCGGGGTACAGCTCAGGCGCACGTCGCAGCTCAACGTGGGCGGCAACATGGACTTCTACAACATGCTCGAGCGGGAGCGGCTGGAGTCCAAGAAGGTCTCCAAGACCAGCGCCGTGACCTCGGTCATGGGCACGGAGCTCCCGGCCGACGACGTCTACATCGGCCCCTCTGATTACGTGCCCTGGCTGACCGACCGCAAGTGGGCGCACATCCGGCTCGAGGGCGAGGCCTTCGGCGACGTCCCGCTCACGGCCGAGATGAAGCTCGAGGTGTGGGACTCGCCGAACTCGGCCGGGATCGTCACCGACGCGGTGCGCTGCTGCAAGCTGGCGCTGAACCACGGCGTCGGCGGGCCGCTGGTCGGGCCGAGCGCCTACCTAATGAAGTCGCCCCCCGAGCAGCATCCCGACCCGGTGGCGCGGGACCTCACCGAGCGCTTCATCGCCGAGTACGGCGGTGCCCCGAAGCTGCCCGCCCGGGCGAAGGTGCGCACGACCGCCGAGTCGTAGGCCGACGCTTCTGCAGTTGGGCCCAGTACTTGGGCCCAACGTCGAAAGCGTCGCGCCGGAGCGGGGGGCGCGCTCAGCTTCGCTCGGCCGGCGGGCCCGGGACGGGCCGCGCCTCGGCGCCGTCGGCCACCGGCGCCAGCACGTCCGCCCGGCCGTAGTGCCCGACGGCGTCGAACCAGCGCTTGGCGTGGAGGCCCGTGCGGAGGTCGCAGTCGGCCACCACGATGCCCTCCTCGCCGTACAGGGGGCCGGCGATCAGCCGGCCCTCGGTCGGCTCCGCGATCAGCGCGCCGCCGTTGCCGAGCACCTCCTGCTCCGGTAGCTCGATCGGGAAGTCGGCGGGGAACGCCGAGCGCGGGATGTACTGCGGCGCCGAGACCACGAACGCGCCCGACTCGATCGCGATGTGACGCATGCTGGCCACCCAGCCCTCCGAGTCGTCGGCCGTGGGCGCCACCCAGATCTGCGGGCCGCCCCGGTACACGGCCCAGCGCGCGAGCGGCATCCGGTTCTCCCAGCAGATCAACCCGCCGACCCGTCCGACGGCGGTTTCGGACACGCCGAGGTCGTCGCCCGTTCCGATGCCGTGGAACAGCCGCTCGTGGTGCGTGGGCATCAGCTTGCGGTGCTTCCACAGCAGGCCCGCGGGACCGATCAGCAAGAGCGCGTTGTAGAGCGTGCCGGGCCGCGCCGGCTCCCGCTCGTTGACGCCGATCGCGCAGATGAGGTCGTGCCGCCCGCAGGCGGCCGCCAAGCGGTCGACGACCGGCCCCGGGACCTCGACCGAGCTCTCCCACATCCGCTCCCAGAGCTCGTCCGCGCCGCCGAAGGTTGCGGCGCGGTGGGCCCAGACGTTCGACGGGTAGAGGGATACGAACGTCTCCGGGAGCACCGCGAGCTTCGCGCCCGTGGTGGCGACGTCGGCCAGCAGCAGCACCGCCTTCTCCACCGTGGCGTCGGCGTCCAGGATCACCGGCGTAGCCTGGACCGCGGCGACGCGGACGCTTGGGAACTCCGTCATAGCAGGGCGATCGTATCCTGCGGCCAAATGCCCTTCTCCATCGCGCAGGTGTCTCCATGGCCGTGGGAGCAGAATCACGAGGTCAACCGCTTCGTCGAGCGGCTGGCCGACGAGCTGTGCTCCCGCGGGCACCGGGTGGTGGTCGTCACCCCGTCGGACTCGCGCGAGCTGGTCAAGGAGAGCCGCGCGAAGGTGCGGGCCCTGGGCGAGGATCCCGACGCGGTGTTCTCAGACCCCGGCTGTGTGTCGCTCGTGGCCGTGGGGCAGAGTCTGCCCTTCCGGCGCGGTGGCTCCGTGTCGCTTCCGCTCGACGTGTCGCGCACGCTCGAGGATCTGCTCGAGGGGTGCGAGTTCGACTTCGTGCACGTCCACGAGCCCTTCGCCCCGAGCGCCTCTTCGGCGGCCCTGCGCCATTCGCGCGCGCTGAACGTCGGCACGTTCCACTCCACCACCGAGCGCTTCGTATCGACCCAGGTGGCGCGCAAGGTGGTCGAGCTGCTCTTCGGCCGGCTCGACGGCCGGACCGCAAGCTTCGCCGCCACCCGCGACCTGGTCGAGCGCTACTTCCCGGGCCGCTACGAGGTGATCCAGCCGGGAGCCGATCTGCTCCCCCTGCCCGCGACCGACACCGGCCCGCCGGAGATCGTGTTCTCGGCCGAGGAGGAGCGCGGCGCCCTGCGGCTGTTTCTGCGCGCGCTGCGGCGACTGCCCACGGAGCTCGACTGGCGCGCCACGATCTGGCTGCACGACCCGGCCGCCGCGGCGGCCGTCACGCTGCCGCGGCGGCTGCGCGACCGCGTGCGGGTGGCGGGTCCAGCTGACGGCTCGGAGGCGCAGCACCTGGCCCGGGCGCGGATCGCGGTGGCGGCCTCGGCGGGCGCCGCCCCGGCCCCTCAGCTCGTCCTGCGGTCCCTGGCCGGCGGCACGGTGCCGGTGGTGTCGCGGCTCCCGCAGTATGAGGAGGCGCTGCGCGACGGCGACCTCGGTCTGTTGTTCGAGCCGCGCGACACCCTCCCGCTCGCCGCCCAGCTCGAGCGCCTGCTGACCGAGCCGGGGCTCATGGCGGCGTTCGGGGGACGCATCGAGCGAGCGCGTCCCCACCTGGGCTGGTCACGGGTGGCCGATGAGGTCGAGGCCCTGTACGAGCGGATCGCCGCGCGCCGGCACGACGGCGACCGCAGTGGTCGGCTGCGCGCCCGACTGGCCGGACGCGACTTCGTCCACGTCGACCTCCACATGCACACCGACCACTCGCCGGACTGCGCCACCCCGGTCGACACCCTGCTCGCCACCGCCAAGGCGGTCGGCCTCGGAGCCATTGCGATCACCGACCACAACGAGGTGTCCGGGGCGCTCGAGGCGCGCGCGCGCGCCGATGGGATCCAGGTGATCGTGGGCGAGGAGGTCAAGACGGCCGACCAGGGCGAGGTGATCGGTCTATTCATCGAGGAGAAGATCCCGCGCGGGATGAGCCTGCAGGAGACGATCGCCGAAATCCGCCGCCAGGGCGGACTCGTGTACGTCCCCCATCCGTTCGACCGCCTCCACGCCGTGCCCGACTACGAGCACCTGCTCGACGTGGTGGAGGACATCGACGCGATCGAGGTCTTCAACCCGCGCGTCGCGTTCACCGCGTTCAACGACGAGGCGGCCCGCTTCGCCGCCAAGTACCGGATCGTGGCCGGGGCGGGCTCCGACAGCCACGTGGCCCAGGGGCTCGGCTCGGTGAAGATCCGCATGCGCGACTTCGCGGGGCCGGAGGAGTTCCTCGAGTCGCTGCGCGACGCCGACATCGTGCGCAAGCGCCAGTCGCTCCTGTACGTGCAGGCTCTGAAGTTCCTGCAGACGAAGACGCCCGCGCGCCCTCGCGGGGCCGCCGCGGCCCGCCGAACGAGCAAGCGATGATGCAGCGCAGAGGAGCGTCCGCCGATCCGTCAAAGCCCACCGGGCATATGCCGGCTACCGACGACGAGATCCGCGAGAAGTACCTGGAGCGGGCGATCCGGGAGCTGAACCAGGTCACCCGCGCGATCCAGGCCTGCGAGCGGTGCCCGCGGGGGAACCTGCTGCCGGTGCTCGGCTCGGGCCACCCGCAGGCGGACATCTTCATGCTCAAGTACGCCCCCGTCCCCTCCGAGGTGGAGGAGGGCGTGGCCTTCTACGGGCGGGCGGGGAGCGCGCTCATGAAGAGCTTCAAGCGCCTGGGCATCGACCCGCTCGCGGTGTACGGGACCGTGTTCATCAAGTGCCCGGTGGCCGACACCGAGCTGTCGGCGCCGGAGTGCCGCGCCCGGGTGCTCGACGAGCTGGCGGTGGTCCAGCCCCGCATCGTCGTGGTCATGGGGCCCGAGGCCCGCGAGGAGCTGAACGGCCTCGGCGTGCCGCTCGGGCGGGAGATCGAGCCCGACCCCGCGCGCATCCAGCGCCTCACCCCTTCCATCGAGGCGCTCTATGTGCCCGACATCGATCGCTCGCTCGACGAGGAGCGGGCAAAGCGCGAGTTCTGGCGCGCGTTCCGCTCGCTGGGCGAGTGGTACGCGGACCTGCCCCCGTACTAACCTTTTCCGCGTCCATGGCGGAGAAGGCGAAGGTCCTCGTGGTGGCCAATCGCACCGCCGAGTCGCCGGAGCTGCTCGATGCGCTTCGGGCCCGGGCCGTGCAGGGGCCGTGCGAGTTCACGCTCCTCGTGCCCGCCACCCCCCAGGGCGTGGCGTGGGCCGCCGACATGTTCGCCGGCCAGCCCGCCGCGGAGCAACACCGGCAGGCCTTTCTCACGGAGCTACGCCAGGAGGGCCTGGAGGTGGCCGACGCCAAGGTCGGCGACCCCGACCCGCTGGCCGCGGTGATGGACGAGTGCAACGTGAGCGACTACGACGAGCTGATCGTCTCGACCCTGCCGCTGCACCTGTCCAAGTGGCTGCGGGTCGACCTGCCGCGGAAGGCGAAGGCCGCCACCGGGCTTCCCGTCACGCACGTCGTGGGCAGCGAGAGATAGCCTCGGGTCATGGACCTCGAAGAGCACAGCCTCGACCCGGTGATCGAGCGCACCTGTGCCGAGTGCGGCACGCCGCTGACCCGGCAGGAGATCGAGGCCTCACTCGAGACCGACGGGCCGTTTCTGTGCACGGTCCACGCGAACGAGGAGGTCGACCTCCGCGAGGACACCGAGCCGCCGCCCGGTTAGTCGCCGGCGCGCTCCAACAGCGCCACACATTCGATGTGCGGCGTCTGGGGGAACATGTCCACCGGGCGCACCGTCCCCAGCCGGTAGCCGGCGTCGGCGATCTGGCGGGCGTTCGGCGCCAGCGTGGTCGGGTTGCACGAGACGTACACGATCCGGCGCGCCCGCGCCTCGAGCACGCGGCGCACCACCTTCTGCGACAGGCCGGCCCGTGGCGGGTCTACCACCACGACGTCGGGCCGCCCGGAGCGCTCGAGCAGGGGCCGCATCGCAGTGCGCACGTCGCCGGCGAAGAAGTGGGCGTTGTCGACGCCGTTCGCCCGCGCGTTCGTGATCGCGTCGGCCACGGCCGCCTCCACGAGCTCGACGCCGAAGACCTCGCCGGCGTCGAGGGCGAGCACGAGCGCGATCGTCCCGATGCCGGAGAAGAGGTCGAGCACCCGCTCGCGGCCGCTCAGGCCGGCGAGCTCGGCCGCCACGCCGTAGAGCCGCTCGGCCATCTCGGTGTTTGTCTGGAAGAAGGCGTCGGGGGAGATGCGCAGGGTCAGGCAGCTCAGCCGCTCCTC
>Ga0081538_10004709_pt1 | contig 12494 bp, 10 predicted proteins | sample TabmetS5T2R1_FD_71022 | JGI IMG/M metagenome (GOLD analysis project Ga0081538, IMG submission 71022) | Tabebuia heterophylla rhizosphere microbial communities from the University of Puerto Rico - S5T2R1 | ecosystem: Host-associated > Plants > Roots > Rhizosphere ...
CGGCACCGGCAGTCGCGGCGCCCTCGGCCGGGCCGAGGTCGCCCTCACCATCGACAATTCCGCCGGGCTGCTGCCCATCGAGTACACCGAGGTCACGGTCACCCGGCTGCTGTACCGCTCGGGCGAGAGCGAGTACGCCATCAACGGCACCCCCTGCCGGCTGCTCGACATCCAGGAGCTGCTGTCGGACACCGGGGTGGGCCGCGAGCTGCACACCGTGCTCGGCCAGAACCGCCTCGAGGACGTCCTCCAGGGCCGCCCGGAGGACCGGCGGGCCGCCATCGAGGAGGCGGCCGGGGTCTACAAGCACCGCCGCCGCAAAGAGAAGGCGCTGCGCAAGCTGGCCGGCATGGAGCAGCACCTGGTCAGGCTGTCCGACCTGGTCGGGGAGCTGCGCCGGCAGCTCAAGCCGCTCCAGCAGCAGGCCGAGACCGCGGCCAAGGCGGCCGAGGTCGCGGCCGAGCTGCGCGAGGTCCGCCTCACCCTGCGGGCCCGCGAGCTGGCCGGGGTCCGCGAGCGCTCGGCCTCGCTGGATGCCGAGGAGGCCGCCTTCGCCGCCCGCCTGGCCGAGCTGGAGCAGCGCCACGACGCCGAGGAGGCGCGTGAGCACGGCCTCCAGGACGACCTGGCCGAGCTGGAGCCGCGGGCCGCCGGGGCCGGCGAGACCGTGCACCGCCTCGACACCGCGCGCGAGCGCCTCCGCGGCACGGTCGCCCTGGCCGAGGCCCGCGCCCGCCACCTGGCCGAGACCCTGACCGCCGAGCCCGAGGGCCGCTCCGTGGCCGACCTGGAGCGCGAGGCGGCCGAGGTCGCCGAGGAGCTGGCCCGGGTCGAGGCCGAGGTGGCCGCCACCGCCGCCACCGCCGCCGAGGCCACCGCCGGTCGCGACCGGGCCCGGGCCGCCCTGGCCGCCTACGACCAGGCCGCCGCCCGGGCCGAGCGCGACCGGGCCGCCGCCCACAGGCGCGAGGTCCGCCTGGCCAGCGAGGTCGCCGGCCTGCAGCGGACCATCGAGCAGATGGAGGCCGAGGCCGACCGGCTGCGCGGGCAGGCCGGCGAGGTCGAGCGCCGCCGGGCCGAGGCCGCCGCGCTCATCGACCGCTTCGCCGCCGAGCGGGCCGAGCTCCAGGCCCAGCAGGCCGCCCGGGACACCGACCGCAGGACCGCCGACGCCCAGCGCGACCAGCTGGCCGCCACCGCCCGGCGCCTGGCCGCCACCGAGCGCCGGGTCGAGGCCGACCGCGCCGCCGCCCGCGCCCGCCGGGAGGCCTTCCAAGCCACCGCCCGAGCCGCCGGCGGCGACGCCCTCGCCTTCCTCGCGGGCGCCGGCCGCGACGGCGTCCTCGGCCCCCTCGCCCCCGCCCTCTCGGTCACCCCCGGCTACGAGGCCGCCGTCGCGGCCGCCCTGGGTCCCGACGCCGACGCCATCGTCGTCGCCGGCCCCACGGTCGCCACCGGCAGCGCCCACCTCCTCCGCGACGCCGGCAGCGGCCGCGCCATCCTCCTCCACCCCCCAGACGGGGAATTGGGCCATGCGGAATCGGGCCATGCGGAATTGGGCTCCGGACTCGACCCGCGCTCGGACGCCCCGACAACCCCGGGCGCGGGCCCCCGAACCGGGAGGGTAGCCGACCCGGGGAACGGGCGATCCGAGTTGTCCACAGGGCAGCTGTTGCTGGACCGGGTGGCCACCAACGGCTTCGCCGGGGAGGTGGCGAGGGCGCTGCTGGCCGGGGTGCTGGTCGCGTCCGACCTGGAGCAGGCCAGGGAGCTGCTGGCGCGGCATCCGGAGCGGCGGGTGGTGACGCTGGCCGGGGAGCTGCTGGCGGCGGGGCGGGTCGAGGGTGGGGTGGTGCCGGAGGCCAGCGGGCTCGCGGCCAGACGGGCGGCCGACGAGGCCGCCGAGGCGGAGGCGAAGGCGGCCGCGGACCTGGAGCGGGTCGGAGCGGAGGTGCGCGACGCCCAGCGGGCCCTGGAGGCGGCGGAGCGGCGGGCGACCGACGCCAGCCGGGCGCACCGGGACGCGCAGGCGGCGGTTCGCCGGCTCGACGATCGGGCCACGCTCAGCGGCAAGGAGCTGCGTGGCCTGGAGCGGGAGGCGGCCGCGGCGGCCGAGCGGCTGCACGAGCTGGACGGTGGCCGCGAGCGGACCGCGGCCCGGCTGGCCACGGCCGAAGCCGAGCTGGCCGCGATGAGGAACGGCGGCCCAGCCGGCAGGGATGGCGGCCGTGAGCCGGCCACGGGCCACAGGGCGCTCCTGGACGTCGGGGGCGGAGGGTCGAGCCTGCTCGGTCCCCGGCAGGGGGTGCTGGCCGGGACCGGGATCGAGCGGGACGCCGAGCTGCTCCAGACCGGTCGCGCGCCGCTGGCCGACGCCCTTGACCAGGCGGAGCAGGCGGCGACGGCGGCCCGGGTGGCCGGAGCCGCCGTGGGCGAGCGGCGGCGGCTGCTCGACCAGCGGCTGACCGAGCTCCGTGGCCAGGCCGAGGCCGAGGTGGCGGCGGCCGAGCGGCGGGCCAGGGCGCGAGCGGCGCGGCTGGACGGGGCCCGGCGGGCCGGGGTGGCGGCGGCCGCCGGGGCGTCGGCGCTGGCCCGGCTGGAGCGGTCGCTGGCCACGGCCACGGCCGAGCGCGACCGGCTGGTCGAGACGCTGCAGGCGGCGCGGGACGGGCTGGCCGCGGCCGCCGCCAGCCGCCGGGAGGCCGCCGCCGCCCTGGACGAGCACCATGCCGTGACCCGGGCCTCGGACGAGGCCAGGGTCGAGGCCCGGCTGCGGGCCGAGGAGCTGGGCAAGCGCATCGTCGAGGAGTTCGCCCTCGACCCCGACGAGGCCCTCGCCGAGTACCTCCCCGACGAGGCCAGACTGGCCGGGCTGCCCGAGACCGACCCACGGCGCCAGCCCTCGGCCGAGCTGCGGCGGGTCGCCACCGCCCTCGACCGCCGTCTGACCCTGCTCGGCCGGGTCAACCCGCTCGCCCTTGAGGAGTTCAAGGCCCTGGAGGAGCGCTACGCCTTCCTGTCCGGCCAGCTCCAGGACCTCAAGGAGAGCCGCCGCGACCTGCTCAAGGTGGTCAGGGCGGTCGACGACCGGGTCCGGGAGGTGTTCGGCACCGCCTTCGCCGACGTGGCCGCCGAGTTCCAGCGCACCTTCGGCCTGCTGTTCCCCGGCGGCGAGGGCCGCCTCGTCCTCACCGAGCCCGACGACCTCCTGGCCAGCGGCGTCGAGGTCGAGGCGCGCCCGCCGGGCAAGAAGGTCCGGCGCCTGTCGCTGCTCTCGGGCGGCGAGCGCAGCCTGGTCGCCCTGGCCTTCTACTTCGCCATCTTCCGCGCCCGCCCCAGCCCCTTCTATGTCCTCGACGAGGTCGAGGCCGCCCTCGACGACGTCAACCTGTACCGCTTCCTCGACCTGCTCGACGACGCCCGCGAGCACGCCCAGCTCCTGGTCGTCAGCCACCAGCGCCGCACCATGGAGGCCGCCGACGCCCTCTACGGCGTCTCCATGCAGACCCACGGCGTCAGCAAGGTGGTGAGCCGGCGGCTACGCTCTGGCACCCTCGACGGGAACGCCGTCGCCGCCGCAACGAGGTGAGCTAGTGGAAGGCCTGCAGATCGTCCTCGTGGTCGCCGCTGTCCTGGTGATCGTGAGCCTGGTGGCGGTGGTGCCGCTGGTCGCCGGGCGCCGGCGGCGCCAGGACGCCGACGACATCCGCCAGGTCGACCTGGACCGCGAGCCCGGGGTGGGCGACGACGCCGGGCAGCCGCCGCCGCCGGGCCGCGGGGTCGCCGACGTCGAGCTGCCGCCCGACCGGGGCACGGCCACCGCCGCCCCGCCGGCCCCCGAGGAGGTCGTCGCCCCCCGGCGCCGCTTCCGCGAGCGCCTCGGCCGCTCCCGGGCCGCCCTGTCCAGGGGCGTGTCCGGCCTGCTGTCCAGGGGCGCCGACGACGACGAGGCCTGGGAGGAGCTGGAGGAGGCGCTGCTGGCGGCCGACGTCGGCGTGGCCACCTCGACCGAGCTGGTGGAGCGGCTGCGGGCCAGGGCCCGGGCCGAGCGGGCCAGCGGCCCGGCCCTGCGGGAGCTGCTCCGCGCCGAGCTGCTGGAGGCGGTGGGCACCCCCGACCGGTCGCTCGCCCTCGACCTGCTGGAGGAGGACCAGCGGCCCGGGATCGTGCTGGTCGTCGGGGTCAACGGCACCGGCAAGACCACCACCGTGGGCAAGCTGGCCCTGGCCCTGGCCGAGGAGGGCAAGCAGCCGGTGCTGGCCGCCGCCGACACCTTCCGGGCCGCCGCCACCGAGCAGCTGGCCATCTGGGCCGACCGGGTCGGCGCCCCGGTCGTCCGCCACCAGCAGGGCGCCGACCCGGCCGCGGTCGCCTTCGACGGCCTCGCCTCGGCCCGGGCCCGCGGCGCCGACGTGCTGCTGATCGACACCGCCGGCCGCCTCCACACCAAGACCAACCTGATGGAGGAGCTGCGCAAGCTCCGCCGGGTCCTGGAGCGCGAGGGCGGCCAGGTCCGCGAGGTCCTCCTGGTCCTGGACGCCACCACCGGCCAGAACGGCCTCGCCCAGGCCCGCCAGTTCACCGACGCCGTCGGGGTCACCGGGGTCGTCCTCACCAAGCTCGACGGCACCGCCAAGGGCGGCATCGTCATCGCCGTCCAGCGGGACCTCGGCATTCCCGTCAAGCTGGTCGGCCTCGGCGAGGGCCCCCGCGACCTCGCCCCCTTCGACCCCGACGCCTTCGTCGACGCCCTGCTGGCCGAGGACGGCGAGGCGACCTGACATGGCGGGCCACGAGCCGCCCATCCCGGCGGCGCAGCGGCCGCTGGCGCCGACCGCGATCCTCGGGGGCGCGCTGGCGCTGTACCGGCGACGCTGGCCGACCCTGCTGGCCATCGGGGCCATCGGCGCCCCGCTGGTCGTCTCCTTCCCCAGCACCCGGGTCCTGCCCGGGCCGGGGAGCGAGTACCAGGTGATCGTCCATCACCGGGCGGTGGCCACGGCCGGTGACTGGGCCGACACCGCCGTGGTCGCCCTGGCCGTGGTGGTCGCGGTGCTCGCCGTGGCGGTGGTCGCCGGGGCGCTCACCAGGGCCGCCCTGGCCGCGGCGGCCGGCGGGGACCTCGGCGTCGGCGGCGGCTACCGGTACGCGATCGGCCGGGCCTGGCCGCTGCTCCAGGTGCTCCTGCTCACCTGGCTGGCCGTCACCCTCGGGTTCCTGCTCCTGGTCGTCCCGGGCGTGGTCGTCGGGGTGCTGCTGGCGGTCGCGGTCCCGGCGCTGGTGGCCGAGGGCGGGCGCGGGTGGGGCGCCCTCGCCCGGTCCTGGAAGCTGGTCGGCGGCCGCTGGTGGCGCACCTTCGGCGCCATCCTGCTGACCTGGCTGGTCGTCGCGGCGGCGGTCGGCCTGGTCGGCTGGGCCGTGGGGCTGGTCGGCGACGGCTGGCTGGCCCAGACCGTCGCCCAGGCGATCGCCGTCACCCTGGCGATGCCGCTGGTCGCCCTCGTCGGGACGCTGCTCTACCTCGACCTGCGGGACCGGCCACGACCGACGGCACCCGGCGAGGGCAGGCTACCGTAGCCCCATGACCGCGCTCCGGAGGACCCGACACGTCGAGCTGCACGCGTTCCGCGGCTACGGCACCGCGACCCGGTTGCGGTTGCGCGGGCGGGTGCTGCGCCGCACCGGGATGGCCCGCTCCCGGCTGGGCGACTCGGTCCTCGACAACCTGCGCAACATGTTCCACCGCTTCGAGAGCGACGAGGTCCCGGGGGCGGTGGTCGCCGCCCGGGCCGCCCACGGCGACGAGGTGCGGGCCCGCGCCGACGAGGAGGGCTACTTCGATGTGGTCCTGGAGCTGCCCCGCCCCCTCGCCGACCCGCGGGTCTGGGAGCCGGTCGACCTGCGCCTGCTGGAGCCGGCCGACCCGGCCGGGGTCGGCCACGCCACCGGCCAGGTGCTGGTCCCCCGTGACCCCCAGTACGCCGTGATCAGCGACCTCGACGACACCGTGCTGCACTCCCATGCCACCAGCCTGTGGCAGATGGCCAAGCTGACCCTGCTCCACAACGCCCACACCAGGCTGCCGTACGAGGGCGTGGCCGGGTTCTACCAGGCGCTGCAGCGCGGCCGCGACGGCGAGGCCTACAACCCGGTGTTCTACATCTCCAACAGCCCCTGGAACCTGTACGACCTGCTGGAGGACTTCCTGGACGTGCACGGCATCCCCCGCGGCCCGCTGCTGCTGCGCGACTGGAGCCTGCGCACCCTCAAGGCCGGCGAGGTCCACAAGCTGGCCGCCATCCAGGGGCTGCTGGACGCCTACCCGGACCTGCCGGTGGTGCTGATCGGCGACAGCGGCGAGCGCGACCCGGAGATCTACCGCCAGGTCGTCCTGCGCCACCCGGGCCGGGTCCTGGCCGTCTACGTCCGCGACGTCGCCCCCGAGCGCCACGCCGCCGTGCGGGAGATCGCCGCCGAGCTGGCCGGCCACGGCGTGGACCTGGTCTTCTCGCCCGACACCGAGGCGGCCCGCGGCCACGCCCTCGACCGCGGGCTGATCGTGGCCGCGGCCCTCCCGGAGGGGAACTGACCCGTCCCCCCGGTCAGCCGCCGAGCTCGGCCACGCCCTCCAGGAGGCGGTCGACCTCCTCCCGGGTGTTGTAATGCACCAGGCCGGCGCGGACGGCGCTGCCGGCGTCGCGGATGGCCAGGGCGCCGGTCAGCTCCCAGGCGTAGTTGTGGCCGTTCCAGACGTTGACCCGGTGGGCGGCCAGGTGCCCGGCGACCTGGCGGGGGTCGTGCCCGGCGACGGTGAAGTAGGCGGTGGCGGTCCGCCGGGCCGCCTTGCCGTAGGTGGTGACGTGCCCCATGGCCTCCAGCCCGCCCAGCAGCGCCGCGAACAGCTCCAGCTCGTAGGCCTCGGCCGCGGCCATGGAGGCCAGCAGCCGCCGGCGGCGGCTGCCGCTGGCGTCCGGGTCGAGCGAGGCCTGGTGGTCGACGGCCGCGACCACCCCGGCGAAGTCGGCGAACGGCGAGGTGCCCTGCTCGAACCGCTCCGGCACCAGGTCGGAGGAGGAGGCCAGCTTGTCGGGGCGGATCCGCTCCAGCAGGGCCGGGTCGGCGACCACCGCCCCGACGTGCGGGCCCGACCACTTGTAGGCGCTGGTGGCGTAGAAATCGGCCCCCAGGGCGGCCGCGTCCACCGGGCCGTGGGCGGCCGCGTGCACCCCGTCCACGTAGACCAGGGCCCCGGCGGCGTGGGCGGTGCCACTGATGGCGGCCACGTCGGGCCGGGTGCCGAGCACGTTGCTGGCCGCGCTGACCGCGACCAGCCGGGTCCGCGGGGTGACCAACCCCTCGTACTGGCCGGCCGGCAGCTCCCCGGTGGCCAGGTCGACCTCGGCCCAGCGGGCCACCGCCCCCCGCCGGGCCGCGGCCTGCAGCCAGGGCCGGACGTTGGCGTCGTGGTCGAGCCGGGACACCACCACCTCGTCACCCGGTTCCCAGCCGGCGGCCAGGGCGTTGGCCAGCCGGTAGGTCAGGGTGGTCATGTTCGGCCCCAGGACGACCCCCTCCGGCGTCCCGCCGACCAGGTCGGCCACGGCCCGGCGGCACTCGGCCACGATCGCCTCGGAGCGGGCGCTGGCCGGGAAGGCCCCGCCCAGGTTGCCGATCCCGGTCCGGTAGGCGTCGGCGATCGCCTCGATGACGGTCCGCGGCACCTGGGTGCCGGCGGCCGCGTCCAGGTAGGCGTACCCGTCGTCCAGCGCCGGGTACAGCGCCCGCACCCGGTCGACGTCGAAGCTCACGGCCTCACCACGCGTACGCCTCCGGCGCGGGGCCGCCCGGGCCCGGCCAGATCTGGTCCAGGCGCTCCAGGGCCTTGTCGTCCAGGTCGACCTCGAGGGCGCGCAGCGACTGCTCGAACTGCTCCATGGTCCGCGGGCCGGTGATCGGGGCGGTCACCCCCGGCTGGCGCAGCAGCCAGGCCAGGGCCACGTCGGCGGGGCGCTCGCCCAGCTCGTCGCAGAACGCCTCGTACTCCTCGACCTGGGGGCGGTGGTCCTCCAGCCGCTTGCGCTGCTGCTCCCCGGCGGCGCGGCCCTCCCGGGCCTTGCGCAGCGCTCCGCTGAGCAGCCCCCCGAACAGCGGGCTCCAGGGGATCACCCCGACCCCGTACTCGCGGCAGGCCGGCAGCATCTCCAGCTCGATCTCGCGCTTGGCCAGGTTGTAGAGCGACTGCTCGCTGACCAGCCCCAGCGACCCGCGAGCCCGGGCGGCCTCGTTGGCCTGGGCGATGTGCCAGCCGGCGAAGTTCGAGGAGCCTACGTACAGCACCTTGCCCTGCTGCACCAGCAGGTCCATGGCCTGCCAGAGCTCGTCCCAAGGGGTGTCCCGGTCGACGTGGTGCATCTGGTACAGGTCGATGTGGTCGGTCTGCATCCGGCGCAGCGAGCCCTCGCAGGCCCGGCGGATGTTGAGCGCCGACAGCCGGCTCTCGTTGGGCCAGTCGCCCATGGACCCGTACACCTTGGTGGCCAGCACCACCTTGTCGCGGCGTCCGCCTCCGCCGGCGAACCAGCGGCCGAGGATCTGCTCGGTCACGCCCTCGCCCTTCTTCCACCCGTAGACGTTGGCGGTGTCGAAGAAGTTGATCCCCTCGTCCAGGGCCCGGTCCATGATCGCGAAGGAGTCCTCCTCGGAGGTCTCCGGCCCAAAGTTCATCGTCCCCAGGCACAGTCGGCTGACCAGCAGCCCGGTTCGTCCAAGATGGGTGAGCTCCATCCAACACCTCCAACGGCGCGGCGGCCTTCCCGGCGGCCGGCATATGCTTGATGCATGTTCGATACCCTCTCCGACCGCCTGCAAGACACCTTCGCCCGCCTGCGCGGCCACGGACGGCTGTCCGAGGCCCAGGTCGACGCCGCCCTCCGCGAGGTCCGCCTGGCCCTGCTGGAGGCCGACGTCAACTTCAAGGTGGTCAAGGACTTCATCGCCCGGGTGCGCGAGCGGGCGGTGGGGGAGGAGGTCACCCGCAGCCTGACCCCGGCCCAGCAGGTGATCAAGATCGTCCAGGAGGAGCTGGTCGTCACCCTGGGCGAGCGCAACGTGCCCCTGCAGTGGTCGCCGCGGCCGCCGACGGTGCTGCTGATGGCCGGCCTGCAGGGCTCGGGCAAGACCACCACCGCGGCCAAGCTGGCCCGGTGGCTGACCGGCAAGGGCCGCAAGCCCCTGCTGGTCGCCTGCGACCTGCAGCGCCCGGCCGCCGTCAAGCAGCTCCAGGTGCTGGGCGAGCAGGCCAAGATCCCGGTGTTCGCGCCCCATCCGGGCGGCCCTGACGCCGACCCGGTGCCGGTCGCCCTCGGCGCCCGCGAGGAGGCCGAGCGGACCGGGCGGGATGTGGTGATCGTCGACACCGCCGGCCGGCTGGCCATCGACGCCGAGATGATGGCCCAGGCGGCCGCCATCCGCGACGCGGTCCAGCCCACCGAGGTGCTGCTGGTGGTCGACGCGATGACCGGCCAGGACGCGGTGGCCACGGCCCAGGCGTTCCAGGAGGGCGTGGACGTCACCGGGTTCGTCCTGACCAAGCTGGACGGCGACGCCCGCGGCGGCGCCGCCCTGTCGATCCGGTCGGTCACCGGGCGGCCGATCAAGTTCGCCGCCACCGGCGAGAAGCTGGCCGACTTCGACGCCTTCCACCCCGACCGGCTGGCCGGCCGCATCCTCGGCATGGGCGACGTGCTCACCCTGATCGAGCGGGCCGAGGAGCAGATCGACCGCGAGCAGGCCGAGACGATGGAGCGCAAGCTCCGCGAGGCCAGCTTCACCCTGGAGGACTTCCTCGACCAGCTCCAACAGGTCAAGAAGCTGGGACCGCTCGGCCAGGTCCTCGGCATGCTCCCGGGCATGAGCCAGCAGCTCAAGGGCGTCGAGGTCGACGACCGCGACGTGGCCCGGGTGGAGGCGATCATCCGCTCCATGACCCCGGGCGAGCGGGTCAACCCCAAGATCCTCAACGGCTCCCGCCGGGCCCGCATCGCCAAGGGCTCGGGCACCACCACCCAGCAGGTCAACGCCCTGCTCAAGCAGTTCGAGGAGGCGCGCCGGATGATGAAGCAGCTGTCCGGCATGACCCCCAAGAAGCTGCGCCGGATGGGCCTGCGCTAGACTGCCTCGGTCCCGGACGCCACAGCGGGCACAACCACGGGGAACGGCAGACCTTCCCGGGACGGGCGGGCCACCCCGAGATCGGAGCACTCCCACACCATGGCCGTGAAGATCCGCCTGATGCGCATGGGCGCCAAGAAGGCCCCCTTCTACCGTGTCGTCGTCGCCGACTCGCGCAGCCCCCGCGACGGGCGCTTCCTGGAGAACCTCGGCGTCTACCACCCCAACAACGAGCCCTCCAAGGTCGAGATCGACACCGAGAAGGCGGCCGCCTGGCTGGCCAAGGGCGCCCAGCCGACCGAGGCCGTGGCCAAGCTGCTGGCCATCGCCGGGGTCGAGGGCATGGCCGAGCGCAAGCAGGCCGCCAAGGCGCTGCGGGCCACCGTGGCCACCGCCAAGGCCGAGCCCAAGGCCAAGCGCGCCACCAAGGCCAGGGCCAAGAAGTAGCCGCCCATGCGTGACGTCGTCGTCTACCTGGCCAGGGCGCTCGTCGACGACCCCGAGCGGGTCACCGTCGAGGAGCTGCCCGCCGCCCGCGGCGTCATCTACGAGGTCCGGACGGCCCCCGACGACGTCGGCAAGCTGATCGGCCGCGGTGGCCGCACCGTCAAGGCGCTGCGCCGGGTCGTCAAGGCCGCCGCGCCCAAGGGCCACCGGGTCGAGGTCGAGGTCCTCGCCGAGGGCGAGTAGTCGTGGCCGAGCCCGATCCACCGGGGCACTCCCCTGGGGTTCCCCGGACCCCTCCCGACCAACCGGGGCACCCCCCTGGGGTTCCCCGGACCCCTCCCGACCAACCGGGGCACCCCCCTGGGGTTCCCCGGACCCCTCCGGACCGGCTGGTCGTTGGCCGGATCCTCCGGCCCCACGGGGTGCGGGGGGAGCTGTCGGTCGAGGTGCTCTCGGACGCCCCCGAGCGGTTCGCGCCCGGGGCCGAGCTGGGCGTCGGCGACCCCGACGGCCCCGAGCCCCCGGCCCCCGCGGTGGTCCGGGCGGCCCGCCTCCACCTGGGCCGGCTGCTGCTCAGCCTGGAGGGGGTCACCGACCGCGACGCCGCCGACCGGCTCCGCGGCGCCTGGCTGTCGATCCCGCTGGCCGCGGCCCGCCCCCTCGACCCGGGCGAGTTCTGGCCCCACCAGCTGGTCGGCCTGGCCGTGGTCGACCGCCAGGGCCGCCAGCGGGGCCGGGTCGCCGACGTCGTCCCCGGGGCCGCCCACGACCTGCTGGCGGTCGAGCTCCCGGGCGGTGACCGCGCCCTCGTCCCGGCCGTGGCCGCCCTGGTCACCGTGGAGCTGGAGGCTGGCCGGGTGCTGATCGACGCCGTCCCCGGCCTCCTGGGCGAACCCCCGGAGGGGTCCGAGGAACCCCAGGGGAGTGCCCCGGTGGATCGGGAGTGACCGTGAAGGTCGACATCGTCACCATCTTCCCCGGGTTCTTCGCCTCGCCCCTGGCCACCGGCCTGCTCGGCCGGGCGGGGGAGAAGGGCCTGGTCGAGGTGCGCCTGCACGACCTGCGCGACTGGGCCACCGACCGCCACCGCAGCGTCGACGACGCCCCCTTCGGCGGCGGCGCCGGCATGGTCATGCTCCCCGGGCCCTGGTTCGACGCCCTCGACACCCTGGAGGCCGAGGGCCCGGCCCGCATCGTGCTGCTGGCCCCCGACGGCCACCGCTTCGACCAGCGGGTCGCCCAGCGGCTGGCCGCCGAGCCCCGCCTGATCCTGTGCTGCGGCCGCTACGAAGGCATCGACGAGCGCGTCCGCACCCGCGTCCACGAGGTCCTGTCCATCGGCGACTTCGTGCTGGCCGGCGGGGAGACCGCCGCCCTGGTGGTCCTGGACGCCGTGGCCCGGCTGGTCCCCGGGGTGATGGGCAACGCCGCCTCGGCCGCCGACGAGTCGTTCGCGGCCGGGCTGCTCGAGTACCCGCAGTACACCCGCCCGGCCGTCTACCGGGGCCTGGAGGTCCCGGCCGTGCTCCGCTCGGGCGACCACGGCGCGGTGGAGCGCTGGCGCCGCGCCCAGGCGCTGGACCGGACCCGCCGGCTCCGCCCCGACCTGCTGGAGCGGCCCGCGAACGGCGGCGACGAGCCGCAGACCCCCGGCTGAAATCTGTTACCCTCGGGTGAACGCGGGCCGCTCCATGCTGCCCTTTCGCGTTCTTCAGCTTTCAAGGAGTCTCATCCATCATGCAGATCACCGACGCGGTCGAGCGCGCGCAGCTGCGCGACGATCTGCCCGACTTCCGGCCCGGCGACACCGTCAAGGTGCACGTCCGCGTGGTCGAGGGGAGCCGGGAGCGGATCCAGGTCTTCCAGGGCTTCGTCCT
>Ga0081538_10004710_pt1 | contig 12493 bp, 7 predicted proteins | sample TabmetS5T2R1_FD_71022 | JGI IMG/M metagenome (GOLD analysis project Ga0081538, IMG submission 71022) | Tabebuia heterophylla rhizosphere microbial communities from the University of Puerto Rico - S5T2R1 | ecosystem: Host-associated > Plants > Roots > Rhizosphere ...
ACGCCGACTTCGAGGTGGCGATCAAGGGCGCCTACCAGGCGATCTACTACAACACCGGCCAGGCCTGCAACGCGGGCTCGCGTCTGTTCGTGCCGAGCGACCGCTACGACGACGTGGTCGGGGCGCTGGTCGAGGCCGCCGGCAAGGCGCGCCTGGGACCGGGGCTCGACCCGTCCACCCAGCTCGGCCCGCTCATCTCGGCCGAGCAGGAGGAGCGCGTGCTCGGCTACATCGAGTCCGGGAAGTCCGAGGGCGCCGAGCTCGTCACGGGCGGATCCGCCCGCGAGGGCGACGGCTGGTTCGTGGAGCCGACACTCTTCAGCGTCACCTCCGACGACCTCACGATCGCTCGCGAGGAGATCTTCGGCCCGGTGCTGGTGGCGATGCCATACGACTCGATCGAGGAGGTCGCGCGGCGCGCCAACGACACCGACTACGGCCTGGCTGCCGGCGTCTGGACGCGCGACGTGTCGAACGCCCACAAGATGGCTGCGCTGCTGCGCGCGGGCGACGTGTGGGTGAACACCTGGAGCGCGGGCGATCCCTCGGCTCCCTTCGGCGGCTTCAAGGCGTCCGGCGTGGGCCGCGAGCACGGCCGCGAGGGATTGAGCGCCTACCTCGAGAACAAGACCGTCTGGATCAATCTGGGCTGAAGGGCGCCAGCGGTAGGTCGGTCGGCTCGCCGCAGATCGCCTGCGCGACCAGCCGGCCGGTGATCGGTCCGTGCACTATTCCCGCGCCTTCGTGACCCGTGGCTATGAAGAGGCCGTCGGCCGCCTTCGTTGGGCCGATCGCGGGCAGGCCGCCGGGGAGCCAGGGGCGCAGGCCGGCCCACGCGCTGTCGATTTCCAGATCCGCGATGGCGGGTGCCAGCCGCGCCGCCGCCTTCAGCAGCGCGGCGCTCACGGCCGGATCGACGCTCGTATCGAAGCCCTTCCGCTCACGGCTCGAGCCCACCAGCACGTGGCCGTCCAGCGTGGTCTCCATGACCGTGCTCACCTGAAGCCCGGCGTCCTCGCTCTCGACCGCGGCCATGTAGCCGCCGTCGATGACCTTGTGGCGAAGGAAGTCCGGCCGGCGCTCCAGCCGGACGAGCTGCCCCTTGCGCGGCTCGAGCGGCAGCTCGAGGCCGGCGCTGGCGGCGAGCGGTGCGCTCCAAACCCCCGCGGCGATGACCACGTGCTGTGCTGGGAGCGCGCGCACAGAGTCCACCTCGCGGCCGGTTTCGATGACCGCGCCCCGGGCCGCGGCGAGCCGGGCCAGGCCGCGCGCGATGGCCCGCGGGTTGCACTGCAAATCGTCCGGAAACCACGACGCCCCGAGCAGCGGGCCGCTTAGCGCGGGCTCGGCCTCGCGCACCTCCTCCGCCGTCAGCAGCGAACACCGAACGCCCGCGGCCTGCAAGGCCGCCACGCGCTCCGGCTCCGCCGCCCAGCTGCCCGGATCGGAATGCACCACCAGCGCGCCCTTTCGCCGGATGCCGGCCTCCTCCCCGAGGAGCTCCTCGATCTCTTCGTACATGGCCAGTCCCCGCACCGCCAGGCCCAGCTCCGGCCCGGGGCGCTTGTCGCAGCACAGGACGTTCCCCTCTCCCAAGCCCGTCGTTCCGCTGGACACCGCGCCGCGGTCGATCAGACAGACGGACACGCCGCGCGAAGCGAGCTCCCACGCGCACGCGCAGCCGACGATCCCCGCACCGACCACCACCACGTCGTAAGAGCTCAGAGACTGAACCCCGCGGGGAACGGGTCGTCCGGGTCCAGCACGTACTGGCCCATCCCCGTGATCCACGCCCGGCCGGTGATCTCGGGCACGACCGCCGGCAGCCCGCCCACCGAGGTCTCCTCGACGATCCGCCCGCCGAAGCGCGTGCCGATCACCGACCGGTTCACGAACTCATCGCCCACGCCCAGCTCGCCGCGGGCGTGCAGCGCGGCCAGCTTGGCGGAGGTGCCCGTGCCGCAGGGCGAGCGGTCCAGCCAGCCGGGGTGGATCGAGGTGGCGCTGCGCTGGGAGCGCGGCCCGTCCTGGCCGGGGGCCGTGAAGATCACATGGCGGCAGCCGGCGATGCGCTCGTCGCCGGGGTGCACCGGACGCTCGGCCTTGTTGATCGCCGCCATCAGCTCGAGGCCCCGCTCGATCAGCTCGGCGCCGCGCGCGGGGTCGACCGCCAGGCCCGCCGACTCCGCCGGAAGAATCGCGTAGAAGTTGCCGCCGAAGGCCATGTCGTAGGTGAGCGTGCGGCCGTTCGCGCGGATCTCGCGATCGCGGCCGAGCAGGAAGGACGGCACGTTCCGAAGCGCCACCGCGCGGGCCCTGCCGCCCTCGACCGACACCCTCGCCTCCACCAGGCCGGCCGGGGTGTCGAGCTTCACGACCGTCTCCGGCTCGCGCACCTCGACCATGCCCGTCTCCACCAGCACGGTGGCCACGCCGATGGTCCCGTGCCCGCACATCGGGAGGCAGCCCGACACCTCGATGAACACCACGCCCCAGTCGGCCTCCGGCCTGAGCGGGGGCTGGAGGATGGCGCCGGACATCGCCCCGTGCCCGCGCGGCTCGCGCATCAGCAGCAGCCGCAGATCGTCCATGTGTCGCTCGAAGTGGAGCTTGCGCTCGAGCATCGTCTCGCCGGGGATGGGCCCGACGCCGCCCGTGATCACGCGCGTGGGCATGCCCTCCGTGTGGGAGTCGACCGCCGCGAAGACGCGGCTCGCCCTCACCCGGCGACTCCGGCGCCGAGCGCTGCCACCGCGTCCTCGACCCGGCGCCGCTCCTCGGCGGTGAGCTCCAGCCGCGGCGGGCGGCAGGGGCCGCCCTCGCGCCCGACGAGGTCCATCCCGGCCTTGAAGAACTGCACGAGCTTCGGGTGCATGTCGAGCCGGGCCAGCGGGAGTATCCGCGCGTAGACGGCCCGCGCCTCCTGCAGGCGCCCCTCGCGGCAGAGCCTGAACAGCTCGACGCACTCGCGCGGAGCCACGTTCACGACGCCCGAGATCCAGCCGGTGGCACCGGCGCAGAAGCCCTCGAGCGCCCAGTCGTCGCCGCCCACGAGCACCTCGAGCTCGTCGGTGGCGTTCAGCAGCTCGGCCAGACGGCGGGCGTCGCCCGAGCACTCCTTGATCGCCACGACCCCGTCGATCTCGCCCAGCCGGGCGATCAGCGCGGGGGGCATGTCCGTGCCGCTCGCCTTGGGGTTGTTGTAGGCCATGATCGGTAGCTCGGTGGACTCCGCCACCGAGCGGTAGAAGGCCTCGATCTCGCGCGCGTCGCCCTCGTATCCGAAGGGAGGCAGCAGCATGAGGGCCCCCGCTCCCGCCGCGGCGGCGTCCGCAGCAAGCGCGATCGAGCGTGCCGGCGTCTCGCTCGAGACCCCCGCCGTCACGGTGACGCGACCGCCGCCCGCCTCCACGAGCGTCTCGATCACCAGCCGCCGCTCGGCCGTGCTGAGACTCTGCGCCTCGCCCATCGTGCCGGTGCCCACCAGGCCGGTCGCACCGTTCTCGAGCAGCCACTCGGCGTTGCGGGCGAGCGCGCCCGTGTCGACCTCGCCGTCCTCGTCGAACGGCGTCAGGGCGGCGGGAACGACACCTTCGAAGCGCATGCGCGGGCCTCCATGTGGTCGAGGGAGGTCCTAGCTTCGCACGTCGTACGTCGTCTCCGGCCCGGGAGACGGCGAGCCCGCCGGCACGGCGGCCCCCGCAGGCGGCGGCTTGCGGATGAACATCCCCAGCACCAGCGCGGCGACGCCGACCAGGAGCAGGATGAGCGGCCATCCGGCGACCGAGCTGTCGGGCTCGTCGCCCTCGAGCAGCGCGTTGACCTCCGCGCCCTGGATGATCGCGAATGCCAGCAGGCCGACGAAGCCGACGTACGCCGGGCCGCGCACGTGCGCGGCCGCGCCGTACGCCACGAGGCCGAGCGAGAAGAGGAGCAGGAACACGTCCCAGACGAAGCTCTGGCCACCGTCTCCGCCCGTCCCGCCTCCGACGCCGCCGAAGAAGAGCAGGGCGCCACCGGCGCCGACCAGGCCGATCGTCCCGACGAGCACTCCCGCTATCCCCGCCGCCGTGACGAACTCCGGGCCCTGCGGAGCGTCGCGATCCCGCAGGGCGAAGGCCAGCACCACGTAGAGCACGCACAGCACCAGGAGGAGCCAGCGGAAGGCGGTGGTGCTCGGGTCGTCGAGCAGCATCTCCCAGAAGAAGAGCCAGGTCGCGATTCCCGCGAGGGCCGCCAGGAAGGCCTGGTACGCGGCGCCGATGCGGAAGGCGGCGAACACCGCGAGGACCGTCGTGCAGAGGAAGAGCAGGAAGCCGAAGCCCGGCGCGTCCGAGTCGACGCCGACGACGTCCCAGAACTGCCCGAACATCAGGACCGAGAGCAGCACGCCCGTGACCAGGAGCACGGCGTGCCAGCGGCCGACCGCGCCCGTGGCGAGGGCACCCAGCGCGCCCAGTGCGAAGACCGCGATGCACGGGATCGCCACCACCAGCAGCAGCGGGAACGCCGCCCAGTCGTCCGTCTTGCGGGCGAACAGGATCACCGCGCCGAGCGCGAAGATCACCCCGCCGAGCATACGGAGCCAGTCGCCGCGCGGATCAGGCTGGAGTGCCTGCGCCATCCCGGCCGGGAGCGTGGCAGGGGCCGCGGACGGAAGGGCGGCTCAGCGGCGGCCGATGCGGTAGACCGGCCCCGACAGCGAGACCGCGTACACGCGCCCGCGCCCGTCCTCGCCGAACGAGACCAGGTTCGAGACGCGCAGGCCGCTCGAGCGCGTCGGCGCCCTCGGCCGCTTGAGGAAGGCAAGCCGCAGGCCCGGGTTGCAGAGATCGCCGTAGACGTAGCGGCCGAACCAGCGCGTCCCCCGCAGCGACCGGTCGCGGATCACGTAGCCGCCGATGATCGAGCAATAGCCGCCGTCCTGGCTGTGGGCGATCACGGGCGGGACATGCCCCGGGGCCCTGCCGCCCTCGTAGCCGCTGCGCCCCTCGAAGACGTCCCAGCCGAAGTTGTAGCCCCCCGCCGGCTGGCGGCCGCCACTCCGGCCCGGCACGAAGTCGATCTCCTCGACCGCGTCCTGGCCAACGTCGCCGATCGTGAGGTGCCCGCGGCGGCGGTCGAACGAGAAGCGGTAGGGGTTCCGCAGCCCGTAGGCGTAGACCTCCCCGCGCGCGCCGTCGCGCCCCCGGAACGGGTTCGAGGCCGGGATGTCGTAGCCGCCGTCGGGGCGCGGGTCGATGCGGATCAGCTTCCCGAGGATCCGGCCCAGGTTCTGGGCGTTCTCGTCGGGGTCGCCGCCGGAGCCCCCGTCCCCGAACCCGGCGTACAGGAAGCCGTCGGGCCCGAACTGGAGCTGCCCGCCCTTGTGGTTGAAGCGGAAGTGGGGCACCCGCATGACCGACCGGCGCGAGCCCGGATCGGCCCGGTTCGGGTCGCCAGAGCGCCGGAACTGGTCGATCTGAATGAAGCCGTCGTTGGCGGTGTAGTACACGTAGAAGCGCCCCGACCCCCGGTAGTCGGGAGCGAAGGCCATCGAGAGCAGGCCGCTCTCACCGCCCGTCGAGACCCGATCCGAGATGTCGAGGAACGTCGAGCGCCGGCCGCCGCGGCGGACCACCACGATGCTGCCCTCGCGCTGCACGACGAAGCGCCGGACCCGGTCCCCGGGCGGGGCGGTGATGTAGGTAGGGCTCTCGAAGTTGCCGAGCCGAAGGAGCCGGACCGGGCGCCGGCGCTGCGCCGCGCCGGGCGCCGAGCCCTCTCCTTCGGTGGCAGCCTCCTGGGAGGTGCGCGCCTGCCCGCCGGGCTCGGCCGTCGGCGTGTCCTCGCCGTCGGACGAGCACCCAGCGAGCGCGGACATCGTGAAGGCGACGGCGAGCAACGATCGGCAGGCGCTCACGCCGCCTCAGTATGGCAATGGCGCTGGCTTGCTTCGAAGGGACGGCGCCCGGGGGCGGGCTCGGCCCGCCCCCGGGAGCGCGTCATCGTCTAGCCGAGGCTGACGTCCTCGCAGCTGTCCGCCACGCGGTCGTTCGCGTCGGCGCGGACCCGGTCGTTGCCGGCGCCGCAGGCGATCCGGTCGACCTTGCCGTTGCGAGCCGAGATCCGGTCGTTGCCGCCGCCGCCGGAGAGGCGGTTCTTCCCGCCGCCTCCGCCGAGCCGGTCGTTGCCGGCGCCGCCGGACATCCTGTCGTTCCCGGCGTTGCCCAGCAGGCGGTCACGGCCACCGCCGCCGAACAACCGGTCGCGACGGGCGCCGCCGGCCACGCGGTCGTTGCCGCTCTGCCCGGACACGCGGTCCGCGGAGCCTCCGCCCGAGAGGCAGTCGGCTCCGCCGCGGCCCGCGATCGAATCGCGGCCGCGAGCGCCTGAGATGCGGTCGCCGAAGCGACTGCCCACGATCACGTCCCGCCGGGCCGAGCCGACGAACACGTTGAAGCAGCGGCCGCCGTCACGCGCCACGGCGACGAGACTGGCCGTCGCCGTGTTCGAGTCGGCAGCCCCGTCGTTCGCCTTGAAGCCGAACGAGCCGGCCGGCCCCATCCGGTTGCCGGTGTGGGTGTACGTGACCGACCCGCTGTCCGGGTTGCCGCTCAACGTGCCGCCCTGGGGCTGCGACGTGATCGACTCCCGCAGGCCGTTCCCGTTGGCGTCCGAGCAGGGCAGAGGCACGTCGGCCGAGCCCTTGAACGGCACCATCACCGTCGTATCCGCGCAGACCGGCTTCTGCGCCGCTCCCGGCCCCGTGTACCGGAACAGATACAGGCCGAAGTCGCGGTCGGAGCCGGCGAACAGGCGCTCACCCTGCGGCGTCGTGAAGACCTCGACGCCCCAGAAGTTGTTGCCGCCGTCGTCGATGAACTTGCCCGTCTGTTCCATCCCGTTGTCGCCGAACGTGAACACCCGCATGCCGCCCGAGTAGTACGAGCTGTACGCGAGGTACTCCGTCGGGTCGGTCGCGAACTCGTGCACCGACAGGTCCCCGAACCCGCTCGCGTACCGCTCGTCGATCGCCTCCTCGATCGCGAAGTGGTCGACCGCCTCGAGGTCGGCGCCCTGACCGGGGTTGCGGTACAGGTGCGTGTAGCCCCAGCCGTCGAACGTGGCCTCGGCCCTCACGTCCTCGCCGTTGGTGCCCACGGCGGGCTCGCTGTTCGGCGTGTAGTCGGCGTCGTAGTCCGGCGTGTCGTTGAACAGCAGGTGGAAGGCTCGGTGGCCGATGCACATGCCTCGCACCGACCGCGGGTCTCCGCTGCCGCAGAAGGCGGCGTCCGGGAACTGCCCGTTGCCGGCCCCGTTGTGGTGGTTGGCGATGATCACGCCTTCGTAGCCCTTGTCGAGGGCGTTCTGCAGCTTCTCGTCGAAGCGGCAGCCGTCGTACGGAGCGGACGGGTCCGCGACCGGCCCGCGCTGCACGACCACGATCTGCTCCTCGTCGGGACCCAGCGAGGCCGGCGGGATCTCCGTGTCGGCCGGCGGGATCTGGTCGTCGGCGTCACAGCCGTAGCCCCCGTAGACGGTCGGCCCGTTCAGGGCCTTGTCGGGCAGGGTCGCGATCGGCTGGGTGAATCCGAACTCGCCCGACGGGTACGGGCCCGCGTTCGCGCCGGACGTGATCTCGAAGTCCGTGCGGTACGTCGAGAAGTCCTCATCCGCCGCGAGTACGAAACGGTTGTCGTGGCTGAACTCGCCCTGGTGGCCGTTGCCCTCGGGACGCTCGAAGCCCTGTCCCGTCGCCGGATCCGTCACCAGCGGATCCTGCTGGTCGAAGGCGGAGTCCCCGACGATCTGGGGATTCGCCGGATCCTCCACGTTCAGCTTGACGTAGCCGGCGTCCCAGTAGGACACCAGCATGGTCTGGATGCCGCCGATCTCCTTCACGACCATGTCGTGGAGGAAGATCGTGTCGCCGTTGGCCGAGTTGTCGACTATGTCGACGCCCTGGTCGTTCCCGAGCTCGACCAGGTCGATGTCGGCGATGAACTGCGGCTGGCGCGGGTTGGTGATGTCGAAGATGTCGACGTCGGCGACCTCTGTGTTGTCGACGATCACGGCAAACGCACGCGGCCCGTCCTGCCAGATGAAGATCGAGTGGGCGCTGTTGGGCACCTCGACAGGGTCGCCATCCGCAGTCGTGTTGTCCTGCGTCGTGTCCGCGAACGCCTCGCCCGTGTCCGCGTCCGGCGACTGGTCGCCGGCGCCCTGCACGAGGATCTGCGGGTCGGCGGGGTTGCTCACGTCGTAGAGGTCGAAGCCGCCGACGCCGCCCGTCCCGCACGGCTCGTTGTTGACGGCCAGGACGTCTCCCGTGAAGGCAGGCGTGCTCAGCGTGATCGCGTGGGTGCCCTCGCCGTGGTACGTCGCCGGTAGCGCGGGCTCGAAGGCCAGCTGGCGCGGGGCGCCCGGATTCGAGATGTCGACCGAGAAGAACCCGCCGCGCTTGCAGCTGGGCTCGCTCCAGGAGGCGAGGTAGGCGGTGTTCTTGTACACCGCTAGGTCCGCGATCTGGCCGGGCACCACGTCGGGCTGGCTCGGATCGGGTGTGGGGGGCGTCCCCGGCGCGAACTTGAACTCGGCCGGCGTCTGGACCTCCAGCTTGCCGACGACCTCCACGTTCTCTCGGACCGCCGGCAGGTGCTGCGTCGTCGCGCCGTGCTGGCCGGTGAACGTGCTGGCCTCCAAAGAGGTGCTGAAGACGGGTGCGGCACCCCCGTCGTCCGTACTCCACGGCGTCGCCTTCGACGACCTCCGATCGGTCTCTGCGATCGCCGTGCCCCCGCATACGAAGAGCATCAAGGCGGCAGCGAGCGCCGCCCTCGGTGAGAACTTCTTCAAGGTCTTCCCCCCTGTTTCGGCTTGACGGGCAAGCATTTAGCCCGGCCGCGCTATCCCCAGTTACTCCGAGTTGTAAACCTTGGGCAGACGCCGGGGGCGGGTCGGAGCCCGCCCCCGGTCGTTCGCCTGCTCCTAGCTGGTGCTGACCTGCTCGCAGTCGCCCGCGACGGTGTCGTCGGCGTCGACCGCGGCCTGGTCCTGCCCGGCGCCGCAGCGCACCTTGTCCTGCTGACCGTTCTGGGCGTTCAGGCGGTCGTTGCCCCCTCCGCCGTTCAGGCGGTTCGTGCCGCCGCCGGCGTTGAGGCGATCGTTGCCGTTCCCGCCGTTCAGGCGGTCCGGCCCCTTGCCGCCGCTCAGGCGATCGTTGCCGCCGCGGCCGCCCAGTCCGTCGTTGCCGCCACCGCCGATCATGCGGTCACGGCCCGGTCCGCCGAACAGCCTGTCGGCGGCCCCGTTGCCCAGCAGGCGGTCGTTGCCGCGCTCGCCGAGCAGCCGGTCGACACCCGCGCCGCCGGAGAGGCAGTCCGCCCCTCGCCGGGCCCGGAGGGTGTCCGCGCCGCCGATGCCCCGGATCCGGTCTCCGAAGCGGCTGCCCACGATGATGTCCTTCCCTCGTGTGCCGGTGAACGGGTTGAAGCAGCGGCCGCCGTCACGCGCCACGGCAACCAGGTTCGCCGTGGCGGTGTTCGAGTCCGCCGCGCCGTCGTTGGCCTTGAAGCCGAACGAGCCGGCCGGACCGAGGCTGTCGCCCGTGTGCGTGAACGTCACCGATCCGCTGTCCGGGTTACCGCTCAGCGTCCCCTCGGACGGGGTCGACGTCGTCGACTCGGTCAGCGGGTTGCCGTTCGGATCCGAGCACGTGAGCGGCACGTTTGCCGACTGCTTGAACGGCACCATCACGGTGACGTCGGTGCAGGCCGGCGGCTGTGCCGCGCCGGCGCCGGTGTAACGCAGGAGCACGAGACCGAAGTCCCGATCCGAGCCCGCGATGAGTCGCTGCCCCTGCGGCGTGGTGAACTGTTCCACGCCCCAGAAGTTCGAGCCTCCGTCCGCGATCCAGGCGCCGGTCTCGTCCAGTCCGTTCTGCCGGCTGAACTGGAACACCCGGATACCGCCCGCGTAGTACGAGCTGTAGGCCAGGTTCTCCGTCGGGTCGGTCGCGAACTCGTGAATCGAGAGGTCGCCGAACCCGCTCGCGAAGCGCGGGTCACGCGCCTCGTCGATCGAGAAGGCGTCGATCGGCTGGGCGGTCTGCGCGTCGTACAGGTGCGCGTACCCCCAGCCGTCGAAGTCGGCGCCCACGCTCAGCTCCGGCCCCTGCGAGCCCCGAGCCGGCGTGGTGTCCGAGGTCGAGAGCACGCCCTCGGACCCGAGCGCGTCCACGCGGCGCATGTGCGCGCCCGGAATCGTGGGAGGCCCGTCGCCGTCGACCGTGAGCATGTTCACCTGGCCGTCGTCGGGACGCGGCTGGTTGAAGATGATCACGCCGTCCCAACCCTGCGCCGCGGCGTTGTCGAACTTGTCGGCGAAGCCGCAGCCCGCGCCGGCACCGCCGCGCTCGATCAGGGCGATGTCGTCCGTGTCGGGATCCATGTCGTCCGGCGGAGCCGGTGGGACTCCCGTCGGGTCGCCGACCGTGCAGCCGTCACCCACGAACGTGGACGGCCCGTTCATGCGGCCGTCGGGCAGGTCGGCGATCCGCTCGGGGTTGTCGCCGCCCTCGACGACGCTCCGTGCCCTGCCCTGGGTGCCGGTCTCGTTGCCCACCGCCCGCGCGATGTTGCGGAACGGCGCGAAGTCCTCGTCGGCCGCCAGCAGGAACTGGTTGTCGAACGAGAACTCGCCCTGGTGGGCGTTCCCCTCTGGCGTCAGGCCGGTGCCCGGGAGCAGCGGGTCCTCGCCGGAGAACGTGGTGTCGTTGATGTAGGTCGGGTTGGCGGGGTCGGTCACGTCCAGCTGGACGTAGCCGGCGTCCCAGTAGTCGACCTTCATCACCGGGCGTCCGCCGATCGGCTTCACCACGACGTCGTGGTGGAACACGGCGCCGCCGTTGCCCTGCTCCCCATCGAGGATCTGCGGGAACAGCTCGACGAGGTCGTGGTCGCCGATCATCACCGGCGCCCTCGGGTCGGTGATGTCGAAGACGTCCACGTCGGTGAGCTCGATGTTGTCCGACGCCACAAGGAAGGCTCGTGCGCCGTTCTGCCACACGAACACGGAGTGGTAGGAGTTGGCGAAGGCGCGTGGCGGATCCGGACCCTCGTTGTCCGGGTCGAAGTCACCGAAGTTCTTGATCAGCGGGACCGGGTTCGCCGGGTTCGAGACGTCGTAGATGTCGAAGCCTCCGCCGGAGTTGTCGATGCTCTCCGTGGCGGGGTCCTCCCTGTCCGACGGCAGGCAGGTGTCGAACACGTTCGGGTCGGGGTTCTCCTCGAGAGCGAGGTTCGACCCGTAGGTCTCGTTGTTCACCGCAAGGATGTCGCCCTGGAACGCCGGCGTGTTCATGGTGATCACGTGGGCGCCCTCGCCGTGGTAGTACGGCTGGTCGGCGGGGATGAACGTGGTCAGCGAGGGACTGCTCGGGTTGCGGATGTCGACGACGTAGGTGCCCCCGTCGCGGCACTGCGCGTCGTCCCATGAGTTCAGGTACGCGAAGCCCTTGTAAACCGACACGTCCGCGATCTGGCCGAGCCGGACGTTCGGGATCTGCAGCTGGCCGACGACCTCCAGGTTCTCCTGCTTGCCGGGCAGATTCGTTGGCTCCGGCGGCGGCTCCGCCGCGGAGCTCAATAGCCCGGCCCCATCCGCTGTGAGCTGACTGCTCCTGTTGCCTGGCGCCGCGACCGCGGGCGCGGCTACCAAGACGAGCGCGAGCAGCGCGAGGCCGGCTCGCAGCGCCTCCTTACCTCTGAACCCCACCAGATCCTCCTTCTCGTGACGGTGGCCAGCCACGAGTCCGCGCGGCAGTCTAATGCGGTTTCACACCAGCGTGCAACCCCCATCCGTGGCCGCGCCTCACCCATCCGGCCCGACCTGCGTACGAGTGGTGGCTCAGCCGAGCAGCGCTACGCGCCGTGAGAGGCGGCGGCGGTTGCCCCCGCCGTCGACCGCAACCGCGATCAGCTTCGAGGTCAGGCGGTCCATCCGGAACAGCTTGCGACGCACGCGGCGGTCGAAGCGCACGAAGGCGTAGGTGGTGCCGGCGTCCTCCAGGCGCGCGGAGCCGCTGGCGATCACGCGTCCCCCGCGGAGCCCCAGCTTCCTGGCAATGCGACGTGGCACCTCGAGCATGACCGTCGAGTCGCACGCCTCGTTGCAGCGCAGCTTCACGATCAGGCCGGCCCTGACCGCGCGCATCTGGTGACGGCGGCTCACCCCGACGCGCAGGCGCGGCCGCTTGCCGTCGTTGCCCGCGCTCGTCCCGGGGATGACCGACTCCTCGGGATCGCACGCGGTGCCGATGCCGTCCTTGTCGGCGTCCGGCTGAAAGAAGGTTTCGGCAGAGCCGTCGCCGTCGAGGTCGGCGTACTCGATGTTGTAGACGGTGGGGCAGTTGTCCCTGTCGTTGGGATAGACGTCCCCGTCTACGTCGTCGTCGCAGGCGTCGCCTTTGTCGTCGCCGTCGAGATCTTCCTGGCCGGGGTTGTAGACGAAG
>Ga0081538_10004711_pt1 | contig 12490 bp, 13 predicted proteins | sample TabmetS5T2R1_FD_71022 | JGI IMG/M metagenome (GOLD analysis project Ga0081538, IMG submission 71022) | Tabebuia heterophylla rhizosphere microbial communities from the University of Puerto Rico - S5T2R1 | ecosystem: Host-associated > Plants > Roots > Rhizosphere ...
GGTTGAGGGCGAAGTCCATGCGACCGCTCACGCCCGGTCCCTCGTCCTGGACCGCGTCCATCCACGTCGGGCTCGCGGACGCGAAGACGTCGACCGGCGCGCCGTCGTTGATCTGCGTGGCCAGCCCGTCGGACGGTCCGAAGTTGAACGTCACGGTCACGCCGGGGTTGGAGTCCTCGAACGCCGTCCCGATGTCCGCGAACCCGTTCGTGAGCGAGGCCGCCGCCGACACGGAGAGCTCGCGCGGCTCCGAGCCCTCGGCGCCGGCGCTCGAGCCCGAAGCAATGTTGTCTAGCTAATTGAGTTCGAATTTGACCGGCAGTAAAACCCAGACGGCGACAGGTTGTTTGCCCATGCGTGCCGGTTCGAAAAGCCACTTCTTGACCGCTTCAGCTGCCTCCATGTCCAAATCGGGATGACCGGCGGATTGTTCGACAAGGACCTCATCCACTCTGCCGTTTTCAAGGATACGGAGCTTCAACACCGTGACTCCTTGGACGCCCGCTCTTCTCGCTGACTCCGGGTAGCGCGGCTTGACCTGATAACCGCCCAGAGGTCGAGCCACACCCGATGCAGCATCACCACCTATGCCACCACCTCCCGTCCCATCGCCCTTGGCTCCCCGCCCAAGACCTGCAGTACCGGTTCCGCCACCGCCACCCGCAAGCCCACTTCCTTCCACAACACCTACATCACCCTTGCCGAAGAGATTTCCGGCGCCGGCGGCACTACCTTCCGCTTCGCCGGCGCGTTCGCCGACGTTCCAGCCGCCCTTCACAGACCCAGGCTCTGGGGGCAGTGCAACCAACTTCGGCTCGATGGGTTTTTCCGGCTCTTTGATTTCTTCCCCGGTGTTACCCGTTGGCGCCAGGTCGGGGGCCTGAATGATTTCCGGCTTCGAAAGCAATTTGGGAGCAGTGATCTTAGCGGCTTTGGGTTTGGGTGCTGGTGGCGGAGGTTGAGCCTCCGGTGCTTTAACTTCCGCGATTCGCGGCACGTTTACCAACTCTATCGGGACGTGAACGGGCGTCGAGGGTGGCGCCCGCATCATCAGCGATGCCGCGGGAATCGTGGCCACGTGGATCAGCAATGAAACCAAGATGCATGAGTACAAAGTTCGTTCGTTTATTTGCATGAACCAAAATTTCTTCGGCTTGTACTGAATGATCTTTTAATGCCTGCGATACGAACAGAAATCTTCTTCTAAAACCTTTCGATCCGCTAGCACCAACGTATCAACAGGCACGTCGATTGCAAAGAGTGACCATCGTTGGGTCTCGCGAATTATCCGGACGATCGAGAACTCTCGGCTGAGCTCCTCGTCTAGCCAAAAGCATCAACTATTTCTTAAAGCCGCCGAAGAGCGCACGGGTTTCACCGGTCCAGAAACGCTGGACGTCCTGGAAACCGGCTTTCCTTAGCCATTTCATTTGATCTTCCAGCGGGGGACGCTCACGGTCGAAATTGATGAAGCAGCCGCCGCTCTTGACCAGAGGAAAGATATCGCCATAGATGCGCTCAATGATTTTTGGACTGCGGACGTTGTGGATCGCGATGGCGGAGACTACGGCCTCGAAGGGACGTGTTAGTTTTCCAGTCCAGCCCGGCTGAGAAAAATCGCAGAAGACGTACTCGAAGCGTCCTCTGAGGTGCCACATCCGCTGCTGGCCGAGCTTCGCCATCTCTTCGGATCCGTCCTGGCAGATGGCGGTTGCCTCAGGAAAGCGGCTCAGAAGAAACTGGGTCAAGGCGCCATAACCTGCGCCGACATCAAGGATTCTAATCGGAAGCCCTTTGTCATAGGGAATCGTTTCCGCCAGTACTCGGAACGGCTCCTGCCGAGCCTTCTCTTTTCGGTCTTGGCCCGCGGCCCAATTGGCGACGTACTTTGGAGAATCCCAATCATGGTGATCGTGTGGGTGGTGAGAAGAATGGTGTGCGTTTGCCATGGCGGAACCTACCTTTTTGGGTCATGTGATCTCTTATTCGGTACTTAACTTATCCCACTATAGAATCACAACCCAAACCATCGATCTATTTTTGCAAACGAAAGCGGTAAATATAAACGAACTCGGCCGGGACGTTCTTGCCGTCCCTTTCAGCGGGCTCGAAGCGGGACTGTTTAACCGCCTTGAGCGCCTCTTCATCGAAGCCCGCGCCGCCGCTCTTCGTGACGTCAGCCTTGGTTACCTTGCCTTCTGGGTCTATTTCGATTCTCAATGTGACGTCGCTTTCCATGCCCATGCGTAAAGCTAGAGGGGGATAGGTAGCACGGACGGTTTGAATCGGCTTGGCTTCCCGGTTGGTTCTCAGCGGCGTCGTGAGTGCTGGAAGGCCGGGATCACCCGATCCTCTTCCCAAACCAGAGGTTGCAGTGCCCCCGCCACCGGCCGCCGTTCCCGCTCCCGGCACAACCGCGACATCGCCTTTGCCAAAGAGATTCCCGGCGCCGGCTTCGCTGCCGCCGCCTTCGACCTTGGAGCTAGGGGGAACAGCCGCTGGTTCATCCGATTTGGGAGGCGGCGGTTTGGCTTCGATTGGCTTGACCGGCTCTTCTTTTGGTAGAGCGGTCGGCGGCGATACCGGTTTCGGTTGGACAATCTCCCTTTTGGCCGGCTTAGGCTCTTTGGGTTTTTCGATTTTTGGCGGGGGTGGAGGCGGTTTCTTGATCTCAGGTGACGTCACTATCTTTTGACTCGGTTTTGGCTGTTCCTGCCGTGGCAAATCGACAAGACTGATCGGCAGGATATCTGGGCGGCGAACATTTCCCTGCTTAATGATGAACGTCGCCAGTATGATCACGACACCGTGAATAAGAAAGGACGCCAGCAGAGATAGGTTGAGCGCATCGTCCTTCACTGCCGGTCGTCCCTGGGTTTCACGGCGATGGCCATCTTGACGACGCCCGCCTGGCGGGCATCGTCCATCAGATCAACCACCAACCCATGCTCTACCCGCTCATCGGCGTTGATCAAAACCAAGAGCTCGGGATTCGCCGACAAACGCTGTTGGAGCTGGGTGCGAATGTTTTCGCGCGGGACCTCTTGTTTGTCGATGAAGACTTTGCCGTCTGCGGTGATGGTGACTGCGGCGCTTTCGCTGGCGGGCTGCTGTCCCGTGGCCGCCTTCGGTAAATTGACCGGCAGGCCGCTGTAGCGCGTCATCGATAACGTCGAGATCATGAAAAAAACCAGCAGAAAAAAAATCGTATCGATCATCGGAATGATCTCGATGCGCGCTCTTTTGATGCTCCTACGTGAAAGCCGCATTAGTTTTTACACCTCTGAGAAATCCCCCTTTCATTCCCCCTTTGACAAAGGGGGAAAGAGGGGGATTTAAGGAACCTTGGTGTCTTCAGTCTTGTAGGCAGGCGTCTTTGTGCAAGGAAACATGTTTGCGATTTCATTGTTCGGAATTGGTTACTCACTTTTTCCCTCCTCGGCCAAAAGCAGTTCCAGGCGCGAGCCGTAATACTCGATCTCCTCCAGTTCCCGCTCTGCTCGATTGGAGAAGTAGTTGTAAGGGATGAGGCTGAGGATCGCGATTAAAAGTCCCGCCGCGGTGGCGATCAGGGCTTCGGCAACGCCGCCGGTGACCGCATGGGGCTGGCCCAGGCCCGCTTCGGACATGATGCCGAAGGAGCTGATCATGCCAGTGATGGTGCCCAAGAGCCCTAAAAGCGGTGCCAGGGTGATAATGGTGTCGAGAATGGTCAGGCGCTTTTTAAGCACTGGAATTTCCGCCTGAGCGGCTACTTCCAGGGCTTTGGCAAGCGCGGGGTTTCGGTGCGCCAGACCGGCCGTAAGCACGCGGGCGGCAGGCAAATCTAACTTCCCGCCCAGCTCTGTGGCTTTGGTAAACTCCCGCCGCTCCACCAGTTGCAGCAGTTCTTCCACGGGTCCCCGGGACCGGGCTCTACGCCAAAAAATCATTCGCTCGATGACGACGGCCAGGGAGATGATCGAGCAGGCGAGCAGCGGAACCATAACCGGTCCGCCTTTGATGATTATGCCAATAAAGTCAAACATAGTTCAGTGGTTCGCCAGGCAAGCTCGTATTAAACCTGCCGTTCTAAATTAGCTCACTGAACGGCAAATACCAGGGTGGCATGACTGCATAGTCTCTTTTATCTGGCTCCCTCTGTTTACCACAGGCGAATGGTGACACCTGCGGTAGCCGTAAATGGATCACCGGGGGTGAAATGGGCGTCGAGCACCCCCTCCGGCGGTTCATTTTGCAGGCGCGATACGAAAGCATGCTGCGCGCTGCGCCATTTGGTGTTAGCTAGGTTTTGAAAAGCCACGAAAAACTCATAGCGTTGTTGCCAAATGTATTTGAGAAACAGATCGAAGATCGCGGACTGGGGTGCCTTGATACTGCGGTCTTCAATGGAGTACCGGGAACCGATGTAGCGCATTTGGAGCCGGGCCTGAACCCCTGAATCATGGCGCGCCGTAAGGCCGGTGAAAGCGAGAGCGCGAGGAGCCAGCGGTACCGCTTCGCCGTTGGTAAACCGTGCCCAGGTATATGATGCGTCCAGGTCGTAGCTCAACCAAGGCAGGATATCGTAGCGAAATTCGGCTTCGATACCATGCCGTTTGCTTGACCCTTGTGGCTCAAAGGTTCCCTCGTCGCCGACGAAGACTAATTCACTTGATAGATAGGACCTCCAGTAGGCGGCGCTGAATTCCATTTTTTCCAACAATCGCGTCCGCAGACCAATTTCACCGCCCCAAAAACGCGCGAGCGGCCTTGTTTGATCCTGTACCACTACCCGAGCGTCATTACTATGGAATCCGCCGCCGGCATTGAAAAACAAATTGGTTCTTTGAGCGTATTCGTTGTCGGTGAACGGTGTAAAGATCAAGTTCAGTTTCGGATTGGCGATCGACTCGGAGGCCGAACCCGCGATGGGCTGGGTTGCCGTCCCGTCCTGTGCCACGCTCCACCAGAAGTTGTCGAGTCGTGCCCCCAACTGGCCCCGAAACCAGTTCGTCGGCCGAATTTCCTGGTGCGCGAACCAGCTCAAATTGGTTTGCCGGATTAGGTTGTCGTTGGTGGTGCTCAGTCGATTGCGCTTCTCCTGGTTGAAGAGACCGACCTTGATGCGGTCGAACCGGCTCTGAAAGCCCAGCAGGGTTTCAGTCGGCATATCGCCAAACGAATAGTTGCGCCGGTAAATGACGTTGTTGCCTATCAGGTATCGTTTATCGTTCTGTTCGATGCCGTCCCCTTCCACCGGGTTGTTCAAAAAGAACGTGAAGTTTGACCAGAGTTGGAGCCGGTACCAAGACATCCAGGTTTGAGCCCGCAGAGACTGAACGGCGTCGGCAAAGTTATAAATCAGGCTCAAGTTTTGCCTTTCGGAATTTCCTCCTTCGCTGGGATCGATGGAGCCAAAACGCCCGAGTGACCGGTCCCTTACCGCGCGTGAGGGAATTTCTCCGGAGGCGTTCCAATTGGTCGAGAAGTAAGTGACAAGGGCGTCCAAGGTCGATCGCGCGTTGGAAATCAGGTTGAACTTGCTGAAGAAATTATAGCGATTGTATTCGTTCGGGTTCTTGAAAGGACCATCACTGTGGTAGTACTCGAAGGCCATATAGGGCCTGAAAGGGGTTCCCTCAGGCACCGAAAGGATGCCGAGAAACCGCGCCGTCTCGTAGCTGCCGCCCATGACAGTAAGGCTCGATTGTTGGGCGTAGCGTCTGGTGACGATGTTGATTGCACCTGACGTCGCGAAATCACCCAGATGTGGAAAGTAGGAACCTTTGTAGATCTCCACGCGATCGATGGTTTCCGGAATGAGCCAGTGGAGGTCAGCATATCCCTGGCCATGAGCATGGCTCACCATGTTCACTGGAATCCCGTCAACGGTGACTTGAAAGTCGGTTCCGTGATCGGAATCGAAACCACGGAATAGGATTTGATCCGCCTTGCCGCCGCCATGATGCTGGCTGATCATCAGGCTCGGCGCGAGTCGCATGACATCGCTCGGTGTGTTCGAAGCACGAAGGTCCAAATCCTTCGACCATCGCGTTTGCTCCGTTGCCGCCGACGTGGGCTGCTGGCCCCACGTGTAAACCTCAATTGGATCAGCTTCAGCGCCACGTGCTACTGCAGCGCCGGAGAAAAATAGAAATATTGAAAAGATTGCAATAGATAGGCGTTTCAGCAGCTGCATCTTACCTCTCTGAGTAATACGTATTTCAATTCTGTAACACTTGAACACAAAAAATTTTTTAACCATGGCTCAACGAATCGGTTGTTGCTAACTCAGTCTGTGGAATCTGATGCAGTTGGCCAAGCACGATACAAAGGCTGGCCAACACAAACGACACCGCCATCGCGCCGAAGACGGCTGTCAATCCCAGCGATTCTGCAATATATCCTACCGCCGGCGACCAAATCGCCCCCGCCATGAAGGTGGCGGTATAGAACCAGGCGAATCCCATATCTCGTATTCGGTCGTCAGTGACCTGCACCACCATGGTCTGTAAGATAGGATGGGTTCCAAAGGCGCTGACACCGAGAATCAGAGCAGCGGCCGAAACAGAAAACAAGTTACCGCCGATCCATGGAAACAACACCGTAGTCAACGCCGCCACGCCATAGGCTCCCAGAAGAATTTTCTGCGGATGCCAGCGGTCGGCGAGTTTGCCGCCGAGCATCGGACCCAGGATACTGCCGACCATCATCACCGTGAACACCAGACCCACAGTCGTCGATTCCATACCGAGATTGTGACTGAGATATAGCGGCAGAAACGCGGATACGATGCCGTGACCGGAACCGCCCGCGGCAACCACCGATGCCAGCAGGATCCAGCGCAGGTTCAAATTGCCGATGGCAAGCTTGCTGTTTTGCCAGAAAGAGCGCGTGGCGTGACTTTCCGGTTCATGGGCGGCTCGAGGATCATTCAAGAAGGCGCACATGGCAAACCCGATGATGATCGCTGGAATAGCGAATAGAATCGTCGTGACGCGCCAGCCCCAAAGAGTGATCAGAATGGCCGCAAACAGCGGGATAAGCGCGGTGCCGACGTTCCCTGCGGTAAAATGCGCCGCCAGGGCGGTGCCCAGATGTTTGCGCCGGAAGTGATGTGACAAAAGTGCGCTGCCCACGGGGTGCTGGGCGGCGCCGCCAACTCGTGACATGACCGTCCAGAGAAAAAATTGAGGGAAGCTCTGAGCAAGCCCGATGAGAAAAAAACAAATGCCCACCGAAGCGTTGCCGAATCCTAGCAGCAGATGGCGCTTGACGTACGTGCCCAAAGCGCCGGCAACGAACTGGAGGGAACCTCCAACGGCACTGGCAACACCCAACATAATGCCCAGTTCGGCGTAGCCGAAACCGAGGTCGCGCAGTACCAGCGGATAGACGAGAGGCTTTAGTGCCGATTGCGCGTGGTTGATACCATGCGCAACGCTGATCAACGTCAAGGCAGATCTCGAGCCACTGTGGCCATGTGTATGGTGGTCCTCGGCCTCGTGATCGTGCTCATGGTCATGATGTTCGTTCATGTTCGATGGATCTCTATGTATTCATTACCGCAAAATCGTGTTACTGCAATAGAAAAAAATTTTTACTGTTTCATCTCTGGGGTCGTTGTCACCAGTTTTCCATTCTGGACCCCTTTGGTAGCAATCAGTTTGCCGGCGATCTCGTGCACCTTGTCGCCGCGCCCCCGGATCACGATGACCTCCAGGCAATTGTGTTCGTCTAAATGAATGTGCAGGCTGGCATTCACAGACACATACGACTTATGCTGCATCTCCGCCAACAGATCACTCAAATGGTGCACCCGGTGGTCGTATAGCAGAGTGACCACCCCAATAACTTCGCTATCCGCTTGGCCGATCTTCTTTTGAATCAGGTGGTCACGAATCAGGTCGCGGATCGCTTCCGAGCGATTCTGATAGCCTTGCCCGCCAATGCTCCTGTCGAATGCATGCAGCAGGTCGTCCTCAAGCGAGATGCCGAAACGGGTAACGATAGACATAATTCACCGCTTAGAGGTATTCGTAACACGAAGAAAGTTTTTGTGTCAAACCTCTACCTCATTCTTGTCTATGGTTACCGATAGCGACTTATTCCGGCCAGCGGAGCACGGTGATGAACTGGAGGGCACCCCGATTGCCTGTTTTCGCTGTGTCATTATCGTAAACTAACGCCAGGCGAGATCGCCGAGCCTGGCTGCCACTGGAAACAGCCTCCTCGATAGAGGAGGCTGTAGAAATTGCACGTTTCTGCGCGTAGATCATCGGGGCACACTTCGGTCGTAGCAGGAAAAGTCGTATCGTAACGCCGGACATAACGAGCCAAAGGTTTTTCACCTTTCCTTCTTTCTCCCGGGCGGCTGTTGCTTGACACCCTTGCTTGGTACATGATACCAGACAAAATGTTAATTATACTGTCTTAGAAGTCGCATGGAAGTAGACGCTACCGAGATAGAAATAGAGAATCGCCTGCGCGAGAAACGACAGGCGCTGGCGCTCTCGCAAAAACAATTGGCGGATCTGGCTGGAATAACGCGGCAAGCGGTGAGTGCTCTCGAGGCGAGTCAGTATTCGCCCGCTACTTCGGTTGCGCTTCAATTGGCGCGAGCTCTCCATTGTCGCGTCGAAGATTTGTTCAGTATCAAACAGGGCGGGGAAGTCATCGAAGGAGAACTGCTTGGCAACCTTCCGCAGGGCACCACCCCGGTACGTGCTCAGGTGACTCAAATAGGTCACCGTCTGCTCGTACGCCCGCTTGATGGGCTCGGGGAACTCGCCAGCCTGAGCGCCACGGCGGACGGCCTTATCGTTGGATCGACCCCTGAGAAGAGGCGCGTAAAAGTCAAACTGCTGAAGGAGCGCGAGGCAGTTCGCCGAAAGGTCGTTGTTGGTGGATGCGATCCAGCGATGTTTCTAGCCGTCGAGCATGTCAGAAAACACGATCAGGAAAACCTGGTCCCGTATCTGATGGGCAGTAGCCTTGCCATCAAAGCTCTGAAGCGCGGCGAAATTCATGTCGCAGGCGTGCACCTCGCAGACGAGAATTCGGGAACCTGGAATCTACCCGACCTCAAACAAAGCCTCGGCGACCTGGACCTTATCGTCGTTACTTTCGCCCATTGGGAAGAAGGCTTTCTTGTTCGTCAGGGCAATCCTAAGAAAATCCGCACCGTCAACGATATCACGAAATCAACCGTCCGGATCGTCAACCGCGAGCACGGTTCAGGCGCGCGCCGTCTCCTCGACAAACTGTTGCACGCAAGCCGCATCAAATCCAACCGTGTGAAAGGCTACAACGAAGAGGCCTTGTCGCACCTTGACGTGGCATCACGGATCAAAGCTGGCGTGGCTGACACCGGCATCGGGGTCCGGTCTGTCGCCGCGATCTGCGGCTTGGATTTCGTGCCGTTGCAGCGAGAGCGATACGACTTGGTGATTCCGAAGACGTATTACGAAACATTGAGCGGCCTGCAAGTTCTGCTCGACGCGATGGTTAGTAAACCCTTCAGAGATGAGCTGCAGGCCCTCGGTGGCTACGACACTCGTGAGACAGGCAAAGTCGTCGAGGCAGTCCATGGATAAACCGGTTTTTCAAACCCGCTGAAGCGTATGTTGAAACGCGCCTGTGCTGCGGCCGCACGGCAAAGCATTTAGGAGAATTAATCAAGATGTTGCGACACATGCGCAAATCACTTTCGGTGGCCACGATATTTGTTGTGTTGGCTTGCACGGAGACGCATGTATGGGCTGAGGAGATTTTGGCCTCCGCGGCGGCGAGCCTTACCGATGTCCTGAATGAGATCAGCAAGGACTATCAGTCGAAATCGAAAAACACGGTAAAATTTAATTACGGCCCATCGAGCGGCTTGGCGCGGCAAATCGACGAGGGCGCCCCAGCAGATATCTTTTTTTCCGCCGATCTGCCGCAAATGGATAATCTCGACAAGAAAGGCCGGCTCGAACCGGGCACGCGAAAAAACTTGCTCTCGAATCAATTGGTGATCATTGTGCCGGCGGATTCGAAGCTCGCGATATCATCACCCAAGGATTTATTGAAGGCCGACGTGAAGAGGATCGCACTTGCCGAGCCGTCTTCAGTTCCCGTAGGTGTTTACACTAGCAAATATTTGACGGATGAAGGTTTGTGGGACCAGGTCAAGCCGAAGGTCGTGCCCGTGCAGGATGTCCGGGCGACCCTAGCTTCGGTGGAGTCCGGCAATGTCGAAGCCGGTTTCGTTTACAAAACCGACGCCGCGGTTTCCAGGAAAGTGAAGATTGTTTACGAAGTGCCCATCGACAAAGGTCCCAAGATCACTTACCCGCTGGCTATCGTGAAAGACTCAAAGCGGAAAGACGCCGCGCGCGATTTCGTGAGCTACGTTCAGAGCCCCGCAGCCAAGGACGCCTTCAAGAAATACGGTTTTGTCGTTTTAGACTGACCATGAGGAAGCCTATCGTTTTGTGATCTTCTCCTTTGAGACGTGGCAAATCACGCTCTTTTCTATTGCCGTGGGGCTTGCAGCCACGCTCCTGATCCTTCCATGCGGTATCGCGATGGCGTGGCTTTTCGCCCGCAAGGAATGGCCCTTCAAGAGTGTTGTCGAAACGCTAGTACTTCTACCGCTGGTCATGCCGCCAGTATCGACAGGTTTGATTCTGTTGAAGATCTTCGGACGGCGGAGCCCTCTCGGGCAATGGCTTTACGAGCGCGGCATAGAAATTGTCTTCAATTGGAAAGGGGTTCTCATCGCGATGGCGGTAATGTCCTTTCCGCTGCTCGTCCGCTCGGTCCGGACCTCTTTCGCCGAGGTCAATCCACGCCTCGAGCAGATTGCCGCGACCCTGGGCGCTTCCGCCCTCAGAATTTTCTTCGTCATCACGATTCCCCTGGCCTATAAAGGCATCGTCGCCGGAGCGTTGCTGGCGTTTTCACGCGCACTAGGAGAATTCGGAGCGACAATCCTGCTGGCAGGCAATATTCCCGGCAAGACGCAAACCTTGTCCTTGGCGATCTATAACTTCGTGCAATTGGGCAAAGATCCCGAAGCCTATACCTTGCTGGCTATCACCGTTGCGCTAGCATTTATATTTGTCTGGTGCTCGGAGTGGTTGGTGCGCACGGGAAAGAAAATGTGACGTGCTGCTGCGCTGCCGCATACCGCTGGCTCACTTCGAATTGGATATCGATGTATCCTTCGAGGCTCGACTGGCGTCGATTTTCGGACCTTCAGGGTCTGGCAAAACCACGCTCCTCGACGCCATCGCGGGCTTAAGAAACATCACGGACGGAGAGATTGAAATCGATGGCAGAACTCTTTTCTCGTCGGCCCGGGGAATCAATCGCCCACCCCAAGAACGAGGCGTTGGCTACGTGCCACAAGAAGACGCGCTTTTCCCGCATTTATCGGTCCGAAAAAATATTCTTTTTGGCGCCGGTCGCAACACAGGCACCAGCCGTGTAAGAAATATCAGGATGGAACACGTTTTGAGCGTCCTCGAGATCGGCGGTTTATTGGATCGCCCAGTCACGCAGCTCTCCGGAGGAGAGGCACAAAGAGTGGCGTTGGCCCGAGCGATCTTGTCTCAGCCGCGATTGCTCTTGCTGGATGAGCCATTGGCTTCCCTGGATATAGGTCTTAAAGAGAAAATTTTACCCTATCTCGCCCGCGTTCGTGACGAATTTGAAATTCCCATGATTTATGTCACCCACAATTTGACCGAAGTTCTGACTTTGGCGGACTGGGTGCTAATGATCCAGCAGGGACGTTTGGTAACCCAGGGAGTTCCGAAAGAAGCCCTCAGGTCCGCGCACGCGATCATGCAACTTCCCGAAGAGCAGTTTGACAACGTTTTTACCGTCAACTTTGTCGAGTCGGATCCTGAAGCCGGTAGGACCAAGGTGCGCTTGCAATCCGGGCAGGAACTTTTCATTCCCCACCTCCCAAAACCGGCAACCCCCATGATTCAGATTCGCATCAGCGCCGACGATATTCTCATCGCTACCAAACGCCCTGACGAGATTTCGGCCGGCAATATCTTGTCGGGAACCGTTCGAAGCGTCGATGCGGCCGACGGCCAGGTGATGCTTACAGTGGCTGCCGGAGACGAATTCTATGCGCGGCTCACGGCCGCCGCGGTCAAACGTCTCAATCTAGTGCAGAATACTCCTGTGTTTCTCATCATGAAAACCAGTTCGTTCCGTTGTCTTTGATCCGCCCCAGGATTTTCGTTAGCGACAAATTTCATTGCTGCTATTTGGGAACCCATTTCGAGGCAGTGCCATACCTTTGCTCCACCTTATAAATCGTTTACGTTAGCAGTAGACTTCTTTCGACACCTTGGGCGAACAGACAATGGCTGTTAAACATTCAGCTCTTTTGATCTTTCTTTGCCTGCTTTGGATCGGCTGTGGGCGCAATGAGCGGATGGATCTGCTCTATGCCCAGCGCTGCCTGAGTTGTCATGGTCCTTCGGGCCGGGGTGACGGGCCGGTT
>Ga0081538_10004712_pt1 | contig 12489 bp, 11 predicted proteins | sample TabmetS5T2R1_FD_71022 | JGI IMG/M metagenome (GOLD analysis project Ga0081538, IMG submission 71022) | Tabebuia heterophylla rhizosphere microbial communities from the University of Puerto Rico - S5T2R1 | ecosystem: Host-associated > Plants > Roots > Rhizosphere ...
GCTCCAGCGGCACCCGCCGGCGGACCGGCGGCCGCGGGTGGTGATCGTCTCCGACCCCTTCCACATGTTCCGGGCGGTCAAGCAGGCCGCCGACCTGGGCATGGACGCCTACCCCTCGCCCACCCGGACCAGCCCGCTGTCGGCCAGCAGGATCAGGCTCACCGAGTCGGTGCTGCGCGAGGACCTGGCCATCGCCGGCTACCTGCTGTCGGGAGCCGGCAAGTAAGGCACGAAGGAGGCGCACGTGGCCCTGACCGTCGTCGACCACCCCCTCGCCGCCACCATGCTCACCGCGCTGCGGGACGCCTCCACGCCGCCGCCGCTGTTCCGCCTGCTGGCCAAGCGGCTGTCGCTGGTGCTGGCGCTGGAGGCGACCCGCGCGGTCCCGACCGCGCCGCGCAAGGTGACCACGCCGCTGGCCGAGGCCGACGGCACCAGCTTCGCGGCGCCGATGGTGGCGGTGCCGATCCTGCGGGCGGGGCTCGGCATGCTGGAGGCCGTGACCGAGCTGTTCCCCGAGGTGCCGGTCGGCTACATCGGGCTGGAGCGCGACCACGCCACCTTCCAGCCGTCGACCTACTACAGCAAGCTGCCGCCGCTGGAGGGCAGCTACGTGCTGCTGCTGGACCCGATGCTGGCCACCGGCGGGTCGGCGGCGGCCGCCTGCACCAGCCTGTTCGCGGCGCGGCCCACCCGCGTCACGCTGCTGTCGGTGGTGGCGGCGCCGGAGGGGATCGAGCGGCTGGCCACCGAGCACCCCGACCTCCAGGTGGTGACGGCCGCGGTGGACGAGCGCCTCAACGACGCCGCCTACATCGTCCCCGGCCTCGGCGACTTCGGCGACCGCCTGTTCGGGACCTGAAGGAGACAACCGGGCCTTCGGTACGATTCAATGTCTCGAACCTGACGAACTAGACCCGGGAGATCGAGCTTGGCGGGCCGGGGGGGCAGCCGTGTCGCGGGGGGGTCCGGGGGACCCCGGGGGGGTCCCCCGGTGTACCAGAACCTGCTGGCGCCGTTCCGCGTGCTCGCCGGCGGCGAGGACCTGGAGACCGCCGGCGCCGCCCTGCTCGAGCGCGCCTGCCAGGCCTTCGACGCCGAGGAGGGGGCGATCCTGCTCGCCGAGGAGGCGTTCGCGCCGGCGCTGTCCTTCGGGCCGCCCGGCCGCGACGGCCGGCTGGGCACCCGCCACGGCGACCGCCGGCTGGCCGCCGACACGGTGGCGGCCGGCCGGCCGCTGGCGGCGGGGCCGGCGGCCCGCGAGGCCTGGTGCGCGCTGCTGGTCGAGGGCCGCGCGGTGGGCGTGCTGGCCCTGCGCCGCGGCGGCGGCGCGCCGTTCACCGGCGACGAGCAGGCCGCCGTGGAGCTGCTCGCCACCGCCGCCGCGGTGGCCGTGGACCGGCTGCGCTTCCTGCGCCTGTGGTCCCGCAACCTCGACCAGGCCGACGCCGCCCACTCCCAGCTGCTGCGCTACGCCGACGACCTGCGCACCACCTTCACCGCCGAGCGCCGGCGGGCCGAGGAGCTGCGCGAGGCGCTGGACGCGCTGGAGCTGGCCTACATCGCCACCGTGCGCGCGCTGGCGACCGCGGTCGAGGCCAAGGACGCCTACACCGGCGGGCACCTGGCCCGGGTCACCGCCTACGGCGTGGAGGCCTGCCGGGCGCTCGGCGGCGACCTGGCCGCCACCCCGGGCCTGGAGTACGCCTTCCTGCTCCACGACCTCGGCAAGATCGGCGTGCCCGACGCGGTCCTCAACAAGGCCGGCCCGCTCAGCGACGAGGAGTGGGCGCTGATGAAGGAGCACCCGGCGATCGGCCTGCGCATCCTCGAGGGCGTGCCGCGCATGGACGTGGTCAGGGCGGTGGTCTACTCCCACCACGAGCGCTGGGACGGGGCCGGCTACCCGGAGGGCCTCAAGGACGAGCAGATCCCGCTGGCCGCGCGGGTGTTCGCGGCCGTGGACGCCTTCGACGCCATCACCACCGACCGCCCCTACCAGGCCGCCGTCGGGCTGGACGAGGCGCTGCGGCGGCTGCGCGGGGCGGCCGGCAGCCAGTTCGCGCCCGACGCCGTCGAGGCCATCCACCAGGTCGACCGTGCGCGCCTGGCGGCCATCCAGGCGACCGCCACGGCCGCGGGGCGGTAGCCGGTGCGGCGCCTGCGGGTGCAGCTCACCGTCCTGCTCGCCCTGCTGGGCCTGCTGGTGATCGCCTGGGGCGCGACCATCTTCCTGGGCGCCCGCGACGCCGCCCGCACCAACGCCTCGCTGCTGTCCACCGTCGACCGCTTCGACGCCCTGCGGCGGCGCTCGGCCGACCTCGGCCGCAGCTTCGTCAGCATCGACGCCAGCCGGCGCGCCTACCTGCTGACCGGCGACCCGGCCAGCCGCCAGGCCCAGCTGGAGGCCGAGCGGCGCGCCAAGCTGCTGTTCTTCGAGGTGCGCGCGCACGCCGCCCCCTGGCGGCAGGTCCTCAACCCGGTGATCGACCAGGTCGCCGCCGACTACCGGTCGTGGCTGCTGGCCGGCCGCCTGGAGACGGCGGCCAGGCAGCGCGGCGGCGCGGCGGCCGCCGCCCGGGTCGCCGCCGGCGGCCGCGCCGACCGGCGCTTCCAGCGGCTGCGCGGCCGGCAGACCGCCTTCGAGGAGCAGCTCGCGACCCTCCAGGCCACCACCGGCCGCGGCCAGGGCCGCACCTACCGGGCCGCCCAGACGCTGGCGGTCCGCACCGCCGTCATGGTGCTGGCGGCGGTGGTGCTGATCACCTTCTACCTGCGCCGGGCGGTGGGGGCGCCGGCCGACGCGCTACGGTCGGCCTCCGGCCGGCTGGCCCGCGGCGACCTGGACACGCCGGTCGAGCTGGGGGTCGAGAACGAGCTGGGCGCCGTCGCCAGCGACCTGGAGACGATGCGGCGGCGGCTGTCCGGCCGCATGGAGGCGCTGGAGCGCCTGCGCCACCTCTCCGCCCAGGTGGTGGGCGCCACCAGCCTCCAGCGGCTGACCGAGGTCGCCCTCGGCGGCCTCCAGCCCGAGGTCGGCGCGACCCGCGCGATCCTGGGGGTGGTGCGCCGCGGCGGCGAGCTGAAGCTGCGGGCGCTGGCCGGCTTCCCCGACCCCGGCGTCGCCGACGACATCGTCAAGGCCGACCCGGAGATCCGCGAGGTCCTGCCGATGACGGCGCTGCGGACCGGGCAGGTGATCGGCATGACCGACCTGGACCAGGTGGCCCGCTCGGAGACGCTGCTGGGGCTGGTGGCCCGCATGGGCATCCGCTCGCTGGCGCTGGTGCCGCTGTCCTCCCGCGGCAGCTTCCTGGGCCTGCTGGCGCTGTGCTGGACCGACCGGCACCTGCTGGACCGCGAGCAGGAGGCCCTGCTCGGCCTGGCGGGCAACCAGATCGCCGGCGCGCTGGAGGCGGCGCTGCGGCTGGAGGAGGCCGAGCGGGCGGCCGGCGAGGCGCGCGCGGTGTTCTACGCCATCGCCGACGGGGTGCTGCTCACCGACCCCTACGGGCGGGTCACCGCCATCAACCGGGCGCTGGAGTCGCTCACCGGCTGGACCGAGGAGGACGCCAGGGGCCGGCCCTACGCCGACGTGCTGCCGGTCACCGGCGAGCAGCTCCTCACCCGCTACGGCCGCAAGGTGCCGGTGGTGGTCAGCTCGGCGCCGATCCTGGACCCCGGCGGCCGGGTCGTCGGCGGCGTCGACGTGATCCGCGACGTCTCCCGCGAGCGGGAGATCGACGAGGTCAAGTCGGCGCTGATCTCCACCGTGTCCCACGAGCTGCGCACCCCGCTCACCCTCATCCACGGCTTCGCCGAGCTGCTGGTGCTGCGCGACATGCCGGTCGAGCGGCAGCGGTCGGCGGCCGAGGAGATCCTGGAGGCGTCCAAGCGGCTGGCCAGGCTCATCGACGACCTGCTGAGCGTCTCCCGGATGGAGTCCGGCCGGCTGGTGCTGGACCCCCGGCCGCTGGACCTGGCCGCCGTGGTCGAGCGGATGCTGTCGCCCTTCCGGGCCATGGCGACCACCCACACGCTGCGGGCCAAGCTGCCCGGCGCCCTGCCGGTGGTGTGGGGCGACCCGGACAAGGTCGAGCAGATATTGACCAACCTGGTCGGGAATGCGATCAAATACTCTCCCGAGGGGGGTGAGGTGCTCGTAACGGTCGAGCACGACGAGGACGCCGTGCGGGTCAGCGTCCGTGACCAGGGAATCGGGATGAGCCCACGCGACATGGGGCAGCTCTTCGAGAAGTTCTACCGGGTGGACCGCGACGAGGTCCGCCGCGCCGGCGGCACCGGCCTGGGGCTCTACATCACCAAGCGGCTGGTCGAGATGCACGGCGGCCACATCTGGGCGGAGTCGTGGCCGGGGGTGGGCTCGGTGTTCACCTTCACCCTGCCGACCTCGGCCGAGCTGGCCGGGAGCCGCGGCGGATGAAGCTGCTGATCGCCGACGACGAGCAGGCCGTCCGCGCCCTCGTCCACGTCACCCTCGAGGGCGACGACTACGAGATCCTCGAGGCCGCCGACGGGCTGGAGGCGCTGGAGGTCGCCAGGGACGAGAGCCCCAGCCTGGTGCTGCTCGACATCATGATGCCGAGGCTGGACGGCCTGGAGGTGTGCCGCCAGCTCAAGTCCGACCCCGACACCCGCGACATCGTGGTGGTGATGCTGACCGCCCAGGCGCAGGACCGCGACCGCGACCAGGGCCTGGCCGCCGGCGCCGACGACTACTTCACCAAGCCGTTCTCGCCGCTGGCGCTGCTCAACATGGTCGAGCGGGTCCGCCAGACGCAGTCCCAGGCCGGCTGAGACGAACATTGCGCGACCTCTGGTCACCCCGCCGAGTTTGTGGCGTAATGGGCGCCGTGTCCCGGTATCGCCAAGGAAGGGGGGCCCACAGTGGGGCTAGGCATGCGGACGAGACGGGCGCGATGGCTGGTGCCGTTGCTGCTCGTCACCGGTCTTCTCGTCTCGGCACCGGTCGGCACGGCCCAGGGCGCGCCGGAGGCCGCCCAGGCCAGCCCGAGACCCAGGTTCAGCAGCGCGGTCGCGTTCGACGTGTCGCCCGCCATGCGGGACGTCGCCAGGCAGGCGACGGCCGCCAGGCGAGCCACCGGGAGCCTGGACCGCCCCGAGCGCGGCCCGGCGGCGGCGGGACGCGGCTTCAGCGGTGACGCCGCGGTCCAGTCCAGCACCGGCACCGGCCCCGCCACCGTCGACATCCCCTCGCCGACGGTGAACTTCGAGGGGATCCCGGCCGAGGCCAACATCCCGATCCTCGGCGGCATCCCGATCCCGCCGGACCCGGTCGGCGACGTGGGCCCCAACCACTACGTCGAGATGGTCAACACCGCCTGGGCGGTCTACTCCAGGACCGGCACGCTGCTGCTCGGGCCCCTGAGCCTGGCCTCCATCTGGGCGGGCTTCGAGGTGCCGGACTGCGAGGACAACTCCGGCGACCCGATCGTGCTGCACGACCAGCTCGCCAACCGCTGGATCCTGACCCAGTTCACCACCCTGGGCCCGACCTTCTACAACTGCGTGGCGGTCTCCACCACCGCCAACCCGACCGGCAGCTACTTCCGCTACGCGTTCTCCTCCGGCCCCAACTTCCCCGACTACCCCAAGTACGGCGTGTGGCCGAACGCCTACTTCCTGACCACCCGCGAGTTCGCGCCCGACGACAGCTTCGCCGGCATCGGCGTGTACGCGCTGGAGCGGCGCAAGATGCTCAACGGCAACCCGGCCGCGCGCGCCGTGTCGTTCCTGGTCGGGCCCGCCAGCGGCGCGCCGGCCTACCTCACCGGCGACGGCTGGCTCCCCTCCGACCTGGACGGGAGCAGGCGGCCGCCGGCCGGCAGCCCCAACTACATCGTCGGCACCCAGGACGACGAGGGCCCCTATGGCGCGCCGTTCGACGCCATGAACGTCTTCAAGTTCTTCGTGTCGTGGGGGTCGACGCCGACCGCGGCGTTCACCGGGCCGACCGTGGTCCCGGTGGCCGAGTTCGACTCGGACTACCCCTGCACGCCACCCGGCTCCCGCAACTGCATCCCGCAACCGGGGACCTCGCAGAAGATCGACATCCTCTCCTACCGGCAGCGGCCCACCTGGCGGCTGGCCTACCGCAACTTCGGCACCCATGAGTCGCTGGTGACCAGCCAGTCGGTGGAGGCGCGCCCACGCATCGCCGGCATGCGCTGGTACGAGCTGCGCCGCCCCGGCGACCAGCCGGTCATCTGGCAGCAGGCCACCTACGCGCCCAACGACGGCGTCAACCGCTGGATGGGCAGCATCGCCCAGGACAAGCGCGGCAACATGGCGCTCGGCTACAGCGTGTCCAACGGGACCAACGTGTTCCCGGGGATCCGCTACACCGGGCGGCTGCGGGGCGACCCCCCCAACACCATGCCGCAGGGCGAGGCCGTGATCATCAACGGCGGCGGCTCCCAGACCGACCCGTTCGCCCGCTGGGGCGACTACACCTCGATGAACATCGACCCCAGGGACGACTGCCGCTTCTGGTACGTCAACCAGTACTACGACACCACCTCCCCGCGGGGCTGGAACACCCGCATCGCGGCCTTCCGCATGCCGGGTTGCAGCTAGGTCCTCTCGGGCGGCGCGAGGGCTGACCCCTCGCGCCGCCCCGTTTGTCGCGCCGGTGGTGTAGAGATGGCGGGTTGGCCGGCGACGAGGAGGGGACATGGGCGACCCGGTGGTGCACTTCGAGGTCGGCGGGCCCGACGACGGGCCGCTGCAGCGGTTCTACGGCGAGCTGTTCGGCTGGAGGCTGACGACCGTCCCCGGCGACTTCCACTACACCGTGATCGACACCCAGGGCGGCGCCGGCGTCAACGGCGGCCTCGGCAAGAGCGGCACCGGCGAGCCCTGGGCCACCTTCTACGTGGCGGTCGCCGACCTCCAGGCCAAGCTGGACAAGGCGGAGTCGCTGGGGGCCAAGACCGTGCTGGGGGTCACCGAGGTCCCCGGCCTGCTGACCTTCGCGATGTTCGACGACCCCGACGGCCTGCTGGTCGGCATGGTCAGCGCCGACCAGCCGCCGGAGGGCGCGCCGCCCGGCCCCTCGGCGGGCGAGGGCGCCCCGGTCGACTGGTTCGAGGTGCTGGGCGCCGACGCCGACCGGACGCAGGCCTTCTACACCGAGCTGTTCGGCTGGAAGGTGAACGACAGCGGCTTCCCCGGCTACGGGCTGGTGGACACCGACGCCGGCGGCCGCGGCATCCAGGGGGGCCTGGGCGCCGGCGGCGACTCCCGCTGGGCCACGGTCTACGCCAACGTGGCCGACATCGACGCGGCGCTCGCCCGGGCCGACCGGCTCGGGGCCACCCGCATCTACGGCCCCGACGCGGTCGACGACCACATGCGCACGGCGGCGATCCGCGACCCCGCCGGCAACGTGTTCGGCGTCTACCACCACCGGCACTGACGCGTCAGGGACGCTCCAGCGGCAGGTAGTCGCCGCCGAAGTGGAGCAGCGGGCCGCCCGGCTCGCCGAGCTCCACCCAGCGCACCCGGCCGAGGAAGACCGTGTGGTCGCCGCCCGGGTAGGTGGCCTCCACGTCGCACTCCAGCCAGGCCAGGGCGCCGGCGAGCAGCGGCGTGCCGCTGACCGGCCCCGGCCGCCACTCCAGCGGCAGGAACTGGGCCATGCCCATCGGCCGGCCCGGGTCCGAGAAGTACCTGGCGAGGTCCTCCTGGGCGGCGGACAGGACCGATACGCCGAAGCCGCCGACGTCGTCCAGGACCTTGTGCATGACCGCGTCCCGCAGGACGCACACCAGCACCAGCAGCGGGTCCAGGGACACCGAGGTGAAGGAGTTGGCGGTCATGCCGTGGCCGAACCCGCCGGCGCGGGCGGTGACCACGGTGATCCCGGTTGCGAACATGCCGACCGCGTCGCGGTAGTGGCGGCTGCTGGGACCGGGCGGCATGGCCCCATCCTAGCCGCAGCGGGGCGCTAGCGCGTGGTGAGGGCGGCCGGCAGGCGGATGGCGTCCCAGTCGATCGCCAGCCAGGTGCCGCCGAGGCCGGTGAAGCTGGAGGTCACGTAGCCGGCCCCGAAGCGGTTGGGCTCGACCCGGCAGAACGCCGGGTCGAAGCGCATCACGCGGACGACCTCGTCGACCAGGAACCCGATCGGGCCGTGGCGGGTCGACACCACCAGGATGCGGCCCTCGGGCCCCCGGTCGGGCAGGCCGAGGGTCAGGCGGAGGCTGACCAGGGCGACCGGCCGCTCGCCGCCGCCGAGGGCGCCGAGGCTGGAGGACGGCAGGCCGGGCACCGCGGGCTGGCCGGTGCCGACGTCGATCACCTCGCGGACGCGCTCGCGAGGGCACGCGTAGCCGCGGTCGCCGAGCCGGAACAACAGCAGCTCCATGCCTGGTTCGAGCACGTGCGGACCGTCCTTGGGGCGGGTCTGGCCCGGCGGGCTGGGCCTCCGGTACTACTTCGGCAGGCTCGCGAACCGCCTGGAGGGGCTAGGCCCCACGTCGCTGGCCCGCTGGCGGCGGCACTCGACCGCCACCGTCCGCCAGCCGAGCCCCAGCCAGACGACCAGCACCGCCCAGGCGGCGACCCCCAGCGCGGCGCCGGCGCCGGCGGCCGGGACCGCGCCCGCCGCCACGCCGCCGTCCCACGGCAGCCCTGGCCCCCACCACGCCGAGGTCCACAGCAGGGCGGCGCCGGCCACCGCGGCGTAGATGCTCGCCCACCTGGCGTCGCCCAGGTAGCCGAAGACCAGCGGCCAGACGAGCTCCCGCGGGGTGAACGCGGGGCTGAGCGCCAGCGGCGCGAGCAGGGCCAGGCCGACCGCGGCATAGGCGCGGCCGGGCCGGTGCCACACCCACAGCACGGCCGGCACCACCGCCGCGGCCAGCACCAGCACGTGGCCGGGGCCGAGCAGGAACCCCGGCAGCCCCTCGTCGACGGGCCGGGCGAGCAGCCACCCGGGGCCGAGCCCACCCGGACCGCCGCCCCCGGCTTCCGGCTGCTGGGACCGCCAGCCCCACGCCAGCGCCGGCACCCACCCGGCCAGCAGCGACGCCAGCAGCGCGCCGCCGAAGTGCCGCAGCGCGCCGCCGTCCGGGCGCTCCCGGCGGGGGAAGGCGACCGCCAGCGCCACCGGGGCGGCGACCAGGGCCAGCGGGTCCACGCGGGCCGCCACGCCGACGGCGATGCCGGCGGCCAGCGGCGCCTGCTGGTCGACCAGCAGGTACATCCCCAGCAGCAGCAGCGCCACGGCGATCCCGACCGGGTCGCCGTGGATGCCGGAGGCGACCAGCAACGCCGGGCTGACCGCCAGCAGCACCGCCGCCCGGGTGGCGCGGTTGAGCGGCCGCCGCGAGCGGAGCACCTGGAAGACCAGCAGCACCGCGCCGAGGTCGGCGACGCTCGCCGCCAGCCGCGCCGCCAGGTCGAGCGGCGAGCCGGCGGGCGCCGCCCACAGGACCGTGACGGCCAGCTTGACCGCCAGCACTGCCAGGCTGACGAGCACCACCAGCCGCTTGAGCTTGTTGAAGTGGGTTTTCGTCGTGAAGCGCTCGAACGTTCCCATGAGCCGGCAGTGTAGCGTGCGTTGCCAACCCATCCCCTGGCCTGTAGCCTGCCTCGTCGAGCACCACCCGGGGGGAGGAGGGGCGCATGGCGGACGTCTTCGAGTCGAGCGAGATCCCAGGCGTCTGGCTGATCCGGCTGGAGGTCCACACCGACGCGCGCGGCCGGTTCATGGAGACCTACCGCAGCTCGTGGCTGCCGTTCGCCGCGCCGATGGTGCAGGGCAACCGCTCGGAGTCGGCGCCCAAGGTGCTGCGCGGCCTCCACTACCACCGGCGCCAGGCCGACCTGTGGGTGGTGCAGCAGGGCAAGGTGACCACCGTGCTGCTGGACACCCGCATCGGCTCGCCGACCGAGGGCAAGCACGCCACCCTCCAGCAGGGCGGCGGCGAGGAGCTGGCGGTCTACATCCCCGAGGGGGTCGCCCACGGCTTCTACGCCCACGACCAGGTGGTGATGAGCTACCTGGTGACGGGCGAGTACGACGGCTCCGACGAGCTCGGGGTGGCCTGGGACGACCCGGACCTCGGCATCTCCTGGCCGGACGAGGAGCCGATCCTGTCCGAGCGCGACCAGAAGAACCCCCGCCTGGCCGACGTCCCGGCCGACCGGCGGGTCCCCTACAGCGGCTGAGGATTACCTTCCGGCCCGGGCGGCGCTACCGTGGGCAGATACGAGCTTGCTTGCCCACAGGAGCCGGAGCATGAACCGCCACCCCAGCAACAAGGCCAAGTCGGGGCCGCCGCCCGACCGGCCCCCCAACCAGGCGCCGCCGCCCCCGCCACGCTGGCGGAGCTGGCTGCCCATCATCGGCCTGCTGCTCACCATGGCGCTGCTGCTGATCCCCGGCCGCATGGGGCAGGGCGAGGTCACCAAGCTCGACTACTCGCCGGCGCTGAAGGACAAGATCGCCGCCGGCCAGGTCCAGTCCGTCGAGATCGGCTCCGACGGCCACATCGAGGGCAAGCTGAAGGACGGCACCCGCTTCGAGTCCAGCTACCCGACCAACCTCGAGGACCCCGAGTTCACCAGGCTGCTGGACGAGCACAAGGTCCAGGTCAAGGCCGTGGGGGCGCGGACGACGCTGGGGTCGGTGCTGCTCAGCCTGCTGCCGCTGCTGCTGTTCATCGCGTTCTTCGTCTACCTCGGGCGCTCCACCAGGCGGCAGCTTGCCGGTCTGGGGGGGATCGGCCGGTCCCGCGCCAAGGTGTTCGACATGGAGCGGCCCGAGACCACCTTCGCCGACGTCGCCGGCTACGACGGCGCCAAGCGGGAGGTCACCGAGGTCGTCGACTTCCTCAAGCACCCCGACCGCTACCGCCGCGCCGGCGCGGTCGGCCCCAAGGGCGTGCTCATGGTCGGCCCACCGGGGACCGGCAAGACCCTGCTGGCCCGGGCGGTCGCCGGCGAGGCGCAGGTGCCGTTCATCTCGGTCACCGGCAGCTCGTTTGTGGAGATGTTCGTCGGCGTCGGCGCGGCCCGGGTCCGCGACCTGTTCATGGACGCACGGCGGCGGGCGCCGTCGATCGTGTTCATCGACGAGATCGATGCCATCGGGCAGCGTCGCGGTGGGCAGCTGGTGTCCAACGACGAGCGTGACCAGACCCTGAACCAGATGCTGGCGGAGATGGACGGGTTCGACCCGGCCACCGGGGTGGTGGTGATCGCCGCCACCAACCGCCCCGAGGTGCTGGACCCCGCCCTGCTGCGCCCGGGCCGGTTCGACCGCCAGGTGGTCATCCCCCTGCCGACCCAGAAGGAGCGCATGGCGATCCTTGAGGTCCACAGCAAGGGCAAGCCCCTCGGCCCGGACGTGGACCTGGACGTGGTGGCGCGGGGCACCCCGGGGTTCTCCGGGGCCGACCTCGCCAACCTGGTGAATGAGGCCGCGATCTTCGCGGTGCGGGCCGGCCGCGAGGTCATCCAGGCGGTCGACTTCGCCGAGGCCAGAGACCGCATCCTGCTGGGCCGCCGCGACAGCTCCAATGCATTACTGCCCGACGAGAAGCGCGCGGTCGCCGTGCACGAGGGCGGCCACGCGCTGGTCGCCGCCATCTCCGAGCACGGCGACCCGGTCGCCAAGGTCACCATCCTGCCGGCCGGCCAGGCCCTTGGCGTCACCGAGCAGCTGCCCATCGACGAGCGCCACCTGTACACCGAGGGCTACCTCAAGGACAGCTTGGCGATCCGCATGGGCGGGCGTGCGGCGGAACTGCTGGTGTTCGGGGAGGGCTCCACCGGCGCCGCCAACGACCTTGCTGGGGCGACCGACCTGGCCACCCGGATGGTGCGGGAGTTCGGCATGAGCGCGGCGCTGGGGCCGGTGGGGTTCGCCTCCGGCAGCCCGATGTTCCTGGGTGGGGAGCAGGTCCGCAGCCGCCAGTACGCCGAGGCGACCCAGCGGGTGATCGATGAGGAGGTCGCCAAGCTGCTGGGTGAGGCCCACCAGCGTGCCACCGAACTGCTCACCACCCACCGCGATGCGCTGGAGCGGCTCACCGGGCTGCTGCTGGAGCGCGAGACGGTGGACGGCACCGACGTCGACGAGGTGCTGGGCCGCGTTCCCGGCCAGCGGCAACCCGTCGGTGCCACCGGTCATGCCACCGCGACCGCGGCCGAGGAGGCCGGCGGCGTCGGGCGCGCCAGCGGCCCGCACGGCTGACGGCGGGTGCCGCCCGCGCTGCGCACCGTCGACCCGGCGTCGGTCCGGCGGCTGTTCGTCTCGCGGCAGCGGCTGGCCGGCCCGCGGCCGGACGCCGGCGCCGCGGGGATCCTGGCGGCCGCCGCGGACCTGGGCTACCTGCAGCTCGACCCCATCAGCGTGGTCGCCCGCAGCCACCCGCTGGTCCTCTGGGGCCGCCCGGGCGCGTTCGACCCGGGGGGGCCGGGAAGGCCGGCGGGGGG
>Ga0081538_10004713_pt1 | contig 12489 bp, 12 predicted proteins | sample TabmetS5T2R1_FD_71022 | JGI IMG/M metagenome (GOLD analysis project Ga0081538, IMG submission 71022) | Tabebuia heterophylla rhizosphere microbial communities from the University of Puerto Rico - S5T2R1 | ecosystem: Host-associated > Plants > Roots > Rhizosphere ...
GTCGGCTTTGATTTCGATGGCGAATACTTTTACGTTAGCGGGTTTAATCTGCCGAAAACCAGAAAGTACAAGAATGTGCTCAAAAACAACAAAGTTGCCCTAGTCATTGATGACCTAGAGACCATTGACCCTTGGGCTCCCCGTGGCATCAGGATTTACGGAACAGCTGACATAGTTTCTCGTCAAGGTGGATACATGGATAGAGCTCATCCCTCTTCTCCACCTCCTTCTTACATCAGGATAAAGCCTTTGCAAAAGTGGAGTTGGGCAATCGATGAACCCATTTTCATGAATGGCAAGTTTAATGTCAAAAAGACAGAGGCAAGGTAGCATTCTTATCCAAACCATTACAAATGCCAACATATCCTTACAGGACTCTTCAGATAGGTCAGACAGGAATTAGCAAGACACGCTCCCACACCATGCAGGAAACAGCTGCGCAAGTAGCTGCTGAAGTTAAAAAAATTCTTGAATAGAATAAAAAAGATTAGTGTCCTTCCATACGAAAAAACGAAAGATGGGCTGAATAACATCATACGACCTTCTACGGTATTGCTATGCTTCAAATTAATCTCATTTAGAGAATGTCTCTAGAGGACGAAAGCAAGCAACCGCTTAACTACCTTCCTCTTCAAGGTATTGTGCTCAGCGCGGTGCTTCCTTTTGCCTATCCGTTGCCCACATCACACAGACGGCGATGTTTTGCGGGTACTACCAGCCCAAACGCCTCTGCTAGGCCTGCGCGTGACCCGTGGCTTGACAGCGGGCGCGTCGATATTCCGGGTCATTGGGATGCGGAGTTATAGCGGCGTAATGGTGTGACCTTCATCCAGATATGAAGGGGTAACGAGGCGAGCACTCCCTGAAGCTCTGCCTCGTCGTCGGCGGCGGCGGCGCGGAACAGCCCAATGCTGCGCCATTCGCCTGGACCGAACGGCGGGCGCCAGAGTCTGACCAAATGATGGCCTGCTTTGGCGAGCTCAGCAGCACGCACTGCCTCCGCCGCGCGCAATTCATCGACCTTGGCGGGGCCAGTTTCTTCTGGAACCGTGGTCACCATATCAGTGAGGTATTCCATAGGTCTCTCCTATTGCTCGCCACAGTATTAAGTCGTTCTGTCACTGCTTGCTGCGCGACCTCTGTGATTACCGCCTGTGGCTCATCCTCCCATTGCGTTCAGTGGGCCGACAGGAATTGAACTCATCAGCCTTAAGCAAAAGTATGAGAAGAGTCTTTCTGCCAACGGCTTACATAAGTTGATATCCGCAAACACTATCAAGATCGAATAGTGAACGCAGCTTTGATCGCTCATTCTATTAAATAACATACTATATGCCGTCGCCAGTAGCCATGAAAAAAGAGCACCCAAAAGATTTCGATATTGTATGGGTCTCTCTGCACTGATTGCGGCACACACCTTCGCTCTATCATTCAGACATTGAAGAACACAAATCGCAAAATGACCATCATAACGTGACTGAATTTGATTTAGACACTGGCAAAATTCTTGTTGATTATGCACAATAAATAAAAACTGTAAAATAGACCCACTCGTCAATGGCTAGAACTATCTTTAAGAATAAAATAACTTGTCGGTAACTTTGCATTTTCTCCCAAAGCTTCATTAGGAATGTAGAACCATTGTATTTATGGCACGCCAGCTAGGCGCACTAGATTGGCTTGTAATTATCGCGCTAGTAATCATCGCTGCAATAATCATTTACTTCTTGACGCCAATAGCCCTAGTGATAGCGATTGCTGCGGCTGCCTACTTCATTTATCGATGGTACACGGGCGAACGAACAGTAGTTAGGTAATATAATACATTACCTCGTTTATCTATTGATTTTTTCATAGATAAATCAACGGGCTACTACCTCAGGCCGACATTGAACTATGTTAAAAAAGTTTTTAGTCAGCCGTGACATTGCTATTTCCTAGTATCGTATAACTTGTGGCATACGCGATAATCTTTTAGAGGAATCACTATAAGCTACGATATATATCTGTGCTATCCGCACTTGTGGTATAACACAATCTTCTATTCATCAGTACCCTTTTTCATATAAGCGAAAAGCTGCCAATGTTTTCGACTATGAGTGGCAAAGAGGAAATAATATCTGCAATGGAACAATTTGAAAGGCTTCAACAAAAGTATTTGCCAAAAGTAAACCGCAGGTTAGTAGTTGACCTGTTTTTACGTTTGCGAGAGGAACCAAATGTCAAGCCAATGTATACAATTGAAGCATTTCTAGAAGAAGGAGGTGATCCTGAGGAAATTAGAAATGAGATAATACGAATGACAGGTACTGCTCCCCAGCTTCATGACAATGCAACTCACATTGTTGCCCACCATAAGCTAGACTACGAGTTGCTAAAGCAAATCCAAGACCATCCAAAGGTGATAGAGATAACAGGGACATACATGGGAAGCATGGCGTCAATAGGCGCATCCCATGAGCCATCTACACATGCTAGTAGAAGGGAAAGTCAAAGCAGGAATTACTGAAGTTTGCTGCAGCAACCGACTTTTGACAGTCAATCAGGAAAGGCTAAACAACTGCAGACTTGACAGAACCAGGCGAAAAAGGCTACGGTCGATAAAGGAAGAAAAGAACAAGAACAGCGATGACTAATGCAACAGCACCGTAGCTCAGAAGATGCATCAATATTGACATCAGCGCCGGCTCGGTGACTTTACAGACGTAGTAGATAATCATGAGATATCCCACAGCATATATAGCGGTTAAAGACGAAATTCGCATAGACTCTCAAGACGCGTATGAAAATATGGCAATCAATAGAGAGCTAGATTTTCAATATAGTTCCTGTGTGACTAGTTTTTAATCAACAATCTCTTGCTATCTATTGATGCAGAGTTTCGCATATATGCGGTCGAAGTATGGCCACTATAGAAGTAAAACTGAAATCGTTGCCAAAATCTTGCAAGCTGCAAACGGCGGCAGTACAAAAACCAAGATAATGTATGTTGCCTTTCTGTCGCACGTCCAACTAAAGAGATACCTTCCCCTTTTGATACAAGATGGACTTTTAGAATATTTGGAAGCGACACATACTTACAGAACTACTGAGAAAGGCTTGAAGTTTCTAAAGATGCACGAGCAAATAAAAGAACTGATGATGACAGAAAGGAATTTTTTGCCTAAAATCCAGAATAAATGAATATATAACAATGGCCCCAATGGGCCGCGCACTATTTTTTGACATTCTTTTGATGCTTGACATCATGTGTCTATCGGGGTCTTGGATTCGTCAAAAACTTTGATTCCCTCGGGGCTGGGGCGATTTTTTTCAGCCTATACCTTTCTGACTATGTCAAGAAGCATGTTTCACAGGAGAATGCTTTGAAGATTTGTAACTATATTCTGGCCCTATCAGGTTGAATCTACTAGCCTGTCAAGCTACCATAAAACAAACGTCATCTTGACTTTAAAGAAATTGCCGACCTTGCATCGTTGAATAGTGTAAAAATTATGCATTAATACTATCATTTGAATGCACAATCTCTCTCTCTTTTTGCAAATTTGCAATTGCTGGATATATGGAAAGCAGGTCACTAACAAATGACGACAGAATTACCAGAACCATTTTTGAAACTCCTTTAATATCGGGCTATTTCAGTTTCCTTTATGAAAGCCGGAATACTCTTGCCGCAAGTTGGAGAATATGCCACAAGAGAAAACGTTCTGTTTGTGGCAAAGGAGGCTGAAAAAGAAGGTCTCGATTCTGTTTGGGTATTAGAACGCCTTTTATGGCCGCTAAAGCCTCAGACACCATATGCTGGAACACCTGATGGTTCTCTTCCAGCCGAATATCAGATTGTACTTGACCCTCTAGAGACACTTACCTACTTGGCAGGCAATACGGAGCGAATTTCTTTAGGAACTTGTATAATTGATATGCTTTTTCACAACCCTGTAGTACTGGCAAGGCAATTTGCTACTCTCGATGTCTTGTCGCGTGGCCGGGTTATTGCGGGGCTTGGCATTGGATGGTCGAAAGACGAGTATGAAGTATCTGGGGTACCTTTCAATCACAGGGGAGCAAGGGCGGACGAATACTTGCAAGTGCTAAAACGAATATGGACCGATGACGCAGTCGAGTTTAAAGGTAAATTCTACAATATACCATCATCAAAAATAGGCCCCAAGCCTGTGCAAAAGCCGCATCCTCCTATACTGCTTGGCGGATTCAGTCCAAACACTTTTACGAGAATAGTAAACTATGCAGATGGCTGGATACCGGTTGCTGGATTTGGACCGTTAGAACAGCTAGAACAGGCCATAAACGGTCTAAGAGAAGCTGCAAGAAAGGCAAACAACAGGGACCCATCAAAGATCCGTGTGTTTGTGCTTACATATCCAAATGTGCAGCAGGAATCCCCTCAAAGTTCATCATCGCCAGGGCAACAGCAGCAGAGATTGCCGATGAGCGGCACCATCGACCAAATTGGAAGCGACATAGAGCGAATCAAGGCAATGGGCGCGGAGCACATAATGTTTGGTCATATCTTTTCTCCAATAGGAAGAGATATGAAGAGGATGATCGAGGTAACAAAACAGCTCGCCAGATTTGCCAAGTAAAGAATAGAGAATGTATATATTCAGGAATTTCTCCATGTTGTCACTTTCTCTGGCTTTATGACTATGCATACTTTGCCCAGCCCAATTTTTTGATATTGAGGGTATTTTGATGTCAATTTCTTATAGGCTTCTTGCAGCTGCATGTTTCCTTGCGTCTTGCCTGCTATCGATGCCTTTCCCTGTATCATCACAAAGGCCAATTTTGTCCAATCTTCACTATATTCATCAATAAGCAGCGCAACATTGGGATTTTCGTTTATGTTCCTTACCCTTTTTAGTTTCTCCGGCTTGACCGTCTTCTTTCTTTTTTCGTCTATTGGTATAAAGAAATAGTTGCCATCAAACACAAACACTACGGGCACTAAGTGAGGCTTGGATTCAGAGTTTGCCGTTGCAAGTCTTGCAACTCGTGCTCTTTCTATAAATTCTTCAATCTTGGGGACAGTATCCATATGCCTATCTGCTATATATAATAATGCAAAATTTTAACTATTCATAATGTTATGACACTGCTGAAAAATCAGGTGTTTTTCTAACGGTGCTGCATTCGGGTGGTGCAGGGGGGTGCTGCGGAAGGGAGATCATAACCTCAGTAATCTTAAATGTGACCTCCCGCCTGCTATAGATATTTCAGGGGTTCTATGGCTATTGTTAGCAAATATACATTTTTTCTTCATGGAAGATAAGCTAAGAATAAAGAGGCAGGATGGATCGATATTCCCATTACTTTCTCTGGCTTTACCTTCATTATCACTCTTTGATGCCTCGGCTTCCTATAGTAATACTTGCCTATGCCTAGATACTTTTTTGCAAGTTTATGCAGGTGTGCCTCGGCACCTTGCGGAGTAATATCTACTACCTTCCCCTTAATTGACACCATGTTGTACGTGTTGTATGTGTCTACTATTGAAAGTGCGACCCTAGGATCCCGCCTTGCATTTTTAACTTTGGTTGATCCTTCAAAAGTATTTATCAAAACATATTCGCCTTCCATATCCGCCCAAACTGGAATAACATGAGGAGAGCCATCATTTGATAGGGTTGATATGAAAACAAGATTTCGTCCTGCAAAGAGTTTTGAGATATCCTCTTTTGAAATTTCCGTTACGGCGCGTTTAACTTGCTCAGTATCATTTGCAGAGTCTTTGGGAAAATCGGTTATATCAACTGAAAAACTCCTTTCGTTACCCATTTTTATGTTCATGATAATGCTGCTGCACGATTCTGTATATAAACAAGGCTCATATAAGGAGAATAAAAGGATTTTGTATATACACTTCTTAGTCCTATAGTGTGGCATCGATCTCTTCGTTACTTCGAGGTCACAACTTGATGGTTTCATACCACTCATCGATAAGAAATTTGCAGATGAGAGAAACGAAGTTGGCAAAGGAATGCCAAAACAGCTAATAATAATAATAATAATAATTAGCGGCAGAACTTGTTTTTGCCCATCATTTTCTCAACATTCTAAAAACTATAGGCAGCTATCGAATACCTATAAAAATCTGAATCCTTTTTCATTGATTATAAACCATACAAGACCAAACGATAATAGTATTATCAACTTTTAAATTGTTCTCGGTCTCCCTGCTTTAACTCTTATAGCTATGGAAGCCCTTCCTTCCTTTTCTCCCTCGCCTATGGTAAGAATAGCGATACATCCAAAGGACTCTGAAAATGCATTGCAAGACCAAAAGGAAATGATTAATGGATTGAAGGATATCAATTACAATTTCCTGACCTACAACGACATTGAAGGATTATTTGGCTAAATCATTGAAACTCAATTAAACTAAGATGCGGCAATTCAGTCGCTGCTCACAAGATGAGACCTGATACAGGTGCGCATACAGAGGACAAGAATGCAGCTCGTCCTCCAGAAAAGGATATTCGCATAGTAGAAATGCAGCTTGAGCACCTTGATCAAGGGTTTCTGGACGCGCTAGACCGCCTTGTCCCTGGAACGTCAAACTTGACCAAGTCCAAAGCAAAAGATGTGTTTCTGGAAATAAGGGTAAATCCTCTTCACAGAATCTTTGTAGCAGTAATGCAAGAACAACAAGGCAGAGACATAGTTGTTGGAACCATAACGCTGCTAGTCGAACCAAAGTTCATCTTTAACGGTGGACGAGTTGGGCATATCGAAGATGTCAGCGTGAAAAAGGGATACCAGAACATGGGGATTGGTAGTAGGCTTGTCCTGCATGCGACAACAATTGCAAAAGAACTAGGCTGCGCCAAAATAGTTCTTGATTGTTCAGATGAAATGATGCCCTTCTATGAAAAGCTAGGCTATTCCTATCAGGACAATTGTATGAAAAAAATTCTAAAAGAATAGCTGCGATCAAATAGCGTATAGATAGAACGGAATATTCTCCTGCTTGTATTATATTCCATCCTCGCCCTTATTAGACAGATTGATTCTGTTGATTGATTTTTCTTCGATCATGACGCTGAACTGCTATAGTAATAATAATAATAACTTTTGCTGGTGAGAAATGATGATACCTAGTTTCTTCAGTATCTTGACTATCATGGTCGTTAGTAACGTAAGCAATGTGCTTTCGCTACAATTATCATTATTTCTCTTTTGGGTGTCATCAGCAATCATGTTTTCGTGGAGCTATCTCTTTTTTGTTTCCATTAGATCAGATATGAGGAGCCCAACTATTACTTATAGCACAACTACCAACATAGAAAAAAGTTTGATGGAGAAGCAAGGCAAAAAATGTACAAGAAGGATCAATCAAGGAGAAAATGTTGTCGTCATTGGACAAAAAATTGAGAAGAAGAAATTGTTGCAGCAAAATGCCGCCAGTCAGAGCGTTACTTTGGATACTCAGTGTGGTATAACGGGTGATGATGATAATAATAATAACAACATTCAAACTGGTGATGCAGACAGTAATAATTCATTTCCGTTTGTAAGTATTATTGTTCCAGCCAGAAATGAGCAAAAAAATATTGAGAGCTGTCTGCTATCGCTGCTTTCACAGAACTATCCATGTTTTGAAGTCATTGCTGTGAATGACAATTCAAGTGATGATACACTAAAGATCATGCGTAAATTAGAGTCAAAAATCTTGACTGAAGAACAAGACGATGACGACATCGATACCGGGACGAAGCTAAAGGTAATAACCCTAGCCAACAAACCTCATGACTGGACGGGCAAAACATGGGCATCATATCAGGGCTACTTACATAGTAGAGGAGATATCCTGCTATTTACTGATGCTGACAGCCACTTCCAATCTACAGATACACTTCGGTTGACGGTCTCCTACATGCAACAAGAAAAACTAGATGCCCTAACAGGCCTGCCGTATCTGCCCTTGATAGATTTTTGGTCAAAAATCGTTGAACCGCTATGGAATCTATTCATTGTACTTGGCCCAACCATACCCAAGATAAATGATCCACAATCAAAGCAAATGCTTGTCATGGGCAGCTTTTTTATGATTAAAAAAAATGTCTATGAAAGTGTTGGCACTTACAATGCAGTCAAAGGTAGTCTGCAAGAAGACACTGCCATAGGTGTTAGGATAAGGCAGTCCGGCTACAAGTTGAGGATGACGAAGGTTGATAACCTTGTGACAGCTTTATTGTCTCGCGATTTATCTACATTGTGGCATAACAGCATAGGCAGAAGTGTCATTAATGCGGCAGTTGAAAATAGGTGGAATGCAGTCAAAAATATAGCTATAATCACTCTTATGACACTGCTACCGTTCTTGATATTCGCCTATGTCGGGTTGTTAAACTTACATGAAGCTAATGATGATCTGCTACTATTTGCTCAATCATTCTTATCATCTAGTTCACTGACGCAGCTAAATGTCATTCAGGAGAATAGTCTCTTATCTCAACTGTCACACTCGACAACTCTTTTTTCATTCAGTCTTATTTCTTATTCAATGGTAATTGGAGGAGTTGCAGTCAAATGTGTAAAGAAGTATAGACAGTGGCCCCTCTTTGCTTTTCTTGCACCGATAGCGTCTGTATTTCTTATTGTCGCTTTGCTTTATCATATTGCACCTATGATCCGAGCAGGGTGTAGCACAATACAGTGGAGGGGGCGTTTCTATATGGTCAACAAAAATGGAGTGTCATCCCAGTCTACAACAACTAAAGCTCATTCAGCTTAATATAGACTCTATTTGTAGTGTCCAAGCACTCTTGCAAATGAATAACAAAAACTGGTATTGATTTTAGCAACATGCGTAGTGATGTATTTTTTGTTCTATTACCAAACTCTTATAATTTCTGCTAACAGGAAAATAGTTATCTTGCCGTTTCTTGTATTGCAAAGATATGGTAAAACCGAGTTCCGATGGCAAAAAGAAAAAAAGCAGAAGAAAAGGAGGGAACTCGAACTGAGAATGCAAATTCCTTATCTGGCATCATGTCTTCACCACAGCACGCACATTTCATCGCCATATTACAGTTATCAAGAAACTTAACTCTCCACAAATATAAAGAGAAGATTTTGCATGCCATGTATAGAATCTATGAGATTGAGCATAGCCAGAGTTCTAGATAAAAATAATTTGTCCAAGATTAAAACCAAATGATGTTTCGGAAGATGAAATGATTGGCATTCATTCATAGATGTAGATTTTTACGATGCATCTGTGTGGTTTGCAAAGCTTCCAAACCTATTGTAGAAGCGTTTTATTCCTTCCGTTCTGTGTGGTATAATCAATATCATGAGGACGCATCATGTAGTCTATACGCTCTAGAAGATCCTCTCCTATGACTGGCTTTTGAACAAAATATATTTCATCCAACTTGGGATGAACCTCTTTCTTGTATGCGACATAGTCGGAAAGATCGTCAAGGCCTGTCAAAAAACAGGCCTTTACATTATTGTCTATTCTTTTGATAAGCTGATACAATTTAAAGCCATTTATCTTTGGCATTTTTATATCTAGAATCAAAAGGTCATAAATATTAGGCCTAAAGTCATTCAACGCCATTTCTGCATCTTCATACAAGTCAACATGAAAGCCAAATGGCGTTAGGAGCGCTTTTAGCGTAAGAAGAACGCTTGGATCATCATCTACTGCCAAAAACATTCTATTCTTTTTCATGTGAGACACCTCTCGCTCAGATTTCATATTTGACTACTTATACCAATACATTAGTATCATTAGCATTTATAAAAGAAAACTGGAAACAGAAATAGAGATGTCATTCATTTAATAACATCAATACTGCCAGAATGCTAACGATCTCATCTCAGATCATCAGCTCATTTCTATCTCAAATATGTTTTATCCTGCTGTGAAGTCGCATATCAACGTGAAATTACAAAATTGGTCGGAAGAGTGACGATATAGTGTTATTAGTTTCCCTTGTTTTGAGATAATAGCAATCAAGTCCCATAACAATGGAAACAAGGAACCTTTCTTTGAAATTCTTAATCTAAATGTGAGATCATAAGTATTTGTGTATGCGCTATAGTAGCCTGCGTTCTCTTAAAGGCAAGATAATAGTTAGACTTGGTATCCTGATAACCATTGAAGTTTTGTTAGTAGTGATTAGCTTTGGAATCACCACATATATTCAATCCCAGTCAACAGACATAGGAAATACGATTAATATTGCAGGGAGAAACAGATATCTGACTTCAAACTTTCTTCTTCAGTTTGAAAAAGTCAACGATGGTACTGCTCAAATAGAAAGCCTCAGAAATGCATTAGACGCATTAGCTGCAAATATTTTAATCTTGAAATCAGGAGGTGAAATAACTTCCGCTTCCGGTAAGATATTTCTTATGCCGTTATCAGCCAAATATTTGGACAAATGGAATGAAATTAATGAAAAAGCGATCGCACTTGATCGATATGTTAAGCCATTAGAACAGATCGATGCAGGAAGGATGATACCATCTGCCAATAGCAACACCTATGAAGCACAACTATTTTCGCTCTCTACTACTTCTAGTGAATTTCTGAACAGCAAGACTGCTGTTGAAGCCACCGCGTCACAGTTGATAGCATCCTCTGATAGTTTGACATATCAATTAGGCAATGATGCTAGAACCAATTCTCAAAATTTGGTTACCATGCAGACTGCTCTTTTAATAGGGATTGTGGCCGTCAGTGGCATCATGTTGTATGTCATGAAAAGATTCTTACGACCAATATCCTCCATTATTGAAGCTACAAAAGAAGTGAAAAAAGGAAATTTTAGCATGCCGCCCATAAAACACCGTCAAGGGAACGATGAAATCTCTATTTTGGCTTCTTCCTTTAACTCTATGATAGTGCGGCTTAGTCGATATGATCAAATGCAGAAACACTTCATAAGCATTGCATCCCATGAACTAAGGAGTCCTCTACAGCCAATACTTGGCTTATCTGATGCGCTCCGACGTTGCATAATGAATAACTCAGAAGCCTACAAATTTGCAGATGCAATATTTAGAAATGCAAAAAAGTTGCAGAACACAACTGAAAATGTTTTGCTGGTTACAAAGATAGAAAATCAGCTTTTGAGTCTAAACAAAGAAAAGCTCAATATTTCTGAGTTGATACGGCCCTTGGTTGAGGATGCTAAGGATCAAATTAAAGTATCTGGTAAGAATATTCAATTATTGTTGTTATCTGATAAAACTGGTACGGACGGCAAGAGATTTGCAGAGGAGGGAGCTTCTACTGATAAAGTTGTCTTGAATGTGGACAGAACGAGACTAAGTCAAGTATTTACCAATTTGTTAAATAATGCGATCAAGTTTACGATAGAAGGGGTAATTTCCATATCTATAAAGGAGCAAATTGACAGCAAAAGTATGACAGACAATCGCTATGTAGTCATTTCTGTCAAGGATACTGGAATTGGAATTAATCCCGCAATATTTCCAAGATTATTTACGAAGTTTGGTACTCGATCTGAGACAGGGACTGGTCTCGGTCTTTATATTTCAAAAAGCATTGTCGAAGCACATGGTGGAAAGATATGGGCAGAAAATAATCCTGATGGAAAGGGTGCTACCTTCACATTCACTCTGCCGTTTGCAGATGGCGCGATTCCGTACAACAATCCAAATTCCTAAGGAACTAAAAACTATTAAGTAGTATTATAGAGTGTAATTTCTTTGCCAAAAGCTAATGTTTCTTTTGGCTTACCAGGGTGCTAGCTTTCCAGGATTTCAATATTGGATACTATCTTGGACACATGACTACTGTCCAGAATTGAGATCTTTTACACTTGCTTTTCAGTTATCAAATGATTCTAGGTGTGTGTGTGTATTTCTTTGGTCCAGTAAAAGGAAAAATGCTTGGTGCGTCAGGCTAATAGCTTATCATTTCTCATAGCATAGTTGTAAACAATATGTAAGGTTGGAAATCATAAATTCAATTCAACCTTTGCCAATTACCGCTTCTGTGGTCATCATAGGGGAGGGAGTGGGAGAGAGAGGATTCAGGAATTATCAAATCCTGTGACGTTAAATGCCCATAATAGGTAATAATCATCTGGACGTTCTGGTACTCATAAAAAAAACCTGATTTCTGTTTTTGATCATCCTGATAGAAATCGCTATCATGACTGGCTCTCCAGCATTCGCCTCATCTTTTGGTTGCTGCGAATATGGCGACTTCAGGGATGGATGGTTCCAGTACCACTGCTGCATAATCGATCGGTGGGCTGGTCAGAGTATAGGCAGAACTAGAAGGGAGCAGATGAAATATTACAGCCAGTATAATAATTAGTAGTGAAAACCCAATATGCTGTTTGCAGACACAGTGAGCAAAACGCGAGAGCCATAACAGGGCATTATGGCATACTCCCCCTCTCCCTAAGGTGCTAGCTTTGTTATAAGGTGCGCACTTCAGCTTGACTTGTTGAGCTCTGCCATAGATGACGTAATTATGGA
>Ga0081538_10004714_pt1 | contig 12488 bp, 12 predicted proteins | sample TabmetS5T2R1_FD_71022 | JGI IMG/M metagenome (GOLD analysis project Ga0081538, IMG submission 71022) | Tabebuia heterophylla rhizosphere microbial communities from the University of Puerto Rico - S5T2R1 | ecosystem: Host-associated > Plants > Roots > Rhizosphere ...
CGTCGAGCAGGTCGGCCAGGTCGTGGGCCGTGGGCCGGCCGACGTGTTCGTCAACGTTCCGGCCTTCCCGTCGCCCGAGTTCAGGGACGTGGTGCGGCCGAACTTCGACACGCTGTACTCGGTCGCATGGCTCGACCTGCACGACGAGCCGCGGGTCGTGTCGGTTCCCGCGGCCGGGGACAACTACTACCTGCTTCCCATGTACGACATGTGGGGCGAGGTCTTCACCTGCCCGGGGACGCGGACCACCGGAGACGGCGCCGGCGCCTACGCGATCTGCGGGCCGGGGTGGTCGGGCGACCTGCCCGCCGGCGTGCGCCGCTACGACGCGCCGACGCCGTGGATCTGGATCATCGGCCGGACCCAGGCGAGCGTGGAGACCTACGACAAGGTCCACGCCTTCCAGGCCGGCCTTGGGATCACGCCGCTCTCGGCCTGGGGCGGCGCCGCGCCCGAGGTCCGGGGGGAGGTGGACCCGACGGTCGACAACGAGACGCCGCCGCTGCGCCAGGTGTTCGCGCTCGACGCGGGCGGCTTCTTCGGCCATGCCGCCGAGCTGCTCAAGGAGCACCCTCCGCACGCCATGGACTATCCGATGCTCGACCGGCTGGCGCGGCTCGGCTTCCGGGCCGGCGAGTCGTTCGACCTGTCCGCCGCCGACCCGGTCGTGCGGGAGGCGCTCGTCAAGGCCGTGCCCGCCGCCCAGTAGCAGATCACCGACCAGCAGACCAGGCTCGGCCGCGCCGTGCACGGCTGGGAGATCATCACCTCGAACATCGGGAACTACGGGACCGACTACCTGACCCGCGCGTGCGTCGAGCTGATCGGCCTCGGGGCCAACCTGGCCGCGGACGCCATCTACCCCGTGGTCTACACCGACGCCGACGGACAGCCCTTCACCGGCGCCAACAGCTACGTCTGGCACATGGACGAGGACGAGCTGCCACCCGTCCGGGCGTTCTGGTCGCTCACCCTGTACGACGCCGAAGGCTTCCAGGTCGCCAACGAGCTCGACCGCTTCGCCATCGGCGACCGCGACGACCTGCGGTTCAACGACGACGGCTCGCTCGACATCCACATCCGGCGCCGGCCGCCACCGGGCGGCACGTCGAACTGGCTTCCGGCGCCCGAGGGCCGGTTCAACCTGTGCGCCCGCCTCTACTACCCCAAGCCCGAGGTGCTCGCCGGCAGGTGGACCCCGCCGGCGGTCCGGAAGGTCGGCTGAGGAGACGGGGAGGGGGAGGGATGCCTGGTCCAGCGCCGGACACCGACCCGACGGCGGTGCTCCGGAGCCCGGCTATGTCCGGCTCCTGGTGCTGGCGGCGGTCCTCGGGGTGCCGATCTCGGCGGCCGCGTACGGCTTCCTCGCCCTGATCACCGGCCTCCAGGACTGGGTCTTCACCGAGCTTCCCGAGGCGCTGGGCTTCGACACCGCGCCGCTGTGGTGGCCGCTGCCGCCGCTCGCTCTGGCCGGGCTGCTGGTCGGGCTGATCATCCGCGCCCTGCCCGGGGCGGGCGGTCATTCGCCGGCCGACGGGCTGAAGACCTCGGGGGCGCCGACGCCCGCCGAGCTCCCCGGCGTGGTGCTCGCCGCCCTGGCGACCCTCAGCCTTGGCGTGGTGCTGGGGCCCGAGGCGCCGCTGATCGCCCTCGGCGGCGGGCTGGCCGCCCTCGCCCTCCGCCTGGCCAGGCGCCCGACTCCGCCCCAGGCCATGGCGGTGGTGGCCGCGGCGGGCAGCTTCGCCGCCATCAGCACGCTGCTGGGGTCGCCCCTGCTGGGGGCGTTCCTGCTGATGGAGGCGTCGGGGCTCGGCGGGCCGAAACTGGGCCTGGTGCTGGTCCCGGGCCTGGTGGCCGCGGGGGTCGGGTCGCTGATCTTCGTCGGCCTGGACAACTGGACGGGGCTGGGCACCTTCTCGCTGGCGCTCCCGGACCTGCCGTCGGCCGGCCAGCCCACCCTGGCCGGCTTCCTCTGGGCGTTGGTCATCGGCCTGCTGGCGGCCGTGATCGGCACCGGGATCCGCCGGCTGGCCCTGCTGATCCGGCCCCATGTCGAGCGGCGGCTGGTGCTGGTCACCCCGCTGGTGGGCCTGGCCGTCGGCGCCCTGGCGATGGTCTACGTCGAGGTCACCGGCCACGGCTTCTCCGACGTGCTGTTCTCCGGCCAGGACGATCTGGGCCCGCTCATCGGCCAGAGCGCCGGCTACTCGGCGGGGGCGCTGGTGGTGCTGATGGTCTGCAAGGGGCTGGCCTACAGCGCGTCGATGAGCAGCTTCCGGGGCGGGCCGGTGTTCCCGGCGATGTTCCTGGGCGCGGCCGGTGGCATCGCGCTCTCCCATCTTCCCGGGCTCCCGATGGTCGCCGGGGTGGCCATGGGGATCGGTGCCATGAGCGTGGTCATGCTCAGGCTGCCGCTGACCTCGGTCCTGCTCGCCACGCTGCTCCTGGCCTCGGACGCGCTCGCCGTGATGCCGCTGGTGATCGTGGCCGTCGCGGTGGCCTACGTGGCCTCGGCCAGGCTCACCCCGGCGTCTGCCGGCAGCCCGTCCAGCGCCCCTCCGGCGGCGGCCCCCGCCAGCGAGGCCAGGTGAGGCTTGGGCGGCATGAGCGCTCCCTACTCCGTGACGGGCTTGCCGACGACGACCTCGAGGGCGCCTGCGCCTTCTTCCGCACCGGGTCGTTCCCGGCCGGCGCCCGGCTCGTGCAGGCGATCGGCGAGCTGGCCGGCCTCGACGACCACCAGCCCGGCGTCGACCTGCGGCGTGGGGGCGTGACCGTGCGGCTGGTCACGGCCACGGACGAGTGGTACGGGCTGAGCGAGCGCGACCTCGACCTGGCCCGGCGGATCTCGGCCCTGGCCCGCGAGCTGGGCGTCCCCGCCGACCCGTCCAGGCTGCAGACCGTCCAGGTCTCGATCGACGCGCTCGTCGGCACCGCGGTGCTGCCGTTCTGGCGGGCCGTGCTCGGCTACGAGTACCGCCCCGACAGCCCCGACGAGGACCTGATCGACCCCCGCGGCCGCGGGCCGTCGTTCTGGTTCCAGCAGATGGACGCCCCGCGCCCCCAGCGCAACCGCATCCACGTCGACGTCTGGGTGCCGCACGAGCAGGCCGAGCAGCGGATCGCGGCGGCGACCGCCGCCGGCGGCCGCCTGGTCACCGACGAGCACGCCCCGGCCTGGTGGGTCCTGGCCGACCCCGAGGGCAACGAGGCCTGCGTCGCCACCGCGATGACCCGCGACTGAGCGGCCGGCGTCTTCTAGGCCGAAGGACGCCGGAACCGCCGGCGTTCGCGCTCCACCGGCGGGCGGCGGTCGCAACCCTCCAGGTGGTCGTTGACCAGTCCCATCGCCTCCATGAAGGCGTAGACGGTGGTGGGGCCGACGAACGACCAGCCGCGGCGGCGCAGGTCCTTGCTCATGGCCGTCGACTCCGGGGTGCGGCCGAGCTGCAGGAGGGCGGCGTGGTCGAGGACCGCGGGGCGGGCCGCCGGGCCGGGCTCGAACCGCCAGACGTAGGCGGCCAGGCTGCCGAACTCGTCCGCCAGGTCGGCGTGGCGGCGGGCGTTGTTGATGGTCGCCTCGATCTTGGCCCGGTTGCGGACGATGCCGGGGTCGGCCAGGAGCCGCTCCACCTCCCGGGGCCCGAACCGGGCCACTTCCGGCGGGTCGAAGCCGGCGAACACCCGCCGGAAGTGCTCGCGCTTGCGCAGGATCGTCAGCCAGCTCAGCCCCGCCTGGAACCCCTCGAGGCAGAGCTTCTCGAACAGGCGGCGGTCGTCGGCGACCGGCCGGCCCCACTCGGTGTCGTGGTAGCTGCGGTACAGCGGGTCGCCAGCGCCCCACCAGCAGCGCGCCACCCCGTCGTCCCCGGCCACGACCCCGGCGGGCACCTGGTCACCTCCCATGGCCGTGCCTCCTGGTCGGCGCGCGAATCACCCGGTCAGGGTGAGGACAGGTCGCCCTGGCGCAAGGGATGGTAGGGCCCGGGTGGGACAGCGGGCGAGCCAGGGAGGGTGCGATGCCGGACGGGCAGCGGCCGAACATCCTGGTCATCTGGGGTGACGACATCGGCATCACCAACCCGAGCTGCTACAGCGACGGGCTGATGGGCTACCGGACCCCCAACATCGACCGGATCGCCGCCGAGGGGATGCGCTTCACCGACTCCTACGGGGAGCAGAGCTGCACGGCCGGGCGGTCGGCGTTCATCACCGGCCAGAGCGTGTTCCGCACCGGCCTGAAAGGTCGGGGTGCCAGGGGCCGACGTCGGGCTGCGGTTCGAGGACCCGACCATCGCCGAGCTGCTGAAGCCGCTGGGATACGCCACCGGGCAGTTCGGCAAGAACCACCTGGGCGACAAGAACGAGTTCCTCCCCACCGTGCACGGCTTCGACGAGTTCTACGGCAACCTCTACCACCTCAACGCCGAGGAGGAGCCGGAGCTGCCGAACTGGCCGCCGGCCAGCGACTTCCCGCAGTTCGCCGACCGCTTCGGGCCCGTGGCGTGATCCGCTCCTGGGCGACCGACACCGACGACCCGACCGAGGAAGGCCGCTTCGGCCGCGTCGGCCGCCAGCGCATCGAGGACACCGGCCCGTTGACCAGGAAGCGGATGGAGACGATCGACGACGACACGGTCGACACGGCCAAGGACTTCATCCGGCGCCAGCACGCGGCCGGGACCCCGTTCTTCGTCTGGATGAACACCACCCACATGCACCTGCGCACCCACCCCCCGGAGAGCGTCGGCCAGGCCGGGCGCTGGCAGTCGCCCTACCACGACACCATGGTCGACCACGACAAGCACGTGGGTGAGCTGCTCGACCTGCTCGACGAGCTCGGCATCGCCGGGGACACCATCGTCGTCTACTCGACCGACAACGGCCCGCACATGAACACCTGGCCGGACGCCGGGATGACGCCGTTCCGCAGCGAGAAGAACACCAACTGGGAGGGCGCCTTCCGCGTCCCGGAGATGGTCCGCTGGCCGGGCCGGATCCCCGCCGGGGTCGTGTCCAACGAGATCGTCCAGCACCACGACTGGCTGCCGACCTTCCTGGCCGCGGCCGGCGAGCCGGAGATCGTCGAGAAGCTGAAGCAGGGCCACACCGCCGGCGACAAGACCTTCCGGGTCCACATCGACGGGTTCAACCTGCTGCCCTACCTGACCGGCGAGGCCGGCAAGAGCCCGCGCCAGGTGTTCATCTACTTTTCCGACGACGGCGACGTGCTAGCGCTGCGCTTCGACAACTGGAAGGTCGTCTTCATGGAGCAGCGCGCCCAGGGGACGCTGCGGATCTGGGCCGAGCCGTTCGTTGCCCTGCGGGTCCCCAAGCTGTTCAACCTGCGCACCGACCCCTTCGAGCGGGCCGACACCACCTCCAACAGCTACTACGACTGGGTGATCGACAACGTCTACATCGTGCTGGCGGCGACCGCGGTCGTGACCCAGTTCCTCGACACCTTCAAGGAGTTCCCGCCCCGCCAGAAGGCGGCCAGCTTCACCATCGACCAGGCGGTGGCCAAGCTCGAGACCGCCCTCACCACCGGCCAGTAGGAGGCGCCATGGCCGTCGCCCAGCCAGCCGCGACGGACCGCCGGCCGGGGCCCGACATGGTCTGGGTCCGGGTCCCCGGGGGGACGTTCCTGATGGGCTCCGACGACCACTACCCCGAGGAGGCGCCGGCCCACGAGGTGACCGTCGACGGGTTCTGGATCGACCGGCACGCCGTCACCAACGACGAGTTCGCCCGCTTCGTGCGCAAGACCGGCCACGTCACCGTGGCCGAGCGACCGGCCGACCCGGCCGACTACCCCGGCGCCCGGCCCGAGCTGCTGGTCCCGGCCTCGACGGTGTTCAAGAGCCCCGGGCGCCCGGTCGACCTGCGCGACCACTACAACTGGTGGACCTACGTCCCCGGGGCCGACTGGCGCCACCCCCAGGGACCGGGCAGCTCGATCCGGAAGAAGCCCGACCACCCGGTCGTCCACGTCGCCTGGGCCGACGTCCAGGCGTACGCCGCCTGGGCCGGGAAGGAGCTGCCGACCGAGGCCGAATGGGAGCTGGCCTGCCGGGGCGGCCTGGACGGCGCCACCTACGCCTGGGGGGACGAGCTCAACCCGGACGGCCGCTGGATGGCCAACACCTGGCAGGGCGAGTTCCCGATCGAGAACCTGGAGCTGGACGGGTACGCCGGCACCGCCCCGGTGGGCCGCTACCCGCCCAACGGCTACGGCCTGCACGACATGGTCGGCAACGTCTGGGAGTGGACGAGCGACTGGTTCCAGGCCCACGGCGACGCCGCCCACGGCTGCTGCGCGCCGGTGAACCCCCGCGGCGGCGACCGCGACCACAGCCGCGACCCCCGGGACCCGGCCGCTATCCCGCGCAAGGTGATGAAGGGCGGCTCGCACCTGTGCGCCCCCAACTACTGCCGGCGCTACCGCCCGGCCGCCCGCATGGCCCACCCGGTCGACACCGGCACCTCGCACCTGGGGTTCCGCTGCATCGTCAGGGGAGCGGCAGATGCCGGCGACTGACCCGCTGCTGTCCTGGAACGACACCGGGACGCGGCAGGCCATCGTCGAGTTCGTCGAGGCGGTGACCACCGACGGCCGCGACGGCTACCTGCCGCCGGTCGAGCGGGTGGCGGTGTTCGACAACGACGGCACCCTCTGGTGCGAGAAGCCCATGCCGATCGAGCTCGGCTTCATCCTCCAGCGGCTGGCCGCCATGGCCGCACAGGACGACGCCCTTCGCGACCGGCAGCCCTGGAAGGCCACCTGGACCGGGGACCACCACTGGCTCGGCGAGGTCATCACCAGGCACTACGCCGGCGATGACAGCGACCTGAAGGTCCTGCTCGGCGGCATCCTGCAGGCGTTCGCGGGCATGGACGTCGAGGAGTACCAGGTCGCCGCCCACACCTTCCTGCACTCCGGCCGGCACCCGACCCTGGGCCGCGGCTACTCCGAGTGCGGTTACCGCCCCATGATCGAGCTGCTCGAGTACCTGGAGGCCAACGGGTTCACGACCTACATCGCCTCCGGTGGCGACCGCGACTTCATGCGGCCGATCAGCGAGACGCTCTTCGGCATCCCCTCGGAGCGGGTCATCGGCAGCTCGAACGCGCTGCGCTACGACCCGGACGACGGCGGCGGCTCGGCGGGCCCTCGAGCAGGCCAGGGACCAGGGGTGGACGGTGGTCAGCATCGGGCACGACTGGGCGACCGTGTTCGGCTAGGGATCGTCGTCCCGGTGGCATGGGGTGAGGTCAGGATCCCGACTCAGATGGCGAGTCTGATGGCGCCGTACTCCCCGTCGAAGCCCGGGTCGCGCTCGACCTGGCCGCGGCGCACCTTGCCGATCGCCTCGGCCACCGCCGGGAAGCCGGCCTTGTCGATGTCCTCGACCGCGACGTGCTCCAGGATGGGCAGCTCCGGGCCGAGCTGCTCGATCATGGCGTCGACGGTCCGCCGCACGGTCTTGCTGGCCGTCCCGACGCCGGTGACCTCGGCGACGACCTCGTCAAGGGGAAGCAGGCTGCGGCAGCGGGGCGCCCCCTCCGGACGGGCTCCCGGCGGGCGGTCGGCCAGGTCCTCGACCCGCTGAAGCACCCCCATGGTGAGCCGCTTGCCACAGACCGGGCAGCGCATGCGCGCCTGCCTGGCCGCTTCCGGCTCCAGGCGGACGCCGCAGCGCGTGTGCCCGCTCAGGTGGTACCTGCCCTCCTCGGGGAAGAGCTCGACCGTCCCCTGGAACCCTTCCCCGGTCTCAAGGGAGTGGCGGATCGCGAAGTAGTCGAGCTCGGTGGCGAGCTCGGTCGCCTCGCGGCCGAGCCTCGACGGAGCGTGCCCGTCGGAGTAGCTGACCGACCGGAACCGGTCGAGGCGAGAGACCCGCCAGGTCATCGGCGGGTCGGCCGACAACCCGGTCTCGACCGCGAAGATGTGGCGGCTCAGCTGCCCGTAGCAGTCCTCGATGGCGTCGAAGCCGGCGGTAGCGCTCAGGACCCCGACCCACGGCGTCCAGACGTGCGCCGGCACCAGATAGGCGCCGTCGCCGCTGCCGAGGGTGACCTCGAGCAGGTCGCTCGCGTCCATGGCGAGGGTCGGGCGCCCGTCCTCGGTGAGGTTCCCCCGGCGGCCCAGGCGATCGTTCAGGGTCGCCGCGACCGCGAGGTCCGGCACGTACAGCAGGTGGTGCATCCGCCGGGCCCGCCCGTCCCGGTGGAACGCCGTCGAGACCTCCACCTGCAGCAGGAACCGCAGCGGCTCCCGGCACGACGGCGGCAGCCGCTCGACCACCGCCCGTTCGAGCTCGTCCCGCAGCCGGAACAGCCCCGGCTCGGCCGGCACCAGGCCGTCGCGCAGCTCCCCGAACCAGGCCGGATGCGTGAAGTCCCCGGTGCCGAGCACCGCGATCCCCTTCCGGCGGGCCCACCACGCCAGCTCGACCAGGTTGGCGTTCCGGCTCGTCGCCCTCGCGTACCTGGAGTGCAGGTGCAGATCGGCATAGAACGGCATGCTCCTAGCTTTCCCGCCAAGCGGGCTGGAATCACCCGGTCCGGGTACGAACGCTGACGGCGTTGGCGGTCACGATCGCGGTGACGGCGAGCCATTCGGCCCACCCAAGGGACTGGCCGAGGACGGCCAGGCCGACCAGGGCGGCCAGAACGGGGTTGACACTCATGAAGACCCCGAAGGAACGGGCCGGGACCCGGCGCAGGGCGAGCAGGTCGGCCAGGAACGGGACGGCGGAGGAGAGGACGCCGGCGGTGGCCGCGTAGCCGAGCGCCGCGGCCGACGGCAGGTGATGCCCCAGCGTGACGATGCCGATCGGGACGTACACCAGCGCGGAGAGGCCGGCGGCGGCGGCCGATCCCTCGGCGCCGGGCAGCCGCCGGCCGATCACGCGGTTGAGCAGGATGTAGGACGCCCAGCAGGCGGCGGCGACCAGGGCAAGGGCGATGCCCAGGTAGTCGGTGGCCGGCTGGGCCAGGACGACCACGGCCGTCCCGGCGGCCAGGGCGCAACCGAGGTCCACCCGGCGGCGGGAGGCGGCCAGGGCCACGCCGAGCGGGCCCAGGAACTCCAGGGTCACCGCGAGGCCGAGGCCGATCCGGTCGATCGCGGTGTACAGCGACAGGTTCATGGTGGCGAAGACCAGTGCCAGCAACAGCACCGGCCACCACTGCCGCCAGGTGAACGAGCGCACTCTGGGGCGGCCGACGGCCCACAGCAGCACGCCGGCGACCCACTGGCGGGCCGCCACCACCCCGGCCGGCCCGATCACCGGGAAGGCCAGCGCTCCGGTGGCCGCCCCGACCTGGCTGGAGAGCCCGCTGCCGAGCATCAGGGCGACACCGGCGTGGCGGTCCGCCCGCCCGGCCGTCCGGAACCGAACCGGCGGTGGAGCACACCCGGGACATCGACGACTGGCTGGCGGTGATCGCCACCGGCCGCTGCGTCGGCATCACGCCGGACAGCACCGTCACCCAGTACCGCCGCCAGGGCATCGCCTTCCGCCCCCTACGGAACGCCGACCCCGTCCCGGTGTGGATGATCTGGCGCCGCCCGGACCCCCACCCGGCCACCCACGCCGCGGTCGCCCTCGCCTCGGACCTGTACCGCCGACATCCGTAGGCTGGTGAGGGTGCAGTCGAGGGGAGATCGGGGCCGGCGGTGGCAGCTGCACCGGCTGGACCGGCTGGGCGTGGGCCACCTGCCATTCGCCCTCAAGGTGCTCCTGGAGAACCTGCTCCGTCACGAGGACGGCCGGCTGGTCACCGCCGAACAGGTCGAGGCGGTGCGCCGGTGGGATCCCGCCGCCGAGCGGCCTGGTGAGGTCGACCTGCACCCCACGCGAGTGTTCCTCCACGACACCAACGGGGGTGCCCGCCGCATCCACCGGGCCAACCTCGTCGGCATGGTGTCCTGCGCGCCCGCCTGGACCCCGGACGCGGACGGCCCCCGGCCTCAGCGGGTGACCACCCCTGGGTCAGAGGAGGCCGATGACGCGCTCGCGGAGCAGCTCCAGCTGCGCCACCTCGTCGGCCAGGGGCCAGACGAAGACCCGCCGCGCGCCGGCGGCCACGAAGGCGGCCAGCCGCTCGGCGCACACCTCCGCAGGGCCGATGAGCAGTGGGGCCGAACGTAGCGCCTCGGCCGGCCGGTGCAGCATCGGCGCGAGCACATTGCTGAGCGTCCGCTCGGCTTCGCCCGTGTCCTCGGTGATGTGCAGCCAGGTGGTGGCGATCGCGGTCGGGAACGACTCCGGCGCCTTGCCGATGCCCCGTAGCTCCTCGGCAAGCCGGTCCAGGGCCTCGCCGAACCGGTCCGGCGTGGTGTTGTAGGCCGAGGCGAGCCACCCGTCGCCGAGGCGGGCGACGCGCCGCAGCCCGGCGGGCGAGCCCCAGCTCGCGACCCAGATCGGCGGGCCGGGCCGTTGTGCCGGCCGGGGTTGGAGCGGCACCCCGCGGGTGGAGTAGAACTCGCCCTCGAACCCGGCGCCGCCGTGGAGCAGGGCGCGCAGCGCCTGCACGGCCTCGTCGAACCGGCGCCAGCGCTCCTGGAACCCGATGCCCACAGCGGCGTAGTCGTCGGCCGAGGACCCAGGGCCCACCCCGGCGACCAGGCGCCCGCCGGAGAGGATGTCGATCGCGGCGAGGGTCTTGGCCAGCTGCAGCGGGCCACGGAGCACGGGGAGGCTGGCCGTGGTGACCAGCGTCATGCCCTGGGACGCGTTGATGAGCGTGGCGAGGGCGGTCGGGCCGTCCAGCCAGGGCCGGCCGAACAGGAGGTGATCGTTGGCGCAGAGGTACCGGTAGCCGAGCGTCACCGCCGCCCGGACATAGGCCGTGAGCGCCGGCAGCGACGCCGGCCTCCCGAGGTCGATCAGCGGCAGGTGGACGCCATACTCCACCTCGTGGCCTGCGGTCATGGCGTTGGACGCTACAGCCAGCCCGGCTTGCGGACGACGGCCTCCAGGTAGTCGAGCCGCAGCACCAGCGAGTCGCCCTCGGACACGTCAAAGCGCCTGGCCAGGGCCAGCAGCTCGGTCTTCAGGGCGCCGGCACGGTCCGGCCCCAGCGCCGCCAGCGCCATGGCGGTCGAATCGTGGAAGCTGGCGAGGAACTCCACCTGGTGCTCGGCCGAAGGGAAGCGCCACAGGAAGCTGCGCCGCGGGGCGGTGATCGTCACCTCGGGCCCGAACAGCTGCCGCAGTCGCTCCCCGGTGCCCCACGGCATCAGCTCCCCGAGGCCTGCCGGCGCCCGGAGGTGCCTGCCGACGGCGGCGACCAGCTCGCCGATGTAGCCGTCGGGCGTCCAGGCGACCATGCCGATCCGCCCGCCCGGCCGGCAGACCCGCAACAGCTCGCCGGCCGTGCTCTCACCGCCTGGGGTCGACATGGCATCGCAGACCGACAGCACCGCCTCGAAGGAGCCGGTGGGGAAGGAGAGGTCCTCGGCGTCACCCTCCACGAAGGCGACCTCCAGTCCTTCGGCCTCGGCGCGCCGCCGGGCCGGCTCCACCAGCTCGGGAGCGTCGACGCCGATGGCCCGGCAGAAGCGGCGGGCGGCGGCCAGGGCGGCGTTGCCGCTGCCGCAGGGCACGTCGAGCACGCGCTCACCCGCGTGCAGGTCGGCCGATTCGCAGAGCAGCTCGCTGATGAGCAGCATCCGGGATCCGATGGCGGTGGCGTCGGCCAGCGAACGGCCGGGCTGCCCTGGCTGCGTTGTCGGACGGGGGCGCACGGCGCTCCTCTCGTGAGGCGGTGCGCTCAAGGCTCGCCGGTTCGTGGGGATCAGGTCAAGTTATGCTTTCTGCATGCTGATAAGCTCTGCTTATGTTTGATCCGCGCCGGCTCCGCGTGCTGCGGGAGGTCGCCGCCCGCGGCTCGTTCTCGGCCGCCGCCGAGGCGCTCGCGTTCACCCAGTCGGCGGTCAGCCAGCAGGTCGCCGCCCTCGAGCGGGAAGCAGGGACCAGGCTGGTGGAGCGGGGCGTGCGACCGGTACGCCTCACCGACGCCGGCCGTGCCCTTCTAGCGCACGCCGAGGCGGTGCTCGCGCGCCTGGACGCCGCCGAGCAGGAGCTCGGCGAGATCGCTCGCCTGCGGCGTGGCCGGCTGCGCCTGGCCAGCTTCCCCACGGCCATCGCGACGCTGGTCCCCCGCGCCGTCGCGCGCTTCAACCGGCGCCATCCCGACGTCGACGTGACCGTGATCGACGACCATGGCCAGGGCCTGATCCCAAGGCTCGCCCGCTGGGAGCTGGATCTCGCGCTTATCTACGAGCATGAGGCGCAGCCCGAACCTGACGTCGCACTGGAGCGGACCCACCTGTTGGAGGACCCGTTCGATCTTGTTGTGCCGGACGGCCACCCGCTGGCGGGGCGGGCCTCGGTCGCCCTGGAGGAGCTCGCCGGGGAGACCTGGATCGGCGGTGGCCCAGACAGCGCCTATGGCGCCATCGTCCTCCACAGCTG
>Ga0081538_10004715_pt1 | contig 12486 bp, 19 predicted proteins | sample TabmetS5T2R1_FD_71022 | JGI IMG/M metagenome (GOLD analysis project Ga0081538, IMG submission 71022) | Tabebuia heterophylla rhizosphere microbial communities from the University of Puerto Rico - S5T2R1 | ecosystem: Host-associated > Plants > Roots > Rhizosphere ...
ATCATGGAATCAATGAGATGTCCACTTACCTCGACTTCCTGCTCGAACTTACCGTCTGCCAAGGTATATGACCGTAAAAGCCTATTTCGGTAATAATAAAGTTATATATTATATTGGAAGCGACAGCTTGCCGAAGTACTCCTGCATGTTCTGTTCGGCCTTTATTTTTGCGACTATCTCGTTCTTGACATCCTCAGAGAACCACTGCGCAATCGACTTGGCAATGCCGTTCTTGTCGCAGAACGCGATCATGTAGCCGGCGTCCTCCTTGACCACGGCGTAAAGCGTCTCTTCTCCCACGGGCTCCCACTTGTTGTCCTTGTTGTCCTTGAGCGCAAGGGCCGGCATGGCGTGCCCCGCGTAGAGGGTGAGCAGTTCCTGCGCAGCCTTGACCCGTTTTTCGCCCATCTTGAGAGCCATGAAATACTGCATTGCGCTGTTATTTTGTAGCAGGCGCCGGCCTTAAAGAGTTTAGGATTTCGCTAACAATGTCGCCTTCGTCGCCTACTGCGGATTTAGCGGATTCAAAGAACGGCGCAAGGAAAGTGTTTGCATACCCTTGCTTTGCGTACTGGTTTGCCTGCAACGCCATTTCCAGCTTGTCTATCCTGTGAACAAATTTGGCGACGCCAGTTCTGTTCTGTAAATATTCAAGCCAGATCTTTTCGTACTCCGCCCTAATTTTCTTGGGCAGGCCGGTAAGTATAGCCTTCATTGCCTTTTTTTCCTTGGCGATTTTTTGTTTCGCTGTCACGTCGCCGGGCATATAGTCGCCCACTATCGACTCTGCAAGGTCGTGCAGGATCACCATCTTCATTGCCCTTTGCGCGTCAAGCCCCAGCATGTCTGCAAGCAACATGGTCATCGCGCACATCGAGAACGTGTGGTCGGCAACTGACTCGGCGCTTTCAACTTTTACTTTCGAGACCCAGCCGGCGCGCTTGACTGATTTGAGCTGCAAAACAGACTGAAAAAAAGGTGTGAGGTCATTTACCATTTTCTGCTGTCGCCTTCAAGCAGGCCGGAGCCGTGGTGTATCCTGTCTATATGCTTTGACAGTTCCTCGTTGTCCTTGAACTTGGACTGACAATAGGGGCAGCTAGCTCCATCTTGTTTGGCTGTCATTTAATGAAAATTACTCGCTATGACCTTAAAAGCTAATCGCCAGGTGCCGTCTGTGCGCTGCGCTCTAAAGCGCCTGCAGCCACTTGCGTCTCCTCAATTGCCGACGGAAGGAGGTCGACAAAATAAGTCAGCATCGTGGTGAAGACTGCCATCATTGCAGTGATGGCCAGTATTAGCATCACGTTATGGACTTGGCCCAAGGCCTTACCTACCGGAACATCCGCGCTTTGACCATTTTAATGTTAGTATGTCTTTGCAATTGCTGGCTACTACTACTACTATTTTCGCCACGCGACATCCAGGACGCCTTGCCTCTTGTTGGCAACCCGGGCCGCCACGAAAAGCAGATCAGAGAGCCTGTTGAGGTAGATGACAATTGCAGGGTTCACTGCCTGGCTCTTTGAGAGCGCCACGACTGCTGTCTCGGCTCGGCGCGAGATGCCCCTGCACTGGTGAAGAAGAGATGCCTCGACGCTCCCGCCCGGCAGTATGAAAAACGTTATTGGCGCGAGCTCTGCCTCAAACCTGTCGATGACTGGCTCGAGCGCAGCTGCCATTTTCTCGTCTGTTCGCGGGGTCTTGTTTTCACTCTTTGGGTAATCTGGGTCCGCAAGGTCGGAGCCGACCACAAAAAGATCGTTCTGCACCTGCACAAGGACATCCGCCAGATCCGCAGCAAGCTGCCCCTTCTGGCACAGGAAAGCGGCTGCAAGGCCTACGCTTGAGTTCAGCTCGTCGACTGCGCCATAGGCCACTATTCTCGGGTCGGCCTTGCTCACCCGCTTGCCGCCGATAAGCCCGGTCTCGCCCTTGTCACCGGTCTTGGTGTATATCTTCATGCTTTTACAGAAACTGAGAAGATGATTTAAGAATATAGTTTCTTTCACGGAAAAGGAAACCGCTGTCTTAAAATACCACTAGCGAAATCTAATGGGTGAAAGATGAGGAGGATCGCTGTCGTCGATGACGAAATCGACATCACGACCGTGCTGAAGAAAGGTCTCGAGCAGCACGGGTTCTCCGTCGACACATTCAACGACCCGCAGGCGGCGCTTGCAAGCTTTAGGCCCGGCCACTACGATCTCATGATAATCGACATCAGGATGCCCAAGATAAATGGCTTTAACCTGTACAGAGAGCTGAGGAAAAAGGACGCCAAGGTGAGAGTCTGCTTTCTGACTGCATTTGAGATCTACTACGAAGAATTTCGCAAGATGTTCCCGACGATAGACGTAAGGGCGTTTGTCAGAAAGCCTATCAGCATCCAGAGCCTTATCAGGCTGATAAACTCGATTCTCGAGCCCTAGCGGCGCGAAGCTGCGACAACAGGCTAGATGGCTTTAGAGCGCTCCTTGAGGTATTCCACGAGCTTTATTGCGTCTATCTCTTTGAGGCTCTTTCTGTTGGAGGCAATATAGCCCTTGAACAAGTCTATCTCGTCTTCAAGCGACGGGTACTTTTTCTTCGCCTCCTCGATAATGTGTGCATAGTTGCGGTATGGAAAGTAGATGCCCTTGGCAACCTGGGCAATGGCCATTTTTGCTTGCCTGCTTATGATGCTTTTTTTGTACGCAAGGTAGAGATTATAGCGAATGTCTATCATGGCCTCCGACTGCAGGCCATAGCTCTCCTCTTCCGGCGCAAAGGTCACCGCCACCTCGTCGTCAGCGTTTATCCTGCCGCTCCTGTAGAGCTGGAACACCCTGCCTATACCCATCATGCCAAACTTTTCCAACTCGACCGCTCGCAGCGCCCCAAGGCTTGCTGCCCCAGCCAAAAGCACGCCCTGCTTCCTTGCAAGCTGGTATACCTCAATCGGAGTCGGAGGGTAGTCCTGCAAAAAGACGCCGTCCACCAAGCCCACCATCCTGACTTCAGGGTCTGCCGCCAGTCGCAACAGGTCCCCTTTTTTTGCCGGCGGCCTATAGTCTGCGCCGGCAAATATCCTGCGCGCTCTTTCGTGGCTCAGCGACGGACCGAGAAATATTATTACCGGCTTGACCATTGCTTCTTAAAACACGCCCTTGCCCGCATGCCCATCACCGACTTTGTTATCTTGAAGGTCTCAAGACCCGGCACTATTGCACGCACCACCGGGATTCCTATTTCCGGATTCGTCAGGTCGACAATGATTACGCGATAGAGCCCGACACTCCTCAATCTTGAAAGGATGAGCTTGATGTCGTCAAGTATGTCTTCGTTAAAGAACGTCTTTACCTGCGAGAACTTTTCCCTCTTTGTAGAGGGCATGAACTGCCAAGCGCGCTTGTCGTCCGTGTTGTTCTCGCCGTACCTTATCTTGCGTAGGTCATCCCTTGCCCCCTGAATGTTGGCGGCTCTTGTCTGTGAAACCTCGGTTATCGCGCGGAGGAGCGCTATCCTCGCGTCGGGATGCGTGCCATGCCCCTCTGCAAGGTAGCCGTAGTCGTGTGTGACCCACTCGATGCTGCTTGCGTTGAACGTCGGGATGCCGATGTCGGAAGTGATGTCCTTTATTATCAGCGGGATACCTGCTTTTTCGAACTTGCAGACGAGCTTTCTGGCAGGCTCGAACTCGACTTCAGATATGTCGACCTCGAGGAAGACGCCCGGGTCGTCGACGAACCTGTCGGTAGGGATCGGCGGCACCGGGAACCCCGCCAAGTTCAGCGAGTGAACAATGGTGCGCAAAACGTGGAACGGGATAGCGCTTGCGCGCAGCTCTGCAAGGCTCATGGCGTCGCGTTCTATTACTTCGCAGAGCGCGTGGCATATCGCCTCTTCCATTACGTTGCCGGAAGCTAGGCCGTTTGTGTGAAAGTATGCAAACGGGTTGACCGCCGGTGGTGGCGGCGTGTAGCGAAATAGTGCAATCGAGGCAGGAACCATCACCTCCTCGCCACTTGCAAGGTCGTGGCCTGGCAGCCAGTCCATAGGCATGTCGTTTCGATACTCGAATCTTACCGGCTCGACGATTTCGTCAGGGTGCAGCACCTTACGCGTCTTGGACAGCTCGAAGTAGCTTGATCTGACGAATTTTCGTGGCCCGCCTGCTGGCAGCGACGAGTAACGCTCGATGCTCTCCATGAGAGCGCTTGCCATCGCGTGCTCTCGGGTAGGGCCCTTGCCGCTGTACACCCAGATGTAGTCTTCAGTGCCCGGCAGCACTGCAGAGTAGTTAGGTATTCGCAAAACATCCATGTCGGTAATATCGGCAAGCCTAGTAACTCCGATCTTTTTTGATATCGGCGTCGCCTTGTCCAGCGTTTCCTGCGCTGGCCTTATCCTGGACGTGCCATTGACTGTCCACTTTTTCCTGCTCTGCAGCTGCAGCACTCTAGTTACAAGCCTCGCACAAGTTCATATCAAGCTTTCTTCTTTGGCGGAAAATCGTGCAGATCAGCATGCTGGCACCTCATGCATGCCCTCAGCTCGGCATCTGTCAAGTAGTTGATGTAAAAGCAATTGGCACACTGGAGCCTAGTCAGCTTGCCCAGCAATTTCAGCTCGTTGCCGTCCTGTCCCAGGACCTTCCTTGCAACCAAGTTGTCGATTACCGGCCCCATCATTTCCGACAGCTGCTGCAGGTCGGCGTTTCGATAGCGGAGGTAGAGCGTGGCCATCTCGTTTGGAAGTGACTCTATCCTGAACGAGGTCTTGCTCGCGTTTGACTGCCTGAAAAAGTGATCCCGCAGGTACCAGTCCAGCTCCCTTGCTGTAGTTGTAGTATCAGACATGCTGTCGCAGGACTTGACACGGGGCAACGATATTTAAACGATAAAATAATTAATCCATCTGTGCCATATCTGGCGTTGCCTTCTGCCAGCCGTGACCTTGACAGGCACACGCTGTCAGAGCGCGAGAAGATAAAAAAATCATGTCGTTCCCGATGGGCGAGAACCTTGTGCTGGTCTCTAATGATAAAAAGAGAGCGCATGGCAGGACAATAGGCAAGATTTTGAAGCTGATAGCAGCCGACTGACAATTATATACTTGCGCCTTGTTACCTGCTGCTGCTGCATCAACATGCCTGCAAAGAAGAAGAAAGGCCGGCGGCATCACCATGACGCTCAAGGAGCAGACGGCGATGATGTGGTTGCGCGCCACAAGATAACTGGCAAGGAGCTGAGCGAGGCAGAAGAGCTGAGCGCTCGGCTCACCACACTGGTCGAAATGCTGGACGAAAAAGGCATAATCAACAAGAACGAATACGGCAGGACGGTGGCGATGCGCCTTCACGAGATATCCAAGGCCGGCGCCTTTGAGGAGCTGGACGAAGAGCTGTAGTAGCAAAAATGATCGCGTCTTTGCAATCCAGCAGGGTTTTCGCGCTGTCAATCCTCGCAGGCCTCATAGCCAGCGGGATTGCTGTCGCGGCCAATGCTGCGCTGGTACAGCCGTACACGAATGCAATCGTCGAGCTCTGGATTGACGAGCTGCTGGCAGAGGGCGAGTTTGACGAGGAAGAGTTTGACCTGCAGGCGCAGTCGATATACTCGTCGCAGGTGACCGGCTACATCATTAATGGGCTTGCCGCAGGAGCGCTCGTCGGCGGCGTGTATGTCTTTAGTAGTAGTAGTAGTAATAGCAAGCTGCCGACAGCGGCAGCAGCAACAAGCCCGTTCAAGGTCGCAGTCATGATAGCTGGCGCAGCGTGGTTCGTGCTGTACGTAGTGCCGGCGGTAAAGTACCCGCCAAGCCCGGAGGCGCTGCTCGACTCCGAGGCGGCAGGCTCATACTACCCGCTCTATGTAGGATACGTGACAGTTTCTGGGCTGTCGGCACTTGGGATAGCCACAGTGTTCCGCAGGGTAAAGAGGAAGGACAAGGTGTTCGGTATGGCGGCGCTCTACCTTGCGGTGATGGCGGCCGTGTTCTTTGCATTTCCAGACCATCAGGAGGATACGCTGCTGTTCCCGCAGCCAGTCGTCAACGCATGGAGAGCCTCTATCTCGGCTGCAATGACTGCGTTATGGTTTGCCGCCGGGATGATATCTGGTCTGCTGTGGACCTACGGCAGAAAAAGCGCCAAGGCCGTCTGATGCAATATATAATACATATATATTCAGTAATGATAAAAGAAAAAGAAGGTGGTGATGTTATTGTTATATATCTCCACCCTTCTATCAGGGACTAGTTGTTACAGTAGTGTTGTTGTTGCTGTTGCTGCCACTTTACCCCGTGGTGCTGTTTGCGGCCGTCGTCGTTGTCATGTTGCCGCCGCGGTGATCCATCATGCCCATGAACTGTTGTATCATCTCCGGCGTCACTATTATGCCGTAGACAGGCGTGTTGCCAAAGTGGGTGTCGATGATTTCTGGATCGGGGAATTGTATTTGCACCGTGCCGTTTGATAGAGTCATCTCAGTAAGCACATCGTTCACTGGACCCTCACGCATCGTGATTGTCGAAGTGCCGGTTAATGTGGTCTCGTTTGTGAGGTTGTCAAATTCGGTTTCCTGCTGCGTAAAGTTGGACATCTCATGGGTATGCATTGCAGTGCCGTCGAGCATTACCATGAACACCATAGCATGGAAGCCCGTGATGTTGCCGAATTCTTCAGCGCTGGTGGTATTAGTAGTAGCATTGCCTGCTACTGCGGTGTCATTCTGAGAGGCAAGCTCCATAGTCCAGTGACCTGATACTATCCAGGCAGGCTCGCCATCCTCGTCATTCTGGATGCTCGAAATCAGACCCCATCGCTTGTTCGGGTCATTTGTCCAGCTTCCCATCCCGCTGCCGTCGTTGTCCATCATTTTATACGTTGAAGAAGAGGAGGCACTTGCGCTGCTGATGCTGCTTGATTCATGCATTATAGAATATGCCGGTGCCGGAGTTACGCTGGCTGCAGAAACTGCTACTGCAAGTATTGCAGATAGCAGCAGCGCAGCTATGGCAGAATGTATGTTGTGCTGCGTCATAACGCTCGATGTCCACACCGAAAATATATGTAATGTAGCACAAATTTCGATGCTTTTGTATGTAAGTTTGTTATTGTCTTCTCTGCGCATATGTGTAGACAGAGATACCGTCAGGGGGCATGCTGCCACTTTCTCTTCTTTACGGCTTCAAGCCTGCTATCCCACAAGAGCTCGCCCTGCCTGTACGATATGACTTCGCACTTTGTCCTGAGCTCGGAATGCCTTGCCCTCAATCTTGCCAGCTCTTCAAGCGCCTTGACTCTTGCCTCGCGGAGCTGCTTTATCTCCTTCGCTATCCGCTTAAGGCGGGCGGAAGCAACATCGTTGTAGTATACCACCATTTCGTCAAACTCCAAAACTAGATCCGGTTCCTCCTTGTTGCAGCGGGATACCTGTTGCTCTAGACTTGTGATCTTTTCGCTCAACAGGTCGAGTTCTGCAGCAACCTTTTCAAAGCCTTTTGATGACTGGTCAGCTCTTTTCTGAAGCTCGTGGTTCATGCTTTTGCCAATGAGAGTACGCAAGTATCACATATTAGAAGGATATATGCGGTGGTGGGCACCACAACTCGGGAAAAAATCGATTTAACGGAGATCGCGGAAAGTCTCGCAGCAGCAAAATCTCCTGAAAGATCCCATTAATTTGGCAGCTCTAGTTAAAGGCGCAGGTTACAACCGTAAAACTGACTTACTAGTCAGTCAGTTATTTTTATATATATATGCCATCAAACCATACAGCATTGACAATAAAAGTTGGCATATGCACAACAACCGAAACCTCATCAACAACAACAACAACAACAGGCACGGAGCATCAAGGTGCTCTGTGGGCTGACCGTGCTGGCCGGAGTTCTGATGGTGATTAGCGGAATTCCGCCGATGGTTCTGGCTTCCGAGATACCCCGCTGATACTGGTCCTGCCGGGTCAGATGCCCCAAAGCCCGGCTGGAGTTGCTGCTGTCTGGAGCGTGCTCATTGTAGCAGGCGTTGCTTCCGTGGCTGTTGCCGCCGGCCTTTACAGGGGCAAGGGTTGGGCGCGCAAGGCAGCCGTGGCCGTCGCTGCCGTCGGCGCGGCAGTGGCAGTAGCAGCGGGGTCTCTGTTGCCATGGGACATATAGGAGAAGCGGCGAGCATCATTGTCAACGGAGCTGTCCTGTGCTATTATCTGTGCAGGCCGAACGTAAAGGAATACTTCTTCTTTAAGGCGGCAGCAGTACCACAGCAGGGAGCATAGGCCGGCGCTCTCTCCCTCCCTCCTTCCTTCCTTTTTCATCTTTTTATGCCCAGAATCCTTTCCCTCTTTCCTGTCACGCCTTCTATTAGGCTCTCCGCTCCAAGCACGAGGAACGCCAGCGAGAGGAGCAGCGCGGTAAAGACCGCCGCAAATACAGGTGACACAATGACCCCTATGGCAAACACGATGCCAAGGGCCCCGATTCCAACGATGGCTGCCCTGAACCATCCGTTGGCGCCCTTGGCCCTGACGCCGTGTATCACCTTGCCGGCGCCTGCGGCAAGCAGCCCAAGGCCAAGCAGGATCGCCAGCACTTCAAACGCCAGTGCAGGGAATGCAAAATCAAGAGCCGCTGCTGCAATGACCGCCGCGCCAAGGCCGACGTTTCCCGCGCGCGACCACCTGTCTACGGACTTGGACATTGTCCCGACAATGATCCTCTCAACCCCAAATGCAGCCAGGGCAATGGCAAACAGGTAGCCGATGGAGACTATGACGCCCATAAACGGACTGGCAAGAGCCAGCAATGACATCGATATTGCAATTATGCCGATTATGATCTGTATGATGCGGATCCGCTCCACGGCAAGCAATTGTAAAGTGACATTGGATAAAAGAAGTATGATTTCATTTACCATAGTGCTAAATTGAACTTAAAAGTTGTAGCTAGCTTAGCTGCGTATGTAAGTCTAGTTCAACTCCAAAATATCTGATATGTGACTATAAGGGAAGTATTTTCTTAGCATTGTTAGCAAAAGATAGTCAGGTGATACCAATAAGGGTTGCCAGTTCAATACGGCACTAGGTAAGATGTCTGCGGATTGCTTTTATCCTATAATCGAAAAACGGCATTATGAGTGTCAAGGGTACTCAGGAAAAGGCTCCAAAATCTGTTCGTACCGTGGAAATAATAGTTGGCGCAATCACGCTGGTGCTTGCAGGCCTAGTCATAGCGTTCCCATTGTTTGCAGTGCTCTTCATAGTCTTCTGGCTTTCGCTTTCTCTCATATTTGGCGGCCTGGAAGGCATCATCATTGGCGCAAGCGCCCGTCACCTTTCTAGAGGATGGCGTGCTCTTAGCCTAGGCGTGGGAGTATTTGCGCTGATAATGGGCTTTGTGGTTCTCGCGTTGCCGGGAGCTGCCGTGCTGACTTCGGTATTCCTGCTCGGTCTGGGACTGCTTGTTCTCGGAAGCGGAGCGATTGCGCAGGGCATATCCGGCAAGCATGCGTCAGGATGGGCGAGGGGGATGCTGATAGGGATAGGCGCGATAACCGTCGTCCTTGCCATGATGGCACTGGTATTCCCGGTATTCGGGGCGGAGCTTCTGTATGTCTTCCTCGCAGCTGCCCTGATAATAAACGGAATAGGCTTCATCATAGCTGGAGTGACCGGCAGCAAGTTTACCCCGATAACCCCAGGGAGTTTTGTAGGCGGCAACAAGAGGCAATGGGAGTCTGATGCAGCGTAAACAACAACAACAGCAGCAGCGCCATCTACCTTTCATTTTTCCCCTTCGGGCAAGAGTACGTACGTATATACCAGAGAAAATGAACTGAGCGCTGAAATCAAACTGGCTCTCTCCTTTTTTCATTATCGTCAACCAAAATTTCTTTGGCAAATCCCGCGAACTGGCAGTGGTGCCTTCAAAGGTATATGGTGTATATCCAGAAGAAGAAGGTTCATGGAATAGAATACGCATATCTGGTGAAGAGAGCGTCTGGGACAAGAGCAAGAGGATTGCGACACAGCGGATCATAAAGTATCTCGGCAAGTCGTTTGACGTGACCCTTGACGATATGCCACTCAAATACAGGAATAACCCGAATGTTGAGCCTTTCATTTTGTCGCACAGCTTGAAGAGCAGGGCAAAGAAAGATGCAATGCTCCGCAATTACTGCGACGGCCTGCTCAAGGTGCTTTGTAACGGCGACAGGCAGGAAAGCGTCGACGTCTATGGCAGATATTTCACATTATGTTTGACCTTGTCGACTTTTACGACAGCGTACTAAAGCACCTGATGTATGTATACCGTCGGCGATCTGTAGGAAAGGGAAGAGCTGGACATGACCACTGAGCACGTATATGCAGCAACATGGCCAAGGAGCTGATACAGCACATCAACGGGACGATTGTATTTAGCAGCGATAGCAGAGGAAATGTCCTGGTATGCATGCCCCTTGGCGAGCTGCACAACTTGGGGTGCGACATCATCGAATTGGTTCTTGTAAGCAGAGGGTACAGGGTGTTCAATGCATCTCCATCCATCCATCCCGTGGGACATGATCGTAAGGTTCGTAAGTGACAGAAAGACCGACGTTCGTGCTGATATCTATGGCCACTAAGGACAACGTCAATGAAGGAAAAAAGCTAGTTGAAGCGATCAGGTTCCACCATAATGACAAGGAACTGCCTGTCCTGCTGAGCGGTCAGGCCATCAGGAACATGGAACATGGATGAAGACGAGAGAAGGAGCATATCGAGTCGTCATCGCATTGCACGGTGGTTAAGCACAAAGATGATGGCTGTCTGGACGAAATAGTCATCAATCTTGTAGAGAAACTTGTTATCAGATAGGAGGTCTTGCAAAAAAGTAGAATCAAACTTCATACTTGACGCCTATAAGAAATCCCCGCGTCTTGTCCTCAGATAAAGGAACCTAACAGGGTCACAGCAATTGAAACTGAATTGAATATACAAAATAAACGTTAATGACTTATACTGCTTAACGTTTCGATAATCCATATAGGCTAAATCGACGGTTTTTGAACACTAATGTCTTCAAGGATATTGGCTCTTTTGTTCTTAGCGGCATTGTTTATCGGCGCCATAGCATCGATGGCTTCTGTAAACCTTGCCGCGACGATAAAAACAAACGACGCATATGCGCAATCTAATCAAGCAAATCAGCCAAGTTATTTCATATCTATACATCCAAGCACATTTAGTGAAGGCGCAAGCGAGTATAGCGCTCCAAACGTAGCCGTTCCTATTGACACTACTGTAGTATGGGTCAGCAATGACCTAGGACTGCAGCACACAGTCACAAGCGGCATGCCTGGCGGCAACGACTCAGGTTCTGCCTTTGATTCAGGTGCCATGCCATTCGGGGCACAATTCCCGCTCACCTTTAATAGTGCAAATGGCTTGGTAGGTGAGTTTCCTTATTACTGCACTCTACATCCTTGGATGACTGCTAAAATATCTGCCAATGACACAATAATGGAAGGCCAGAGCTTTGAGTTCAGGTCTGGAACTGGCCAGACGCTTGACCTTGGCAAGAACAACAGGACGCTCTTGGCATTTACCCCGATTGGCATGTCAGTAGATCAGGAACAGCCGATGTATTACAATTTCTCGATAACAAGAGATAGCGACAACGAAACTGTATTTGCAAATGAATTTGCAGTAGAAGATAATGATTTTGAAATAGAGTTGATACAATTTGCGAATATCAGCCAATTTAATGTAACAAACAATAATTCAGTCTGGTTTGGGCCTGACGTTTCTGTCCAGTACACAGGGGCATACCACGCTGCAGGCGACTTTTTCGCTGAGCCGGGCAACTATACGTTGGCAGTTGAAATGACCCGGATAGGGGCAAATCCGCCGCCGCAGCAAATGAGTGACGAGTTTGATATGCGCGTAGTTTCGTAGCGTGAGCAAGATAGCCACGTCACGAATCCCTAAATTTTTTTAGCAAATCCTGATGTTGCAAACTCGGTGTGCATTCTAAACCTGAAAACAAATGAAAGAAAAGTAGAAAGAAGCCCGGAAAGCGTTACCGTCTTCCTGAAATTCCGGAGTGAGTACTTTCCTATTTCTTGAACTTGCCCTGCAGCGCGACAATGTCACCTATCCTTGCCTTGACACGAATTTTTTGTTTGTCCAGTTTTCCACGACCATCATCCTCTTCTATCTCATTTTGTCTGCACTAGTCAATAAAGATTTGTCAGAACCCGAGCCGGTGCTTTCCAAGTATATACATACTACGTGAAATCTTTCACTACAAACCAGAAAATATATAGAAGGTAGTTTACGGGTTGAGGTAGTCGCAATATGGCACAGAACTACGAGAGTAACTAGATCAACGTTCCCATTGCTATAGGGACTACTACGGTATTGACACCTCCACTTCTCCCTTATATTTCCAGCAAGCGATCGTATATCTGCAATTTATCTTTCATCTGCTTGATTGCGTGTTGAGCAAACGCAATGCAACCAAGGT
>Ga0081538_10004716_pt1 | contig 12484 bp, 7 predicted proteins | sample TabmetS5T2R1_FD_71022 | JGI IMG/M metagenome (GOLD analysis project Ga0081538, IMG submission 71022) | Tabebuia heterophylla rhizosphere microbial communities from the University of Puerto Rico - S5T2R1 | ecosystem: Host-associated > Plants > Roots > Rhizosphere ...
GGGCGGCGCGCAAGCTGAAGGACGCCGATGCCGACGTCGTGCTCGTGGACAAGCACGACTACCACCCGTTCCAGCCCCTCCTCTACCAGCTTGCGACCGACCTGCTCGAGCCGAGCGCCGTCGGCCATCCGCTCCGCGATCTCTTCCACGAGCAGCCGAACGTGGCCGTCCATCAGGACGCGGTCACCAGCATCGATCTGGAGAAGCGCGAGGCGCGTTTCGCCGAGCTGGTGCCGATCACCTACGACTACCTCGTGCTCGCCCTCGGCGCCGAGGTCAACTTCTTCGGCACCGAGGGTGCCGCCGAGCACGCCTTCCCGATGTACACGCTCGCCGACGCGGTCCGGCTGAAGGACCACGTCCTCGAGAGATGGGAGGCGGCCGACAGGAAGCCGGAGCTCGCCGGGCAGGGCGCGCTCACCATCGTCGTCGTCGGCGGTGGGCCGACCGGTGTCGAGAGCGCCGGCGCCCTCGTCGAGCTCTACCGCGGCGAATTCAGCAAGGACTACCCGAGCCTTCCGCAAGAGAACGCCCGCATCGTGCTGGTCGAGGCGGAAGGCGAGCTCTTCCCGATGTTCAAGAAGAACCTGCGGCGCTACGCCAAGAAGGCGCTCGAGGACCGCGGCGTCGAGGTGCTCGTCGGGGAGACGGTCTCATCGGTCTCGCCCGGCCGCGTCACACTGGGGTCGGGCAAGCAGATCGACGCGCACACGCTCGTTTGGGGCGCGGGCCTCGTGGCGAATCCGATCGCCGACTCCCTCGATCTCGAGCTCCAGCACGGCAAGCGCATCCCGGTCGAGTCGGACCTCGCGCTGAAGGTACATCCGGAGGTGTTCGTGGTCGGCGACCTCGCCTGGATCACCGACACGGCGACGGACACGATCCTCCCGCAGCTCGGCTCGGTAGCTCTGCAGTCGGGCGAGCGGGCCGGAGAGAACATCGCCCGCCGCATTGCGGGAAAGGAGACCGAGCCGTTCCTCTATCACGACAAGGGGACGATGGCGACGATCGGCCGAGGTGCGGCAGTCGTCCAGTTCCGCCGCGGCCGGACGATGAAGGGCAAGGCGGCCTCGCTTGCGTGGGGCACCGTGCACCTCGCCCTGCTCTCCACCGGCGAGGACCGCGCCAAGGCGATCGTGGACTGGACGTGGGCAGGATTCTCGCACGAGCGACCAGGCCGGATCACCGTGCGGTCCGACGAGTAGACGTGCTGGAAAACAACCTCGAGGTGAAAGAGCGATGAGCACTCAGGAAGCAGACGTCTTCGTGCCGTTCGGCATCACGGGCGATCTCGCCAAGGTAATGACCTTCCGTTCGCTCTACCGGCTCGAGCAGCGCGGGCTCCTGAACTGCCCGGTCGTCGGCGTCGCGGTGGACGACTGGACCGTCGACCAGCTCGTCGAGCGCGCCCGCGAGTCGATCGTGGGGACCGGCGAGCAGCTCGACGAAAAGGTCTTCGACCGCTTCGCCGCCCGGCTTTCGTACGTCCAGGGGGACTTCGCCGACGCCGCGACCTACGCCCGCGTCGGGAAGGCGATCGAGGGGGCCAAGCTGCCCGTCTTCTACCTCGAGATCCCGCCCTTCCTCTTCGGCACGGTCGTCAAGGGCCTGGCGGAAGCCGGTCTGACGAAGAACGCCCGGGTGGTCGTGGAGAAGCCGTTCGGCCATGACCGCGACTCGGCCAGGGCGCTGGCCGACGAGCTCCATGCCTACATCGATGAGTCGCAGCTCTACCGGATCGACCACTTCCTGGGGAAGATGGGCCTCGAGGAGATCCTCTTCCTCCGCTTCGCGAACACGATGCTGGAGCCGGTCTGGAACCGGAACTACGTCGAGTCCGTCGAGATCACCATGGCCGAGGACTTCGGCGTCGAGGACCGAGGTCATTTCTACGACCCGGTCGGCGCTCTCCGAGACGTCGTCGTCAACCATCTGATGCAGGTCGTGGGCGCGACCGCAATGGAGCCGCCGGCCGGCGGCGACCCCGAGACCCTCAAGGACGGCATGGTCGCTCTCTTCCGTGCAGTCGAGGAGGCCGATCCGGCGCACTATGTGCGCGGCCAGTACGACGGCTACCTCGAGATCGACGGCGTCGCCGCGGACTCGACCACGGAGACGTACGCGGCCCTACGTCTCGAGATCGAGAACTGGCGCTGGTCGGGCGTGCCGTTCTTCATCCGGGCCGGCAAGCGGCTGCCGGTCACCCAGACCGAGGTCAGGCTGGTCTTCAAGCACCCGCCCCGGCTCGGCTTCGGAGTCATGGAGGGCAGCGCAGAGCCCGACCAGTTCGTGATCAGGCTCGATCCGTCGACGGGCGTCCAGGTCACTCTCGTCAGCCACCGCGCAGACGCCGCGAAGGCCGAGCCGGTAACGCTCGAGATGGAGTTCGCCCGGGAGGGCGGCGAGGGCCCCACTCCCTACGAGGTGCTCCTGCACGCCGCCATGGTCGGCCAGAGCGTTCGCTTCACGAGGCAGGACGGTGTCGAGGAAACATGGCGGGTCATGCAGCCGCTGCTCGACGCGCCTCCCCCCGTCCACTCCTACGCGCCCGGGTCGTGGGGGCCCGATGCGGCGGACAAGCTCGTTGCCGGCCACGGCAAGTGGTACGGCCCCTGGGTGCAAGCATGAGCGCCAAGAAAGCAAGCCCGGAACCGCGCGAGCAGAGCGCGGCCGCGCCGTCGCCGTTCACGCCGATCGCCGATTACGCCTTCCTCTCCAACTGTCACACGGGAGCGCTGGTCGCACCGGACGGATCGATCGACTGGCTGTGCGTCCCGCGCTTCGATTCGCCGAGTGCGTTCGGCAGCCTCCTCGACCGTGAGGCCGGCTCGTTCCGCTTAGCTCCGTTCGGGGTCTACTCGCCCACAGGCCGTTCCTACGAGCCCGGAACGAACGTCCTGGTGACAACGTGGAACACCCCCACGGGTTGGGCGGTCGTCCGCGATGCGTTGACCATGGGACCGTGGGACCACGAGGACGAGATCACGCCGCATACCCGCCCGCCGGCCGACGACGATGCGGACCACGTGCTCCTGCGCACGATCCGCTGTCTCGAAGGCAGCGTCGAGGTCCAGCTCGTCTGCGAGCCGGCGTTCGACTACGGGCGCACGCCGGCGGAATGGACGCTGGTGGACGGCAACCGACACGTGGCCGACGCGACGGGGGCGGGCCTGACGATCCGGCTCCAGACCGACCTCGCCCTCGGCGTCGAGGGCAACCGGGTCAGGGGCAGGCACGTCCTCGAGGAGGGTGACCAGGCTTACTGCTCGCTTTCGTGGGCCGAAGCGCTCACTTCGGTTTCGGACGTCGAGGAAGCAAACGCCCGCCTTGCCACCACGACGCGCTTCTGGCGCGACTGGCTCGGCAGGGCCCGTTTCATCGACCACGCCTGGCGCGAGCCCATCCAACGCTCAGCCCTGGCCGTCAAGGGCCTCACCTACATGCCGACTGGGGCCACCGTCGCCGCGCTCACCACCTCGTTGCCCGAGACGCCCGGCGGCGAACGGAACTGGGACTACCGCTACACCTGGATCCGCGACACGACGTTCACCCTCCAGGCATTGCACTATCTCAACCTGGACTGGGAGGCCGACGAGTTCATGCAGTTCGTCGCCGACCTCGAGCCGACGAAGGACGGCTCGCTGCAGATCATGTACGGGATCGACGGCCGACAAGACCTGACCGAGTCGACCCGCGACGACCTCTCCGGCTACGCGGGAGCCCGTCCGGTGCGAGTCGGCAACGGCGCCTTCAACCAGCGGCAGAACGACGTCTTCGGCGCCGTACTGGACTCGATCCTTCTTCACACCGTTCGCAGCAAGCGCCTGCCGAGGCGGCTATGGCCGATCGTCCAGACGCAGGCCGAGTGCGCCGCCCAGGTCTGGCAGAATCCCGACCAAGGAATCTGGGAGGCGCGTGGCAAGCCGCAGCATTACGTGTCGTCCAAGCTCATGTGCTGGGTCGCCCTCGACCGCGCCTCGAAGCTCGCCGAGATGCGAGGCGACCCCGATCTGATCTCCACCTGGCGCGCGACCGCGGACGAGATCAAGGCAGACATCCTCGGGCACGGGATGAGCGATCGGGGTGTCCTGCGTCAGCACTACGAGACGGACGCGCTCGACGCCTCAACGCTCCTGGCAGCGATGTACGGCTTCCTGCCCGATGACGACGAGCGTCTGTACAACACCGTGATGGCGATCGCCAACGAGCTGACCGAGGGCGGGTTCGTGCTGCGCTACCGCACCGACGAGACCGACGACGGATTGTCCGGGAAGGAGGGGACGTTCCTGATCTGCTCGTTCTGGCTCGTGTCCGCGCTCGCGGTCGTCGGTGAGAACCGGCGGGCCCGCGACGCGATGGAGCGCCTCCTACGGGTAGCCTCGCCGCTCGGCCTGTACGCGGAAGAGTTCGACACGGACACCGGCCATCACCTCGGAAACTTCCCGCAGGCCTTCTCGCACCTGGCGCTCATCGAGGCGGCGTCCCGAATCATCCTCGCTGAACGGCTCGAGGAGTATTCGCTGTGAGCTCCTACGACGTCGTCATCATCGGAAGCGGTGCGGGCGGAGGGACGCTCGCCCGGCACCTGGCGCCTTCGGGCAAGCGGATCCTGCTGCTCGAGCGTGGCGGCTGGCTCCCCCGCGAGCCGCAGAACTGGCTGGCCCAGGACGTGTTCGTCGAGAACCGCTACGTCTCTCCCGAGACCTGGTTCGACGCCAAGGGGAAGCCCTTCCAGCCGCAGGTCCACTACTTCGTCGGCGGCGCGACGAAGCTCTACGGCGCCGCTCTCTACCGGCTCCGCCGCGAGGACTTCGGCGAGCTTCGCCACCACGGCGGCATCTCGCCGGCCTGGCCGATTTCCTACGACGAGTTGGAGCCGTACTACTCGCAGGCGGAGCACCTCTACCAGGTGCACGGGGCGCGGGGCGAGGATCCGACGGAGCCGGAGGCGAGCGCTCCGTATCCGCAGCCGCCCGTCTCGCACGAGCCGCGGATCCAGCAGCTCTCGGACGACTTGGCGGCGGCCGGCTATCACCCGTTCCACGCGCCCTGCGGGATCCTGCTCGACGAGTCGAACCCGCCCTACAGCACGTGCGTGCGCTGCGCGAACTGCGATGGGTTCCCCTGCCCCCTCCATGCGAAGTCCGACGCGGAAGTGATCGGGGTGCGCCCGGCGCTCGAGCACCCGAACGTGACCCTGCTGACCGACGCGAGGGCCGTCAGGCTCGAGACGAACGCTGAAGGCTCCGCGGTCACCGGAGTTGTCGTCGAGGGCGACGGGGAGACCGAGACGTTCGTCGGCGAGATCGTCGTCGTCTCCTGCGGGGCGGTCAACTCGGCGAGGCTCCTGCTCGAGTCGGCCACCGACAAGCATCCCAACGGGCTCGCCAACGGCTCCGACCAGGTCGGGCGCAACTTCATGTTCCACGACAGCCAGGCGGTGCTCGCCCTCTCCCGGGAGGAGAACCCGACCGTCTACCAGAAGACGCTCGGGCTCAACGACTTCTACTTCGGCGCGGACGACTTCGAGTACCCGCTCGGAAACGTCCAGATGGTCGGAAAGTCGCAGGCGCCCATGTTCCGCGGGGAGAAGCCGGTCGAGACGAAGCTGGCGCCGCAGTGGTCGCTCGAGCGTATCGCGCGTCACGCAATCGACTTCTGGCTCTCGACGGAGGATCTTCCGAGCCCTGACAACCGCGTCACGGTCGACCGCGACGGCAAGCTCACGCTCAGCTACGCCGAGACGAACGCCGAGCCCAGAAAGCGGCTCTACGAGAAGGTGAAGTCGGTCGTCGGGCAGCTCGACATGAATCCGGGGCACCTCGTCCATCGCTTCGCGTACATGAAGAACGAGATCCCGGTCGCCGGCTGCGCGCACCAGGCCGGAACGTGCCGTTTCGGCACCGATCCGGCGGCGTCGGTCCTGAACACGGACTGCCGGGCGCACGAGGTCGACAACCTCTACGTCGTCGACACGAGCTTCTTCCCGTCGATCGGCGCCGTCAACCCGGCGCTCACGGCCATGGCCAACTCCCTCCGGGTCGGCGACCACCTGCTCGAGCGGATGAGCTAGGCACGCAGGCTGATGGCTGCCGAGACGAGCGGCCCGTCGGGCGAGCACTTCGAGATCGTCTTCGACGACCAGCAAGTCACGGTCGTCGAGGTCGGCGGCGGCCTGCGCGCGTATTCGGCCGGCGGGTTGGAGCTGCTCGACGGCTTTCGGGCCGACGAGCCGATCGCATCCGGCCGGGGGCAGGTGCTGATCCCGTGGCCGAACCGGCTCGAGGACGGGAGCTACGAGTTCGACGGACGAACGCACCAGCTTCCGCTGACGGAGCCGGAACGGGGGAACGCGATCCACGGGCTCGTGCGCTGGGAGCGCTGGGCCCTCCGTGAGCGGGAACCGCATCGCGTCCTCTTGGAGCACAGGCTCGAGCCGCAGCCGGGCTACCCGTTCTCGCTCGCGCTCGAGATCGAGTACGAGCTCTCGGAGAGCGGGCTCGCCGTCCGGACGACTGCGACGAACAACGGACCGGACGTCTGCCCATACGGCGCCGGCCAGCATCCGTACGTCCGGATCGGCACGGCGACCGTCGATTCGGTGATTCTGCTCGCCCCCGCGAGGACAGTGCTCCGACTCGACGAACGCGGCCTTCCGGTCGGAAGGGAGCCGGTGGAGGGCACCGAGCACGACTTCAGCCGGCCGCGGGCGATCGGAGCGACGAAGCTCGACCACGCGTTCACCGAGCTCGAGCGCGGGAGCGACGGGCGCGCGCGTGTCGAGCTGCGGGACCCGAGGAGCCGTGCGGGCCTCACGCTCTGGCTGGACGAGAGTTACCGCTACCTGCAGCTCTTCACCGGCGACCCGCTGCCCGACGTCTCGCGCCGCAGCCTCGCGGTCGAGCCCATGACCTGCCCTCCGAACGCCTTCCGGAGCGGAGAGGACCTCATCCGCCTGGAGCCGGGGGCCGGCGTCACCAGCGTCTGGGGCATCGTCCCGGGGTGATCACGGCGGGTTGGGCAGCAGCAGGATCAACACGCCCCCGAAGAGCAGCAGGCCAGTGCCGACGGCGATGAGACCGTAACGCACGGCGCGCACCGGGAACTGCGTGCTGATGCCGACGAGAAGAGCACGCTCGCGAGGATGACGGTCGTGCGCACGTACTCGTCAGAGATCTCCGCATCCTCCGTTCCCTCCGCGAGGAGCCTGGCGGCCTCTCTGCCGCTCGCGCGAGTCGGCCAGTCCCGTCGGCAAACTGGGGCCGGAAGCGCCTCTCGGCGACCCCCATCGCCTGCTGGTCTCCGGCGATGTAGGCGGTGAACCAGGCGTTGAACGCGCCGTGTCCGCGGCGCGGAGGGTGATGGACTCCTCGAACGCGCGATTGCCTTAGCGCGCGTGGACGCGGCCTTCGCCAAGGCTATCCACGACTCGGTTCCCCATTTCGCCGCCGACTACCCCGACCACGCGGCGACGATCGTGACGACCGAGAGGAGAACGGCTTCGCCGATGGCGAGCATCCGGTCCTGCCGGTCGCCGAAAACCTTCTGGCGCGCCTGCGGTTGTCGCAGGACGATCCGACCGCGCAAATCGACGCTCGGATGTAAGGATTCGGGCGGCGACGCCCATGAGCACACTCGCGTCCACCGCGGTCGACCTCGCGCGTTGGCAGTTCGCGCTGACGACGCTCTTCCACTTCGTCTTCGTGCCGCTGACGCTCGGGCTGGCCCCGCTGCTGGCGGTGATGCAGACGCTCTGGCACCGCACGGGCGACGAGAAATGGCTCCGCCTGACGCACTTTTTCGGGACGCTCTTCCTGATCAACTTCGCGATCGGCGTCGCCACCGGCCTCGTCATGGAGTTCCAGTTCGGCATGAACTGGTCGGCCTTCTCGACCTACGTCGGCGACGTTTTCGGCTCGCCGCTCGCGATCGAGGGCCTAGGGGCTTTCATGCTCGAGGCCACGTTCATCGGCCTGTGGATCTTCGGCTGGAACCGACTCTCGCCGAAGGTGCACCTCGCGACCATCTACCTCGTCTGGCTGGGCACCTGGCTCTCGGCGTACTTCATCCTGACCGCGAACTCCTGGATGCAGCACCCAGTCGGCTACGAGCTCAACTCGCAGACCGGCCGGGCGGAGGCGAACGACATCTTCCAGATCCTCTTCCAGGGGTTCGTCCTCTTCGCCTGGGGACACGCCATCCTCGCCGGGATCCTGACCGCGGGTTTCCTCGTCCTCGGCGTCGCCTGCTGGCACGTGCTACGCGGCAGGAACGTCGACGTCTTCCGCAGCGCGGCGAAGCTGGCGATCATCGTCGTGCTGCCCGTCTCGGTCATCCAGCTCGGGCTGGGTAGCGAGTTCGGTGTCGCGGTGACTGACGTTCAACCCATGAAGATCGCGGCTACGGAGGCACTGTGGGACACCGAGGAGCCGGCCGCGTTCTCGCTCTTCCAGATCGGAGGGTTCACGGAGGACGACCAAACGCCGTCCTTCGACATCGAGGTCCCGGGTCTGCTCTCGTTCCTCGCCACGAACTCGTTCAAGGGCCAGGTCGTCGGCATCAACGAGCTTCAGTCCCAGGCCGAGCAGCAGTACGGGCCCGGGAACTACATCCCCGACGTGCGCCTCGTCTACTGGAGCATGCGCGTCATGGCCTACCTGGGGACGTTGATGTTTCTCCTCGCGCTCTGGGGCGCCTGGCTCCTCCGACGCGGGAGGCTCGAGCGCGCCAAGTGGTTCCAGCGGGCGGCCCTCGTGGGGATCGCGTTCCCCTTCCTCTCCAACTTCGCCGGCTGGATCCTCACAGAGGCCGGGCGGCAGCCGTGGGTCGTCTACGGGCTCCTGAAGACGGAGGACGCGGTCTCGGGCGCGGTGAGCGCGTGGACGGTCGGCCTCAGCCTGGGCGTGTTCGCGTTCCTCTACCTGGTGCTCGGCCTGGTCGACCTCTATCTCATGCGGCGCTACGCCCGTTTCGATCCTCCCGAGGTCGGTAGCGAGCGCGAGGAGAGAGCGCCGCAGCCGGCGCCGGGGTACTAGTGCTATGACCCTCGAGATCCTCTGGTTCACGCTCCTCTGCTTCCTCTGGACGGCGTACTTCGTGACCGAGGGCTTCGACTTCGGGGTCGGGATGCTGCTCCCCGTCCTCGGAAGAGACGAGGATGACCGCCGGACGATGTTCGAGTCCATCGGCCCGCTCTGGGACGGGAACGAGGTCTGGCTCGTCATCGCCGGCGGGGCAACCTTCGCCGCCTTCCCGGTGTGGTACGCGACGATGTTCTCGGGCTTTTACCTCGCCCTCCTCCTCATCCTCATGCTCCTGATCGTGCGGGTTCTCTCCTTCGAGTGGCGCGCGAAGGCGGACAGCCCCCGCTGGAAGGCGGTCTGGACCTGGATGAACACGATCGGGTCGGTCGGTGCGCCTCTTCTCTGGGGAATCGCGCTCGCGAGCCTCCTCCACGGGCTTCCTATCGCGTCGGATCAGAGCTTCGCCGGAGACCTCGGCGACCTCTTCACCGGTTACACGATCCTCGCCGGGATCGCGCTCTGCCTGCTCTTCGCGCTCCACGGGGCGGTTTTTCTCAGCCTCCGCACGCTCGGAGACCTGCGCGAGCGCGCCGTGCACACGGCGTCGCGTCTCGCACCGGCGGCCGCGATCGTGGGTGCAGGCTTCCTCGTCTGGACGCTCGTCGTCGCTCGCGACGTGAATGACAAGGACGTCTTCCCGGGCATCCTCCCGGTCGCCGTCGCCGCTGTCGCCGCCATCGGAGCGATCTTCCTCGCACGGGCGAGGAAGGAGCGATGGGCGTTCGCTGCCACGACGCTGGCCATCGTCGCGGTCGTCGTCACGCTCTTCGTCAGCCTCTACCCGCGCGTGATGGTGTCTGATCCGCAGTTCGCCAACAGCCTCACGATCGACAACGCCTCCTCCGCCGACTACTCGCTCAAAGTGATGACGGTGGTCGCAGCTGTGCTCGTCCCGGTGGTGCTGCTCTACCAAGCGTGGACGTACCACGTCTTCCGCGCCCGGCTGGGCGGGGAAGACGCCGGGAGCCCAGTCGACCTGGTCGCCCGGAAGACCGGAGCCTAGGCCCGTCATGGGCCTGCTCGACCCGCGCCTGGTGCACCGCGTCCGGGCCGTGCGGGCGCTCCTGGTGGCCGACGCCGTCCTGGGCGTCTTCGCCGCGCTCCTCGTCCTCGCGCAGGCCGTCCTGCTCGCCCGCATCGCCGCGCGCGGCTTCGAGGGCGCAGGCCTCGGCGAGCTGATCCTGCCACTCGTCCTGCTGGTCGGGGTCTCCGCGTGCCGCGCTGCGGCTGCCTGGGCCTTCGAGTCGGTCGGGCGCCGGGCCGCGGCGAGCGCGCTCTCCGAGCTGCGCCTCGACCTCGTCGAGCATAGGCTCCGCGACCGTCCGGCAGCTCTCGACGCCGCCGAGAGCGCGGAGGTCGCGACGGTCGCAGTGGTCGGCGTGGACGCGCTCGAGGCGACCTTCGCCCGCTACATCCCGCAGGTCGTGCTTGCGACGGTCGTGCCTGTAGCGGTGCTGGCGCTTGTCGCCTCGATCGACCTGGTCTCGGCCGGGATCATGCTCCTGACGCTTCCGCTCGTCCCGATCTTCATGTGGCTGATCGGCCGCTACACGGAGCGGCAGACCCGCCGGCGCTGGCAGGCGCTGCGGCTCCTGGCCGCCCACTTCCTCGACGTCGTCCGCGGCCTACCGACGCTCAGGGCATTCAACCGGAGCGAAGCACAGGCCGAGCGGATCGCACAGGTCAGCCACGAGTACAGGCGGGCGACCATGGGCACGCTCAGGGTCGCTTTCCTGTCAGGAACGGTGCTCGAGCTTGCGGCCACGCTCGGGATCGCCCTGGTGGCGGTCACCGTCGGCGTCCGCCTCGTAGAGGGAGGGTTGGGCCTCGAAGCGGGGCTCACGGTGCTCGTCCTCGCGCCCGAGCTCTACCTACCGCTTCGCAACCTCGCGGCGCAATACCACGCGAGCGCAGACGGGCTCGCCGTGGCCGAGCGGCTCCTCGACCTGGTGGAAGCGCCCGAGGCGCGCAGACCCGGTGCGCTGGTCGCGCCGAGCCCGCGGGACGTTCCGGTGCGACTGGAGGGCGTCTCCTTCTCCTACCCGAGGCGGTCGAGCCCGGTGCTCGCCGGCCTCGACCTGGAGCTCGCGCCCGGGGAGACCGTTGCGCTCACCGGCCCGAGTGGCGTCGGGAAGAGCACGGTCGCGGCGCTGCTCCTCCTCCTGGCGGAGCCAACGGCGGGTCGCGTGACCGCCGGGCACGTAGAACTCGCCGGCTGCGACCCGGCGGCCTGGCGAGCGGACGTCGCATGGGTGCCGCAGCGGCCGACGCTCTTCCGGGGCACAGTCGCCGACAACATCCGACTCGGGGACGCCGCGGCCGACGACGCGGCGGTCCGCGAGGCCGCTGCGCTCGCCGGCGCCGACGCGTTCGTCCTCGACCTGCCGGACCGTTACGAAACGATCGTCGGCGACGGCGGGCGGCCGCTCTCGGCGGGCCAGACCCGGCGGCTCGCGCTTGCGCGCGCGTTTCTGCGCGACGCCCCGCTCGTGGTCCTGGACGAGCCGACCGCCGACCTCGACCCGGCGAGCGCCGACGCAGTCGGGGAGGCGGTGCAGCGCCTGCTCGGCGGGCGCACCGTCCTCCTCGTCACGCACCGCCGCGAGCTCGAGGCATCCGCCGACCGGGTCGTTCGGCTCGGGGCCGAGGAGGTGCCGGTGTGAGCACCGTCCGGAAGCTCTCCGCCTTAGCCGACGTCCCTGCGCGCAGGGTTGCCCCCGCGATCCTGCTCGGTGCCCTCGCCGTCTGCTTCGGCATCGGGCTGATGACCGCGGCCGGCTACCTCATCTCGCGTGCCGCCGAGCAGCCTCCGATCCTCTCGCTCACCGTGACGATCGTAGCCGTGCGCTTCTTCGGGCTGGCCCGCCCGCTCGCGCGCTACCTCGAGCGGATCTCCTCGCACGACGTCGCACTCCGCTCGCTGGCCCACATCCGCACGCGCTTCTACGGGCGAATCGAGCCACTCGCCCCGGCCGAGCTCGACGGCTACCGCCGCGGCGAGCTGCTCAACCGCATGGTCGGCGACGTCGATGCGCTCCAGAGCCTCTACCCGCGCGGTGTAGGGCCGCCGCTGGTCGCGGCCGTCGCCGCGGGCGCGGCCGTCGTCGCGGCGGCGACGGTGCTCCCGGCCGCGGCGGCGATCCTCGCAGCCGGCCTCGTCGTCGGCGGGGTCGGCGTGCCGCTGCTCGCCTGGGCGCTCGCCCGCTCGTCCGGGCGCCGCCAGGCCGCCGCGCGCGGGGAGCTGTCAGCCGAGCTGGTGGAGCTCCTGCGCGGCGCGCCGGAGCTCGTCGCCTACGGCCGCGAGGACGAGGAAATCGCGCGCGTCCGCGCCGCGGACGCCGAGCTCGTGCGCCTGGGCCGGAGGGACGCGCTCGCGGCCGGCGCCGCCGAAGCGCTGCTGA
>Ga0081538_10004717_pt1 | contig 12484 bp, 7 predicted proteins | sample TabmetS5T2R1_FD_71022 | JGI IMG/M metagenome (GOLD analysis project Ga0081538, IMG submission 71022) | Tabebuia heterophylla rhizosphere microbial communities from the University of Puerto Rico - S5T2R1 | ecosystem: Host-associated > Plants > Roots > Rhizosphere ...
CGGCGACCAGCAGGCGGCCACCTTCGGTCAGACCTGGTTCTCGGTCGGCGAGGCGAAGAACACGTACGGCACCGGCAACTTCCTGCTGCTGAACACCGGCAACGAGGCGGTGCAGTCGAAGAACGGCCTGATCACCACCGTCGGCTACAAGATCGGCGACGACGCCGCCGTCTACTGCCTCGAGGGCTCGATCGCGATCACCGGCGCCCTCGTTCAGTGGCTGCGCGACAACCTCAAGATGATCCGCTCCTCGAGCGAGGTGGAGGACCTCGCGAAGACGGTGGAGGACAACGGGGGGACCTACATCGTGCCGGCCTTCTCGGGGCTGTTCGCTCCGTACTGGAAGGCGAACGCCCGAGGCGTGTTCGCCGGACTCACGCGCTTCGTGAACAACGGGCACATCGCCCGAGCCGCCCTGGAGTCCACCGCATTCCAGAGCCGTGAGGTTTCCGACGCGATGAACGCGGACTCCGGCGTGGAGCTCGAGTCGCTGAAGGTCGACGGGGGCATGGTCGTCAACGAGACGCTGATGCAGTTCCAGGCCGACATCCTCGGCGTGCCGGTGATCCGTCCCAAGGTCGCCGAGACCACCTCGCTCGGGGCCGCCTATGCGGCGGGCCTGGCGACCGGCTTCTGGGCGGAGATCGAGGATCTGCGCAAGAACTGGGTGGAGGACAAGCGCTGGGAGCCGCAGATGGACGCGGCCGCTCGCGACGAGGCTTACCGCTACTGGAAGAAGGCGGTTGAGCGGACGTTCGACTGGCTCGAGTAAGCCGAACCGCGCGCATTCGGCCGAGCCGAGCGCTTGCGGCTGGAGACGCCACGGGCCGGGCGGCGCGCTCCGCCCGGCCCATGGCTTGAGAGTACGCTGAGCGGGATTGCGAGCGCGATCAGGCATATCCTGAGCGGTCTCATGAGCGACGAGCTGCGCGTCATTGGGTTCGGAGGCGGCACCGGTCTGCCCGTGCTCCTGCGCGGGCTTCGGGGCACGGTCGGCGACGGCATCACCGCGGTCGTCACGGTCACAGACGACGGTGGCTCGAGCGGGAGGCTTCGGCAGGAGCTCGGGGTGGCGCCACCGGGCGACGTGAGGAACTGCCTGGTGGCCCTCGCCGGCCGCCGAAAGCTGGCGGAGGTGTTCGATTACCGCTTCGAGGGCGGGGTCGACCTTCGCGACCACGCGGTCGGGAACATAATCATCGCCGCACTCACCGACATCTCTGGGGGCTTCTGCGAGGGCGTCCAACGCGCGTCGCGTCTGCTGAGGATCACGGGTAGCGTCTATCCGGCCGCCACGGAGAGCCTGACGCTGGTCGTCCACTACGCCGACGGCACCCAGACGCGGGGCGAGGGTGCGATGCGCGAGCCCGGCCCGGCAATCGTCAAGGTCGCCGTCGAGCCCGAGGGCGTCGCCGCCCCGGCGGAAGTCATCCGGGCGATACACGCGGCGAACGTGGCGATCCTCGGTCCGGGCAGCCTGTTCACGAGCACGATCCCGGCGCTGCTCGGCAAGGGGGTCCGAGAGGCGCTGGCGGCCTTTACCGGACCTGTCATCTACGCGGCCAACCTGATGACCCAGCCGGGCGAGACCACCGGGTTCACGGTGTCCGATCACCTGCGGGCGATCACGGAACACACGGGAAGCGTGATCACCGATGTGCTCGTTCCCGCGGAAGACCTGCCGGAGCGGGCGCTGTCGCGCTATCACGCGGAGGGCGCCGCGCCGGTGGAGATCGATCGCGAGGCGATCGAGCATCTCGGGGTTCGCATCCGCGAGGCGCGCTTGCTGTCCGACACCATGTCGGCCGAGATCCGCCATGATCCCGAGCGCTTGGCGGGCGCCGTTCAGGAGATCGCTCGCCTCGCCCGCCGTCAGGCCGTCGATTCGCCCGCTCGGACGACGCCGAAGCGGCGGGCGCGCGTATAGCCTTTCACAAGTGAGCGGGCAGACCACCGACGTACTCGTGATCGGGGGCGGCGCCACCGGCGCCGGCGTCGCCTGGGACGCGGCGCTGCGCGGCTTCGACGTCGTGCTCGTGGACCGCGCCGATCTCGCCGAGGGCACCAGCGGACGCTTCCACGGGCTCCTGCACTCGGGCGGCCGCTACGTGGTGAAGGACCCGGTGGCAGCGGATGAATGCGTCGCCGAGAACGCGATCCTGCGGCGCGTGATCCCCGACTGCATCGAGGACACGGGCGGGTTGTTCGTGGTCACACCCGAGGACGATCCGGCGTATGGGGATCAGTTCCTCGAGGGGTGTCGGCGGGCCGCGCTGCCCGCGGAGGAGATCCCGGTGTCCGAGGCGTTGCGGATGGAGCCGCGGTTGAATCCGGGCATCCGCCGGGCGTTCACGGTGCCCGACGCGTCGATCGATGCCTGGAAGACCGTGTGGTCGCTCGCGCGCGGGGCGGCCGCCCACGGGGCCCGGATCCTGACCTACCACCGGGTGCTCGACCTTCATCGCGAGGGCGACGCGGTTACCGGCGCCCGGGTGCGCAACGAGCTGTCGGGCGAGGAGTTCGACATCGAGGCGGGCTTCACCCTCAATGCCTCCGGCGCGTGGGCGGCGCAGATCGTGCGGATGGCCGGCATCGAGGGCATCGGCGTGATCCCCGGCAAGGGGATCATGATCGCCATGAACCACCGGCTGGTGAACACGGTGATCAATCGCTGCACGATGCCCGCCGACGGAGACATCCTGGTCCCGATCCGCACCGTGAGCGTGATCGGAACCACCGACATCCGTGCGGCCGATCCCGACGAGATTCCGGTCACGCAGGACGAGGTCGATCAGATGCTCGATGACGGCGAGCGGCTGGTGCCGGGGTTTCGCGAAGCGCGGGCGCTCAGGGTGTGGGCCGGTGTGCGGCCGTTGTGGCAGGACGAGAAGTCGGGGCCCGCGGCTGCCGACACGCGCGACGTGAGCCGCACGCACGCGGTGGTCGACCACATCCAGCGTGACGGCGTGGAGCGGCTGCTCACGATGTCGGGCGGGAAGCTCACGACCCTGCGGTTGATGGCGCAGGACATCGTGGACGCGATGTGCCGTCAGATGGGCGACGAGCGCAGGTGTCGCACGACCGAGGAATCGCCCCCGGGCAACGAGGACGGCGAGCTCTACAGCATCGGCTCGCGGCTGCGCCGCCGGGAGAAGACGCTGCGCGACGAGCAGCTGGTCTGCGAGTGCGAGCTGATCGGTCGCACTCGCCTCGAAGAGACGATCCGCCGGCGCGGCACGACCAACCTCGACGACATCCGCCGCAGCCTCCGCCTGGGCATGGGGCCCTGCCAGGGAGGCTTCTGCATCTACCGGGCCACGGGGATCCTGCACGGGGTCGGGCGGTTGAGCGGCGCGGAGGCTTCGGCGTCCCTGCGCCACTTCCTGCAGGAGCGCTGGAAGGGAATGTGGCCCATCCTCTACGGGGATCAGCTCCGCGAGGCCCGTCTCGACGACTGGGTCTTCCAAGGACTGCTCGACCTCGAGCACCTGCCGGCCGGCGCGGACGGGGCACCGGCCCAGGCCGAGCCGGACGTTCAGAGCGAAGAGCCGGCACGCGCGTGATCCCGGACGTCATCGTGATCGGAACGGGCCTGGCGGGCCTTAGCGCGGCGGTCCGGCTTGGCGACGCCGGAGCGCGGGTGCTTGTGCTGGCGAAAGGAGTGGGGGGAACACACCTCGGCGCCGGCACGATCGACGTGCTCGGCTACGCCGGCCCCTCCTCGGAAGCCGAGGATGGCGGCCGCCTCAACCGCGTCCAGCGGCCTCTCGCGGCCCTGGCGGACCTGCCGCCGGGCCATCCCTATGGCCAGGTGGGTGCGGAGGGCGTGGCCGCCGCCGTCGACTGGTTCAAGGAGCGGATCGCCTCCGGGCCACTCGCGCCCTACGCATACGAGGGCGGGCTCGAGGACAACCTGCTGCTTCCGACCGCGGTGGGCGCGGTGCGTCCCTCGGCCGTAGTGCCGGAGACGATGGCCGCGGGGGACGTGCGCAACGGGGGGCGCGTCTGCGTCGTCGGCTTTCGCGCGCTCAAGGACTTTCACGCCCCTCTGCTCGCGGACAATCTGGCGCGCGCGCCGGAGGGCGTGGAGGCGCGCGGCGTGGAGCTCGACCTGGCCCCGGGGGGCGAACCGGACGTGAGCTCGCTCGGGTTCGCGCGCGGCTTCGACGAGGCTGCGTTCCGGGCGGAGGTCGCCGCCCAGGTGGGCGGCCGGCTGCGGGTCGACGAGCGCGTCGCCTTCCCGGCGACCCTGGGCGTGGCCGATCCCCACGGGACGTGGTCGGAGCTCGAGCGCCAACTCGGCAGGCCCGTGTTCGAGATCCCGACGCTGCCCCCGTCGGTGCCCGGCATTCGGCTCTTCAACTCCCTGCGTCACGCGCTCCGGCGAGGCGGTGGGGAGATCATCTTGGGCGCGGCCGTGACCGGCGCCGATCGCGACGGCGACCGCGTCACCGCACTGCGCACCCGCGTGGGGCTGCGCGAGACGTTGCACCGCGCCCCGTGGATCGTGCTCGCGACCGGCGGGTTCGCCTCCGGCGGGGTGGCGCTCGACTCGCGCTGGAATGCTCGCGAGACGGCGCTCGGGCTGCCCCTGGCTCGACTCCCGGAGCCCGGCGGAGAGCGTTTCCGTCCGAACTACTTCGACGAGCATCCGCTCTCGCGCGCAGGCGTGGCGGTGGACGGTGACCTCCGACCCGTTGGCGCGAACGGAGACCGGCTGCTCGACAACGTACTCGTCGCCGGCGCGACCCTCGCCGGCGCCGTGCCGTGGAAGGAGAAGTCCGGCGATGGGTTGAGCCTGGCCACCGGCTTCAAGGCGGCCGAGTTGATCATCCAGGAAAGCGACCTTGGGCAGCGGGCGGCCCAGGCCACGGCGGAGGCATGACGATGGCGGCCATGCGAGAAGAGCACGACGTCCTGGGCGACTTGATGCGGGGGTCGCTCGACCACTGCGTGAAGTGCACGATCTGCGAGACCGTCTGCCCCGTCTCGAATGTGACCCCGCTGTTCCCGGGGCCCAAGTACGTGGGCCCTCAGGCCGAGCGCTTTCGCACACCCGGCGAGCTCTCCCCCGACGCCTCGCTCGACTACTGCTCCGGCTGCGGTAAGTGCACCCAGGTGTGTCCCCAGGGCGTGCACATCGCGGAGATCAACACCCAGGCGCGCGCTCGGCTGAAGGAGCGCGACGGCTTCTCGCTGCGCGATCGTGTGATGGCGCGGCCGCCGCTCAGCGGCCGGCTGGGCACCCCCGTCGCGCCGCTTGCGAATCGAGTCCTGGCGAACCGCCCCGTGCGACGGCTCGCCGAGCGGCTCGTCGGGCTCCACCACGAGGCACCGGTTCCGCGCTTTGCCGGGCGCACATTCCAGGGCTGGGCAAAGCGGCACCGGTCGCCCGAGGGCGTTCGCCGAGTCGCTTATTTCCACGGCTGCGGCGCCAACTGGTACGAGCCGGACGTGGGCGAGATGACGGTGGCGCTGCTCGAGCGCGCCGGCTGCCACGTCGACATCCCGCGGGGTCAGGCGTGCTGCGGCCTGCCGCTGCAGTCGAACGGCCAGTTCGACGCCGCCCGCCGATACGTCCGGGCGATGGCCGCCGCGCTGGCACCCGCGGCGCGCAGCGGGGTCGACATCGTCGGCACCTCCACGAGCTGCACGCTGATGCTCAAGCGGGAGGCGCGCGAGATCCTCGGGCTGATGGACGACCCGGACCTCCGCGTGGTCAGCGAGCACGTGTACGACATCTGCGAATACCTGGTCGCCCTGCACGATCGCGGCGAGCTGCGCCTCGACTTCCGGCCGCTCCCGCTCACGGTCACCTACCACGCCCCCTGCCAGCAGCAGGGCCACGGGATCGGAAAGCCCGCGCTGGAGCTCATGGCGCTGGTGCCGGAGCTACGCGTCATCGACATGGATGCCACGTGCTGCGGCGTGGCGGGCACCTATGGCCTCAAGCGCGAGAAGTACGACATCGCGATGAAGGTCGGCGCGAACCTGTTCGGTCAGATCACGGCGGAGCGGCCGGACCTGGCCGTGTGCGACTCGGAGACCTGCCGCTGGCAGATCGAGCGCGCCACCGGCGTGAGCACGGTGCACCCGCTCGAGATCCTCCACCGCGCGGCCGGCCCCGCGTAGCGGCGCCGGCCGTCCGGCCGCTCCCGGTCCGGCCGCGTCTACGCGGCGGAGCTGGCCGACCGGCCGCGACCCTCCGTGCGCGCCGCCTCTGAAGCCGCGCCGCTCGAGTCGCCGGACCCGGGTCCGGCGAGGTGGTTGGTGTCGTTCCACAGCCAGATCACCCGGCGCTCGCGCTCGAACCCGAGAGTGCACAACGAGCCGGTCGAGAGGGCGAGCAGCCCGCCCGCCTCCGGCGGCAGGCCGAGCCAGCGGGCGCCGAGCACCCGCAGCGCGTGACCGTGCCCGAACAGCGCGACGTCGCCGTCGGCGGCGAGCGCACGCTCGATCACACGGTCGCACCGTGCGCCGACCTGCGCCGCCGTCTCCCCGCCGGGGGCGCCGTCGCGCCACAGGTCCCAACCGGGGCGCTCGCGGCGGATGTCCGGGGTGGTGATCCCCTCGTATTCGCCGTAGTCGAACTCGCGCAGGTCGTCGGTGAGCTCGGCCTCGTCGCCGAGCCCGGCGAGCCGGCAGGTCTCGCGCGCCCGCGTGAGCGGGCTGCTCAGCACGAGAGCGAAGCGCCGGCCGGCGATGCGGCGGCCCATCAGCTCCGCGTGGACCCGGCCTTTGTCGGTGAGCGGTATGTCGGTGAAACTGGTGTGCTGGCCCGACAGCGACCACTCGGTCTCGCTGTGTCGCAGCAGCAGGATCTCGGGTCCGGTCTTTGCCATCGCGGCCTCAGCCGTCCTTCCTGGCGAGGTCCCTCCTCGCCAGGCGGCCCTGGGAGAGTCCGTCGACATCCACGTCGTCCAGCGTGGTCACCACCAGGTCGGCTCCCGCGGCCTCGAGGATGTCCTCGTCGTCCGCCCGCGCCAGACCGAGCGCCGCCATTTCGCCCGCCTTCGCCGCCTGCACGCCGGAGACCGCGTCCTCGACCACGAAGCAGCTCGTCGGCGGGACCCCCAGTTCCTTGGCGCCGGTGAGGAAGATCTCGGGATCGGGCTTCCCCCGCGGGAAGTCACGACCCGAGATGTCCACGTCGAAGAAGTCGAGCAGGGTCAGCCCCTCCGTCACGAAGTCGTAGCTGAGGCCCTGCTCCTCGGCGAACTCGTCCAGCCGGATCTGCCGCAGGAACAGCCCGGCGTTCTTGGACGACGAGGCGGCCGCCGTCGGGATGCCGGCGTTCTTCATCTCGAGGGCGAAGCGCAGGGCGTCGGGGTAGGCCTCGAATTCTCCGGCCTCGATCAGCTCGATCACCATCGCCTGCTTGCGGTCAGCGTACGCCTGCACGCGGCTCTCCGGCTCGGGCACCCCGAAGTAGTCGATCACGGCGCGCGCGCCCTCCATGCGCGGCTTGCCCGACATGACCTGCTGGTAGACCTGCGCCGTGAACTTCTCCGGCGAGTACGTCGTCTGGTCGCGGATGTCGGCCCACTCGCCCTCCATCATCTCCTGGAAGGCCTCGCGCCAGGCGCGCTCGTGGGGGGAGTCGACCAGCACTCCGTCTACGTCGAAGATCACTCCTCGGAAACCGGTAGCCATCGCTCCTCCTTCTATTCGAGTGTGAACCTGCAGCTCTCTCCGGCGGCGAGCCGGTGCACCTCGTCTCCCAGCCCGACCTCGATCGGGTCGATGAAGGGGTCGCTCTGCGCGGCCACCAAGAGCTCGCTTCCCGCGAGCGACACTTGGATCGGCATCCCGCGGAATCGCATCGAGAGCGTCAATCCGTCGAGTCGCTCGGTCTCCCTCGGGCGGAAGTAGAGAACCCCGTCGCGGATCTCGCTGCCCAGGTAGGCCCTCTGGACGAGGTCGAGCGTGCCCGACATCACTCCCATGTGGATGCCCTCCTTGGTCGTGCCGCCCTGGACGTCGCCCACGTCGCTCTCGAGCGCCACCATGAACCGCTCCCAGGAGCCCTCCGGATCGAGGTCCGCCATGACGGCGGCATGAGCGATGAAGCTGAGGGTCGAGCCGTGCGAGGTTCGGGCGTCGTAGTACTCGATGTTCTTCCGCGCGGTGTCGGCGGTGTACGGGTAGCCGAGCCGCTCGAGGAGGCCGCGCAGCTCGTACTCCGCGAAGAGGAAGAAGAGCATCACGGTGTCGGCCTGCTTCGCGAGCTTGTAACGGTCGGGATCGTCCCCCTCGGCGCGCAGGATCCGGTCGAGGCGCTGGATGTTGCCGTACTTCGCCCGGTACGCCTCAAAGTCCAGCTCCTCGAGGTCCTCGTAGCCCTCGAACTGGCTGATGATGCCGTCCCCGTGGAACGGGACGAACATCTTCCGGCTCATGTCGTCCCAGCGGCCGACCTCGTCCTCGCCCAGCCCGAGCTTGGCAGTGAGCGCGTCGCGGCGACTCTCCGTCAGCAGCTCGAGCACCTTCTGGGCGGTCCCGGCGATCCAGGCCACCAGCACATTGGTGTAGGCGTTGTTGCGCAGGCCTCCCTCGGCGGCGTCGGGGTACTTCTCGTGAAACTCGTCGGGTCCCATCACGCCGTGTATCTCGTACCGGTCGCGCTCGGGGTTGAATTGCGCGATCGAGGACCAGAAGCGCGCGATCTCGAGCATCATCTCGGCGCCGTAGTCCTGCATGAACTCCACGTCGCCGGTCGCCTGGAAGTAATGCCAGACGTTGTAGAAGATCGCGGCGCTCACGTGCCGCTGGTTGTGGCTTAGATCGGGCTCCCACCGCCCCGAGAGCGGGTTGAGGTGCACGACCTGGGTCTCCTCCTTCCCGTCGCTGCCGCTCTGCCACGGGTACATCGCCCCGCGGTAGCCCGCGTCCCTGGCCGCGGCCCGGGCCTCGCCGAGGCGCCGGTAGCGATACATGAGCAGCTCGCGCGTGATCTCCGGCAGGCGGAAGTTGAGGAACGGGTAGATGTAGAGCTCGTCCCAGAAGATGTGGCCCCGGTACGCCTCGCCGTTCAGTCCGCGGGCGGGCACGCCGGCGTCATGGTGGACGGTGTGGCGAGAGCACACCTGAAGGACGTGTGAGATGTGGAAGCGTAGGAGGAGCTGCGTCCGCTCCTTGTGGGGCAGGCTGAGGTCGCATCTCCGCCAGAGCTCGTCCCAGGCCATCGCATGGTCCTCCAGCGCCTGGCCGAAGGGCGGGTAGCGCAGCACGCTCCTCCCCGCGTTGCCCAGGGGCTCGCTGATCGCCCGGTCGAGCGAGGTGTAGAAGGCGACCAGCTTCTCGACCCGGGTCTCCCTGCCCGCCTCGACCTCGAACGACAGCACCTGCTGGATGTAGTCCCCGGTCTGGTAGAGGTCGCGGTCCACTTCGATCTTCTGACCGTTCTGGAAGACCTGGGTGCGGGCCGCTTCGGACACGTAGAGCTCCGACTGCCGCGTCCTGCACTTGAGCGCGATGACCTCCGGGCCGAAGGTCCGGGGGGAGATCGGATCGAGGTGGCGGCCCTCGAGCTCTCGGTAGCGCGCGACGCCCCGGTTCGTGACCCGTCCGTCGAGCGCCGTCACCACCTCGACGCAGCCGGACCAGTTCTCCGGCGCGATGGTCCACTCGAGCGCCGCCTGGTGCATGCGGCCCATGCTCACGAAGCGCCTGCTTCGAAGCGTGGTCTCGCGGTCGGCTCGATCCCGAAAGCGGAGGGTGCGCGACACGACCGCGTTCCGGATGTCGAGCTCGTGGCGGTAGGACAACACCTCCACGTTCCCGAGCCCGATCGGCTCCTCGCCCTCGATCCGCAGCTTGAGCACCAGCCAGTTCGGGAGGTTCACGAGGTCCTCGTTCAGGACCGGGTGGCCGCCCATCATCGTGGTCTCGCGGTTGTAGCAGCCGTGCGCGTAGGTGCCGGGGTAGTGGACGTCGTCGGCGTCCTCCCACTCGGCTGCGCCCCGGGTGCAGAAATAGCCGTTGCCGGTCGAGGTGAGCGCCTCTCGCAGCCCCTCCTCAGCCGGCTCGAAGCTGTCGTAGGCGAGGGTGAACTGTGGTGCGGCAACTGTGGAATTCGCCACGACGAACCTCCTAGCTCGCTTCTCCTCACCACAACGATCCCACGCGCTGACGCCCCTGCCGCCCGCGTAGGCCACGCGCCTCTCGCCCCGAGCAGCCCGCCGCGGGCATCGGCCGCGACTGTGCTGCCGACCGAAGGATGTCCGCGCCTTGGGCGCATGTCAAGCGCGCCAAAGGCCGTACGATCAGAGCGTGGCTGACCGCGTTGTCCACGAGCTCGGCACGGGTGCTTCGCGATGCACGCCGAGCTTCGCGTGATCCAAGTGGTCGGCCTGGTCATCGTCTCCCACAGCGCCGAGCTTGCCGCCGGTGTGGTCGAGCTCGCGCGCGAGATGGGCGGCGGCGACGTGCCCATCGAGGCGGCGGGCGGCCTCGACGACGGGTCGGTCGGCACCGACGCCGCGCGAGTGCAGGCGGCCATCGAGCGGGCGACGTCGGCCGACGGGGTGCTCGTCCTCATGGACCTCGGCAGCGCTCTCATGAGCGCCGAGATGGCGACCGAGCTGCTCGGCGGCGGCGACCGCGTGCTGCTGAGCGAGGCGCCGCTGGTGGAGGGAGCGGTAGCCGCCGCGGCCGTCGCGCGCGGCGGAGCGTCGCTCGAGGAGGTGGCGGCGGAGGCGCGCGGAGCGCTCGCAATGAAGGTTTCGCAGCTGGGGGCCGAGGCGCCGGCCGTTGAGGAGGCGCCCGCGGAGGCCCCGCTCGCCGGAGCGGAGGCTCGCATTCCCGTCGTCAACGAGATCGGCCTGCACGCTCGTCCGGCGGCCCTGGTGGTCGAGCTCGCGTCTCGCTTCGACGCCGACCTCCGGCTGACAAAGCCCGGCCGCCCCGGCCAGGTGAGCGCGCGCAGCCTCACCGGCCTGATGACGCTTGGAGCGCGGCTCGGCGACGAGCTCGTGGCCAGCGCCTCGGGCCCACAGGCGGATGAGGCCCTGGCCGCGCTCGAGGCTTTGGCGCGAGAGGGGTTCGGCGAAGGCGTGGCGGTGGCGGCCCCCGCGGCCGCTCAGCCACCCGCGGCGCCGGCCGCACCCGAGGCCGCGGCGAAACCCCCCGCACCCGGGTCCGTGCTCACCGGCATCGCCGCGTCGGCCGGGGTGGTGATTGCGCCGGCGCGGCATCTGGCAGCCGCCGTTGAAGCGCCACCCGAGCGCGAAGCCGAGGGTGTGGAGGCTGAGAGCCGGCGCCTGGAGCGCGGCCGCGCCGAGGCACGAACGGCCATCGAGACCGACCGCGAGAGCCTGGTCGCGCGCGGCGCCGACGCGGAGGCGGCGATCTTCAATGCCCACCTCGCGTTGCTCGACGACGAGGCGCTGCTCGAGCCGGCGCGCGCGGCGATCCAGCGCGGCGCCCCGGCGGAGCGAGCCTGGTTCGAATCCGCCGAGGACGTCGCCTCGGCCTACCGGACGCTCGACGAGCCGCTCCTTCGCGAGCGGGCTACGGACGTCGAGGACGTCGGCCGCAGGGTGGTGACGGCCATCGTCGGCGACGGACGGCCGGCCGGTCCGTCGACGGAGGGCATCGTCGTCGCGGCGGAGCTGACCCCGGCTGACACGGCCCGATTCGAATCGAGCCTCGTGCGCGGGATTGCAACCGCGCGCGGAACCCCGACGGCGCACGCCGCCATCCTGGCGCGTGCCCTTGGGATTCCGGCCGTCGTGGGGCTCGGCCCCGAGGTGCTCGCGGTGCCGGCGGAGACCACGCTCCTGCTCGACGGCGACAAGGGATCGGTCCACGTGGCGCCGGCCGAGGAGCTGGTGCGCTCGGCGGAGCAGCGCGCGCAGCGGGCCGCCGCGCACCAGGCAGCGGCACGCCGACGGGCTCACGAGCCCGCGGTCACTCGCGACGGAACCCGGATCGAGGTCGTCGCCAACTTGGACGAGCCGAGCAACGCGGCGATCGCCGTCGAGCTCGGCGCCGAGGGCGTCGGCCTGCTGCGCACGGAGTTCCTGTTCCTCGGGCATCCCACACTGCCGTCCGAGGAGGAGCAGGCGGAGCGGCTGGCGGAGATCGCCGGCGCGCTCGGGGGTCGTCCGCTCATCGTGCGGACGCTCGACGTCGGCGCCGACAAGCCGCTGCCCGCCCTGCCGATGGATCGCGAGGAGAACCCGTTCCTCGGCCTCCGGGGCATCCGGCTGTCGCTCGCGCGGCCGGAGCTTCTCGCCGGCCAGCTGCGGGCGATCCTGCGCGTGGCCGCCGACCATCCGCTGAAGGTGATGTTCCCGATGGTGGCGACTGTCGCCGAGCTGCGGGCGGCGCTGGCGGCCCTGCGGGATGCGCGCCGGGAAACCGGCGTCGACGCGCCGCTCGAGACCGGCATCATGGTCGAGGTCCCGGCGGCGGCGCTGCTGTCCGAGCGGCTTGGACGACACGTAGACTTCTTCTCGATCGGCACGAACGATCTCACTCA
>Ga0081538_10004718_pt1 | contig 12483 bp, 11 predicted proteins | sample TabmetS5T2R1_FD_71022 | JGI IMG/M metagenome (GOLD analysis project Ga0081538, IMG submission 71022) | Tabebuia heterophylla rhizosphere microbial communities from the University of Puerto Rico - S5T2R1 | ecosystem: Host-associated > Plants > Roots > Rhizosphere ...
GTCTGGACCCGCTACCGGCGGGTCGGCAGGAGCGCCGCCGCCCTGCTCGTCAGGGGGCGGCTGGAGCGGGCCGAGGGCGTGGTCAACGTGATCGCCGACCAGCTCCGGCCACTGCCGCTGGCCGCCTCCACCCGCTCTCGCGACTTCCGCTGAGCCGGGCCGGCCCGCTGGCGGCGTTTGCGGACCACCTCAACCGGATACCCAGCTAGACAGATGGAGAGGAGGTCGAGATGGACCGCGACGACGCTGGGATGTCCGACCGCGGCGAAGAGGCACGACGAGGCGACACCGGCATGATCGGCAGCGAGTCCGAGGATCCGGGCCCGGGCCGCGACACCTCACTCACCGACCCCGACCCGGTCGGGGCCAGCACCGAGCAGCCCCGCGGCACCGTTGGCATGTCCGAGGGCGACCCGATGCGCACCCGGCTCGGCTCCCATGTCGAGGGCGCGGGGGCGATCGGCCACGACGTGGTGGCCGCCGAGGAGGGCACGACTCACGACACCCCGGCCGGCGACCGTCCCGGCTACGAGCCCGAGCGCACCACCCACCCCGGCGTCGCCGCCACCGAGCGCGTCGACGATGTGGGGCCGTCCGACCGGTCGGTGTTCGCCGACGAGCCGGGCACAGCACGGCCCACCGGCCAGGCGTTCACGACCGAGGACGCGGGGCCGGCCGACCGCTCGACCATCGCCGACGACCCGGCCCGCTTTGGCGCCGGCGACGCCGCCGCGACCTACACCGGCGAGGAGACCGAGGTCACTGGGCGGCCTGAGTACGCGGAGCGGACCGAGGGCGGGGACCAGCCCCTCTACCAGCAGGAGCCGCAGCGGATGGACCGGCCGGGCGGTGGCGGGTCGCTGTTCACCGACGAGGAGCCGGAGCGCCTTGACCGCCCGGGCCCGCAGGAGCCGGGTATCCAGGAGGGCGTCTACGACCAGGAGGCCGACCGGGCCAGGCGCCCGTCGGACGGCGTCTAGCCGGGAGGCCCTAGCCGCGCTCTGGGCGGTTCAGGGTGTGGCGTAGGGCCGGCTCCAGCTCCGGGAACCGGAACCGGTAGCCGGTCTCCTGGAGGCGGACCGGGAGGGCGCGGATGCTGGTGAACAGCATCTGGTCGGCGAACTCGCCCAGGACCAGCCGCGGGGCGAACGCGGGAACGTGGAGGAAGGCCGGGCGGCCGAGGACCCGGGCCAGGGTGGCGGTGAACTCGGCATTGGTGACGGGGTTGGGGGCGACGTTGTTGACCGGGCCGGCGAGGTCGTCGTGGGTGAGGGCGTGGAGGTAGGCGCCGGCGATGTCGTCGAGCACGGTCCAGCTCAGCCACTGCCGGCCGGAGCCGAACCGGCCGCCGAGCCCCAGCCGGAACATCAGAGCCTGCTTGGGCAGCCCAGCCCCGGCGGCGTCCTGGACGGGGCCGGTGCGCATGTGGACGACCCGCAGGCCGGCCGCCCTGGCCGGGTCGGCGGCCGCCTCCCACCGCCGGACCACGTCGGCCAGGAACCCGCTGCCGGCACTGCTCGACTCGGTCAGCACCTCGTCGCCACGGTCGCCGTAGTAGTGGGCGCCGGAGGCGCAGACCAGCACTCGGGGACCTCCGGTCGCCCGATGCTCCGAAGGGCCACCCTTCGGCCCTCCGGCCAGGTCGGCCATGGTCCTGGCGACCAGGCCGGTCCCCTGGACCCGGGTCTGGAGGATGTCCCGCTTGGTCTTCGCCGTCCAGCGGAGCTTGTCGCCGATGTTGGCGGCGGCCAGGTGGACGACCGCGTCCGCCTTGGCCAGGTCCTCGGGGTCGAGCCGGCCGCCCATCGGGTCCCACTGGACCTGGTCGGCCGCAGTGGGCCGGGAGCGGGTCAGACGTAGCACCTCATGGCCCTCGGCCCGCAGGCGGCGGGTCAGGGCCGCGCCGATCAGCCCGGACGCGCCGGTCACCGCCACCAGCATCCGTGGTCCTCCCTCGCTCCGAGTGCCGACGAACAGACCTTCGCGGGCCGCGGGCCGGTGGTTGCCGGCTAGGGCGTGCGTTCCCGGGGCGCGGCCTCGGGCGGCCGGAGCGCCCCCCGGTCGCCTTGCTCGCCCGTGCCGCCGGCGGCGCCGTTGGCGCCGGAGAGGAGGTTGCGGGCCAGCTGGAGGCCGGCCACGCCCTGACTGAGGGCGGCGGCCAGCGCCTCGGACAGGCCCTGGGCGCCGTTGAGGACGATCATCTGGTCGACCGCCCCGAACGGCTTGGCCGCGGCCTCCACGATCGCCGGCCACTTCTCGGCCAGCTGCTGGCCGATGACGGCGTCCTGGTTCTCGGCCAGCGCGTCGGCCCTGGCCTTGATCGCCTCGGCCTCGGCCATGCCCCTGGCCTGCACGGCCTCGCCCTCGGCCCGGCCCTTGGCCGCGGTCGCGGCCGCCTCGGCCTCGCCGATGAGCCGGGTCGACTCGGCGCGGGCGATGGCCTCGACCCGGACCCGCTCGGCCTCGGCGGTCGCCTCCAGCCGGACCCGCTCCGCCGAGGCCTGGGCGTGCAGCTCGACCTCCTGCCGTTCCGCCTCGGCCCCGGCGATGCGGGCGTCGCGGTTCGCCTTGGCCAGGGTGACCGACTCATAGGCCTTGGCATCGGCCGGCTTGCGGATGCTGGCCTGGAGGCGCTGCTCCTCGCGCTGGGCCTCAAGCTCGGCGACCTTGGTCTCCTCGACGACCACGTGCTGGCGGGCGGCGGCGTCGGCCAGCGGTCCGGCCTGCTGCGCCTGGGCCGACGCCTTGTCGATCTCGGCCTGGTAGCCGGCCTGCTTGATCTGGCTCTCCCGCCGCGCCTCGGCCTTGAGGGCGTCGGCGCCCTGCTCGGCGGTGGTCGCCTCCCGGTCGGCGTGGGCCTGGGCAATCCGCGCCTCCCGGGCCACCGCGGCCGCGTGTGGCAGGGCCAGGTTCCGGATGTAGCCGGTCGGGTCGTGGATCTCCTGGACCTGGAGCGAGTCCACGATCAGGCCCAGCTTCTCCATCTCCGACCCGGACGACTCGCGGGTCAGCGAGGTGAGCTTCTCGCGGTCACGGATCATCTCCTCGACCGTCATGTTGCCGACGATGGCTCGCAGATGACCGGCGAACACGTTGTGCACCCGGGCGTCCATCTGCTGCTGCTGGTCGAGGAAGCGGCGGGCGGCGTTGGCGATCGAGACGTAGTCGTCGCCGACCTTGAAGATGACCACGCCCTGGATCCCGAGCGGGATGCCCTGGTGGGTGACGCACTCGATCGACAGCGGGGCCTCGCGCAGGTCGAGCGACAGCCGACGGACCGTCTGGATGCCCGGCAGCACCAGGGTGCCCTTGCCGGTGACGATGCGGAAGCCCATGCTCTCGCCCGCGCCCTCGGGGGTGGAATGCTCGCGCAGGCCGGAGATGACCAGGGCCTCGTTGGGCTCGGCGACCCGCCACATGAGCTTGAAGATTCCGAACAGGACGACCAGGCCGACGACGACGCCACCGGCCAGGATCAGGGGGTCCATGCCTCCGCCTTTCGACGCAGCCCTACATGGGGCCGACTACGACGGTGCGTGGGGCACCGCATTCGGGACGGTACTACGTTCGACAAACCGGCCACAGTCGCTATGCGGACATCCAAAGCGTCAAGATCCGGCTGGACCTCTACATGGGGCTCACGACGACGGTACGTGGCGGGAAGTACTCGATCACGACCACGCGGGTGCCGGTCGAGATGGTGTCCTTGGCGTCGGCGGCGTAGGCGTTGAAGGCCTCGCTGCCGCCACGGATGGCGATCATGACCTCGCCGACCCGCTCGGGCCCGATCGTCCCGGTCACGCGCCCGACCTTCCCGATCACCTGCTGGTCGGCCAACCGGATCCCCGTTTCCCTGTGTCGCCGGGCTGCTTCCCGTCATCGGTATCTTGCCGCATCTTGGCCTTCAGGTGTGAAGGTTCGCGACCCGGCCGGGCGCTCCGGAAGCGGGCCCGCCACCACCCGGTCGCGGCCGCCCTCCTTGGCCGCGTACAGGCCGGTGTCGGCCCGCCGGACCAGGCACTCCCAGCCGTCCTCGGCCCCGCTGGCCACCCCGACGCTGGTCGTCACGGTCAGCGGCCCGTCGGCCAGTGGCACCGGCGGGGCCGCGATCGCCCGCCGGGTGCGCTCGCCCACGGCGGCCGCCTCCTCGGGGCCGGTCGCCGGCAGCACGACCAGGAACTCCTCGCCGCCCCAGCGGCCGGGCAGGTCGCCGGGCCGGGCCACCTCGCCCAGCCTGGCCGCCACCATTCGCAGGACCTCGTCGCCGGCGGCATGGCCGCGGGTGTCGTTGACCTGCTTGAACCGGTCGATGTCGCACAGCAGCACCGAGAGCGGGCCGGCGGTCCCGGCCAGCCGCTGGAGCTGCTCCTCGAGGTGGCGCCGGTTGCGTAGGCCGGTCAGGGCGTCGGTGCGGCTGGCCAGCTCCAGCTCGGCGTTGCGGAGCCGCAGCTCGTCCTGGAGGGCCTTGATGCGGACGGCCGCATGCACCCGGGCCAGGAGCTCGCTCGGCTCGAACGGCTTGCGCAGGTAGTCGTGGGCGCCGAGGCGGAGTCCGTCGACCACGTCCTCGGTGGTCACCCGTGAGGTCACGAACACAACCGGGATGTCGGCAAGCCGCGGGTCGGCCTTGATCTGGGCCAGCACGCCGTGGCCGTTCAGGTGGGGCATCTCCACGTCGAGGAGCACGACGTCGGGCTGCTCCCGGCGGCAGGCGGCCAGGGCCTGCTCGCCGTCGCCGGCCTCGATCACCCGGTAGCCGCGGGACTGGAGCTGCTCGACCAGCACGGCCCGGATGACCAGCGAGTCCTCGGCGACCACGACCGCGGGCCGGGTCATCGGGCCAGCCACCCGGCCAGGGCGCCGACGTCGAGGAGCAGCAGCGGCCTTGGTCCCGGGAGCACGCCCGCGACCAGCGGCGACCGCTGGCCGGCGGGGGGTGGGCCGGCCTCCTCCTGGATCCGCTGGATGCCGACGACCTCGTCGACCAGCAGGCCGATGGCCGCCCGGCCGTCGTCCACCACCAGCACCTGGCCAGGCACCTGACCTGGCTGGCCGCCGCCGAGCGACGACACCACGGTGACGGTCTGGCCGTCGCGGTGCAGCAGGCCGGCCACCCCCGGCCTGGGGTCGGGGAGCGGCAGCAGACTCCGGGCCCCCAGGACCCGCTGGACCCGTTCGAGGGCGACGGCCCAGTCCTGACCCCCGGAGCGGAACGACACCACCGCGGTCACGACCGCCACCCCAGCTTGGCCCGGAGGGCACCCGCCAGCTCCTCCGCCGCCCAGCCGTCGAGCCCGGCACGGACCGCGTCGGGGTCGCGCTGTTCGAGGGCGGCCAGCGCGGCCGCATAGGCCCGCCGTGCCCCCCGCGAGTCGTCAACCGTCCCAAGGGCCATCCCGAGCTCGAACCAGGTGGCCGGCTGGTCCGGGTCGAGGAACATCGCCTTCCGGAAGGCGTCAACCGGGCCGAAGTGGTCACCCCGACGGGCGGTGACCTGACCGAGGGTGCCCATGTCCCGAGCGGAGCGAGGCGTCCCGTCTCGGGCGGAGGTGGGCGTCGTGTCCTGGGCGGAGCTGAGCGTTCTCGACCCCGGCGGTTCCACGCCGAGTCCCCCGGTGGGGGAGCGTAGCCGATTGCCGGAAGCGGGGGAGCCGGCTGTCCACAGCCCCCCGGGTCCGGCCGCCTCCGCGCCGTATCCGCTCTTCCTCTCCCTCTCGCTCCCCGGCTGCGGCCGGTCGCCGTCGGCGGCCACGACCACCGGCAGGGCCGACACCCGCTGCATCCAGCCGACGAAGCCGTCGACCAGGTGCGGGTGGAGGTGCTGGACGACCAGGACCGGCACGGCCAGCCCGCCCAGGCGGGGCAGGAGGATCGCCAGCGCTGCCGGCCCGCCGGTCGACGCGGCGATGGCCACCGGCGGGGCCCGGTGCGGGTCGGGCGCCGGGGGCCGGCGGCGGCCTCGGGGATGGGCGACCACCGTGACCCCGCTGAGCAGGCGCACCCGGCAGCGGACCTGCCGCTCGGCCTCGGCGTCCCAGCGCTCCGGCTTGGGCAGCGCCTCGACCGCCCCGGCGAGCAGCGCCTCGACCGCCGCAGCCGAGCCGGCCCAGGTCACCCGGGCCGACAGGACCAGGATGGGGGTCGGGAGGTCGGCCATGATCTGCTCGATGGCCCCGAGACCGCCGTCGCCGGGCAGCCCCAGGTCCATCGTGACCACGTCCGGCCGCAGCCGCCGCACCAGGGCCACCGCCTCGGCCGGGTCGCTGGCCTGCCCGATCACCGCGATGTCGTCCTCGGCCTGGAGGACGTCCACCAGGTGGGCCCGCTGCACCGGCGAGTCCTCGACCACCACCACCACCCGCACCGCGGTCACCGGCCGACGCTCCCGGCGGAGTGGGCGGCCCGGCCGAGCAGGCGGCCGACGACCTCCAGCAGCGCCCGCTGGTCGAGGTCGCCCTTGACCAGGTAGGCATCCGCGCCAGCGTCCATGGCCCGGCGCCGGTCGGCGTCCGAGGCCCTCGAGGTCACCACGACCACCGGCAGCCCGGCCAGGCCCGGCCGCGCCCGGATGGCCCTGGTCAGCTCGAGGCCGTCGCAGTTGGGCATCTCGACGTCGGTGACGACCAGATCGGCCGGGGCGTCGGCGAGCGCGGCCAGGGCCAGGCGGCCGTCGGCGGCGGTCCGGACCCGGTAGCCGGCCCCCTCGAGGATCGACCGCTCCAGCTCGCGGACCACCGCCGTGTCGTCGACCACCAGGACGCTGGCCGGGCCGGCCGCCGGGGCGGCGGGGGAGCGCGACGGGCCGCCGTGGCCTGGGCGGGCGGCCGAGCGGGCCCACCGGGCCCTGTCCACCAGGCCAGAGACATCCAGAACGAGCAGGATCGACCCGTCCGGCTCGAGGCTGGCACCAGCCAGCAGGGCCAGCCTCGGCAGCAGCCGCCCGAGGTCCTTGACGACCACGTTGCGCTGGCCGAGCAGCGCGTCGACCCGGAAGGCGTGCCGGCGGGTCATGCTGGCCACGATCACGGCCGGGCTGCCGCTGGCCGGTGCCTCGCCGTGGCCGGCGGTGACGCCGAGGGTTGCGGCCAGGTCGGAGACGGGCAGGATCGTGTCCCGGTTCCTGATCACGACCTGGCCCTCGGCGTGGTCCTCGGCCCAGCCGGCCGCCTCGGCGCTCACCACCGAGTGCATGGGGATGCCGAAGCGCCGGCCGGCCGCCTCGACCAGCAGGCAGGGGAGGACGGCCAGGGTGATGGGGACGCTGAGGCGGAACTCGGTGCCCGACCCGGGCTCGGAGTGCACCTCGACCCGGCCCCGGACCGACGCCAGGCTGGTCCGGACGACGTCGAGGCCGACGCCGCGGCCCGACACCTCCGAGACCGCCGCCGCCGTCGACAGCCCGGAGCGGAAGATCGCGTAGAGCGCCTCGTCGTCGCCGACCCCGTCGAGGGCGTCGCCGGCCTCGCCGGCCCGCTGACGGACACGGACCACGTCGATGCCCTGGCCGTCGTCGGCCACGGTGATCACGACCTCGGAGCCGAGCTGGGCCGCGTGGACGCTGACCGTGCCGTGACGCCCCTTGCCGGCGGCCAGCCGCGCCTCCGGGGGCTCGATGCCGTGGTCGATGGCGTTGCGGACCAGGTGGAGGAGGGGGTCGGCGACCTGCTCGAGCACGCCCCGGTCCAGCTCGGTCTCCTGACCCCGCAGCTCCAGCTCGACCGCCTTGCCGAGCGAGCGGGCCAGGTCGCGGGCGGCCCGGCGCAGGGGCTCGGCGATCGTGCCGAAGGGGACCATCCGGGCCTGGAGGGTCCGATCCTGGAGGTTCTCCAGGACACGGCTCAGGTCGTGCAGCTCTGGGATCCCGGCCGGTTCGAGCCCGAGCTGATCGGTGACCACACGGCCAACCCGGAGGGCGGCCGCGGACGCCTCACCAACCAGCCGGACCAGCTCGTCCAGCCGCTCCACCCGGAGGCGCACCGTCTCCCGGCGGCCGAGGCGGGGAGGAGACGCGATCTGGACGGGCGCCGCGGTGGGGCCGAGCGGTGGGCCGGGCGCGGGCACAGAACCGGGCTGCCGCTCGGTGCCCGGTGCGGGCGCTGGCCCGGCGGCGGGCCCGGCCGCGTCCCGCTCGGCTTCTGGGCCCACGTCGGCCGCGTCCAGGTCAGGCGCCGGGTCGTGCAGGGAGCTGACCAGCCTGTCAGCCTGGTCGCCGCGGTCCTCACCGGCCAGGACGGCCGGGACCATCTCGCGGATGCCGTCGACGGCGGCCAGGAGGGCGTCGACCGTGGCCGGGGTGACGGGGTCGTCGCCGCGGCGCAGGCCCTCCAGGACCTCCTCCATGGCGTGGGCTACCCGGAGGACGTCGGCCAGGCCGACCACGGCGGCGGCGCCCTTCAGGGTGTGGGCCTCGCGGAACACCGACGAGAGCAGCTCTGGGTCGTCGCCGTCCCGCTCGAGCTCCAGCAGCAGCTCACTCAGAGTGGTCAGCCGGCCCTCGGCCTCCTCGGCGAACATGGACCGGAAGCGCCCCTCCTGGCCGGTGACCTCCACTCAGCCCCCTCCCGGCCGCTGGAGCTGGGCTACCAGGGCCAGCGGGTCGAGCATGACCGCGACCCGCTCGCCGGCGGCGTACGCGCCCACCGTCCCCCTGGCCCGGGTCGGGCCGACCAGCCAGGCGAGCTCGGCCGGCTCCGGCATCCCGGTCACCGACAGCCCGGCCGGCCCGTTCGCGGTCCGGACAACGACCGCGAACGGGCTGGTGGTCGCCGGCTCCTGGCCGAGCAGGGCGGCGGTGTCGAGCAGCGGGACAATCTGTCCGCGGACGTTGAACAGGCCCCTGACCGTCGGCGGGGCCGTCGGCACCTCGGTGACGGCCGGTCCGGCGACCACCTCCTGGAGCGCGACCGGCGGCAGCGCATACCAGTCCCGGCCCACGGGCAACAGGATCGCCCGCGTCACCTCAGCGCCACTCGCGGGAGGCGACGGCGGTGTGCTCGAGGTCGGCGGCCAGCGAGGCCAGCTCGCCGGCCGAGGCCGCGATCTGCTGCGCGGTGGCCGACACCTGCCCGCTCGAGCTGGAGATCTGCTCCATGGTGACCACGACCTGCTCGGTGGCCGACCGCTGCTGCTGGGTGGTCAGCCGTACCCGGGCGGTGGCGTCGGCCACCTCGCCCAGCAGGCTCAGGCCCTCCTCCATCTGGCGGGCGCTGTGCTCCATGTTGACCACGGTGGCGTTGGACTCGGCCTGGGCGGCGTCGATCACCTTGGCGATGTCGGCCGCCGACGCCTTGGAACGCTCGGCCAGGCGGCGCACCTCGTCGGCGACAACCGCGAACCCGCGCCCGCCGTCGCCCGCCCTGGCCGCCTCGATGGCGGCGTTGAGGGCCAGGAGGTTGGTCTGGTCGGCGATCTCGTTGATCAGGGCGACGGTGACCCCAACCTCGCCCACCCGGTCGGCCAGGGCCAGGGTGCGCTCGCCCGAGGCCCGAATGTCGGACTGCGCCTGCTCCAGGTTGTTGCGGGTGGTGTCGGCCTGGGTGGCGACACGGTCGACCGTCTCGGCGATCGAGGCGGCCGCCCGGGCCAGCTCCTCCATCGTGGCCGAGGTCTGTGCCACCCCGCTGGACTGCTCGGCCGTGGTCGTGGCCAGCCGCTGGACGACGGCTGAGAGCTGGTCGACGTTGCTCCTGACGTTGACCCCGGCCGAGTGGAAGGGCCGGGCAATGTCCCGCAGGATCAGGCGGATGAGCAGGACGGCGAGCGCGACCGCGACCAAGGTGACGAGCAGCGGCACCAGGATGCCGGGCCACCCGGCCGCGCCGGTGGAGCGCTGGATGCCGGTCGCCACGGCGAGGGCGGCGACAAAGACGCCGACCAGCAGGGCAAGGTTTCCCTTCACCGACATCCGCACGTTCAGCTCCCGGCTCGGACCGATTCCTACCTGGTGATATCGGGTCCCCGCGGAGCCGGTTGAGCCGACCAGCGGCGCAACGACCGCCGGCAGGTCGACCGGGAAGCCGTCCGTCGACGGGTGGTGCCGGGGGGCTGGGGTGCCGTCTTCTGACGGCGGCGGCCGGGCGGCTTGGAGGCTGTCCGTGCACGAGCGGTGGCCGGGCGGCCAGGAGGCGGCCGTTGACGGGTGGTGGCCAGGGCCTGGAAGGCGGCGTTGACGGGTGGTGGCCGGGAGGGCTTGAAAGCGGCCGTTGACGGGTGGTGGCCGGGAGGCTTGGATGACGGCCGTGGACACCTGGGACCCGGCGCGGTACGAGCGGTTCTCGGCCGAGCGGTCCGCGCCCTTCTACGACCTGCTGTCGCTGGTCGAGCCAGTGCCCGGCGGCCGGGTGGTGGACCTCGGCTGCGGCAGCGGGGAGCTGACGGGCCAGCTCCACCGCCGCCTGGAGGCGGTCGAGACCCTCGGCCTGGACAGCTCCCCGGCCATGCTCGAGCGGGCGGCGGGGTTGGCCGGCGACGGCCTCCGATTCGAGCTTGGGGACATCGCCAGCTTCACCGACGGCAGCTGGGACGTGGTGTTCTCCAACGCCGCCCTGCACTGGCTACCCGACCAGGCCGGTCTGTTCGAGCGACTGGTTGACGCCCTGAACCCCGGCGGCCAGCTGGCCGTGCAGATGCCGGCCAACCACGACCACCCCTCGCACGTCGTGGCCGCCGAGGTCGCCAGCACCGAGCCGTTCCGGACCGCCCTCGGCGACTACCGCCGCGAGTCGCCGGTGCGCGAACCCGAGTGGTACGCACTCCTCCTCGACCGCCTCGGCATGGCCGACCAGCAGGTCCGGCTCCAGGTGTACCTGCACCACCTGGCCACCCGCGACGAGGTCGTCGAGTGGGTCCGGGGCACCCTGCTCACCGACTACCAGTCCCGCATGCCGGAGGAGCTGTTCGGCAAGTTCCTGACCGCGTACCGGGAACGGCTGCTACCCCAGCTCGAGGACACCCGGCCCTACCCGTACCCGTTCAAGCGGCTACTGCTGTGGGGCCAACGAGGCTCGGGCTGAGGGGTTGCAACGGCGGTGCCGGGGAGTGTGAGCTCATGAGTCCGGCGACTTGGTCGAGAGGATCGGGCCCATCTGTTCGCCTGGCTCGGTGGTCGGGGGTCGGGCCCATGTACTCACCTGGCACGGTGGGTTGGGGGCGTCGGATCCCGTCCAGGTAGCTGGCACGGTGGGTTGTGTGGGCTTCGAGGCCCCATGCAGGTGGCTGGCATGTGGCCGGAGGGCGCGTGGGTCCCATGCCTCCATGCACGGTGTGCGGCGGTAGAGGACCCGGCTGTCGATCGTGTCTGGGCGTGGCGGGGATGAGGGGCCCGGATTAGACCATTACGGGTTGTCGGCGGTGGTGGCCGGGCGGTCGCCAGGCGCTGGGATGTCGCCGGGACGGCGGCGTGGCCGTGAACCGGCCATCCGGTCCCCGGGCCAGGTGCCAGCCCCCCTCATGGACGGCCCGATGATGGGCCCGACACAGCAAGGCCAGGTTCGGCAGATCCGTCCGGCCCCCGTCCAGCCAGCTGATCAGGTGGTGGCCGTCGCACCAGGCCGGGGGGCGGCCACAATCGGGGAAGCCACAGCCCCCGTCCCGGACAACCAGGGCGGTCCGCTGCGCGGGTGAGATCACCCGGGTGCTCCGGCCGAGGTCCAGGGGTTGGCTGGGGGCGCCGCCCAGGATCGGGGGCAGCCGGGTCATCAGCGCCGCCAGCCGCGCTTCCAGCCCCAGGTCGAGGTCGCAACCGTGGCCGCTGGGGTCGGAGCAGGGCGACGGTGGCCCGTTGGCGCTGACCCGCTGGTCGGGGTGGTGGTGGCCGCCTGCAAGGGGCTGGCCGCTGGGCGCCGGCTGGCCGCCGGGCACCTGCTGCCGGTCGGGGTGGCGGCTGACCAGGACCTGGGTCACGGCCGCGTCGCAGGCCAGCCGCCGGCAGGCCTCGGGGTCCAGGGGGCCGGCCCAGCCCAGGTCCCCACCCAGGCTGCCATACGGGTGTTGGAGGCTGGCCAGGTCCACGACCACGGCCAGCTGGGGCCGGACCCCACCCACCCTGGGCAGCTCCCCGGCCTCCAGCTGGCGGCGGGCCAGCTCGGTGAGAGCGTCGGCGGTCCGCTGGCTCCCGCTCCTGGTGTCACCGGCGTCGCTGGGGCGGGCCAAGGGTTCCAGGGCCGCCCGCACCGTCTCGCCCTCCTCGGGGTCCAGGAGGCCGTCGATGGCGACCATGCCGTCCAGGGTCGAGGAAAACCACAGCCCCCGCCGCCCATAGCGGCGCTCCCGAGCGGCCTCGGCCCCATCGGGATCGGTCACCTGGCAGAGGTGGCCGACCAGCCGCCGCAGCCGGGGTGGGTCCACCCGCCGGGCCGTGGCCAGCAGGGTCGCCTCGGCCGCGGTGACCTGGGTGGGGACGTCCTTGGTCCCGGCGGCCAGCACCTGAGCATGCTCGGGGGAGAGCTCGCCATTGCACAGGGCCTGGCCGATACCGGGGAGGGG
>Ga0081538_10004719_pt1 | contig 12483 bp, 12 predicted proteins | sample TabmetS5T2R1_FD_71022 | JGI IMG/M metagenome (GOLD analysis project Ga0081538, IMG submission 71022) | Tabebuia heterophylla rhizosphere microbial communities from the University of Puerto Rico - S5T2R1 | ecosystem: Host-associated > Plants > Roots > Rhizosphere ...
GTACGACGTCTTTGCCAGCGAGTACGGCGTCGTGGTCAGCAGCGGCGAGCAGACCGTACGGGCTGAATCGGCCGATGCCCATCGGGCACAGGTTCTGGGCATCGCCAAGCGCGCACCGCTGCTTGTGCAGGAACGGGTGACGTACGCAGGTGATCGGGCGATCGAGATGTCGACCTCGTGGTATCGCGCCGATCGTTATCGGATCCATATGGCGATCACACCGCGCGGTGCTCGAGAGAACTAGCCTGTGGCCTCATGAGCACGGGTCCGATCTCGGAGTTGCTGGTTTCCTACGATCCTGGACCGCTTACCGAAAAGCTGGATCGGCGGCGACGCCTGATACGGTCACGGCTGGTCAGCCTAGCCATCACCATCGCGCTGCTCGCGTTGATCTACGTGTGGCAGCGCGAAGCAATGCAAGGCGCTGGGTACATCATTATCTTCGCCATCGTGTTGGGCATTTCATTGGCATGGCTTGCAGCCAGCATCGTTTTGTACCTTCTCGCCAAGCGGGAAATGAAGACAATTGGGAGCGGCATCGCCATTCGTATCGGTCCGCCAGGCATTCAGGTTGCTGGACTTGGTGCTCCCTGGTCACAGGTCCTTGGCGTAGACACGGTCAAGGGTGGCATTGACCGCGGTCCGCAACTTCGCCTAACTCTGACTGACGGACGGCAAGCGAAGGTGCCACTTGATCAAGTCACGGTGTTTCCGGCAACACTCGACAGCACGGTTCGGGCCTTCTCGGCCGGTCGCCATGGAGTGGACTTGTCTGCAATTGACAGCTGAGACAAGGCACTGCAGGTACCACCGCTTTGGCTTTTTTGACAGACTTGGGATTTGCGCAGGCAGTTGCGCGCGAATACAACGAAAAGAAGGTAGGAAAGGAGCTCAGCAAGCATGCCGATCGCCACTCCCGAGGTATATGCCGCCATGCTGGATGCGGCCAAGGAGGGATCCTTTGCCTACCCAGCGATCAACATCAGCTCCTCACAGACGCTGAACGCAGCCCTTCAGGGATTCACCGACGCCGGATCTGACGGCATCATTCAGGTCTCCACCGGCGGCGCGGACTATCTCTCTGGTCCGAAGATCAAAAACATGATCACCGGCGCCGTGGCGTTGGCGGAGTACGCCCGCGAGGTCGCGAAGAACTATCCGATCAACGTCGCGTTGCACACCGATCACTGTCCTAAGGAGAAACTGGACAGCTACGTTCGGCCGCTGCTCGCGATCTCCACGGAGCGGGTGAAGGCGGGCGGCCAGCCACTTTTCCAGTCACACATGTGGGACGGCTCGGCAGTGCCGCTTGAGGAGAATCTCTCAATCGCCGAGGAGTTGCTGCAGCAGACCAGCGCCGCGAACGTGATCTTGGAAATTGAGGTCGGCGTGGTAGGTGGCGAGGAGGACGGCGTTACCGCGGAGATCAATGAGAAGCTCTACACGACCGTCGAGGATGGAATGCGGACTGTTGAGGTACTTGGCGCGGGCGAGAAGGGCCGCTACATCACCGCGCTGACCTTCGGCAACGTGCATGGTGTGTACAAGCCGGGTGCGGTCAAGCTGCGTCCTGAGGTATTGAAGGACATCCAGGAGGAGGTCGGCACCAAGATCGGCAAGGAGCGGCCATTCGACCTGGTCTTCCATGGTGGCTCAGGTTCGACGCTCGAAGAGATCCGGGCGGCGGTCGACTACGGCGTAGTCAAGATGAACATCGACACCGACACCCAGTACGCGTTTACTCGGCCTGCTGCTGGCCACATGTTCACCCATTACGACGGTGTGCTGAAGGTCGATGGTGAGGTTGGCAGCAAGAAGGCGTACGACCCGCGGGCCTGGGGAAAGGTGGCCGAGGCCGGCATGGCAAAGCGCGTAGTCGAGGCCTGCGAGGACCTGCGCTCGGCTGGTACGTCCTTGAACAAGTAGCTCCCCGCTCTCGACTTCTTGTTCCCGGCGTAGGTCGGCCGGGTGGGCCTACGCCAAAGGTTTGTGGTTGCGTTCTGCTTTTGGGCGCGATTCTGCTGAGGTTCCGTTTCAAGCGTCTTAGCCTTTGGCGTAGGCCCGCCCGGCCGCCCTACGCCTTGTACGGGGGTCGCGATCGGGCAGCTTGTTCGGAACTCCGCCGCGGGTCCTCGCTGGCCTCGATCTGTTGGACGGAACCAGGTGCCCTGAGCCTGTCGATGGGCAACCCCTAACATCCCGACCCCTAATCAGGGATCGAGTGCGCAGAACCTTCCCACCACTGCGAGTTCGGGTGGGAGGTTACCGCGCACTCACTGTCTCTTCGACGCGCCAGCCGGCCTACGCATTGTTCCTGGGTCGCAATCGGGCAGCTCGTTCTGGGACTCCGCTGCGGGTCCTCGCGGGCCTCGGTCTGTTGGACGGAACTGGGATGCGCCCTGAGCCGCTCAACATGCGCCCTGAGCCTGTCGCATATGCGCCCTGAGCCTGTCGAAGGGTGCATAGCCGCGCGCTTCGACAGGCTCAGCGCACACTAGCCTCCGGGGCGCTTCGACAGGCTCAGCGCACATTAGCCTCGTGGCATGGCTGACTTCCTTGACGCTGATCTTCGTGGCTCCCGGTTTGAGCGCGTCGATCTCAGTGGGGCGGAGTTCCGTACCGTCGATCTGTCGGGTTCCCAGTTCCGAGGTGTGTATCTCAGCGGTGTCGTAATGCGCGATGTCGAGCTGGTCGATGTTGATATTCACGGTGAAATCCAGAATCTGACGATCAACGGCGTCGACATTGGGCCCCTGGTGGATGCCGAGCTCGACAAGCGATATCCCGATCGGGCCAAGATGCGGCCAACAGACCCCGCTGGCTTCCGCGAAGCGTGGGACATCATCGAACGGCTCTGGGACGGAACCATCGAGCGGGCGCGCAGCCTGCCGCCTGACCTGCTGCACGAGTCGGTCGACGGTGAGTGGTCGTTTATCGAGACGCTGCGGCATCTGGTGTTCGCCACGGATTCTTGGGTGCGGCGGGGCATCCTCGGCGATCCGTCACCATGGGATCCCTTGGACCTGCCGTGGGATGAGATGCCCGACATACCAGGTGTGCCACGCGACCGCAACGTACGACCTCCGCTGGATGCGGTGCTTCAGCTGCGACGCGACCGGATGTCCACCGCACGCAAGGTCATCGAGGACCTGACTGACGAGTCACTCGACAGCCAAACAGAGCCGGTCGAAGGGCCCGGCTGGCCGGAATCTCGCAGCTACCCGGTTCGTGAGTGCCTATTGGTTGTGCTGAGCGAAGAGTGGGAGCACCGGCTGTACGCCGAGCGGGACTTGGGCGCACTTGAGACCCGTAACGCTGCCCGCTGAGCGCGACCGTTAGTGTCGCTCCTTTCCGTTACCGCGATGCGGAACGATACTGAGTAGCATGATCAACAATTCTCGGTTCAGCCGAGGCCAACATGACTAACGTGTTGGATCGGATCGCCGCCCGCATTGGTCACGAGCCGGATGCCACCGAACCGGCCGAGGGCAGTATGGGGCTGGGACGGACCTTCATGCTCTGGCTCGCGGCCAACATGGTCGTTACCACGATGTTGACGGGCACGCTGTTCGTGCCGGGCATCAAATATGGCACCGCGCTGCTGGTCATCGTGCTCGGTACGTTGATCGGCGTTACGGTGCTGGTGCTCGTCGGAACAATCGGTACGCGTACCGGACTGCCAACGATGATCTTGACCAGAGGAGCCTTTGGTCGTCGCGGCGGTCACCTGCCGGCGCTGTTCAACTTGATCATCTTGATGGGCTGGAGCTGGGTTCAGGCACTGCTCGCCGGGATTACCTTGAACTACGTCGTCGAAGACTTCACCGGCTTCTCCAGCCCTGTGCTGTTCGCCGTCCTCTGTCAGACCATCGTGGTGATACTGGCCCTGCTCGGGCACAACGGCATTCAGCGCGTCGAGCCCTGGCTGGCCGTCGTAATGCTGCTCGTCGCCGCTTTCGTATTCTTCACGGCGTTTCGCGAGTTCGGGCTGTCTGGCTTCCTCAACATCCCCGAGCAGCCAGACGTGGGCATGACCGCCGCCATCGCCTTGGATGTGGTCGTTGCTACGGCGATCTCGTGGACGGTTCTCTCCGCCGACTTCAACCGCCACGCGATCAGCCAGCGCGCCGGCATCGTCGGAACGACGTTCGGTTACACGGCATCGACGGTTACGTCGATGACCCTTGGTGCCACTGCCCTGGGCTATGTGTTCCTCAAGGGTGGTGAAACCACGAGCTTCGATCCGACTGTGATCTTGGCCGAGTTCGGTTTGCCGCTCGCGGTAGTGATCTTCGTGTCTGTGATGGCGACGAACACGCTGGTGGTCTACGGCATGACCATGTCGTACGAGAACCTGCGACCGAACAGCAACTATCTGCGCTCGGCGCTGGTGATCGGTCTGATCTCCATCGCTGGTGCTACCTGGCAGGGGATTCTCGATCGTTTTGTGTCTTTCCTGTTCTTGATCAGTGCGCTGTTCGTCCCGGTCTTCGCGATCATGATCGTGGACTATTGGATCCGGCGTCGTGGGCACTACTCGCCGCGCGACCTGGTCGTGTCCCGTGGCGGCGCCTACTGGTACCTCGGCGGTGTGAACCCGATTGCGGTTGGATCCTTCATAGTTGGGGCAGCTCTCGCGTTCTATTGGACCCGAGTGAGCCCACTGCCCATCGGCGCCACTCTTCCGACCTTCGCAGTCACCTTCGTGCTCTACCTGGTGGCGAGCTTGGCGCTGGGCTCGAAGGTCAGCCGAGCCGATGATCAGGCTGAGCGGGACACGCCAGCCGCGCCCGAGGCGACCACCGAGCCGCCGGCATGACCTTTCAGATCAAGCGGATCATCGACCTTTCCCATCCGATCAACGGAGACACGCAGGTCTACCCGGGCGATCCGATTCCGCAGCTCAGGCCGGCGACGACGATCGACCGCGACGGATACAACGTGCTCTATGTGTCCATGGGCTCCCAGACCGGGACCCACGTCGACGCGCCGTACCACTTCCTGGCAGACGGTGCGCGAATTGACGCGATGGAGCTCTCTATGTTCCTGGCCCCAGCGACAGTGGTGGACCTACGAGGGCTGGCGCCCCGATCGACCATCTTGTGGTCGCAGTTAGAGCCGTCTGTGCCGCCAATGGCGGGCCGGTCGATTCTCGTGCTGCACACCGGTTGGTCCAAGAACTGGCAAACAGTGGCCTACTTAGACCATCCCTTTCTCACCCAGGATGCCGCCGAAGGCATAGTTGCGGCCGGTATCCGTACCGTCGCCATTGACGCGATGAGCGTCGACGAAACCGCCCCACCGGGCGGCGAGCCCGGCAGCTTCGCGGCACACGACGTACTGCTGGGTGCTGGAGGCGCCATCGTGGAGAACCTGACGAACGTTGGGGCCATCGACTTCCCGGACCCGCTGCTGAGCGTCCTGCCGATACGACTAGCCGATGCCGACGGCGCTCCGGTGAGGGCAGTGGCTCTGCAACTGGAGTGGTCGGCGTGAGGCATCAATCCGTTGAGGGCGCGGGAGACAGGTGCTCGTGCACCGCCAGCCAACGGCCGTCGCTCTGGCGAGCGAAGATGATCGTCTCGCGCTCGTGTAGCGTTTCGGCGCCTGCCCGTGTTGTCACATCGGTGATCACATCGTGAAGGAATACCGCCGCGTCGCCGAGTATTTGCACACGGGCGCCCGAGGAGCTGCACCCGGTGACACGGAAGTCGTCCTCGTGCACCCATCGGTCCCACAGCCGCCGGTAAGCGTCGACGGACTCCACCCGCTCGGGAGTGCTATGGAACAGGAACGTCGCGTCATCGCTGAAGCAGGCGAAATAGTCATCGAGCCGCCCCGAACCGAAAGCGGCCACCATCCGCTCGGCCGCGGCTCGGACTTCGGCTTCGTCGTTGCCCATAACGACCTCCCATTCACTGCCGGCACGCTGGGCACCATCATGGCAGCGAGGTACGCATGCCAGGCATAGCTGTTGTGACCTGGGAGCGGCCAGTGGGCTCGGTAGTGGGTCGGCTCATCACCATCGGCTCGCATGCTGAAGTCCGCACCTGAACCCCTTGTCCCGACTTCGGAGGAACACATGAGCGAGGAAAGCGCTGTGCAGGGACCGGTCGATGCGACTCGGGTACCGCGCTATGCCGAGCCGGCAACCTTTGCCCGGCTGCCCCGGCTCGATCAAGTACCTCGCGCCGATGTGGCGATTCTGGGAGTGCCCTTCGATTCCGGCGTCAGTTATCGACCCGGCGCGCGCTTCGGCCCGGGCCACATTCGAGCTGCCTCTAAGCTGCTCCGGCCGTACCACCCCGCGCTAGCCGTCGAGCCGTTCGCTCACCAGCAGGTGGCAGACGCCGGTGATGTGGCAGCCAACCCCTTCGATATCACCGATGCGCTGAGCGCGGTGGAGCAGGCAGTCACCGAACTGCGCTCTGACAATGCGACTGTGCTGACCTTCGGTGGCGACCACACCATCGCGCTGCCCATCCTCCGCTCCATGGCACGCGACTACGGCCGAGTTGCCGTACTGCATTTTGACGCCCACCTCGACACCTGGGACACCTACTTCGGCGCCCCGTACACACACGGGACACCCTTTCGGCGGGCGAGCGAGGAAGGCCTTCTCGACCTGGAACGCTGTCTGCATATCGGCACTCGTGGCCCGCTCTACAGCAGCCATGATTTGGCAGACGACAGTGTTCTCGGCTTTCAGGTCGTGCCAGCCGACGACTATCAAGTCGAGGGCGTTGCCGGAGTTGTGGAGCGCATGCGCGCCCGCCTCGACGACGGTCCGGTCTACGTCTCTATCGATATCGACGTCCTTGATCCGGCCCACGCTCCAGGCACCGGAACGCCGGAGGCTGGCGGGCTCACCAGCCGCGAACTCTTGCAGACACTGCGCGCCCTTGTCGGGTGCCACGTCATTGGCGCCGACATCGTCGAGGTCTCACCGCCGTACGACCACGCCGAGATCACCGGAATCGCGGCGGCGCACGTGGCATATGAGCTGATCTCAGTCTTCGCACTGAACGGTGCCGCAGCCAGATCCGATGCAGCGGGTGCGTAATTCGATGCTGAAGCGTCACTTAGCAACGTGAACGATCGTTGCTGTAGCGGCGTGATTAGCAATAGGGCGTGCGTCAACCGACGGGCGATCGCTTTAGGACAACAGCTGAAAGCACAAGGAGGTCGAGCATGGCTTTGCGCAACTACCTCGTGGGCGAGGTTGCCGAAGATTTCGCGGATGGACTGCTTAACCGGAGGGAGGCAATGCGCCGGCTGGGCCTCCTCGGCCTGAGCTTGAGCAGTGCGACCGCTCTACTAGCCGCTTGTGGGGATGGCGGCGGGGATCAGCCGGGCGCGGCCGCAACGACATCGGCTCCGGCAGCACCCACGTCTGCTCCCGGGCGTACTGACTCGACCAAGCCGGGAGAACCGGTACGGTTTGCCGGCCCGGCCGGTGAGCTGCAGGGAGCCTGGGCGGAAGCGTCTGAGCCGCAAGGCGCTCTACTCGTCATCCATGAGAACCGTGGCCTGACGCCACACTTCATCGACCTGGTGGGGCGGTTCGCGGGTGCTTCTTACTCTGCGCTGTGCGTGGACTTGCTTTCTGCCCAGGGCGGCACCGGATCACTGGGAGATCCAGCGGCCGCGCCGACCGCACTGGCAAACACGCCACCCGAGCAGCTGGTTGCGGACCTCCGGGCCGGCATCGATGAGCTTGAGAAGCGGGTACCGGATGCGAAGGTCGGGGTAGTTGGGTTCTGCTTCGGCGGTGGCATGACCTGGAACCTGCTGCAAGTCGGTGAGCAGCGTATGGCGGCCGCCGCGCCGTTCTACGGACCGGCTCCGGACAACCCGGACTTCAGCAAGGCCAAGGCGGCTGTGTACGCCGTCTACGCGGAGCAGGACGAACGGGTGAACGCGTCCCAGGAGCGCGCCGAGGCAGCGCTCAAGGCGGCCGGATTGACCTACGAGATTCGTACCTTTGCCGGCGCGGGCCATGCGTTCTTCAATGACACGGGCCAGCGCTACAACCCAGAGGCCGCCCAGCAGGCCTGGGATGAGCTGCTGGACTGGTACAACCAGCACCTAGCTTGAGTCACTCGCTGTCGTCTCGGGAGGTCTGCACAGCTTCCGCGGCAGGAGCGGAGAGTATGTGCCCTGAGCCTGTCGAAGGGCCATCGCCGCGCGCCTCGACAAGCTCAGCGCGCATTCGGGCCGACGGCCCAGTCATCGCGCTCGTCGCCAGATCCATGAGCGGTGGAAAGGCGGCGCTAGTCTTCCAGGGTGTCCACCGCTGTTGCCGACCGACCCGCGCCGCTGAGCCGGGTGTGGTCGGGCAGCAAGATCATCGCCGAGGACCTCACCGGGGAAGACCTGAGCGACGTACTGGAACTGCACTCCGACGCCTCCGCATGGTGGGTACTGCCGCGAGATCGCGATTACGGGGCCATAGAGGTACGCCACGTCGCGCATGCTCTTGATCTTGATGAGCCGGCGATCAAGGACCTGCTGGCGACCGATAAGCGAGCGAAGTTCGAGGCGATGGGCCAGGCGCGGCTGGTGATCACAAATGCGGTCTCAGTCGACAAGGACCAAGCGAAGATCATGGTGCACCCGGTGTCCATGATCGCTACGGATCGCGCGGTGATCTGCCTGGTAGATCCAACACCAGATTTCCAGCCCGCCCAGCTGTTCCTCCAAAGGCAAGACGCAATCGCGAAGGGCGGCGTCGAGGCAGCGCTCCAGACCATCATTACGGCGGTGATCAGGAGCTACGAGGACGCGCTGCAATGGCTGGAGGACTCCAGTGACAGCTTGTCGAATGTGCTGTTCGAGGAACGGCCGCTCAACAAGCCCGAGCAGCTGTACGCCTTCAAGCTCCGAGCAGCGCTGTCCCAACTGCGCCGGCTCACCGACCCGATGCGGACCGTGCTGACCGACATTGTCGACAGCCCACCTCAGGGCAGGAAGGGCAAGACTGGGCGAGACCCTGCGATTGCTCGTCACTGGGTAATGCTGGCTGAGCATCACACCCGAGTCGCCAATGCCGCCGATGCGCTCCGCGACGCACTCTCCTCGATCTTCGACACCAGTCTTGCGCTAGCCGATGTCCGGCTGAATCAGATCGTGAAAAAGCTCAGTTCCTGGGCAGCAATCATCGCTGTTCCGACCCTGGTGACGGGTTTTGTTGGGATGAACGTCCAATTCCCGCTGGCAGCGAGCACGACGGGATTCTGGGTGTACCTGCTGCTTATGGTGACCGCAAGCGTGGTGCTGTACTTCGTCTTTCGCTCCAAGGACTGGCTCTAATCCGAGCGGAGCGAGCAAAGCGAGCGGAGCAATCAAATTCGGATCGCGCCCTCGCCGTACTGAGGAGGTAGGGTTTTGTCGCAAGAGTCCCTGTGGCGAATGCGCCCGGGGGCTTCGGTCTTTCTCTCGGTTCTGGAGAATCTAGGGCTGAGAGCAGGAAGGCGGCGATCACATGCCGGCAATTGTGGTGATGGGAGCCCAGTGGGGCGACGAGGGCAAGGGTAAGGCGACCGACCAGCTCGGGGATCGGGTCGACTACTGCGTCCGGTACTCCGGAGGTAACAACGCCGGCCACACAATCGTGGTAGACGGTGAGCGTTACGCCCTGCACCTGTTGCCGTCCGGCATCCTGAACCCCAAGTGCGTTCCGGTGATCGGCAACGGAGTGGTGGTCGACCTAGACGTGCTGTTCGCTGAGATCGAAGATCTTGCGGCTCGCGGCATCGACGCCTCACACATGGTCATTTCCGCGAATGCCCACATCATTACCTCCTATCACCAGGTGATCGACAAGGTCACCGAGCGGTTCCTCGGCAAGGCGCGGATTGGCACGACGGGACGCGGCGTTGGCCCGGCGTACTCGGACAAGGTGAACCGGATCGGCGTGCGCATTCAGGACCTGTTCGACGAATCGATCTTGCACAAGAAGGTGGAGGCCGCCCTCGAGCAGAAGAACCATCTGCTGGTGAAGGTCTACAACCGGCGCAGCATTGAGCCTGAGCAGGTCACTGAGCATCTGTTGTCCTACGCCGAGCGGATCCGGCCGCATGTCGTTGATGTCAGCAAGCTGCTCAATGAGGCGCTCGACGCTGGGAAGGTGGTGCTGTTCGAGGGCGCCCAGGCTCACCATCTCGATGTTGATCATGGAACGTATCCGTACGTGACATCTTCCAATCCGGTTGCGGGTGGCGCCTGTGTGGGTACCGGGGTCGGTCCGACTCGGATTGAGCGGGTGGTGGGCATTGCCAAGGCCTACACCACTCGGGTCGGGTCGGGGCCGATGCCTACCGAGTTGCACGACGAGGATGGCGAGCGGTTGGCCCAGGTTGGTGTGGAGTTCGGTACGACTACCGGACGCAAGCGGCGCTGCGGCTGGTTTGACGCCCTGGTCGTTCAGACGGCCGCCCGCGCGAACGCCTTCACGGATGTGTTCTTGACCAAACTCGATGTGCTTACCGGTTGGGAAAAGATTCCCATCTGCGTTGGCTACCAGGTGAACGGCGTACGGCACGACACCATGCCGCTCACCCAGTCGGAGTTCCACCATGCCGTGCCCATCTATGAAGAGCTGGACGGCTGGACCGAGGACATTAGCGGCTGCCGGGAATTCGACGATCTGCCGAAGAACACCCAGGCGTACGTGAACCGGATCGAGGAACTCTGCGGCGCACGGATCTCCGGCATTGGAGTTGGCCCCTCCCGTGAGCAGTCGATCGTTATTAACGATCTGCTTTAGCCCGACTGCCGGCAGACCCTAGGTGGGCAGCACGCCACGGACCTGGCTGTCGCGCGAGTGAGCCGGGTTGCCGTCGTACGGCTCGATAGATACGTCGACGATGGTGAAGTCTTGGAGTTGCCCGGCGAGCGCGGGTGGCAGCGGATAAGTGGCTCTTCCGTCGTTCGGCAGCACACCCAAGGAGTACATGCGCTCGCCGTCGGTGTTGATCAGCCACACTTCTCGATAGCGATCCGGAGTGGCAGGCGCATCGATCTGCACCCTGAGCTCAGGACGGCCCTGATCGCTGACGAGTTCGGCAGTGCCTTGACCGACCTGTCCCGGCAGTGGCTCCAGAGAAGTGACTGCGGTGACCTCGACCCGATCGCGGAAGACTCCGACGGTAACGCCGGCCCCAATGATGAGGCCCAACACCGCCGCAGCGGCCACCAAGAGCCACGATCGCCGTCTCGAGGTTCGGGTTGGCAGTTCGACGACGGTAGGCGACGTCGGCGCCGAGTCAGCAGCACCCTCGGTTGGGGCGGCAGCCGGCTCAGTTGTGGCGGCAGCTGGCGCCTGACCGGCGAGTTGGCCTTGTATGGACTCCCAGATGGAGTTTGCTGGCACAAGCTCGGGGACGATGTGCTCGGGCTGCCGACCAAGGTTGACGATCCGGCTGAGCTCGGCAAGTTCATCTCGGCACTCCGCGCAACCGGCCAGGTGGTCCTGCTCGGCCGCGGTCAGCGGCTCGTCAATGCCGAGCGCGCGGTCGGCCAGCCGATCGGGATTCAGGTGGGCCATGACGTCACCTCCGTCAACCGGCTACGCAGGTGCAGCAAGGCACGCCGAGCATGGCTCTTGACCGTGCCGAGCGGGAGGTCGAGTTCTTCAGCGATCTCCGGATAGCTGCGTCCATCCCAAAAGGCGAGTTGAAGAATCGTGCCGCGTGGGTGCGGCAGTCGTCCGATCTCCTCGGTTAGCACGATGCGGTCGATCAGCGTCGAAAACCCCTCCGGCTGCACTTGGACGTCGGTTGTGTTGGTCACGGCTTGAACTAGCCTGAGGTCGCGGCCGCGAGCCCGTAGCCGATCGGCAATGCGGTGCCGGGTAATACCGATTAGCCAGCCGGACAGGCTGCCTTTCTCCGCCTGATAGTTGGCACGAGCGCGCCAAGCGCTCACAAAGACCTCTTGCGTGATCTCCTCACCGTCACTTGAGCTGTCCAGCGCACGACTGGCAATCGTGTAGACCAATGGCGCCAGACGCCGAAACAACTCCTGCAAACAAGCTTCGTCGCCTCTGACGAAGCCCATTCTGAGCTCGGCTTCAGTCGCCGTGCGCCAATCGATATGGTCACCGACCGCCTCGGGGTCGAGAGGCGCATCCTCGATCACGGAATCACCATAAACGCGGCCGGGCTGGGCAACAATCCACCCCTGGGAGTACGTTGTCACGACGGCCGCGCTGTCACAACGACATTCGCCTGATAGCTCCCTGATCGGAAGGTCCCGCCGCAGGTGAGGATCCGCAACAGCGGTTCACCGTCCCGCTTGAACATGTCGCGCACATCGAGGTCCCGCTTGCTGATCAGCTGGACGGTGCTCACTTGGAACCGCTCCGAGCCTTTACTGGTCGCGATGACGATCTGGTCGCCGCGGCGCAGCTGCTGCAGAGCGACCAGGGGGCCCACCCCGTACTCGCGGCTGTCAACGTGACCGCCAAGGACGGCAGATCCG
>Ga0081538_10004720_pt1 | contig 12479 bp, 14 predicted proteins | sample TabmetS5T2R1_FD_71022 | JGI IMG/M metagenome (GOLD analysis project Ga0081538, IMG submission 71022) | Tabebuia heterophylla rhizosphere microbial communities from the University of Puerto Rico - S5T2R1 | ecosystem: Host-associated > Plants > Roots > Rhizosphere ...
CGGCGACCGCCCCGACAGCGTTGACCCGACCGTGGAGGATGCGTTCGAGCCCCTCGACGACGAGTGGCGCGGTTATCGCGTAGATGTCCTGTCCGCACGCCGTGGCGCGGCGCGCGTCGGATCCCCTGCGCACGACCACATCCACGAGGAAGATCTGCGCGGAACGTCCGCGTTCGTCAACCGCCGTCGGACCGGGAGTAGCGGGATCGTGAAGATCCGCGATCGGCCCGAGGTTCATGTAGGCCCGAACCTCCGGCGTCCGGAGATGACGGGAGATCGTCACGCAGTCCGCCGTGGAGAGCTCGCCGACGACCTCCTGTCGCCCGAACGGGGCAGGAAAGTCCCACTGGCCGATCGGGGGAGGCTCCGAGCGAACCTCCAACCGACCGTTCGTGAAGACGTGGCGGCGACCTCCCCGGCGTTCGCCTGTCAGTCGCGTTCCGCGCGTCGGGTTCCAGCGGTCGAGGGCAAACGCGATACAGATCTCGTCGGCAGTCGGCCAATCACCCATCGCCAAAGTCGCCAGAAGATCGCCCAGGCCGCCGAAGAACGCCATCGCGGGCACGACCGGGATGCCCGCTGCCCGCGCCCGATCCGCGTACCGCTCGAAGGTTGCAGCCGCAACCGCTGCTTCTGCCGTCACGTCCAGGTAGGGAACGCCAGCGCGCAGCGCCGCGTCGATCACGGGCTCCGCCGTGTCGAGAAACGGGCCTGCGCAGTTGACGACCGCTGCGACATCGGCCAGTGCGCGGTCGAGTGACGGCGCATCATCGACGGAGGCGACACGCACCGCGCTCCCCGGGAAGGCGTCGCCGACGGCCCTCAACGTCCCGGCGTCTCGGCCCGAGAGGATCGGCGTCCATCCACGCCGGTGCAGCTCCGACACCACGAACCGGCCGGTGTGTCCGCTGGCGCCAAAGACCGTGACCGGTCGATCCATCTTCGGAATCACCCTAGCCGAGAGGGGGGCTGCGGCCCCGCTCTCGGTCGGTTGTCCGGCCCCGACCCACTCGGACTCGCCGAGCTACCCGACCCTCGGGCCCTGACGGAACACGTTGGCGACGGCGCCCGCCAGCGCGGTGAGCATCGCCGCGGCAACGGGCGCGAAGATGGCCGCAAAGGGGATCTGTGTCGGATCGGTTCAGCCGCCGAAACAGAGGCGGGCACCAGGCTCTAGGACTCGAAAGCCTTTATCCGGAGATCACGCTCGCCCACCACGCCGGGTCAGGTCGGAACGGTTCGGCCGGCCGGCCGGTCGCATCGGTGTCGAACCGATACACGAGACCAGCGGCGGGCTCGGCCCGGCGCTCCTCGTCGCTCCAGTGCTCGGTTGCCGTCGTGACGTAGAGCCGGTTTAGCCCGGGGCCCCCGAACGCGCAGGACGTCGTCTCCCTGGCCGGAAGGAGCAGCTCCTCGCGCAGCACGCCTTCAGGGGAGTAGCGCTGGACCCGGCCGCCGCCGAAGAGCGCCACCCAGAGATCACCGCCGGCGTCCACGGTCAGTCCGTCCGGCGCCCCGACCTCGTCGGGCACGTCGATCAGCACCCGCCCGTCGGAGATCGAGCCCGGCTCGCCGTCGAACGAGAAGGCGTGCACAACGCCCGGGATGGTGTCCGCGAGATACATCGTGCCGCCGTCGGGACTCCAGCCCAGGCCGTTCGAGATCGTCAGCCCGTCGAGCATCTGCTCGGTCCGTCCGTCGCGGTCGAGTCGATACAGGGCAGCGCCGCCGGCCCGATTGTCGTCCGCCTTCGTGCCAGCCCAGAACCGGCCTTGCGGATCGCACGCGGCATCGTTCATTCGCGTGCCGGCGTGCGTCACGTCCGCGAGCGGCCGCAGCGAGCCGTCCGGAGCAAGGTACGTGAAGCCGCGGTTCGAGGCGAGCAGCCAGCCGTCGTCGTCCGCCACCGGCGCGATCGCGCCCACCGTGCCCGAGACCCGGTAGGTGCGAACCGGGACGAGATCACCGTCGTCGTCGACCCGATCGCGGTAGACGCGCCCGGCCATGATGTCCACCCGCAGGAGCTCGTCGCGGCGGGCGTCCCACCGGGCTCCTTCGCCCAGCAGGTGCTGCTCGGCCGTGCAGGCTATCGCGTCGCCCGCCACCTTCGCGATCATCGCATGCACGGCCCCAGCCGACGCACGGTCACAGGGAGCGCGCGTTTCGACGATCTCGCAAGCGGGAAGGAGCGGGACGCTTCACCACACGAGCCGGGAGGCAGGGCATGGGCATCATCGGTTGGATCGTTCTCGGAATCGCCGCGGGCTTCATCGCGAAGGCAATCCTGCCGGGCGAGCAGCCCGGCGGCTGGTTCCTCACTCCTCTGATCGGCATCGCCGGCGCCCTGGTTGCCGGCTTCATCGCACAGGCGATCGGCTTCGGCGACCCGATCGACGAGTTCTTCGACTGGAGCACGTGGATCGCCGCGATCATCGGAGCGATCGTGCTGCTCCTGATCTGGGAGTTCTTCGCCGAGCGCCGTGGCGGACGAGGCCGGCTCGCGAGCTGACGACTCGCGTTAGGAGCTCTTAGAGCCGCACGATCGAGAGCAGGTACTCCTGCGGCAGGCGGAGGCTGCCGTCGTCCGCCTCGTTGGCCTCGCGCCAGACCTTCACGACCCGCTCGCGGAGCTCGGCGAAGCGCTCGCCGAGCATTGCCTGCGCCGTGACGAGCGGCGGGAACCGGTCCATGAAGTAGTCCGCCCAGGTCTCGAGCGAGTCCCACTCGATCCGGTTCACGTGGCGCTCGAACGCGAAGCCGGTCGCAACCTGCCCGAACAGCTCGCGCACGTGCTCCTCGGTCCCCCAGAGGATCGGCGGCGAGGCGTAGTCCGGAGGCGGAGGCACGTACGAGGCGGACGCCGCGAAGATCGCGCCCGTGATCCCCTCAGGCGTCCACGTGGCCGTGACGATCTGCCCGCCCGGGCGGCAGACGCGCGCCATCTCGTCGGCGGTCTGCCGGTGACGCGGCGCGAACATGTGCCCGAATGTCGAGAGGACGCGGTCGAACGAGTCGTCCTCGAAGGGAAGCTCCTCGGCGTCGCCCTCGACCCACTCGATCTCCAGGCCTTCGGCGCCCGCCTTCGCCCGTCCCTCCTCGAGCAGCTTCGGCACCAGGTCGAGCCCGGTCACCTGCGCGCCCGCCCTCGCCGCAGGAAGCGCGGCGTTGCCTGTCCCGCACGCTACGTCGAGCACGCTCATTCCGGCCTCGACGCCCGCGCGGTCGACGACCAGCCTGCCGACCTCGGCGATGTGCTCGGACAGCGGCGCGTAGTCACCGGCGCCCCAGACCTCTCGCTGCCTCGTCTTGAATTCGTCGAGCTGAAGTGGCATCAAGACCTCCTCTCGTGGGTTTTCGCGAGCTCGCCGGCTATGTGCCGCAGCGGGGCCAGACGTTACATGCCGGTTTCAGCGGCGCGACCAGTCGCGAAACGCCGTGAGCAGAGCCTCGCGTCCTTCGGGGGAGAGCGACTCTTCGGGCAACCGCCCGAGCACGCGGATGGTCTGCCGCAGCTGCGCGAGGTACTCGGCGCAGTACTCACAGTCGGCGACGTGCGCCTCAAAGCGTGCGTGGTCTGCGGGCGACAACCGCCCCTCGAGGTAGTCGGTCACGAGCTCGACGAGCTCGCGACACGGCATCTCTCGCAGGTTGTCGTCGGTCACGTCGGCTCCGTCGCGTCGAGGTAGCGCTCGATCGCCAGACGTACCCGCGAGCGCGCGCGGTGCAGCAGCACCCGTTGATTGGTGTCCGTCAGGCCCAAGACGTTGCACGTCTCCGTCGCGGTCAGGCCGCCGAGGTCGCGGAGCGCCAGGACCTCCCGCTGCGCGGAGGGCAGCTCGGCGACGGCGTCGAGAATCACCCGCCGCGTCTCGCCGGCGAGGAGGTCGTCCTCGGGCACAGCCCACCGGACCGGGCCGAGCGCCCAGTGGTCGGGCCAGGACGCGGCGTCGGACGGCCGGAAGCGAGTCGGATCCACAACCGGCCCTGGGGACTCCACCGGCACCGGGAGCGACCGCCGCTCGGCGCGGGCGCGCGAGCGCGCCAGGTTGACGACGATCCCGAGCACCCAGGTGCGCAGCGCCGACCGGCCCTCGAAGCGGTCAAGGTCTCGCAGCACGGTCAGCCATGCCTCCTGGACGACTTCCTCGGCGACCGCCCGGCTCTCGACGCGGGAGAGCGCGACCGCTAGCATCACGCCGCTCCAGGACTCCACGAGCTCCGCGAAGACCCCCTCGTCACCCCTCCGAAGCGCTGCGAGCGTGTCGTCGTCGCGCCGGCGACGCCGCTGCAGAGTCCGGCTCGACGAAGACGCGCCGGCCACGGCCGGATTCTCTCATCCCCGTACACTGCGAGCATGGCTGCACCCGCGCTTGAGGCATCGGCCCCGTCCGTAGCTCCAGCGACGCGCCTCGACGAGGTGCTCCGGCGAGTGAACCGGATTCGCGTCGAGCACGGCTTCGACCCGCTCTACGAGCTTCCGGCCGCCTGCACGGCCTGGGACGGGGGCGGCTGCGTGCTCGAGCGCGCGTTCGAGGATCTCGGCGTCGTGGTCGTCGACTACCGGTGGGCGTACGGCCGGGACGTGGCTTTCGAGCACGGTCTTGCGGGCTTTATCTGCGACCTCGACGCCGGCCGCTACCCGGAGTTGCTCACGCGCCGGTAGCGCTCCCGCCAGGCGATCGCATGTCCCGGGCGGCGGGTTAAGGAAGTCGTAAGTGCGAGGCGACCAGCCCGGGGATAGGTTCTCCGCCATTCGCGGAAACCGGACAACGTGATGCGGACTCGCGAGCTGGCCCTCGTCCTCGTCTCCTTCCGCCTCGCGCTCGGGATCCTCTTCCTCTCGGTCTGGGCGTCGAACCTCGACAAGGGCCTGTACGACCCGGTTCCCTACGCCAACCTGATCGACTTCTATGCGGCCGAGGGGGACGCCCCGGCCTTCTGGAAGGAGGTGATGCGCTTCGTCGCCGGCCAGGCCGAGGTCGCGTCGAAGCTCCAGCTCGCCACCGAGCTGGCCCTCGGCGTGCTGCTCACGCTCGGGCTGGCGACGAGAGCCGCCGGCGTCGTCGCCGGTCTCTTCCTGACGGCGCTCTGGATCAGCGAGATCAACGTCCCCGACGAGTGGATCTGGTCGCTCGTCTTCCCGGCGCTCGCCGCCTTCGCCGTCGCCCTCCTCTCGGCAGGACGCGCGTTCGGGCTCGACGGCGTCCTGCTCGACCGCCCGCCGTTCAACCGGCTCCCGCGCTGGGTTACCGGCTGAGTCAAAGTTAATGCGCCCGTAAGGTCTTGGCGCCTCGGAGCTGTTAGAACAACTCGCACGTCCCTCGGCCGAGGAGGTGGAGGATGACGGGCGACACGAGCGTCGTTCTGGCGGCCATTCGAGACGATGCGGCGAAGGTCATCGCCGCCGAGGCGCCCGCTGTCGATCGTGACCGGGAGTTCCCGGACGCGGGCCTGCGGGCTCTGGCCGCGGCAGGCGCCCACGGCCTCGTCGTCCCGGTCTCTGCCGGAGGCTCGGGCGGGTCTCTCAGCGCGCTCGTCGACGCCTGTGAGGCGGTCGGTGCGGCCTGCGGCTCGACCGGCATGGTCTTTCTGATGCACGCGGTCACGGCGGCGACGATCGCCGCGGGCGGTGGGCCGCGAGCGGAGAGCTATCTCCGGTCCATGGCGACGGGCGAGACGCTGGGGACGCTCGCGTTCAGCGAGCGCGGAACCGGCGCTCACTTCTACGCGCCGGAGCTACGCGTCAGCCGCTCGAACGGAACCGTCCGCCTCTCCGGCCGCAAGTCGTTCGTCACCTCGGGAGCCCACGCCGGTCTCTACCTCCTCCTCGTCCAGGGCGAGGACGACGGCCTCGACTGCTACGCGGTCGAGGGAGACCAGGAGGGCCTGAGGTTCGACGGCAGCTGGCTCGGCCTCGGGATGGCCGGGAACGCGAGCATCGCGATGGAGCTCGACATAGTCCTGCCGGACGCGGCACGGATCGGCGGTCCGGGGCAGGGACAGGAGCTCGTCTTCGACGTCGTAGCCCCGTTCTTCCTCATCGGCCTCGCCGCCGTCAACGTCGGCATCGCGCGCGCGGCCGCGGAAGCCGCAGTCGAGCACGTCCGCGATCGCCGCTACCCCGACGGAACCTCGCTGGCGGAGGTCCAGTTCATCCAGCACGAGCTTGCGGCCATGGACCTCCGTGTCCGCGCGACCCGGCTCCTCGTGGACGAGGCGGCCCGGCTGGGCGAGGCGGACGATCCCGGCGCGCTCGTCGCCGTCATGGAGGCGAAGATCGCCGCCACCGAGGCGGGGGTCGACGTGACGCAGCGCGCCCTGGAGGTGTGCGGCGGCCAGGGCTACACGCCGGCCTTGCCGATCGAACGTCACCTTCGCGACGCCCGCGCCGGGACGGTGATGGCGCCGACGAACGCCGTGCTCAAGAGCTGGGTGGGGAAGGCGCTCGCCGGCCTGCCTGTCCCATGACCTACCGGGTCGGCGCGGTCGCGTACCACCCACGGGTGGTGACGATCTGGGAGGACTTCCGCCGCTGGTTCGCCGGGCAGGGGTTCGCGCTCGACTACACGCTCTACTCGACCTATGAGGCGCAGGTCGAGGCTCTCCTGGGAGACGAGATCGATGTCGCCTGGAACACGAACCTCGCCTACGTGCAGGTGCGTCAGCGTTCGGACGGCGCGTGCAGCGCACTGGCGATGCGGGACACCGATCGCGACTGGACGAGTCACGTGCTGGTGCCGCCAGGCGCCGGCTCGGGCCTCGAGGCGCTGCGCGGGAAGCGGGTCGGCTTCGGCGACTCGGACTCCCCGCAGGCGTGGATCCTCCCGGCCTTCGCCATGCGGCGGCAGGGGCTGGACCCCGAGACCGACCTGCGCGCAGAGCGGCTCGATCGCGACCTGGGCAAGCACGGGGACACGGGCAGGGCGGAGCTCGCGCAGGTCGACCGTCTTCGCGCGGGCGAGCTCGACGCCTGCGTCGTCTCCAACTGGACACTCACGGCGCTGCGTGCCGAGGGAGGCGACGGCCTGGCCGTGGCGTGGACGTCTCCTCCCTTCCACCACTGCAACTTCACGATCCTCGACGGCTCCTCCGCGAGCCACGACACCTTCCGCACCCTGCTCCTGAGCATGGACGCGGCCGACTCCGCGCTCTGCGACGCCATGCGTCTCGAGAACGTGAATCGCTGGCTCGAGGGGGACGAGTCGGGCTATGCCGACCTGGTCGAGGCCGTCCGATGGCACGGCTCGTAATCCTCGTGCTGGTGATCGCCACGGCGGCGCTCGGCTGCGGCGGAGACGAGGACGAGGACGCTGACGCGGGCGCGCCCGTGACCTACGCCGAGGTGCAGGGGATCTTTGCCGAGTACGGGTGCATCTCCTGTCATCCCGGCGTCAACCCGTCCCTCGATCTCACCGAGGGGAACTCCTACGACCAGCTGGTCGGCGTCCAAGCCCTGGAGGACCCCACCCTCTACCGGGTCGTGGCGGGCGACCCCGAGCGCAGCTTCCTCTACCTCAAGCTCGGCGGGGAGCCGCCCGTCGCCGACATTCCCGCGATCGGCACGCGCATGCCTCCGCGGGCGCCCCCGATCGACCCCGCCGACCTCGATCTGATTCGGCGCTGGATCCTCCAGGGGGCCAAGGACGAGCAGGGTCGGACCGGCGGGCCGCAGGTGGCGACACCGGGGACGCCTCCGAGCGACCTGGACGTCGGACGGGCGAGCGAGACCGAGGGAGACGCGACCATCGAGGGCTCGGTCGTCGACCAGCGCTTCGAGCCGATCGAGGGCGCGCTCGTGACCATGCTCCTCTCGGGCGAGGGGCAGGAGGGCGGTGAGGAGCACTACCGCGTCGCCGTCACCGACGCGCGAGGGCGCTTCACGCTCGCGAACGCGCCGACGGGGCAGTTCCTGCTGAAGGCCTACGGGCCGGACACGATCTACGTCTCGCGGATCGTCGCCCTCGAGGACGGCGAGCGACAGGAAGTCCAGTTCGGCCTTCCGGACCGAGTGGTCGACAACCCGGCAATCGCGAGCCCGCGGGTCGACGGCACGAGCCTGTCCCTGCTCGTCGAGGGAACCGATCTCGACGGCAACTACACACTCGCGGTCAATCCCGGCGCCGGGCTGGTGTTCGAGCTGCACAACCCGGGCAACGCACCCGGCACCTGGAGGGCGACGGTCGACCGTCCGCTCGAGGGGCCGTGGATCTTCATGGCGGTGGACGAGACGTGCAACGTCAGCGAGTTCCTCACGGTCGGGGGGTAGTCGTGCTCGCGGCGACACTCGTGGCCGCGGGCTGCGGAGGAGGCGCCGGCGTCTCGCTCGCGGACGACGTCCAGCCGATCTTCGATCGCAAGTGCGCCGCGTGTCACCCGGTCAGCTACCCGTACCTCGATCTCCGCCGCGGACGCTCGTACGACGAGCTCGTGCGCGTGTCCGCGCGGACGCGTCCCGCGTTCGAGCGCGTCTTGCCCGGACGCCCGGAGCTCTCCTACCTGCTCACGCACCCGCCCGACCCGTCGCTGGAAGGGCTCCTCACCGAGGAGGAGCTCGACCTCATCGCCCGCTGGATCGACGAGGGGGCGAAGGACAATTAGCCGCGTTCCGTTGCTGGCGGCCGAGGAGGCGCCCGTGCTGGCCCGGGTCTGGTACCGCGAGGACGGAAGCGCGTCCGCGCTCACGCGCTCGCTGGCGAGCGCTCCAGACGTCATGGAGACGCTCATGCCGTACCTGGGGGCGATCATGGGCGCGAGCGCGCTCGACCTCGCCACCAAGGAGCTCGTGATCGTGCGTGTCTCGCACCTGAACGGCTGCCGCTACTGCCTCGCGTCCCATCGGCCTGCGGCCCTCGACGCGGGCCTGCCGCCCGAGCACGTGCGGGCTCTTTGCGACGACGGGCGCCTCGAGGCGCTCCCCGCCCGGGAGCGGGCGATAGTGGGCTGGATCGACCAGGCGACGCTCGACGCGGGCGGAGCCACCGACGAGCTCGTCGCGCGCACGCTCGAACACGTCCGTCACGACGAGCTGATCGAGCTGACCCTGCTCGCGGGGACGATCACGATGCTCAACCAGTACTGCACCGCCCTCGACCTCCCGCCGCCCGGATGAGGACGGAGCTCGAGACGGCGTTCGCGGAGGGGCGCCTGGGCGACCGCCTCTGGCTCTATGCCACCTACCACTGCAACCTGGCCTGCTCATATTGCCTGACCGAGTCGTCTCCGCGGATCGCCGACCGGCGGACACTCTCGCGCGAGCTGATGACCGGTGCGGCCCGCGAGGCCGAGGAGCTCGGCTTCGCCTCGGTGGGGATCACCGGCGGCGAGGTCTTCATGCTCCCCGACTTTGCCGCGACGATGATCGAGATCGCCGGCGTCCTCCCCGTGGTCGCCCTGACGAACGGGACGCTCTTCACCGACCGCCTCCTCGCGCGCCTGGAGCCGCTCGCCGGCCTCCCTGCGGCCCTGCAGATCTCCCTCGACTCGGACGAGCCGGCGCGAAACGATGCCTTCAGAGGGCCGGAGAACTTCGCCAAGGTGCTTGACGCGATCCCGAAGCTCCTCGAGCGAGGGCTGGAGGTTCGGATCGCGACGACCGTCGAGTACCAGACCGAAGAGGAGTTGAAGCGTGTGTGCGCGCTGCACCGCCGCCTCGGGATTCCGGACGAGCACCACATCGTTCGTCCGGTCGTCCGTCGGGGTCGGGCGGCCGTCGAAGGAATGGGGAAGGAGCTCGAGCCGTTCGACGTCCTTCCCGAGCTCACGCTGACGGCGGACGGGGCGTTCATGCACCCGTTCGCGCCGACCGTCCGCCACGGCGTCACCGACCTCGACCTGCTCGTCTCGCGCCAGGTCGCCCCGCTCGAAGTCCCGGCGCGCAAGATGCTCCGCATCGTCGCCGAGCAACCGCTCGGTGACGACGTCGTCAGGAACATCAGATGAGCGTGAGGCTGGGCCCTCGGTCGAGGGCCGCGCTCCTCGTACTCCTCGGTGTCCTGCTGGTCGCGCTCCAGCTCAGGCTGCGTGGTGTCGACGACCTCCGGACGCAGGTCGTCGGGCAGCTCGTCGCCTTCGCGCTGTTCGTCCCGGCGGCCGTTCTCTGCTGGCGCGGCCTCGGAGGCGGCCGGCGCGGCATCGCGCTCGTGCTCCTCTTCGCCGTCGCGCTCCGGGCCGCGGCGTTCGAGCCGGGCGCCACGCCCCCGCTTTCGAGGGACGTCCATCGCTACGCCTGGGACGGCCGCGTCCAGGCTGCCGGAATCAACCCGTACCGCCATCCGCCGACCCATCCGGCACTGGCCCACCTGCGGGACGACGAGATTTGGCCGCGCATCGGGCTCAAGTCGTGGCGAACGGTCTATCCACCGGGGGCCGAAGCGAGCTTCCTGAGCGCCCGCGGGATCTTCGGGAGCGGCCTGCGCTCGAGCACATGGCTCTTCCTGCTCGCCGAGGCCGGCACAGTCGCCCTCATTCTCGTCGCGCTCCGGCGCGAGGGCGCGCCGCCCGAGCGGGCCGGGCTCTACGCGTGGCACCCGCTTGCCGTCTCCGAGATCGCAGGCAACGGCCACGTCGACGCGCTCGCCGTCCTGGGACTTGCCGGCCTTCTCGCCGCCTGGCAGGCACGGCGGTTCGCGCTCGCGGGCTGTGCCCTCGCGCTCGCTGCGCTCGTCAAGCTCGGCCCCGCTCTCCTCTTTCCCGCGCTCGGCCGGCGGGGAGGCAAGCGCTTCCTGCTCGTGGGCGCCGCCTTGGTCGCGATCGCTTACCTTCCGTATGCGAGCGTGGGCGCAGGTGTCTTCGGATCGATCCAGCGCTACGTCGACGACCAGGAGAACGGGGGAAGCCTCTGGCCCCTCCTCTCGGACCAGCTCAGCGAGACGACGGCGCGGGTCGTGCTCGCTCTCGGGCTGGCGGTCGTCGTGGGCGTCGTCGCACTGCGGGAGCACTCCGCCCTCGAGCAGGTCGCGCGCTCGGGGCTGCTCGTGCTCGGAAGCCTGCTCCTCGTCCTCGCCTACGTGCAGCCGTGGCACGCGCTCTGGCTCCTGCCGTTCTTCGCGTTCACGGTTGCCCCAGGATGGCTGTGGCTGACGGGCACGCTGCCGCTCGTCTATCTCTACGGCCTCGAACAGCAGCTTCCTGACTGGGTCCCACTGGTGATCTACGGACCGCTGGGCCTCTGGGCGCTGTGGAGGATCGCCGCCGGCCGCAGACGCTCGCGGATCCTGCCGCCGCCCCTCGAGCGGCCTCGCGTGGCAGTCGTCATCCCCGCCCTGAACGAGGCCGAGGCGTTGCCGCTGGTGCTTCGCGAGCTGCCTGCGGACGTCGTCGACGAAGTGATCGTGGTCGACGGCGGGTCGGAGGACGGCACCGTCGAGGCCGCACGGGCAGCCGGCGCGAGCGTCGTCGTCGAGCGACGGCGCGGCTACGGACGTGCCTGCGCCGCGGGGGCCGCGAGCACGGACGCGCAGGTGGTCGCCTTCCTCGACGGTGACGGAAGCGACGACCCCGCCTTCCTCCCGAGCGTGCTCGAGCCGGTGCTCGCGGGAGGCGCGGCGCTCGCGCTCGGCGCCCGCACTCGCCGTGAGCCGGGGGCACTGCTGCCGCACCAGCTGCTCGGCAACCGCCTCGTCGCGCTCCTGGTACGGATCGTGTACGGCGAGCGGCTTCGGGACATTCCGCCCATGCGGGCCGTCCGGCGCGACGTCCTCGAAGGCCTCGCGCTCAGAGAGATGACGTACGGCTGGCCGACCGAGATGATCGTGAGGACTGCCCGCGCCGGGCTTCCCATCGCCGAAGTCGAGGTCGCGTGCCGGGCCCGCCGCGGAGGACAGTCGAAGATCGCCGGCCGCGCCCTGCCCTCGGCTCGGGCCGGAGCGCGGATGCTCGCGGTGGTCGCGCGCTACGCCTGAGAGCATGAGCCTCTGGGCGCTCACCGGCGGAAGCGGCTTCCTCGGCCTCCACCTCTCGCGCCGGCTGCTGGCGGACGGTCACAGCGTCCGCTCGCTCGACCTCGAGGCGAACGAGGTGCAGGACGTGGACGCACTCGTCGGCGACGTCCGAGACGTCCGCGCGGCCGAGGCGCTCTGCGGCGGCGCCGACGTCGTCGTGCACGCGGCGGCCGTCCTTCCGATCCGCGGGTCGCGTCGCCTCCTCCGGAGCGTCAACGTGGACGGCACCAGCACGGTGCTCGCCGCGGCGGCGGAAGCCGGCGTGCGCCGCGTCGTCTTCATCTCCTCGGCCGTCGTCCTCCCCCGTCCCATCGAGCCGTACGGACGAACGAAGGCCGAGGCCGAGCGGCTCTGCGCCGACTTCGCCGCCCGCGGCCTGGAGGTAACGATCCTGCGGCCAGAGGCTTTCGTCGGGCCGGAGAGACTCGGCGTCTTCGGCATCCTCTTCCGCTGGATCGCGGAGGGCCGGCGTGTCTACACGCTGGGGCCCGGGTCGAACCGCTACCAGCTCCTCGACGTCGACGACCTCGTCGACGCGGT
>Ga0081538_10004721_pt1 | contig 12477 bp, 11 predicted proteins | sample TabmetS5T2R1_FD_71022 | JGI IMG/M metagenome (GOLD analysis project Ga0081538, IMG submission 71022) | Tabebuia heterophylla rhizosphere microbial communities from the University of Puerto Rico - S5T2R1 | ecosystem: Host-associated > Plants > Roots > Rhizosphere ...
CCTCGGTGATGTACGAGCCGCCGCCGAGCCATGCACCGTCTCCGATCGTCACGGGAGCCTCGAGGCCATTCTGAATGCCGGTCCTGACGTTCCTGCCGATGGTCGTCCGGCCCTTCTCGCGCCCGGGCTCGTGCGGATAGTTGGCCGTGATGGTGCCGGCGCCGACGTTCGTGCCTTCGCCGACCTCCGCGTCGCCGAGGTAGGAGAGGTGGGGCACCTTCGTGCCTTCGCCGATCTGCGCGTTCTTGAGCTCCACGAAGGTTCCGGCCTTGGCCCGTGCCGCGAGCACCGTTCCGGGGCGAAGGTAACAGAACGGCCCCACGAGCGCGTCGGCACCGATCTCGGCGTCCACCACGACCGCGTGCGGGCCAATCTCGGCCCCGCGGCGCACCACCGTGCGGCCGCGAAGGACGCTGAAGGGGTGGATGACCACGTCCCGCTCGATCTCGACGTCCGGCTCGATCCAGGTCGTCGCCGGATCGACGACCGTCACCCCGGCCTCGAGGTGGCCGGCGACGATCTCGTCGCGAAGCTGCGCGCCGGCAGCTGCGAGATCGGCCCTTGTGTTCACGCCTTCGCCGACACGGGGGTCCACCGCACGGTACACCGCGACACGGCGCCCGTCACCCACCAGGTGGCGTACGGCGTCGGTCAGGTAGAGCTCGCCCTGGGCGTTGTCGGTGTCGAGCTGCGCGAGGCCCTCCCAGAGCCCGTCGGCGTCGAACACGTAGACGGACGAGTTGACCTCGCGGATCGCCAGCTGCTCGGGCGTCGCGTCCCGAGCCTCGACGATCGCGCGCAACTGTCCCCGGTCGTCGCGAACGATCCGGCCGTACGAGCCGGGCTCGTCGGGCTCGAAGGAGAGCACGGTGGCCGCGGCTTCCTCTGCGCGGTGCTCGTGGAGCAGCCGCCGAAGCTCTGCGCTCGAGAGCAGCGGCGAGTCTCCGGCGAGGACGAGGACGTCCCCCGAGAACCCGTCGAGGGCCGGGCGGGCGGACGCAGCCGCGTCCCCGGTCCCGCGCGGCGTCTTCTGGACGGCCAGCGAGACACCCTCGGGCAGGGTGCCCTCGAGCGCGGGAAGCGACTCGGGCGAGGTGACCACGACCAGGGGGCTCGGCCCGAGCTCCTCGACGGCGGCGACCGCCCAGTCGACCAGCCGCTTGCCCAGGAGCTCGTGCAGGTGCTTCGGCCGGCTGGAGCGCATGCGCGTCCCCAGGCCCGCGGCCATCACCACCGCTGCGAGAGGCTTGTCGGTCACGAAGGGATCATGGCTGGGGCGGGAGGATTCGAACCTCCGGTCACGGGACCAAAACCCGTTGCCTTACCGCTTGGCTACGCCCCACCAGGCCGAGTATAGGCCGCGCGGGACCGCACTCGGCTAGCGACGGTCCATGAGGAGCATCACGAGCAGGAGCGCCGCCATGAGCACGAGGATGACGATCGCAAGGAACTTGGCGACCTCCCAGAGCACGGGGACGATGACGGCGATCAGCTGCGACGCAGCGAAGATCCAGGCGATCTCGCGGAGCGAGCGGAACCGCGCGCCCCGCGCGACGAAGACGTAGAGCGCCACGGCGGCCGCAGCGAGCGCGAGCACCCAGAACCAGCCGAGCCCACCCCAGACGACGAACACCGTCTCGACGAGGCCGATGAGGAGCGCCAGCCGGAGCCGGCGTTCCCGGAGCCAGAGACCGCGGCCGCTGTCGCCGGCCTCGATGAGGGGAGATGTCGTCATGCGTTCGACGTTACCAGACGGGCGGGACCGTCCAGACCCGTGCATGACGGCCGAATCTGCGGCCCGCCGAGCGCGCTTTTCGGCGGCTCTCGAAGAGCCCGTAGACGGCCGGCCCTGCGCCGCTGACGTCGGCCCGGATGGCCCCTGCGACCTGGAGCTCCTCCGCCCACGGCGCCGCGCCGGAGGCCTCCGCGAGGTCGTTGGGAGGAAGAGCCGCGAGGTCGGCCGGCGTGCGCACGCGGGCAAGGGTGTCGAGCAGCCCGGCCTTGCGCTTCTGGAAGCCGGGACCGCCGCCGAGCTCGTCGAAGCGTGCGTAGACGGCCGCGGTCGAGTCCTTCTCGAGCCGGCGCGGGAGCACGATCACGACCCAGTAGTCCTGGGGGAGGTCGAGCGGCGTGAGCCGTCCTCCGGCGCCCTCGGCGAGCTTCGGGCCCGGCGCGAGGAAGAACGGGACGTCGGCGCCGACGGCGGCTGCAACCGCCGCGAGTCGCTGCGGCGAGAGCGGCTCGGGCAGCGCGGCGTTCGCGAGCCGGAGCGCGGACGCAGCATCGGCGCTCCCGCCGCCGAGGCCCGCGGCGACCGGAATCTCCTTGCCGATGCGCACGCGCCAGGCGGGCGTGACGCCGGCCTCGGCTGCGAGGCTGCGCAGGGCCGAGCCGACGATCGTATCCTCGAAGCCCGTCACCGCGAGCCCGTCACCGGCCTCGAGCTCCACGCGGTCGCAGAGGTCGATGCGCTGGAGGACGGTGGCGACCTCGTGCAGCCCGTCCTCGCGGCGCGGACCGACGACGAGCGCCACGTTGATCTTCGCCGCGGCGATGGTCCGGGCGCGGCTCATGCGATCAGCCCGGCCAGCCGGGCCAGCTCGTCCGGCCCCAGCGCCTCGGCGCGAACGTCCGCCGGCCGGCCGAGCTCGGCCAGGGCCGAGGCGGCGCGCCCGCGGTCAGTGACGCCGGCCAGCTCCAGGGAGTTGGCCAGCGTCTTCCGACGGTGCGCGAAGGCCGCCTGCACGAAGCAGCGAACGGACTCGAGCTCGGCGCTCCAGGCGCGCGTCCGTCGAAAGGCGACGAGGGCGGAGTCCACGTTCGGCGGGGGGCGGAAGCACGTACGGGCGACGGGATGGAAGCCGGTCCGCTCCGTCGCGAGCTGCAGGACGACGGACACCGCGCCGTAGTCCCTCGTCCCCTGTGGGGCAAAGAAGCGCTCTGCCACCTCCCGTTGGACCATCACGCACCAGAGCTCGACGGTGGGAAGAGCCGCGAGGCTCTCCATCACGATCGGCGTCGCCACGTTGTAGGGCAGGTTCGCAACGAGCTTCCGAGGCGACGGCGACAGTCCGTCACGAAGCAGGTCGAGAGCATCGCCGAAGACGAGCGAGACGTTGTTGTGGCCTGCGAGCCGCTCGCGGAGCGCCGGCTCCAGGCCGAGGTCGAGCTCGACCGCGTGCACGAGGGAGACGCGGTCGGCGAGGTAGGTGGTCAGGACGCCGAGCCCGGGCCCGACTTCCAGCACGACGTCCTTCGGGTCGAGCTCCGCCATCCGGCCGATCACGTCGAGGATGTTCTCGTCGACGAGCCAGTGCTGGCCGAGCTCGCGCTTGGGGCGGGCGCTCACGGCAGCGAGAGGACGGTCGCCGCGTTCGCTTCGATCTGCGCCTCCAACGCGGTCGCCTCTTCCCCGCGCGCCTCGGCCAGCGTCGCCAGCGTGTGGACGACGTGCGCAGGCTCGTTGCGTTTCCCGCGCACCTGCTGGGGCGCGAGATAGGGCGAGTCCGTCTCCGCGAGCAACCGCTCTGCCGGAACCTGCGCCGCGGCCCAGCGGAGCTCCGCGGCCTTCGGATAGGTGACGTTGCCGGCGAACGAGACGTACCAGCCGCGCTCCACAGCAGGCTCGAGCAGGCGGGAGGACGAGAAGCAGTGAAGGACGACCGGCACCTCTGCAGGCAGCTCGCGCAGCGTGGCGACCGTGTCCTCGTCGGCGGCCCGCGTGTGGACGACGAGCGGCTTCCCGAGCTCGCCCGCGAGCGCGGCCTGGGCCCGAAACGCCGAGGCCTGGCGCTCGCGGGGCGCGAGGTCGCGGTAGTAGTCGAGACCGGCCTCGCCGACCGCCACCGCCTTGGGGTGCGCGAGCAGCTCCCGCAGCTCGTCGAGCTCCTGTGAGCCGATGCTGCCCGCTTCGTGCGGATGCAGCCCCAGCGCTGCGAAGATGCCCTCCTCACGCTCGCAGAGCGCGAGCGCGGCGCGGCAGGAGTCGATGCTCGTGCCCACCGTGACCACCCGCCGAACGCCCGCCCTCCTGGCTCGGTCCAGGACGTCGTCGACGTCCTCGAATGCGTCGAGGTGCGCGTGCGTGTCGATCATCGAGCGTGGCTCGCCCGCGTCGGCGCCGGGCTCACGCAGCCGCCGTGGGAGCGTCGACCCGGGGAAAGAGCGGCGCCGCGCCCTCGATCCCGTCGGCCTCGACCGCGCCCCCCGATGCGAACCCGTCCCAGCTCAGGTCGACCGGTTGGCCGAGGGCCGTGAAGATCCGTTCCGCCGCGTCCGGAACGAACGACGACAGCGCGACGGCGACGGCCCGGAGGCCGTCGGCGAGCTCGTAGAGGACGCGATCGAGCTCCGCGCCGCGCGCCTCGTCCCTCGCGAGCTCCCATGGTGCGGCCTGCTCAACCCGCCGGTTCAGGCTGCGCACGAGCTCCCACACGAGCTCGAGGGCGCCTGTCAGGTCGAAGGCGTCGAACCGCGCCTCCACCTCCCCACGCGCTCGCTCGAGCTCGGCGGCCAAGTCCTCGGAGACCCCCGTAGGCGCGAGGCGGCCGTCCCGATAGCGCGCGATCATCGCAGTGACCCGGGAGAGGAGGTTCCCGAGATCGTTGCCGAGCTCGCGCTCGTACCGCTCGTGCATGCCGTCGACGGAGATGCTCCCGTCCTGTCCGAACGTGGCCACCCTGAAGAGGTAGAAGCGGAGTGCGTCGACCCCGTAGACGTCGATCAGGTCGAGGGGGTCGATCACGTTCCCGAGCGACTTCGACATCTTGCGCTCGTCCAGCAGGAGGTACCCGTGCACGAACAGTCGCTTGGGGACGTCGATCCCTGCCGCCAGCAGCAGCGCCGGCCAGATGACGCAATGGAACTTGAGGATGTCCTTGCCCAGGAGGTGGCGCACCTCGGGCCAGAAGCGCGCCCGGAGGTCCTCGTCCGGTCGGGCGAACTCGAGTGCGCTCCAGTAGTTGATGAGCGCGTCGACCCAGACGTAGACGACCTGCTCCGGATCCCAGGGGACCGGGACACCCCAGCGCTGTGACGCCCGGCTGACGCTGATGTCCTCGAGGCCGCGCTCGATGAAGCTGCGCGCCTCGTTGTAGCGGAAGCCGGGGCTGACGATGTCGGGCCGCTCGTCGTAGAGGCGGAGGAGCGGCTCCTGGTATGCCGACAGGCGGAAGAAGTAGTTCTTCTCCTCCACGTACTCGGGCGGGATCCCGTGCTGCGGGCACATGCCGTCGATCAGCTCGTCCTCGGTGTAGAAGGCCTCGCACCGCGTGCAGTAGAGCCCTGCGTACACGCTCTCGAAGATGTCGCCGCGGTCGTAGATCCGCTGCAGGAAGTCCTGCACCAGGGCCTGGTGGCGCTCGTCCGTCGTCCGAACGAAGAAATCGTTGGAGGCGTTGACCCGAACTGTCATCTCCTGGAAAGCGAGGGCGTTTCGGTCGACGAACTCCTGTAGGTCGAGGCCCGCTTCCTCCGCCACGCGCGGGATGTTGGAGCCATGCTCGTCCGTCCCGGTGAGGAAGAAGGTCTCCTCCCCCCGCTGCCGCCGCTGGCGCACGAGGATGTCCGCCGCGATCGTCGTGTACGCGTGGCCGATATGAGGCGTCGAGTTGACGTAGTAAATGGGCGTGGTGATGTAGAAGCTCATTCGCGCCCATCATACGGTCGCGATTCCGCCCCTCCGCGTGCGGTTTCAACCTGGAGAAGTCGGGAACTGAGGGAGGATGAACACGCACCCGGGGGTCACCGCGCCGAGACCAGCTCGGCGCTGCGACAACGCGAGGAAGGACGAGGACCAACTCGATGGAAGCGGCCAGGCGAAATAGCGGGACGAAGACGACGACAGGGATCATCCGGCACCTGGATGAGCTGGGTCGGATCGTCATCCCGATCGAGATCCGGAAGCGGTTCGGCCTGATCGAGCGGGACGCGCTCGAGATCTCGGTCAAGAACCAGACGATCCTCTTGAGCAGGCCGAGGAGCGCCTGCGTCTTCTGCGGCTCGACGCGCTCGGTTCTCGACCACAAGGGCCAGGGCGTCTGTCGGTCGTGCCTCAACGAGCTGACCGCGTCGGCGCAGAGCTAGCAGAACGCCGGTGACACCGAGCGCCAGCAGGCCCGTCGCTCCGGCTGCCGCTGCGCGACCCAGGACAGGCGCCGCGGGCGCGTCCGCTCTGACCGGCCGCGTGCCTGCGGGCACCTCGCTCGCAGCAGGGAGCACCCGGGGATCGACGGGCGGTTGGAGCGAGCGCCGGGAGACGAGCGGTGCGACGCCGACTGGGACCCGTACGTCACGGTCCGTGAAGGCGACAGACGCGCGCGGACGGGGCGCCCGGGCTTCCGGCACGGTCACGCGACGACTCGGCTGTGCGACCGTCACCGCGGCATGCGTGGGCTCGGGACGGCCGACCGACCGGGCGGGCAATTCGGCCTCGGGAGCGGGCGCCTCGGCCTCGGGAGCCTTCGGAGCCTTCGGCTCGTCGACCGGCGGCGCCGGCTGAGCGGGAGCCGGAACGGGCGGCGGGGGCGCGGGAGCGGGAGGTGGTTGCACCCGCTCCTTCGGCAGGAGCGTGAGCGGATCGACGTAGCCGTGCGGGTCCGAGCTCACCCGGATGCCGAGATGGAGGTACGGCTCATCGTGCTCGGTGGCCCCGCTCGGGCCGACCGTCCCGAGGGGCGAGCCCTCCGCGACGGCCGTCTCAGGTCCGACCTCGAACGAGCCGAGGTGGAGGAGCGTGACCGAGTAGCCGTCGGCGGTCTGCACCGTCACGGATCGCCCCCCGCCTGGCACTGTGCCGGCGAAGGTGACGACTCCGGCGGCAGGTGCACGCACGGGGGAACCCGCCGGCCCGGCGATGTCGACGCCGCGGTGCTGTCCGGCGGCGTAGGGATCGTCTCCGAGGACGAAGGGTCGTAGCACCGGCCCGTCGGCGGGCCAGGTCCAGGCGAGTGCGGGCGGCGCGCCGGCCTGGAACGCGATCAGGACCGGAAGCAGGGCGATCAGCCGTTTCATTCCTGCCTCCTGTTGTCCGCTATGTCAACGCATGCTCGAGGCTAGCACGACGAGCGGACGTTGTCCAGGGAGACGACAGATCCGTATCCGAAGCGCCGGCTCTAGAGCGAGCTGCGGTAGAGGCGATTGCGCGCGATCCCGGTCAGTCGCGCAACCACGTCCGCGGCCAAGCGCCGCGGTACGCCGGCGGCGAGCAGCTCGTCGACGGCTTGGAGCGCCGGTGCCGCATCGTCGTCGGGCTCGGTGCGCGCCGCGGGGCCGACGACGAGCGTGACCTCACCCTTCGGCGCCGCGCGAAAGCGCTCCGCCACCTCGCGTGCGCTTCCACGCACGACCTCTTCGAACCGCTTCGTCAGCTCCCGGCAGACGGCGACGGGCCGCTCCGGGTCCGCCGCGGCGAAGCTTGCGAGGGTGGCGGGAAGCCGGTTGGGCGACTCGAAGGCGACCGCCGGCCACGTCCACGCGGCCATTTCCCTCCAGAGCCGCTCGAGCCCGGCGCGGGTCCTTGGCAGGTACCCGACGAAGGTGTAGCGCTCCCCCACGAGCCCGCTCGCCACGAGAGCCGTCTCGACCGCCGAGGGGCCGGGGAGCACGGTCACCGGGAGCCCCCGGTCGAGCGCAGCCCCGATCAGGCTCGCTCCTGGATCGTTCACGCCGGGGAGGCCGGCATCGCTCGCGAGCGCAACTCGCTCCCCCGCCTCGAGCCGCGGCACCACCTCCGAGATGCGCCGCCGCTCGTTGTGCCGGTGAAAGGAGACCAGGCGCGCGCGGAGGCCGTGGCGCTCGAGCAGCACGCGCGTCCGGCGGGTGTCCTCGCAGAGCACCACGTCCGCGCCTCCGAGCTCGCGGAGCGCGCGCAGCGTCACGTCCTCGAGGTTGCCGATCGGCGTCGGGCAGACAACGAGCGGCACCGGCCTCAGCCCTCGTCGAGGGCGTCGAACGCGACGAGCGCCGCGCCGATCAGGCCTGCCTCGGAGCCGAGCTCCGCTATCACGATCCGCACCTCGTCCTTGCCGGGCGGGAGCGCACGCTCCGCGACCACTTTCCGCGCGGCGTCGAGCAGGAGCTCGCCAGCCTCGGCGAAGCCGCCGCCGATGACGACGAGCTCGGGATTGAAGACGTTGACGAAGTCGGCGATGCCGATGCCGAGGTGGAAGCCGACGTGCTCGAGGACGTCCCGCGCGTCGCCCGGCCCCGCCTCCGCGAGCTCGACGAGCAGGTGGGGGTTCACCGTTCGCCCGGCCGCGGCGGCGCGGCCGAGGTCGCCGTCGGGGCGCTCGGCGGCGGCCCGGTCCGCCAGGCGGTCCGCCGCCAGCCCCGAAGCGAAGACCTCGAGGTGGCCGCGACCGGGGCAGGCGCCCTGGCACGGCGGGCCGTCGGCGTCGATCGTGATGTGCCCGAGCTCGCCCGCCGCTCCGACTGCGCCCCGGTAGAGGCGGTCGTCGAGGATCAGCCCGCCCCCGACGCCGGTCCCCAGCGTCAGCATGACCACGTGGCGGGCGCCTCGCGCGGCTCCCAGCCGGTGCTCGGCGACCGCGGCGGCGTTGCCGTCGTTCTCGATCGCGACCGGGACGTCGAAGAGCTCGTGGAGCCGCTCCCGCAGGTCGACGCCCGCAAGGGGGATGTTCACCGACGTCACCGCCCGCCCGGAGCGCTGGTCGATGGTGGACGGGAGCCCGACGCCCAGGGCCGCAAACCCGCCGTCGGCCAGGCTCGCGATCACCCGCTCGAGCTGGGCGAGGACGGCGTCCTCGCCCGTCACGGCCGTGGGCTCCACCGCGCGGCAAACCACCTCCCCGTCGGGCGCGACGAGACCCGCGGCCACCTTCGTCCCGCCCAGGTCGACCGCGATCACGTGGGAAGCGCTCATACGGGGTCTGGCTACGATACTCGGTCGCTGTGGCCTCCAAGGACAAGCCGTATCGGGTCTATCGCGGCGGACGGGTCAAGGGCCCCGTTCCGACCGAGGCGAGGAAAGGCCGGGACTCCGAGCCTCGAGCAGGCGCCGGCCGGGACGCGTATTCGCGCCCGAAGCCCAGCCGTCGGCGCAGGGCGCGCCGCTGGCTCCGGGTGGGCCTGGTCGTCCTCCTCGTCCTCGTCCTGGTGACCGCCGTCTGGGCCCTGCTCGGCTACCTGGCCTTCCGGAGCGGCGTGAAGGAGGCCAACGAGCGCCTCGACTCGCGCGCCGCTGCCGCACTCGCGCCCCAGGACGGTCTCATGCTGTCCAACCCTTCGACGATCCTCGTCCTCGGCACCGACGAGGGCCCGAACCGCGACGGGCCCTTTCGCTCGGACGCGATCATGATCGTGCGGACGGATCCGGACGAGCACCGGATCGCGCTCCTCTCCATCCCGCGCGACCTCCGGGTCGAGATTCCCGGCCGGGGCCCGGACAAGGTCAACGCCGCGTACGCCTACGGCGGGCCGACCCTGGCCATTCGCACGATCGAGGCGCTGACCGGCATCCCGCTGAACCACGTCATCGTCGTCGACTTCTCGAAGTTCCGGGACGTGATCGACACGCTCGGCGGGGTCACCGTCGACGTCCCGAAGCCGATCCTCTCGAACAAGTTCGCCTGCCCCTTCGCCACCGAGGCGCGCTGCGACCGCTGGCAGGGATGGCGCTTCCGCCCGGGAGAGCAGGAGATGGACGGGAAGCAGGCGCTGATCTACGCGCGGATCCGCATCAATCAACTCGATCCCTCCGAGAGCGACATCACGCGCGGCGAGCGGCAGCAGGCCGTCGTCCAGGCAATGGCGGACGAGATCACGAGCTTCGGCACGTTCCTGCGCCTGCCGTTCATCGGCGACGACCTCGCCGCGCCGCTGGCGACCGACCTCTCGGCGAACCAGTTCCTGCAGCTCGGCTGGGTCAAGCGGCGGACGCCCTCGAGCGGCATCCTCCGGTGCCGCCTCGGAGGCACGATCGCCGACATCGACGGGCAGTCCTTCATCATCGGAAGCGAGGACAATGCCTCGATCATCGCGATGGTCGAGGGCAAGGCTGCGCCGCAGCGATCGCGGCCCGGCTCAGGGCCGTTCGGGCCCGAATGCCGGGTCGGCCGGAGCGAGTGAGCGCATGCCTAAGGGATCTACGACGACTCGGTGGTCTTCGACTCGGTCTTGGCGGGCTTCGCCTTCGGCTTCTCGTCCGAGCCGCCGCCGTCACCGTCCTTCGCCCCCGGGCGCCGGTTCCCGCGCCCGTAGTCGGTCGAGTAGAAACCCGAGCCTTTGAAGTGGATCGCCGCGGGATAGAGGACCTTCGTCACCGGCCCCTCGCCGCACACCTCGCACGCGTCCGGAGGCGGGGCCGTCATCGGCTGGAACACCTCGAAGGTGTGGCCGTTGGGACAGCGATACTCGTAGATGGGCATCGAGGAAAGGCCGCGCTGTGCAGGGGGAGATGCTAGCAGCGGGCACGGAGGCGACCGGCACTCACGAGGAGGGAGTGCCAGCCTCCGCCGGCGTTCCCAGGCGAGCGCTCGCGGCCGACGGGTACACGCTCGGCGTCGCCGCGATCGCTGTCGGTCTCGGCGCCTTCCTGCTCCTCCGGCTGCACGCCCTCCCGCCTCACGAAGACGAGACGCTCGCCTTCTTCGTCAGCCGCGGCTCGCTGGGCGACATGCTCGAGACCGTGCTCGGCGAGCGTGGCGGCGCACCCCTCCACTACCTCATCGCCTATCTCGCCGAGGTCGCCGACCCGGGGCTGACGAGCCTGCGCCTCGTCTCCGTTGCCTTCGCGGTGGCGAGCGTGCCCGTGATCGCCGCGCTCGTCGCCCGCCTGAGCGATCGGCGCACCGCGCTCCTCGCGACCCTGGTCACGGCCGTCAGCTGGACGCTCCTCTACCACGCCCTCTACGGCCGCATGTACACCCTCTTCCTCTTCACCGCGACGCTCTCGCTGCTCCTCCTCCTGCGGGCTCTCGAGCACGGCAGTCGAGGCCGCTGGGCGTGCTGGGCGGCGGCGACGCTCGCGCTCCTCGCCACCCAGCCCTACGGGGTGCTGGTGCTCGGCGCCGAGATCGCCTACATCGCTGTCCTGCGCGCCCGTCGTCCGCTTCCCCTGCGGACGCCGGTGATCGCGCTCGCGGCCGTCGTCGTGCTCGCGGCGCCGCTCTGGCGGACCTATGCCCTCCTCGCCTCCCGCTTCGAGGTCGGCCTCGGCGAGGGCAGCTCGGAGCTCGGCTCATCGCTCGACCTCGTCGAGTACCTCTGGGAGGTCTTCGGAGACTTCACGGCCGGCGCGCTGATCGTTTCGGTGCCGTTCGCCGCCATCGCCGCCCTCGGCCTGGTGACCCTCGCGCGCAGGCACCCGGAGGCGGCGCTGCTCACGGGGGCGGTCGCCCTCGTCCCGGCCCTGGCGCTCCTGGTGGCGGGATCCGGGCCCGGAGTGACCCTCGAGACGAGGCACCTGATCTTCCTGTTGCCGTTCGCCGGCATGGCGATCGCCGCCGGCATCCTCCGCCTCGGATCGGCGGGCGGCTGGGTCGGCCCGGGGATCATCGCGGCGCTGGTGGGGTTCCTCGCCGTCTCGCAGGTCGGCTGGGGCCTGGAACGGACTCGCTGGCTCTATACGGGCGAGCCGGCCGAACGGGCCGAGGGACGGGACGCGGCGGCAAGCTGGTTGGCCGAGCGCGGGCGCGCGGACGACGTCCTCTTCGGCTACGAGCCCACCTACCTCGACGCCTGGGAGCGCGGCGCCCCGTTCGGGGAGATCTTCGTCCCGCGCGCCGACCCGAAGCTCGCCGTCGACGCTCTCGAGGAGGCCGACGAGCCTCTCGGCCACGGCGTCTGGGTGCTCGATGCCTCCGATTACCTCGACCAGGACGACCCACCCCTCTCGATTCCCAACGCCTCGCCGGGCGCCGAGTTCGAGACGGCCGCGTTCGGTCCCTTCCTGCTCGTCCGCACGCGCGGGCCGACGGAGACGCCCGAGCGCTTCCTCGAGGCGACGCTTCAGGTGCAGGATCTCGCCGCCGAGCTGGCTGTCGGCGATGCCAACCGCAACGCGGTCACCGCCCGCGAGGCCCTCGAGGAGCTTCGCGGAAGCTAGCGAGCGCGCTCGCCGCGCGCCTCGCGCTCGACGAGCTCCCGGTAGCACGGCGCCTCCTCGAACGCGGCCAGGCCGGCGGGCGTCTCCCGGGCCCGGGGCCGCGAGCGCACCTTCATGCGCCCCGCGGCCGCGAGGCCGGCGACGCTCCCGAGGAGCCCTCCCAGGAGAAAGGGGCGGAGCCGCCTGCGTCGCTCGTCGTCCACGGCGCCGATTGTAGGGTGCGCGGCGTGATCTGCACGCTCGGCGACCTCCTCCTGGACGTCATCGTGCGGCTGGACGGCCCCATCGCCGACGATACGGACACCTATGGACGCACGCGCGTCGGTCCCGGGGGACAGGCTGCGAACGTCGCCGCCTGGGTGGCCGAGCTCGGCGGCCGCCACCCCTTCCTCGGCAAGCGGGCGGGACACCAC